>CEQU01003158.1_pt1 | contig 17868 bp, 10 predicted proteins | sample 531031 | NCBI WGS metagenome assembly CEQU01 (sample SAMEA2621216, study PRJEB7988) | marine metagenome | isolation source: saline water (ENVO:00002010), including
TGATAAGCACCGGAGCTCAGGCCGTTTATTCTTATGACTTGAAGAGCGGAAAGGAGCTATGGAAAGTAAGGCATCGTGGATGGTCTATTGCACCGCGGCCGGTTTACGGACATGGAATGGTCTTTACGACGGTTGATCGTGATCATCCGGAGTTGTGGGCGATACGACTTGATGGAAGCGGCGATATTACAGAGAGCCATGTTATCTGGAAGGTAACGCAGGCCATGCCGCCGCGTTGTTCTCCCCTACTTGTTGACGACTTACTGTATTTGATCAACCGACAAGGCATTACGTCGTGTATTGATGCAAAGACCGGAGAGGTGGTATGGAAGCAAAGGTTAAGTGGGATGTATTCCGCATCACCGATCTATGCCAATGGGCTAATCTACTGCTTCAACGAGGAGTCGACATGCACAGTGATAAAGCCCGGTCGAATTCTAGAAGTGGTTACCAGAAACAAGCTGGCGGAAGATGTACTCATGGCAACGCCTGCAGTTGCGGATAGCTCGCTGTTTATCAGAACGGAGAAGCACTTATATCGAATTGGACGTTAGTCGTGCTCGATAGCGAAGCTAAAGGAATCTTCACTTTGCATGTCCCATTGCGCAGTTATTTTATTCATGGCAGCGTGGTCTGGCGGAGCGACACATGGCCTCGACACCTTAGGCTTTCTTCGACTAGCAATTATTGACTGCTGTCTATTAGGTTAAATGTGGCGGCGTCCATTGCATCCCAGTCCACTTCGACTCCCAAGCCAGGTTTATCCGGCGCACAAACAAACCCATCATTGTCGGTTTGAATGACGTCTTTCATCCCGTACTGGTACGAATCATATGGCACAGCCTGTTCAAAATAAGTACAGCTGTTTCGTGAGAGCATTAGGTGTAGATTCGCAGTTGAAACAAGTGTAAATCCCCATGCCATGATTTCACATCGCATTTGCGCTTCATCAACCAGATCTAACCATTTAATACCCTCGGTAAATCCGCCGGTCATGGTCACATCGGTACGTGCTACGCTCCACGCATTGGAATCAAGGGCATTGGCAAATGCCTGTCGATCTTGAATCCAGTTACCAGACGGCAGGATGGCTAAATCAACGGCTGATGTAATCTCGCGATATCCGTCCAAATCATAATCAAATAGTGGTGCTTCGAACCATTCAAAATCCAGTTGTTCGAGCTCCTTCGCCGCTTTCATTGCCTGATCGCGCGTGTAGTTGTTTTCTACATCAAGCATAAATCTCAAGTCGGTGTTTCCAAATTCCTTGTGTGCAGCTCTTGCTAACTCAAGGTCGCGTATTGGATCGCACCAGCAATGGAACTTTACTGCTTTAAATCCTTGTTGTGCCATGTCTGAAATGAAATCGAGGTAAGCGGGCACGCTGTCAAACAGAGGCGTACTGGCGTAGGCGGGTATTTTGTCACGTGTCCCACCAAGTAGCTTATAAATTGGTTGACTTTCGATCTTGCCAAATATGTCCCAAAGAGCGATGTCGACTGCTGCGATTGCCCCCGGAGGTAATGGAAAAACTCTTGGCCACATCGATGTCCAGATTGATTCACGGTCAAGCGGGTCATTCCCGACTAGTTTAGGAATCAAGTGTCGAATGCACTCCCCCGTGTAACGGTCATGACAATATGAGGTGTAGTTAGATGTAGCGCCAATTCCTTGAATACCATCGTCCGTGTCGATGATGACGATCGTGTTCGTCATATACTGTTCAGGGAGATCATGGCTCCATGTATATCGGGTGATTTCCGGACCAACACACTGGACGCGTACGCGGGTGATTTTCATGATGACTTGTTTTCAACAGGTTTGAAATTTGCGGGAGCTTATCACTAAACTCTCGTTGATGATGTTCGATTGTTTTATAGCCAACTGATTCTAGGTATCAGAGTTTCCTTGATTGGATTCCTGAAAGAGTTTTGACCAGATCATAAACCGGCGATCTTTTTCAGCGGTAATCTCATTGATCTCCTGATCAGTGAAGTCAAAGAACCCCTTTCCCGTTTTTAATCCGTAGTCGCCGCGGCCCACCATAGCGCGAAGCACTTCAGGCACTTCATGGTTACTACGCATTTGTGGTGCCAGTACTTCGTAGATCTTTGCCAATACGTCCCAACCGCCAAAGTCGCCGACTTTCATTGGGCCTGTAGCAGCCCACCGAATTGCCAGGCTTCCCATAATCGCTGTATCCAGATCCGCTGCACTGATTACACCTTGTTCAATGAGATCGAGCATTTCGCGAAACAGAGCAACTTGTAGTCGATTAAGAACGAATCCCGGTCGCTCCTTCCGGATATGTACCGGATGCTTCCCTATAGATTTGAATAGGTCCAATACGGTTTCTGTGGTTTCACAAGAGGTCCGCTCACCCGGGATAATCTCAACTACTGGAATGACATGTGGCGGATTAAACCAGTGCGTATTGATAGCTCGTTCTGGTCGATTGAGGTCAGCTGCAATCGAGGTCATAGGAAAACTGGATGTGTTACTGGCAAGAATCGTCTCCTTGCTCACAATATCCTCGCAGCGAGCAAAAAACTCTTGCTTGACCAGCAAATCTTCAGCTATTGCTTCCGTAACAAATTGGCTATCGGCTAATGCCTCTGCTTCTGTTTCACAAATGATCACTCGTGATAAAACATCATCAAGATCAATTCCATCCAACAGACCAAGACTCTGCATAACCAGCATGTTGGAACGGATTCTATTGTGAAGCGATTCTCTGGCGTCGGTGTTGTTATCAAATGCCGAGACACGCATGCCCGCAATTGCTAACATTTGCGCAATGCCGTGGCCCATCGTACCAAGACCAATTACTGAAGCAGTTTGAAATATCATATTGAAAGATTGCTTACTTCGTGGGAGTCAATAATTCATCTAACTCGAACGTTACCGCGCGAATCTCAGAATGACCGGGTTCATAGACGACGATTACCTTGCCATCCGAGAGGATATCCAGTTTCGAATAGGCAGACCGACCAGAGTCGATCACACGGCCATCATTCCACGTGTCGCCGTTGTCTTTGCTAAGACGAACCGCTAGATTCATGCGTTCGGAATTCGGTGCGGCATTGCAAAACAATAGCAACTCACTGTTATTTCCGTATAGACCGACCGGGTAACGAATGATGGATGCATTACAACGTGGATCACAAAGTGAGTAGTCAGTTTTAGTATTCCAGGTTTTGCCATCATCTTGTGAACGATGCACATTTTGTATCGCAGTTGGCAGATTGAACGTGATGACATTACCTTCGTCACCAAGCAGATGTAAACACTGCTTGCCGGTGCGTACATACTTGTTTGTGATATTACACGTACCTGATGTCGTGAATTTCAATTCATTGATTTCAGCGTTATCGAATTGGCCGGATTTCATATCCTCAAATGAGGTTTTAAATATCGGCTTTTCTGCTGCGCAGTCGCTTGAAATGAGCAAGGACACAACACTGGCAAACAGACAGGCTTTAAACCTCGGTGAACTTGTCATTTGTATCTCCTGAAAGCCATGCAGAATTGCACGCATTCACACATCATACGAGGTTTTACCGAGGAAATGATGAAGATCTGGCTTGAGTTAATAGCTTATACTTCAACTGTCGAAACTATATATAGTGGATATATATATAGTGGATATATATAGTAGCCAAATGTAATAGAAATGAAGACGCAGCGGATCTGGATGTAGAACTTTTTAGTTCTAAGACCTGGAGCAAGGTTAAATGATCACAGTAAGTGGTGAAAAAGCACAATTCTGCGATGGCATGAGTCGACGAAACTTACTGCATGCAGGATTTCTTGGTGGAGTAGGTCTGTCCCTTTCCAATATTTTGCAGCTTCAGGCTAAGACAGCTTCAAAGAGTAATAAAGCCGTCATTTTTGTTGAACTTGCTGGCGGCCCAACACAATTTGAGACCTATGATCCTAAGCCGAGTGCACCGATAGAAATTCGTGGTGCTTATGAGCCTATATCGACAAGTGTTTCGGGTACCTTCTTTAGCGAGTGGATGCCTCAACAGGCAAAGATCGCTGACAAACTCTCGATTATCCGCTCAGTTTGGCATCCAAGTAACAGTCATGATCCATCTAGCCATCTAACACAAACGGGTTATTACAAATCCGGACCGAAAGGTGGCCCCAATCAGTTTCCGGCTTTCGGATCAGTGATTTCAAGGACAATCGGCCCGAATCATCCTGCACTTCCTTCGTATGTAGCTGTGCCGAGTGTCATGCGTAATGGGCGTGCGGCCTATCTTGGGCAATCCCATAATCCATTTGAAGCCGCAGGTGACCCAAATAAAGCGGGATTTGCAGTACCCAATTTGCAATTGGCTAAGAACATAAGTGTTGACAGGCTGTCGAGCCGTCGAGATTTGCTGAATGATCTGAATAAACAAAGACGAGTACAAGACCTGCAGGGTGCAACAGACGCGTTGGATGAGTTTTCACAACAGGCATTTGATCTCGTCCATGGATCACGAGCACGTGAAGCCTTTCATATCGATGCTGAGCCTGATGCTATCCGCGAACAGTACGGTCGCAACACTGTCGGACAGAGCATGTTATTAGCACGACGTCTGGTGGAAGCAGGGGTAACGTGCGTTACGGTGCGTAGTACTGGATGGGATGACCACAACAACATTGCCAAAGGACTCGCGAGCCATGCAGTGCCATATGATCAAGGCGTTGCAGCATTGATTAGCGATTTGCACGCTCGGGGAATGCAAGACGATGTACTCGTGATTGCCATGGGTGAATTCGGTCGTACGCCGCGGGTCAACGGGAATGCCGGACGTGATCACTGGGGCGCTGTGATGAGTGTGATGTTATCCGGTGGTGGTCTTAAACCGGGTATCGTTGGATCATCAAATAGGAAAGGCGAAGTGCCTGCAGATACTCCGTATCGCCCTGAAAGTATATTGGCAATGATGTATCGTCATCTGGGAATTGATGCATCGAAGACGTTTAACGATCCGACCGGCCGCCCTCGCTATCTACTCGAAGAACGCGAGTTGATCCAGGAGATCCTATAAGCGTTTACGCCAATAGTCCTTTGACGACCTGTGCGCCTTCTACACCAGTCAGCCGTACGTCGAGTCCCTGATACTTCACACTGAATCGCTCGTGATCGATACCCAAATTGTGAAGGATCGTAGCATTTAGATCGTTCACGTGAACGGGATTTTCGACAATGTTGTACCCGAAGTCATCGGTTTTTCCGTAATCGATGCCAGGTTTGAAACCACCACCTGCAACCCACGTGCTAAAGCACCGGCCGTGATGGTCTCGCCCATAATTGTCTTTGGTGAGTTTCCCCTGGCTGTAAATCGTACGACCAAATTCACCGCCAAAAATGACTACGGTATCTTCGAGCATTCCGCGTTGCTTGAGGTCCTTGAGCAATGCGGCAGCGGGTTGGTCGGTGCCTTTTCCATTCTTCCGGATATTGGCCGGCAATCCTCCATGTTGATCCCAACCACGATGGAATAATTGAACAAACGGCACACCGCGCTCGGCAAGGCGTCGGGCAAGAATGCAGTTAGCGGCAAACGTGCCCGGCTTTTTAGCTTCTTCGCCATACATGTTTAAGGTGGATTCTGTTTCGTCGGAAATGTCCATTAAATCCGGAATCGAAGTTTGCATACGAAATGCGAGTTCATACTGCGATATGCGAGTTTGAATTTCAGGATCACGCGTACGGTCATAGTTTTGTTGATTTAATTTTGCGATCCCATCGAGCATTTTGCGTCGGGCTTTAGTATTCACACCAGGCGGATTGGATAAGTACAGTACCGGATCACCTCCACTTCGGAATTGAACACCCTGATGTCTGGACGGGAGGAATCCACTTCCCCAGAGTCGTGAGTAGAGTGCCTGACCGGGCATGGCGCCGACAGATACAAATACCACGTACGCTGGTAAGTTTTTGTTTTCCGAACCGAGTCCATAACTAATCCATGATCCAAAACTAGGTCGCCCAGGTTGTTGGCGGCCGGTGTTGATATAAGTAATCGCCGGATCGTGGTTGATAGCCTCCGTGTTCATCGAACGGATGATGGCGATATCGTCAGCGATCTTTGAAGTGTGTGGGAGGACTTCAGGATTGATCCATGTGCCCCGTTCACCGAATTTCTCAAACTTGAACATCGGAGACACGCACGTGAATTTAGCTTGACCGCTGGTCATCGTGGTTAATCGCTGACCCTGCCGGATGGACTCTGGAAGCTCGATGCCATGGATTTTCTCCATTTCCGGTTTGTAATCAAACAGATCAATATGACTAGGTCCACCAGCCATAAACAGCGAGATGACACGCTTTGCCTTCGGCGTGAAGTGTGGCAACCCGGGGATTCCGGATTGGCGCGCAGCCATAGCCTGTTGCTTGGGTATGACACCATCAAGCGTGGCCAGAGCGGCCATGCCAACACAGTTGCGCAGCGGAGATAGCCACTGCCGGCGAGTTAGTAATTGTTGTTGTTCTGCTATTGGGTTCATACTGCTATCAATTCCTTGTAACGGCTTCGTCCAGGTTCATAACCATGCTGCAAAGCATCGTCCATGCGGCATGCATGGATACTTCAATCGACTCATCCCGTGCGGATTCACCGAAACTCACCAGGCTCTTGGCGCCCTCTATATCAGCTGCGAATTCTGATAGGTATTCAGAAAGAATATCACTTAGTATTTCGACTTCTTCTGCTCGTGCCGGTCTGGAAAGCACACGCATGTAAAGATCGCCGATTTGTTGATCGATTGTTGCCGGCGGTGCCGTTAGTATCTGTTGTGCAAGATTCCTAGCGGCTTCCACGTATTGCACATCGTTAAGTAATACGAGTGCTTGAAGGGGTGTATTTGTTCGCGATCTCTGAAGGATACACCTTTCCCGTGTTGGAGCATCAAACAGTTGCATATTTGGTGGAGGTGCACTTCGCTTCCAGTATGTATAGATACTTCGACGATATAGTTTCATTCCATGGTCCTGTACGAACTTTGGATTACCTCCTAATCCAACCTCAGCCCACAATCCGGGCGGTTGGTATACCTTGCCACCTGGACCTCCCATATCAGAGATCAACAAACCGCTGACAGCCAAAGCATTGTCTCTGATAAATTCAGCCTGAAGTCTGAATCGTGGTCCGCGTGCCAGATGTAAGTTATCGGGATCTTCTTCCAGTAATTCATCGGTCACAGCGGATGTCTGTCGATACGTCGACGACATCATCATCATTTTCATCATGCGTTTGATATCCCAGCCGCTCTCGCGGAAATCAACCGCAAGCCAATCGAGCAATTCCGGATGACTTGGGTACTGACCCTGTGAACCAAAGTCTTCGAGCGTTGGAACAATGCCGCGTCCAAACAACAAAGTCCAGTATCGATTTACGGCCACACGTGATGTGAGCGGGTGGTTGTCCTGAAACAACCAATTGGCAAGTCCAAGTCGGTTCTCAGGGCTTTCGTTTCCGGGATCGGTAAGACGCAGCAGAGGAGTAGGGGATACCTTGGTGTCACTGGGTTGGTCGTATTGGCCACGTGTCAGGATGAATGTTTCACGAGGTGTAGCAACATCCTGCATCACCATCACGGTTGATGCAGGTAACGTAAGTGATGCAATTCGGTCGTTGGCCTTTCTCAGTTCGCCTGCAATCTTCTTGTACTCATCATCGTGCTTCTTCAAGTAGTATTCTCTAAGGATGTCTTTTTGGTCTTCTGTCAGAGATTCAACTTTTAATAATGGCGACACACGGTCTTCACCTGCTAGTGCCGCGACTTCAGTTTGAGACAACATCCGATCGTAAATGCGCACATCATCGATTAGTCCTTTAAACGGTGACCCTTTCTCTCCACCATAACGACGGCCGATCAGAAGAGGCTGAAGGTTATGAATCGTAGATGTAAGGCAATCAGCGATTACAGCGAGCTTACGCTGTTCACCATTCACGTAGACTTTAACTCCAGCAGCTTTACTTGAGCCATCATATGTAACAAAGACATGTTGCCACTCATCAGGCGTAAGTTTCTCGGCTGTATGAACCATTATCGAATTCAAAGGCCATTCGTTAGAAATCATCACTTGAAGCGTGCCACCGGATGAATCGAGAATAAATCCGCGATTGTTCTTGTTCTCAGCCATCTTCCCGATCGGTGAACCCGATGCATCACCCGTTGGCTTAATCCAGCAACCGAACGAGAAGCGATCCTGGCGATCAAAATTCGTCGTCTTTCCCAGATCGATGAAGCTGGCACCATCCGTCTTAAAGGCCTTACCTTCAACTCCCTCATCCCATAATTCGGGTCCTTTTAGATTGCCTTTGCGATCCTTCTTCGCCGAATCCGCTGCGGTCTTACCTTTCCCTTCATCCAATGGCAAGTGGACGATTGGGTCGGACGGTCGAGCATCAATCGCAGCTGCTTCGGGATTTGCAATGGCTTCTTTGAGCCATACTTGAAATGGCTCCTCACCAGCCTGATGGCGAGCTTGTTGGTTGGCTTCAAGTTTTGGGATTTCAGCTCTAAGTGCATTGGCCTCAGCCAATCGCATCGGATCGTAGTAGTCCGTAATGGGAGTTTGGTTGCCGTTACGCGTCTGCTTACCGGGGTCTGCAGCCTGATTAAAGTAAGCGAAGATCTGATAGTAGTCCTTCATCGTAAATGGATCGTACTTATGGTCGTGACACTGCGCACACTCAAGGCTCAAGCCTAGCCATACCATGGACGTTGTTCGCACACGGTCGACGATATACTCCACGCGATATTCTTCTTCGATTAATCCACCTTCATCGGTCGTTGCATTGTTTCGTACGAAACCGGTTGCAATTTTTTGATCAGGTGTTGCATCGGGTAGCAAGTCACCAGCGAGTTGCTCAATGCTGAAATCTTTAAATGACTTGTTGTTGTTATATGCGCGAACAACCCAGTCGCGCCATGCCCACATGTCCCTCGGTCCGTCAGCATGAAAGACGCTTGTGTCTCCATAGCGTGCAGCATCGAGCCAGGCGATTGCCATCCGCTCGCCGAAATGACGTGAGCTGAACACTTTGTCGAGATAGGTTTCATATGCATTGTCGGAAGAGTCATTTACGAATTCTCGTACATCGGCAGGGTTTGGCGGCAAACCGGTTAGATCCAAACTAACTCTGCGAGCCAGCGTATAACGATCAGCTTCTGCAGACGGTCGAAGGCCTCGCTCACGCAGTTTGTCGAGAATAAATAAGTCAATTTCATTGGTAGCCCATCGAGAACGTGGAGGCCTTGGTACATCCGGTTTGGCAGGTGCTTCAAAGGCCCAATGATCGGACCATTTTGCACCTTGCTGAATCCAGCGGCGAATTAAATCGATTTGATCAGTCGTCAGACTCTTAGTTGAATCAGCTGGCGGCATGCGTTGGTCCACGTCGTTGTGAACTAATCGCTGAAATAATGAGCTTCGGCGAATGTCTCCCGGCGTAACTGCTGGGTTTCCATCACGAGGTGCAAACATGGCTTCTTCTATATCCAGCCTCAAGTCACCCTGCCGGTTTCCTTCGTCCGGTCCATGACAATGAAAGCATGTGTCGGAAAGAATTGGTCTGATATCACGATCGAAACGAATGTTTTGATCACGTTTTGCCGCAATGCTAAATGAGCTGAGGCATGATATGGTGGTTATGACCGTGAATAAGGCAATTGCTTTGTTATTCATAGTTTTGGTAGGGGGATGTGTGCTGGTGGGGAAGTTGGTTTCTGCACAAGTTATCCTTGGCTAGATATTTAATGCTAATCGAAAACGGTGACTAGTTGAATCACGAACAACGCATACAAATATCAGCTACATTCAATACAAACGAGTCGCTGACGACTGTTTGAGGTTTCAGCCGACCCAAAAGCTGCTGGCTAACAACGAGGAATTCATGAAGACGTCTAACGAATCAAATCTATCCACTTCGCTCTCGATGTATGACCGAGCACAATCTGTACTTGCCGGATCTGTCGGGCATGACTTGCGTTATGCACTGCCGGGACCGATCTATACAGCGCGAGGCAAAGGTGGGCGAAAGTGGGATGTGGATTCCAATGAGTACATCGACTTTCTAGTCGGAAATGCTGCCTTGTTACTCGGTCATGCTGATCAGGAAGTTGTTGCTGCTGTTCAATCTGTTGTTGCAGATGGTACGCACTTTGGGAATGACCATCCTCTACAACTTGAATGGTCAGAACTGATTCAGCAAATGGTGCCATCGGCTGAACGTGTACGTTTTACGAATTCCGGTACGGAATCCACATTACTTGCTATTAGGCTTGCCCGAGCTTTTACGGGGAGACCGGGGCTGTTGAGGCTCGAAGGACACTTTCATGGTTGGCATGATGATGTGGTTCATGGTTTTGATATGCCATTTCAAGAGCCGACGTGCCTGGGCGCAGCGCCAAATGACCAGCGCGATGTGGTCTGCCTGTCAGATCGCCAAATTGACCGTATCGATGACCTTTTAAGCCAGCAAAAAACAGCGGCAGTCATCGTTGAATCTACCGGCGCTTCCTGGGGCAGGGCACCGCTTCGAGACAAGTTTTTACAATCCATCGACGAAATCACTAAAAGAACCGGGACCATCTTTATTCTCGACGAAGTGATAAGCGGATTCCGTTTCGGTGCAGCTGGAGTTCAGGGTGTCGAAGGTATACGTCCGGATCTCACTACATTTGCCAAAGTCGTCGCAGGCGGTATGCCTGGAGGCGCAGTCGTCGGCCGCCGTGACATTATGGACCTTATGCAAAAGAACGGTGATCCTCATCATGATCGTCACCAACGCGTTGTCCATTTCGGAACTTACAATGCATGTCCGCCTTCGGCTGCCGCTGCCATTGTTACTCTAAAGAGAATCCAATCCACTGATGTGACGCACCGCGTGAACACTCTCGGCGCGAATATGAGACAAGCGTTACAGGATCTTATTAAGTCACTTGGAATTGCAGCACATGTTTACGGCCAGGCGTCGTTGTTTCATGTGTATTTTGAAACAGACTCGAACCGCTTGTCAGATATAAGTGAACAAGCTGATGTGTGGATAGATGATCCGGCACGGCTAAAGGGAATGCCAGGTCATCTGGTTGCTAGATATCAGCAACTACTACGTTACCACGGTGTCGACCTGATGAGTGGCACTGGTGGAGCACTTTGTACAGCACATACAGAAGCGGATATAAGTGAGGCGATCTCTGCATTTGAAAAGGTGTTAATTAAGCTTCTTGATGAAGGTTTGGTTTTTCAAATCTGATGTTGCTGATCAATCTTGTGTTGTAAACTGACATTCAGTCTTGGCAGTGCTCCAAAGCGATATGCATAAATTGAGCACCTATTTCACAAAGCCAGTTTGAAGAAGGGTAAATGCTTTGAATAACAGTGTTTTAAAGAAACTACATTGGTGTGTCGTGCTTCTTTGTATTCAGACGGCACTAAATGCACATGACTACTGGATGTCGCCTCTTAAATATCATGTTGAAGCGGGTGCAGAGGTGCCTGTGCGCCTTTTTGTGGGAGATCACTTCAACCCGGAAATTGAACGGCCGCTTCAGGAAGATATGACGGTTGAGTTTGTACTTCATCGAAGATCGGCCAAACCGGTTAATCTGGTGGACCCAACGAATTACGATAAGAAACCGGTTGCTGGACTAAACCTAAAACATAGTGGAGTGCATCTGCTCTCGATGCAGCGTGACTGGGCTGTGATTGAAATGACTGGCCCAAAGTTTCATCAATACCTGGAGCACGAAGGACTGACGAAGGTAATTGAGCAACGTAAGAAAGCAGGTGAGGCCGAACAAACTGCGACGGAGCGATACCGCCGGTATTTGAAATCACTATTAGCAGTTGGTGGTAAAACGGATGATACGTGGAAGAAGCAACTGGGACACAAGCTGGAAATTATTCCATTGAGCAACCCTCTTGTTGCAAAGCCTGGTGATAAGGTTGCCTTTAAGATCTTGTTAGATGGCAAGGCACTGACGAATGTACAAACTGCTGCGATGGGACGTGATGGCGAGAAAGTCACAGATGTGCATGCGAAGACGAATGATAAAGGAGTCGTGACTTATCAGTTTGGTCATTCAGGCGAATGGGTGGTGAGACTTGTGCACCTGAGGAAGTGCAAGGATAAAGAGGGGATTGACTACGAGAGCTTTTGGTCAGCGATCACCTTTGGAATAAAGTAATTTCGCCTCTGATAAATGAGTTGCTGATAAGTACAGCAAGCCACTGAGAATAAATAGATGATTCAACTTGAAAACGTGCCGGAAAGTGATGAACTACTTAGTCGCATAAATGCGATGTGGGCATTGTCTGCCGATAAAATTCTCTCAATTGAAAATGACCGTCAGGAGTCGACGACCCCGGTATTTACCATCGATGGGAATTATGTGGCGCAAGGCTGGACAGAATGGACTCAAGGATTTCAATTCGGCTCATCAATTTTGCAGTTCGATGGTACTGGTGATGAGCAGTTTTTGGATATTGGCTGCACGAAGACACTCGAAGAAATGGCATCGCATGTCACGCATGTTGGCGTTCATGATCACGGGTTTAACAATGTCAGCACATATGGTGCTATTCGCCGGTTGATTCTCGAAGGCAAAATCTCCGTAGATCCCTGGCAGCTTCACTTTTGTGAGTTGGCACTAAAATCCAGTGGTGCAGTTCAAGCATCGCGATGGTCGGAAACGATAGAAGGCGACGGTTACATTTGTTCCTTTAATGGACCACACTCGCTCTTTTGCGATACCATTCGATCCTTACGTTCATTGGCCCTTGGCCATCAGCTCGGGCATTGTCTGATGGGTGAGAACGATGAGAGCTTTTGCTTACTAGATCGACTTGTACAGCATGCAAGATCTACAGCACGCTACAACGTGTACTACGGCGAAGGTCGAGATGTCTATGATATACGCGGTCGCGTAGCACACGAATCGGTGTTCAACTGCAACGATGGCAGGTATCGGTGTCCAAGTACACAACAAGGCTATTCTCCTTTCACCACCTGGACTCGAGGGCTCGCCTGGATCATGACTGGTTATCCAGAGCAACTGGAATGGCTGAGTACCAGGCCGGATGAAGAGTTAGATGCAATTGGCGGCCGTGCGGAAACCGAATCGATGATGCTCAAAGCAGCGCGTGCTGCATGTGACTTTTATATAGAGTTCACACCGACTGACGGTGTGCCGTATTGGGATACAGGTGCACCGGGTCTAGTGCAGTTAGGTGATTACTTAGGTCAGCCATCGGATCCCTTCAATGACTTTGAGCCGGTCGATAGCAGTGCTGCGGCCATTGGCGCGCAGGGTCTATTGCGGCTCGGCAAGTATTTACTGGATTGCGGTGATTCGGATGGACAGCAGTATTGGGATGCGGGTTTAGTGACCGCAGCCTCTTTGCTGTCCGAACCATATCTATCTACGGATACCTCACATCAAGGGTTGCTGCTTCATTCCGTTTATCATCGTCCGAGAGGTTGGGACAACGTCACGAACGAGCATGGAGTTCCGTCAGGGGAATCATGCATGTGGGGTGACTATCATCTGCGTGAATTAGCGCTGTATTTACAGAGAGCTCTCAAGAATGAAACGTATTACACGTTCTTTGGTCCGGTTGGCACGAATTAGATTCATCATTGCATTGGTTATCTCCTTAATGAGTAGCCATGCAACTGCTGAAGTTGAGCGTTTTGAAGTCATCTCGCGTGAACCGTTTGCTGATGGTACGGAATTTGGAGATGTCGGCGCTTATGAACGTATTGTCGGCAAAGTGCATTTTACGATTGATCCGTCGGCGAACCAAAACCAATCGGTCGTCGACTTGCAGTTTGTAAAACCCGATGCTGACGGATTAGTTCGATATTCGGCCGACCTGTTTATATTAGCGCCGGCAGATACAACGCGCAGTAACGGTGCCGCAATCTACGATGTAAATAACCGTGGACGAAAGCGTTTGTTGGCATACTTCAATTATGCAAATGGAATCAATGATCCAAAAACTCTTGACGATGCTGGCGATGGGTTTCTATTTCGACATGGATTTACCATTGTCTGGAGTGGATGGGATGGTGAGTTAATCCCCGGCGATAATCGTCTGCAACTTCATGCACCGATTGCGCGACGTAATGACGAATCAATTAAAGGGCTTGTGCGATGCGAATTTGAGCCGGGAGCAGTGAATAGATCCAATGCTCAACGGGCAAATCATGGTGGGTACTTTCCATCAAAATCCGATGGCAACCACGCAGCGTTGACTAAGCGCGCAACTGCTAGAGGACAACGCGTATTAGTGCCAGCCGATCAATGGCAACTCCACGTGACCGAACAGCCCAGTGAGCATCAGGGACAATTGCCTCTGGTCGAAGTTGAAATGAAAGATGGATTTGAAGATGGTCAGATCTATGAGTTGGTGTATGAAGCCAAAGACCCAATTGTGCATGGACTTTGCTTTACATCCGTACGGGACTTAATGAGTGCTATTAAATATGGCGATGGATTAGAGAATCCCCTGACGGTAGATGGACGGCCATTTATTCAACGCGCGCTTGGTTGGGGGATCTCTCAAAGCGGGCGGTTCTTGCGGGAGCTAGTCTATTGGGGCCTCAATCAGGATGAAAAGGGTCGGCAGGCATTTGATGCCGTCATGCCACATGTGTCGGGTGGTGGACTCGGGTCATTCAATCAACGATTTGCACAGCCAACGCGTTTTTCAACTCAACGACATCAGCACGATTACCCGATCGACAGGTTTCCATTTTCGTATTCTACGCAACGTGATCCATACAGTGGTTGGAGGACGAGCCTGACAGCGGCGAGTGACAGAACCAATACTACTCCTTTGATCATGCACACGCAGTCAACTGCCGAGTATTGGACTCGCGCAGGCTCGCTGCCCCATACAGATCCGATGGGAATCAGAGATGCACGTGTGCCGAGAAATGTGCGGTTCTACACATTTGGTGGTACGCAACATGGTCCTAGTGCTTATCCGCCGACTCGTGGAAAAGGACAGGCATTGGCAAACCCTGGAGACTATAAAGTGTTCCTGCGTGCACTCATGTTGCATATGGACAATTGGGTTAATGGCGTGAAGCCACCGCCGAGTGTCTATCCGAGTATTAAGGATGGGACGCTTGTAAGTTGGGATCAGGCATCAACTGGATTCCCAAATCTTGCGGGAATCAGATATGCAAAGAAGATTCATACTCCCGCTTACTACGACTTTGGTCCAAAGTTCTTGTCGCACGGAATCGTCGAATATCAACCACCATCTTCGTGGGGCGACTACGTGGTCTTAGTACCTATATGCGACGAAGATGGAAATGAACTCGGTTGCTTAAGCCCACCAGAGGTGATGGTGCCGATCGCTACATATACCGGCTGGAATATGTACGCAGAAGATTCGGCAAGTCCGGATTCACTTGTTGGACTAAATGGTTCTTATATTCCTTTTCCTGTAACAACGGCAGAAAAAGGAGATGATCCCCGTCAGCCACTGCAAAAGCGTTATGGGAGTCTGAAACACTATATAGAGAAGTTATCCATGGCGTGCGACAAATTGGTGGACGATGGGTACTTGCTCGAAGAAGATGCTAAGCGGACGATAGAAATACAGGAAACGCGGCTCGAGCCAGTTTTCCAACCTCTCTCTGAATAGGCTGAGTAATCTCCGCGTATTCATATTCTCCACTTCTATATATATAGATGCGGTTTTAGCCGGATGATAGACACACTCTTTGATCGGCATCGCACCAGGCTGGTGGTGTTTGTAATCCTGTTTTCAATTGTTGCGATCATTGGTTGGACACGCATCGAGTTTGACAATGAAGCCAAGGCGTTATTCCGAAATTCAAGTGAAGAGTTTTCAGAACTGGAAATGCTCTTCAAGGATTTTCGACCGGATGAAAATGACTGCATGCTGCTGATTAAGTCGCCGGAGTTGCTAACGGCTGATCGACTCAATGCGATGAGAGAACTGCATGATGATGTTGCTGCTATTCAGGGGGTGGAGCAAGTAATCAGCCTTGTCTCACCCCTTCTAGTAATAAGTGACCCATTGCCTCGCCGCGTTGTTCCCACTGAAATTGAAGGTGAGACTATAGGCACAGTACGCAAGGAACTCACTCAACACCCACTGGCATCTCGGTTGCTACTATCACGAAACGCTGATCATGCACTGTTAATAGCTCAACTTGGCGATGATGATCTACTGGTTAGTGACTACACAGACACGGTTAAATCACTTCATGAAACTGTCGATGTACATAATCAGGATCCGTCTTGGGAAATACTCCTGACGGGATTGCCACCATTACGTACAGAAGTGTTCAGTAGTGTACGAAATGATACTCGCATGATGATGAAAATTGGTGCAGGATTAGCCGGCATCATTGCACTATTGGTTTTCCGACATTGGGCGCCGTCACTTGTTACGTTTGCTGGGGCTTCGGTTGGTGCAGTGTGGGCATTAGGGGTGATCTCGCTACTTGGTATTAAGATAAATCTGATTACCACAATCGTCCCAGTATTGGTGGTGGTTATAGGGCTCACTGATGCTGTGCATCTCGTCTTTGATATGCGGGAGTCCGTGATACATGGAGTTTTGCCGAGGCAATCGGCGATTCGATGTGTTGCACACCTTGGCTTAGCCTGTTTTTTGACGTCCGTGACGACAGCTATCGGATTCGGTTCTCTGATGGTCAGTTCGATACATGTCATTAGCCAACTGGGACTTGTTTGTGCACTGGGAACTGGAATCACATTTATTGGTGTGATAACGGTCGTACCGTTGCTTGGCGGCACGTCGCTGGTGAGTCAGCGCACATTGCATAAAGGATCCATGGCCCCCAAACTCTTACGCCGATTTGCTGAATGGATGATCGACACCATTTTGCGACGAAAAGTGATGGTCTTGGTATTTAGCTTGGGCGTGATGACTATGCTTGGTTGGTATGCAATGAAGTTGCGGCCTGATGCACACCTCTATGAAAACCTGCCACCAAGTGGCACCGCAGCACAGGCACTAAACGTTATTGACGATGAATTTGGTGGATTGCTAACAGCAACTGTTATTGTGCAATGGGACGACTCGGTTGCTGACTCGTTGGCTTTAGATGACCCAGTCATGACAGTCCTTGATCGCTTATGCCGTGAACTCGATACCGCGAATGGACTTCATAATCCAGTATCAGCCTTTCAATTTGCACAAACGATGCCGCTCGGCAGAGTGGATCTGCTTCCGGCGAAAGTGCGTGACCAGTGGATTCAGGTGGACAATAAGATGGCTTTGGTCATGGCGCGAATGCAGGATACTGGAATAGAATCACATCGCCCGATGGTTGCTGACTTTCGTGAAACGCTAGCATACCTTGAAGATGAATACAGCGGATTTACATTTAGCTTGTCAGGGTCAGCAGTTGTTGCTATGCGCAGTCTTATGGAGATGATAAGCGACTTAGTGATAAGCCTCACGGTTGCGGCAGTAGTGATCTTTATTGTGTTATCAATTGCTTTTCGATCTATCAAGCTTGGGCTGATTAGTATCCTCCCTAATTCCTTACCGTTACTCTTCACGGCGGCATTTCTCGTTTGGGCTGGTGAGCCATTACGAATAACAAGTGTGCTGTTATTCACGGTGAGTTTAGGGATCGCCGTGGATGATACGATTCATTTTCTGGCGCGTTTTCAACGAGAGCGACAGTCGGGTGCCTCAGTGCATGAATCTATTAAGAGGACGTTTATGACAGTGGGTGGTGCCTTGGTTACGAGCACGGCAATTCTTGTGGCAGGTTTTTCCGCTAGTGCATTAAGCGAAATGCCCCATGCTCACCTATTTGCAGAGCTGGCGTGTATCTC
>CEQU01009092.1_pt1 | contig 17868 bp, 13 predicted proteins | sample 531031 | NCBI WGS metagenome assembly CEQU01 (sample SAMEA2621216, study PRJEB7988) | marine metagenome | isolation source: saline water (ENVO:00002010), including
GTGACTATTGTTAATCGCCCTCCTGCGGCAAGTATCTTTGTGCCAGAAGGTGGCTTTGTAATCACTGAAGGCGAATCAATCACTTTCAGCGGTGAAGAGTCTACCGATTCTCCAACTGATAGAAGTAACCTACAATTCATTTGGGACGACCCGAATACTGAAGGTGCAACACAGGATGGTTTTGGTGAAAACTTCACAATTAAATTCGACAAGCCAGGCAAATTCTTCGTCAATTTGACTGTAAGCGATGACGACGGAAAATCAAGTACAGCATCAGTATTGGTAGAGGTCAAAGAAAAGCCTGCTGAAGGCTTGTTTGGCATGACTACTTCCACAGCGATTGGTGGCGTACTAGGAATTGTGATAATCGTTCTAGTAGCAGTATTATTGCTCAGAGGAAGAGAATCGGATACCGTTCCTTACGAAACTAAGCAAACGTCAGATTTCGGATGGGGAGAAAGCCCAGCTACAGTAGCAGCACCTCCTGAACCTGTAGCTGCAGCAGCTCCAGAACCTGTCAATAGTGGACCACCTATTCCTGCAACCGGCCTACCCGAAGGTTGGACAATGGAGCAATGGGCGTATTATGGTGAACAATACCTTGCAACTCTTCCGCCTGCTCCGGTTGAGACTTACACTCAACCTGCACAGCCAGAATACCAAGTTCAGCAACCTGCTCCTGTATACAATCCGGAGCCAGCACAAATCTCTACAGAACCCGCTCCTTCTCTACTCGATAAGACGATGGTTCAAGAACCAGCACCGTCCCCTGCATCGCAGGCCTTAGCCGATCTACTAGACGACTTAGACCTATGAGCAGTGAGAAAAGATGGGAACACTTTGGCAATTTTTTGGATTTCCGGACCCGGAAGCGCCCACGCCTGAAAGCGTAAAGCGAAGTAAGAAAAAGAAACTGAAAGCAGAAGAACCCCCCGGTCAACAACTAACTTTAGTTAGTCCAGATGACCCTGTAGTTGCAGAAGAGGCTCCTGCAAAAGTTGATTCCACAAATGAACAGGTGAATATCACCTACGAAATTCCGCCTCCTGTGAGACGCTCATCATCGGTTCCCCAAGGATGGACTGGGGCACTTACACCTGATGGTGAAGCATTCCACGACCTGTCAAATTATTCTTCAAAGCCTACTGATTTCCCAGACAGGGCACTTAGATACGTGGTTCCAGACAAAATGCATCGCCTACCGCTTCGACAGATACAGGATAGAGTGATGAGAGGCGACACAATCATCGTTGACCTAAACGGTTTAATTCACATGGATACTCAAACTAATGCTTGTAGAAGATCTCTAAAACAAATTGGCGATGAAATGAATATCGACATCTTCGCATTGGATGAATCTGACAAATTATTGCTTCTCCCAGGTAGCGATGTATCTATGGATGTCTCGAAGAATGATTTAGGGCTAATCCCATTATTGATGTAATTTGGATTCATACTTTTAGATATCCTTCCAAGAACAGGGTTCTGGATACAGTGAAGAAAACTAATCAAGCAATCGTAGTGCACTAGGTGCGAAACCTAGCACTGCTAATTCATCACCATCAACCAAACGGGCATGATTGCCCATCTCACCTGCTAAATCGTAAGACCCAGCCTTTCCAACCCAAGAACCGCTCTCTATCAAATGTGCAATCTCATCAATAGTCAGCTCATCAATCTCTACAACTGCACTTTCAACAAAGAATGTCCAATCTCCACAAATCTGAATGCCTGTAGCAGACCAAACTTGGTGGCGTCTACCTGACAAGCGCTTAATCATCGAGGCTGCTGATAACTCATCTTCAGCCTTGCCAATTGCGACATTTGGGTCGTCTGGGTCTTCTAGCATAGTATCTGCAACAACTACAGCCTGGAAGCCATGGTCTGAAGGCACAGCCTCGCTTTTCCTTCGACAAATCGCAAGAACTTGTGATGGCACAGTTCCGGATGGTGGAGTCTCATCCACGTCAGAAAATGCTTCGATATGAATCGGTCCAAATCTATCATCGAGAATCTGTGCGCGACGCTCAGAAGCGCTTGCTAACCATATTCCCATAACAGTCGGTTTGGGGGTCACCTTGAAGAGAGCATCGCTATTACACCCGAACGGTGAGACGACGTGAGTGACATCGAAAGGATTCCAACACACATCGCAGGATTGGACGAAAACATGCAGGGTGGAATACCTCAAGGACACATTTGTATTGTGGCTGGTCAGTCAGGTGCAATGAAATCTTCAGTTACCTTTTCTCTATTGTATAACGCTGTACTGTACGGTGAAACCAGTGGTATCTATGTTACTTTGGAGCAAGGAAAGGATTCTCTTCGCTCACACATGTCGAACATGGGAATGAATGTCGACGACCCAAGAGTTCGCAACAGAATCGCAATTATCGACCTCTCCGATTTGCGTGTTCAATTAGATGAGCAAGGAATGAGTAACAGAATCGATTGGATGGGGCAATTGATCAAGCAATTAACATCATACCGACAATCGATTGGATTCGAGTTGCTAGTTTTCGACTCATTGGGAGCCTTCTTCACTCTAACAAAGATGGAAAACCCACGTGATGAAATTTTCAGATTATTCGAAGCATGCCGACGCTTAGAATTGACTTCATTCTTTATCTGTGAAATGACTGGTGAAGACCACAAGCAATTCGGTGAATATGGGGTTGAGGATTATCTTTCAGACGGAGTTATGCACCTTACAATGGAACGCACTGGTGACGATATAACTAGAAAACTCGGCGTAATCAAGATGCGTCACACACACCATAGACTAGGATACTCTCCTATTCTTTGGAGTACTGAGGACCAAAGATTCACAATAAGTTGATTATTCAACTGTTACCGACTTAGCCAGATTACGTGGTCTGTCCACGTCACAACCCAAGGCTAATGCAGTTCTATATGCGATTAATTGGGTTGGAACTACTGTCAATAGTGGGGTCAGAAGATAATTGCATGACGGGACAGGTATCGAGACATCCGCTTCTTCAGAAGCCTCTTCGTCTCCTTCTTCATGAATCAAGATGATTTTGGCACCACGTGCGCGGCATTCATGCATCGAAGTAATGGTCTTCTCTCTATGCTTATCATTTGGAAGAATTACGACAACAGGACTTCCTTCTTCGAGAAGAGCAATTGGGCCATGCTTCATTTCACCTGCGGGGTATGCTAGACAAGGAATATATGCAATTTCCATCAATTTTAGAGCGCCTTCACTAGCTACTGGTGCAGATAATCCTCTTCCCAAGAATAGAACACTTTTCGCATGCTTTACGAGTTCTACTGCTTCATCGATAGGCCCAGGATTAGCAAGGTATCTTTCCAACTGGTCTGGAATCTTTTCAAAATCCTTGATTATTGATTGGCCCTTTTCTCTCGAGAATGTACGAGTTCTACCGATTCTAATTGCAAACAAAAGTAAGGACGCAACCATATTTGAGAATGCCTTTGTTGATGCCACCGCTTGTTCTGGACCACTGTGAATATACACTCCTTGACCACACAATCTTGCAATAGTTGAGCCAACTACATTGACTATACCATGAACATCTCCGCCTTTGAGTTGAATCTCTTTGACAGCGGACAAGGTATCTGCAGTCTCGCCTGATTGCGATACTGCAAAATGAATGGCATTGGGATTAATCACGGGGTCATTGTACCTAAATTCACTAGCAACATGGGCTACTGAGGGTATACGAGCCAAACTTTCTATTGCCAATTGACCAATTTTACAAGCATTCAATGCTGTCCCACATCCAATCAATCTAACGTGAGGAGTGGTTCTAAGGCGCAATGGTTCTAATCGCAAACCGCCAAGTTTAGCGCTTCCATTGGCCATGTCGAGACGACCGGTAATACATCTGCGCAAGGCTTCTGGTTGCTCATGAATCTCTTTGAGCATGTAGGTTGAGAAACCAGCCATATCTGCCTCTCCCCATTCGTCCTCAATCACAGTCATACTGGTAGATGACATGCCCCCATCCAATCTAGAAATTTCAATTCCATCGCGTGTTAAGACTGCCATATCTCCATCTTCGAGGAAGTAGAAATTCTGAGTATGTTGGGATAATGCATGGGGATCTGAAGAAACGAAGGATTCGCCTTCTCCCTTGCCTAAAATCAATGGGGAACCATTTCTAGCGCATACGATAAGGTCGTGTTCTTTGAACAATACACACAGCCCCCATGTCCCTGTCACTCTAGTCAGACTTCGCCTAACTGCTTCAAGAGGCTCTTGTCCAGAATCAATTCCGATTGAGATCATATGGACTAGGGTTTCTGAATCTGTTTCTGACTTCAATTCAAACCCTCTTTGAGCCAATTGTGACCTTAGTCCGCGGGCATTGTCGATAATTCCGTTATGCACAATCGCAATGTTACCATCCTCACTTAGGTGAGGATGCGCGTTTTCATCTGTAACGCTACCATGGGTTGCCCATCGTGTATGGGCAATACCTGAATCTCCAGCAATATGATTTGGCAAGACCTTAGACAATTCAGAAACCTTTCCAACTTTCTTGTGGACTTGCAGGCCTCCGTTTTTGACAACGATTCCCGAAGAGTCGTATCCTCTATACTCTAGGCGTCTCAAGCCTTCAACCAATAACGGGGCTGCGGCTCTATTGCCGATGAAACCAAAAATTCCACACATGAATAATCCTCACATGTTGATTACTTCAGAACAGACTGGGCAGTCCATTTTTCGTAAAGTCATGTCTTTGACAGTAATATTAGCACCACAAGCAGAGCATGTTACCGTCTTCTGTGGCGCCGGAATTCCCGGTAACGGGGGTAACATTCCCGGTGCCGGCGGCATTGGTAATTCGTCTGGCGCAGGAATCGCCGGTAATGGTGGCAAATCCTCTAACTTAGGTAGTGGCAAAGGAGGCAGTTCACCAGGAGGAGGGATAGGCGGTAGATTCTTCGACAGATTTTCAAAGATTTCTTTTGCCTCTCTGTCATTCTTTCTCTTCATCCTTCTTTCTAGACGCTTGGAAGCATTTCCAGCCTCAACTTTAGCTTCGAGTTCTTCAGTCAAAGATTGTTCAATTTCTTCTTCATCTTCAAGGACGACGGTTGGAGTACTACCAGTTGAAACCACCAATTCTGATTCACCATCCGAATCGATTGCAACTAGAGGTCCATCGTCCTCTTCGGTTTCTACAAGTAACTCAAGGTCACCGGTTTCAGCAGAAACCTCCAACTCTTCTTCTTCACGATGAGAGCGGCGAAGTACAACTATTACTGACAAAAACAGAATTAGTAAGAATCCGCCAATCGCTCCTAGTGCCATCATCTTATCTTCACGTGTATCACCGGGCAGTGGGCTCAAAATGAGATCTAGGATTCCTCCATCATCATCACCTGTATCGCTTGGATTAATGTTGGCAATTTTCATCCCACTAATCAGACCTGAAGGAGAGGACATAATCACAATCGCATCTTCACCGATACTTCCTGCTCCAATCACATTTCCTTTTGCGATTAGATTAGATAAGGCGATTTCTGAATCACCTATATTGTACAAACCATATCGTGTTACAGGACCTAGGACTCCAATCTCATCATGGTATACCTTGATTTCATCTTCAGAGGTATGCATCATTACAATCTTAGACGCACCAGGGGCGGAAAGATTGCTATATTCCTCTACAGACCAAATTGAATCTTGAACGACGCTAATTATCTCTGATGAACGGCCACTGCCTTCTATCCAAGCTGCTACTAGAACATCATCACCCTTGTGTTCGACAACCATCATCTCAGGCATGCTCGCATCATCGCCAGCAGGTGCTTGGAAATTGAATGGTGTCTGGGAAATCACTCCATGAGCATAGAATAGACCTACACGTTCAATTCCGGTAACATCGTCACGCATCGCTTGATAGAGAAGGTGAATCTCCTCGCCGATACCTACTGCAAGAGCATCTCCGTCCTGCGGTTTGATATCGATATCTGAAAGGACATTCATCTTGGTTGTCCAACTCGATGAACTCGCATCATTACTGTGAAGCATGAATACATTGGTTACATCGTTCCACGAACCACCAGTCAGAATATCGCGGTGGTAACCTGCCAATACGATTTCTTCTCCTTTGACTGCCATGTCAAAGCCCCAGTAACTGCCCTCAGATTGTTTCAGAGGATTCAGGTGTGAAGAAGTGCTGCTCTTATCTCCAAGAATTCCAATACTTGCCATTCCAACATCTGTCATTGTGTATCCTTGTTGATCTGTAAATCTCTTTGTCCAAGCCATTTGCACTCTGTAATCGTCCCTGAGTACAAATGCAAATTCTCCGGCCCAATTTGACTCGACCAAAGTATCGCCCGGCATAGAGAAACCAGAAGTGAGTGTTCTAGCGTGTAATTCTCCATCCTTTGTAGTGAATAGTAATCCTCCACCGTCATCACTATCTGCACTGGAAGGAATTCCTACGAAGCCTAGTACAGCCTCTCCTTCGGAGAGAGTTAGTCCAGTCTTCGAACCAGCCGAATATTCATCCACGACTACCTTGAACCTAAGTTCAGAGAATTGTGCGTCAACTCCGTTTCCTTCAAGGACCACTCTGTGCTTGACAACTCCAATCTCATAGTGAGTATGTGAAAACTGTGCTGTGGCACTGCCTGACGAACTATCTGAGCCAAGTATCAGGCGCAAAGTCTGTGTTCCCGTCTCAACCCAGCCAGCTTCTTGCCAAGTGTACAATGTCATCTTTATGTCAGTGGCTTCAGTTCTACCCAAATTGTCAACTCTAACATTGATTGAGTAAGGATTTGGTTTGCCCTCCGTACTAGGTTGTGGAATACTTGACGAAGTTGTTACCGCACTAGTTAGGAACCGCAAAGTTGGCTCTAGCGGCCTCTCTTCAATCTCAAACTGGAAAGTATATTCATTATCACTCTCATCATCATTCATTAATCCATTAGGATCGATTTGAATGGTGACATCATGAGTCCCTGGAACGGTTGCCCACCACCAAAGAATTACCGAAACTGTCTCGCCTTGTTCGAGTCTAGGAAGTTTGCCTTCGCTAGGATATGTGTTTGATTCACTACCTGGCGCATCGAGTTTCAAGTGTAAATCTGTAGCATCTAAATCTCCAGTATTCACAACACTGAAGTGAATTTCTAATATTGTTCCTGCAACTGCTTTACTTGCAGGCAAATCCTGGTCATAAATCTGAACAGTACTCTGGAACCTTAACTCTGGTGCTGCAGGCATGTTATCAATGGTAAATGTTCGACGGACAATATCGGATTCTATTCCGCTCATGTTGACCAATTTGATGGATATCTTGTGTGAGCCATCATCAACTTCAGTTGAATCCCATGTGAACGACCAATCCTGTGTCTCGTAATCTTCTTCATCAAATGTATGAGCCACATTCCAATCTCCGGAATCTACTCTGTAATGCAACTCACTTGGTTCAATTCCTTGAGCAGTTCCGGTGAAAGTCACAGTATCTGTCAGAACAGAACCAGAGGATGGAGAGCCGAAGGAGGCGATCATTCTTCCAATTCTAACCCAGTTGGCAGCATTGGATACTAAATCTCCATTGCCGACTGCTTGTGCTTCTATTACCACCGCTGTTTCTTCAGCGTCATACCAATCATCTGGAATCATTTCCGTGAAGGACCAACTATCGTTCTCTACCACTGCCTGAGTCCAATCCATCAGAACTTCTTCGTCCTTCTCTTCGTAGTATTGAGTTATTCTTACACTAATGCTATTCCATGGTCCAGTATCATCGATAATGTCGCCTTCCATTTGGACTAGGTCGCCAGTCATCCACCATGTTCCGTTATCCGGGCTGTTGAATGTGATTCCTTCTTCAGAGGCATTAGGAGGTGGCACAACGATTACGCCACCGCCTCCAGTCAAAGGTGTGCAAGAACGTCCTAGAGCCATATCTACTGCGCAAGAAGCATCCAGTAATCCGAATCCCCATTCATCGTTCCACCTATTAGAAACATCACTCGCTGAAGGGCTGCCTTTAATTTCGCTAGAGTTGCGAAGAATATCCTTGATTTCCGTAGGCTTGAGGCTTGAGTCTGCTTGTAACATCATCGCTACTACTCCGGAAACAATCGGTGTTGCCATCGAAGTTCCATCTTTTGACTCATACGCATCATCAGCGGTAGGTCTCGGAGTTCCGGGGAAAGACGTTCCAGTCGCAGCTGAAGCAGAATATATTCCGCTTCCATAAGCAGTTAAATCTGGTTTCAACTCATCCCAATCATCGTCATCATTATCGCTAACACGAGGGCCAGAGTTGGAGTAAGAAGCCATGAAATCATCGGTTCTGTTGATGGTATCTGCGTTGTCTGCAGAACCGATTGTAATTGCTCCATCTGCACTTCCAGGTGATGCGATTCTCTGAATTCCATCATTGCCTGCTGCAACAACACAGGAGATGTCATGGTCGTATGTTGCATTGTTTACCAATCGTGCTTCAGCACCAGTTCCATTGTCGCCATTGTCTTGATTGATTGGATTTCCAATTGAACCGAATGACATCTGACCAATTTGGATACCTTTGGCACCATTGCCCCAATCTGTATCTTTGTTATTTATCATCCACTGAATACCATTCAAGGAGTTTTGTGAATTTGTACCACCACTATCTGTTAGAACTTTGATATCAACAAGGAAAGCACCCGGTGCAGCACCGATGTGAACCCGTGAAGAGTCGCCGGTCCCTAGAGCAATTCCAGCAACGTGAGTGCCGTGGCCTTGACCGTCATCAGGGTCTTGTGAACCATCTGGGTTGGATGCTTGCGAGGTTGCATCGTATCCTGCAACCCACTTTTGGTCATCATAGGAATTAGGATCTAAATCGGGCTCGTCGTCTTGGTCATCGAAATCATTTAGGGAGCGGTGTTCATTATCTACACCGCTGTCCAATACAGCGATTACCACTCCTTCACCATCATACCCTCTATCATACAGTGTACCAGAATAAACATCTGAAGGTTGGATTCTACTTGCAGGGTTAGCGCTCTCGAGCGTAGGATACATTACATTCTGCATTTCTACGACTACTACCGATTCAATTGCATGGATTTCTAGCAATGCACTCACAGGGACATGGTCAACAACAATTGAATCGATTGAATCCATTATTTGGAACCATGAGCCGTCAGCTTCCCAACCGTGACTACGCAAGATAGCCACTAATTCGTCGATTTCTTCTTGACCAGGGTGCCATGCATAATCCACAACTATTGCCACGGTTTTTCTTCCATCTGCGCCAATTATTGCGGTTGTAGACTGAGATTCTTCACCTGCGATGACTTGTTCAAGGCGGTCATCCATGCCATCAAAGTTCAAATCTGGTCCGTATGCAAACCACCAACCATAATCTTCGGTTGAGAATTTATCTCCACGGAAGGGCATTCTGTCCACTGTTTCTTCTTCGATTACATCCTCTTCAAAAGGCGTTGCTGAAGCAAGTGCAGACATATCTGCAATGAGAAATACTGTAGCGAGAAGTAGTGCTTTCAATGCTCTCATTGGACTCAACCCGCCCTACGGGCGGATTGCATAACACATGAACCTTGGGTGAATTCGAGTCCCTACGGGACTCAAGGCCAAGCAACATGTGAAGAATCAGATTCACATCGGATTCGCATCTTTTTCAAATGCAACTTTCCGCCACAAACCGGGCATTTAGCACGTTCTGCGATTTCTTCTAACCAGGCTTGACGTGTCTCTTTTTGATCGCCTTCATCGTGAAGCCTCTTGACAAGGTCATCAACTCCTTCGAATGGGTTTTCAGCAGTGATTTCCCCTATCTCAATTTCACCTTCCCATTCAATATTCTTCTTCAAAATCGGCAAAGTGGCATATGCTAAGATAAATCCACCAAAGTGAGCAATGTGAGCAACGTGACTGACTTGAGACAAACCATAGACTTGCCAGGCCTTGAAAATCTCGAATCCAAAGTAGAATAAAGCGATAAATTGAACAGGCCATTTCCTAATCAAAATAATTGGGAAATATACCTCATCTTGAGGCCATCCGCAAAGGTATGCGCCTAGGATTCCAAACGCTGCACCAGATGCCCCTAAAGCGGGAGTGTAGGAGCCGCCATTAGCTAGGGTCCAAGCGATTGAACCACCAAGTAATCCGATGGCATAGGAAACCAGCCATTTACCACGACCTAATCTGTCCTCAAGAGGTATGCCAACCAATGCGATTATCACGATATTTCCTAATACATGAAGTGGACTATTCCAAGAATGTACAAATCCACTTGTAATCAGGGTGTGAATATGTCCATTCTCAACTAAAGCCGGAACCATGACCACTCGTAAATAGAGTTCAGTCAACTGAGACGATTCTAATGTCCAGCCCCAAATTAACTGTACAATATATCCGAAAAGTAACGACAAAGTCATCGCCATTGCGATTGATGCTTTATGGTACCAAGACCATGCTAGAGGGCCGATGATTGCCGCCACCCAAAGCGCGAACAATATCTCCTCCATGTACAGGCGGAAGAGGCGTCGGCTTGAAGGCAATGCGGTTGCTCGCTCGGTTTGATGGGCATCATCGACTTATCGGAAATCTCCGTCCTTCGAGGCCGGAACAAGGTCTTGGATAAGTGGTCACTTTCGATTGATAGCGGCGAAGTTGTATGCCTTTACGGCGACAACGGTTGTGGAAAATCAACCGTGATTGAAGCCGCAGCAGGACTGATTTCCTTAGAAAATGGTAACTCTACAATATCTGGACAATTAATTCGTGATTCTGAAGGCCGTAGGGGACGCACTAATTTCGGCCTATGTTTGCAGGATGATTGTGTAATGGGGGATGAACTTGTAGGGGAGAGGATTCTCGATGCGGCTGGACATGATTTTGATATCGCGCCCTTGCTCAAAGCATGGGGTCTTGACCACAGAATCCATGACAGAGTTGCGATGCTTTCAGGCGGTCAGAGAAGAAGAGTTGCACTACTAAGTGGCCTAATTCCAGCGATGATTTCTGCAGAACCTGTTGCGATTTTACTTGATGAAGCCGATAGTGGATTGGATGATGATTCAGTAGAAAGATTAGCCAAAACTCTTCGTAACCTCGCTGCAGGAGGTCATTCAATTTTAGTTGCAAGCCACGACTCTCGAATAGTTGCAGCATCTGATAGAGTTATTCGATTCCCATTCGAAGAAGAAGATAATGAAACTAAACCAGGTAAATTCAATTTGGTAGAAAAAGGAGAAAAAAGGACGGTAAACATCGGCCATCGGCTAAATCTGAGAACACTTTCGGGATTGGCAAACAACGGAATTGCAGGCCTTCTTACTCTTGGTGCGATGCTGGCGCTTCTAGATCCATCTCAATTAGAAGGCAGTACGCTAACTGCTTTCATCCTAGCACCTGCACTAGCAGCAGGTTTGTGCGGAAACCCAGTTCATCGTTTGGCAATGGAAAATCGCGCTTATGCTTGGTGGAATACAAAATCTGCAATTCCCCCTAATGCGCTTGTTCACTCATTACTTCTATGCGGCGCAATCACTGTATTGGCATCTATGATTACAACGGAGATTGATTGGCAACTTATTGTTGCAGGAGCAACTTTAGGTGCTGTAACAGAATCAATTGTCGGACTACTTAGTCACGCAACACTACGATTATCAAGGCCAAATGCTGTGATGATTAGATTGTTAACTCCAATTTTAATTCTACCTTGGGCACTAGTTGTTGATACTCTATCAGCATGAACATTGAAGATGTGAGCCTTACGGGCTTTAATCATGAACATCAAGGGGGAGGTTGCAGCAATGGTAGGTTTTGCCGGCGCCGCCCTAACTTTGTGGTTAGGAATGATGTGGGCACCTTCAGTGTCAATAAGTGCATTCAAAGCTCCTGAAGCGCAGCGTATTTTCTACTGGCACGTACCTAGTGCTTGGGCTGCAATGATTGCTTTTGGAATGCTCTTTGTTGGTTCAATTTATTGGTTTTTCAAACGCAGTGAATGGGCTTGGCGCTTACATGTTGCTAGCAGTGAGGCTGGTCTAGCAACAGGTTTGATGTGCATCACTTCTGGATGTATTTGGGGTGCTGCTGAATGGGGAGTGCCATGGGATTGGACTGATGTTCGACTCAACACATTCGCTTTGCTAACTCTACTTTCACTATACTTGGTATTAGGACGCCGCTCTCAACCCGACGGGGTAGAAACAAGAGATACCTTCGCAGCATTTGGAATGTATGGGTTCGTTTTGGTACCGATAACATACATCGCCACTAGACTTTGGCAAATTCGCCATCCTGGACCTGTAGTAGCAACATCAGATGGTTCACTTAACTCAGACATGAGCATGGTTTTATTCCTCGGCGCAATATCATTTACCATACTAACTGTAGGTTATGTCATGGCTGGAATGAGACTAACTAAATTAGAAATGCGTCTCGAAGACTTGCAAAGCCAATACGAGGAGAGGTTAAGATGAGCGACCAAACATACCTAACCGTAGCCTACATCTGTATGATTGGCGGTCTCGCTTTGTGGACTTGGACAGTGTTTGCTCGCTCTAAATCATTGCAAGAGAAAATCGATTCTTTAGAGAAGGCTATGAACGGACAAAACAATTCTGAAAATATTGATGCAAATACTCCTGACAATGTTCTTGTTGAAGATAATGAGTGACTGAGGTGGAAACATGGACCTCGGAGGAGAATTCTGTCTAGTTTGTGGAGCGGAACCTCCATTGTTCTCTGGCAGAATGTGTGAGAAGTGTACTCGAGAAAGAGTAACTTTGGCCAAAGTTCCAAAAAATGTGCCATGGACTAGATGTGCACGTTGTGGAATCATAGAGTTTCAAGGCAAGTGGAGCGATGTTGATCCAGAGGACTTATGGCACGAATTGGTCCAAAGGAATGTCGAATTCCACTCTGAAATCGAAGACTTAGAATTAGGTTTAATGGCGCAAGAAGTGGATGGAAGACACACTTTGATTCATCTAGAAATCGAAGGCGTAATCGATGACTTGCTATACACTGAAAAGCATACTATGCGGGCAAGAATGTCAAACGGAGTATGCCTAACTTGCACTAGGCGAGCTGGCAATTATTTCGAAGCAACAGTTCAGTTGAGGTCCAGTGCCCGCCGGCTATCTGAAGAAGAATTCCAAACATTGCGAACAACCCTAGATGACTTGTTAGCAGAGATGCCGGATGACCCGATGTTTTTCATCACGAATGAAGGTCCTGTAACTGGTGGATATGATGTTGTTCTTGGTTCAAAGGCGTTAGCTAGAGCGTGGGGCAGGCATTTGATTTCACAGCATGGAGGTCAAATTACCACTACTACATCTGTGGTCGGAAGAAAGGATGGGGTTGACCTAACTAGGCTGACCTTGCTTTACCGTAAACCAGGATATGAACTAGGTGATGTCATTAGATGGAGAGGAGAATTGTGGCGCCCATCTACGTGGACTGGGGAAGGTGCTATTCTCGAGAAAATAGAGAGAAGAGAACGTACTGGCGCAACTTGGAGAGACCTAGAAAATGCTAATGTGGTATCACGAAAACATGAATTCACCTATATCGAACCGATTAACGAAGATGCTTCTGTGGCAGAATTCTTAGATCCCAACGATTGGAAGATGAACGCAGTTCGTCTACCATTCGAACATGTGCCCGGAAGGAAACTATTGTTGGCAAGAATTGATGGTGAATGGATTTGCTTACCGAGATTAGGGATGGACGGTGAGTGAAATGGAAGAAGGCATAATCCGTCTTGCAACTGCACTTGACAAGCAAGATATGATCAAATTCACTCGCGCATTTGTAAGCGATATTCGAGTTGGCAGAGAATCGGTGAATAGAGAACTTCTTCCTTGGCTAGACCAAATTGACACAGGTTGGACTGGAGTACTATGCTTAGGCATGGGTGGCTCAGCAGCTGGTGGAGATTTCCTTTCGGTGTTATGTGATGAAAGCGGTGCGGTTCCCGTCCGATGTCATCGAGGTTATGATCTACCAAATTGGTGGACCCCTGATTGGCTAATTATCGCAACTTCCTATTCTGGAAACACCGAGGAGACCCTTGAAGCATGCCAGTTTGCAATAGAACATGGAGCTACTATAATCGTGATTTCTAGCGGTGGAGAATTGTCTGGAATGTGTGAACTATCGGACAGCGTTCACCTTATCTCATGTCCATCTGGACAACCTCCAAGGTCTGCGTTCGGTCATATTTTCTCTAGACAATTAGCATTCCTTGTGGAAATCGGAATTCTACAAACCGAAATCACTGAACAAGCATTAGAACGCTTACAGGTTGCTGTTGAGGACAACGACATTATCACCTATCCAGAAGGTGATGTTGCAAGCCTTGCCCTCAATTTGATGCAAAATCCGATTGCGATTCTGGGACCGAATGAATTGATGCCTGCGGTAAATCGTTTCAAGAATCAATTAAACGAAAACTCGGCAAGGTTTGCTAGGATTGGAGCAATTCCTGAGATGAACCACAATGAAGCGGTCGCTTGGGGTGGAGTCGGTGATGACCAAGACCCTGAAGCAGCGGAACAGGCTCTACTCTTCCTGTCTTGGGAAGGTATGCATCCTCGTGTAAGACAGAGAATGGATTGGTTTGTCTCCAACTGCCCTACGGAATTGGCATGGAAAATTCATGGTGATGGTGAAACATTACTTGAGAGTCTTTTACACCTATGCATAATGACTGACTGGCTATCTATTGCTCTTGCTCTATTGCATGGAAAAGACCCTTCCGCAATTGAACCGATTATTTCACTGAAAGAATACTTGGCTCAGATGAATCAGTAAATTGGCCCTAGAACCAATCTAGGGTCCGGGTACTTTTCCAGTGCCCATTCCCTATCCTTTCTAGCCACAACTCCTGGCATGTCATTTCCTTCAGGTTCTTCCCAAGAAAGTTGGAAATGAAGGTGTGGGTCCCAGCCGCCATTTACGCTCTTATCGCCAACTGTAGCGATAACTTGGCCTTCAGCGATTTCCATTCCATCCTGCACCATGTCTAATGATTCCAACGACAAGTGCCCATACAGTGCCCAAATTGGTCTACCTTCAAATTCATGCTTGATGATAATTGTAGGTCCGTATGAACCATCTTCATCATTGATGCCTAGTGAATGAACAACTCCTTTCGAGAATGCATGAACTGGTTCGCCTACCGGTGCTCCAATATCTATGCCAACATGTAAATCTCGCTCGCCACCGAATAACTCCTGAGTATACATCCCAGGTCGGATCTCATCATATCTGCCGATTTGGTAAGGAAATGGGCATTTGAAATCTGGATCTTCACCCTTGGTGAAATCAAACACCCAGTACTCCTCGGGTAGGATAATGACTTCAGCCATGTTACTTCCAAACGGCTATGATTCATCATTCTTCGCAAATAGGTTTGAAGGCTAGAAGGGCTAGGCGAACCTATGTCTCTAGGCTTGGAAGTGGCGATTCTTCCAGGCTTAGCTGTCGCTCGTCGTATTGATGGTGAAGGAGATTGGAAGAGACATCTAATGCTAAGTCCAGCATTTGGTTTACTAGCATGCCTCGGCCTTGCAGGATTTTGTTTCATCATGGAATGGAGTCTAGAAACGCTGACGACTTTATTGATTCTAGCAAATATTGCTGCAATTATAGCGATTAGAGTCGAGATTAACCCCGAACCTAAGCAAGTCAATATCGAACGTAGTCCGTGGTTCTGGATTTTCACGACTATCGGGTGTTTCATTGCTCTGACCCCGCTTTCTTACATGCGACCAATGGGTGTAGATTGGATTGGGTTCGCATCTTTGGCAGATTCAATTTCAAGAACTGGAGGATTTATTCTCGCTGAACCTTCAATTGGAGAATGGTTGTATCCGCCAGCTTTCCCTATGTTAGCCGCCTGGCTAGGAACTACGTCCTATCTCGGAGTATTTTGGCTAGGAGTGATGTGCTTCGTAGCATTGCTACTCGGCATTGCTGCGGTCGGAGAAAAAATGGGTTGTGGCCATTGGACAATTATGGCGATGTTGCTTGCACCTGCTTTATTCGCAAAAAATCTAGATTCAGGATTCCCTACGGTGGCTAGTCAACTTGGTTTGATTGTTATCCTGATGACGTTTGGTGAAAGACTACGATGGAATTTGATAGCGATCACTGCTCTAATCGTAGCAATGATTCATCCCACAGGACTGATTTATCTCGCAACTTTGGTTTTAGCACAATTGATTATGTCCAAGCGAGAGACATTTACAATAACAGATAGAATCCAGTCGATAATTCTCGTTCTTGCTATTCTCTTAGTTGTTCTAGCACTCTCTCCTGTCTTTGATGGGAAAGCAGTATTTGCAGAATACGGATGGCAAGGTGGAGCGCCAATGCTGATGTATTCTGGGCTATTGCTGCCTCTTGCAATATGGGCAACCTGGACGATGAGAGATGACAGTAAAGCAATGACGTTGGCCTTGTGGTTTGGATTTAATTGGGCTCTTTCATCAATTCACTTGTTTGATGGATTAAGTGGTATTGCTATACTCTCAATGCTCTCTTACGCTCTTTATTCAATGAGTATGCATGCATTCCACATTCCGCTCGCAGCATTAGTAGGTATGAGATTGTCACGAATTGAAGGAGGTGTTTCTTCTGATGGAGGTAGAGCAGTTATGATCACAACACTGCTACTTTGCGGACTTGCACATAGCGCTCTATCAGAGTTATCACATCACGACGAATTACATGCAATTTCAGATGGCGATACAGCACTATTTGGTGCCTTAGAAAATCTACCTGAAGGCTCAATTGTTTACACTGAAAACGAACACTGGGGCCACATCTATTCGGTTCCCGAACATATTGGAATTACTGCAGTGCCCACACTCGGAATTCTCAAACAAGAACATTCTATTCAAAATGCAGCTACGACCGCAATAACATACGATGACATTGAGCGACTCCAAGAATTAGGAATTACTCATGCTATTGCCTCGCCCAAAGGCGTGATGATGCAATACATTCAGGCATCAATACATTGGCAACAGATCTGGTCTAGCGGGGGCTCAGTGATTTATGTCTTGGAAGATGACATGATGACATCACAATTCATACCTGTTACAGGAGATAACATGCGGCCAGACCCATGGGCGTCACTTCGCGAAAGAGACCCATTCAATCTAGGTGACGAAAAACTGTATCTCACAGAAGGCACACATAGCTTCGCAGTCAATGAAAGCCAAGCGTATGAAATCTGTATCATGACCGAATTCGTAGGCGATGTTTCAGCAACAATCAACTCTAGGGAGATTAGTGGTTCGGGATGGTACAATACTTGCACTTATGCAGGTGGAGGAGGATTTCAAATCGAAATAAACAGTGAGGCTGAGTTTTGGATTAATCCTCTTGGCGCATCGGGAAGAGGGGATGCATTATTCGACCAAACCGGAATCCGAGTTCATTGGATAGAAATCGTACATCTTGCTTGAGAATAAGCGAAAGACACTACAATGAATAGGCAATCGTAGGACTGTGACAAACCTATTCATCATGCTTCCAACCCTTGATGAAGAGGGTGCTTTGCGAGATGTTTACTCCCGTATTCCCATTGAAGAATTGAAGCAAAGAGGCTACTCTACACGAGTTGTAGTTGTCGACGGAGGCTCCAAAGATAACACAGTAAAAGTCGCTGAAGAATTAGGCTGCGAGGTCATCCAACAATGGGGAGAAGGAAAGGGCGCTGGCATGCGCCAAGGATTCAAGAAATTCCTTGAATTAGGTGATGATGAATTGGTGATGTTGGATTGCGACGGAACATATCACCCTGAAGAAATCACCAAGATGGTAGATTCAATTCCCAAAAATGGAATTGCGATTGGAGATAGATT
>CEQU01009958.1_pt1 | contig 17832 bp, 13 predicted proteins | sample 531031 | NCBI WGS metagenome assembly CEQU01 (sample SAMEA2621216, study PRJEB7988) | marine metagenome | isolation source: saline water (ENVO:00002010), including
CGGGCTAGCCAGAATCAGCGATCGAGAACATCAGAATACGCAACATAGTAAAAAAACAATTTTATTAAATTTCATTAATTATGATTTTGCCTTTTGAGACTGTTTGTAGTTCAACAAAAATTCTAAATGAATATGATGGAACATTCATCTCTCAAGCTACCGTTTAGCGATTCAATATACGCGTTGTCGGTAATGGACACTACCCATTGATTTTGTCGCTATGAAATTTGATATAAGTGCTGGTAATTTATGCGGTACAGCAGTAGTTTAAAGGAAACTGACTCGCTCGCTTAATCGATGCCCCCTGAACAAAACTCATTTACATTGCCGCCGCATTTAGTTGTCCTATTGGCTGAGCCGATACAAAATTTGCGAAGTTTCATGGCCACTTTATTGGAAGAGGCTGGCTGTAAAGAGGTGATACAGGCAAGCTCTGGGCAGGAGGCAATCAAACTTATTAAGCATAAACCTTTCGACCTTATTATCGCCGACACTGAACTACCGTTTTATAAGAAGCTGGCATACTCTATGTCAGTTTCGTTATAAATGGCGAGTCGAAAAAACTCGCCATTTTGTATTGTTGTTATTGATAGGCTGCTGTTATTCATTGCGCAACCAATCAGAGGCTGCGCGTTGAGATGTCTTAAGAGCCCAGTTGCTTCACCATAGCAGTAGCCACACTGTGAGCGCTTGCCGGGTTCTGGCCGGTGATCACACGGTCGTCTTCTATCACGAAATCCTGCCAAGGCTGTACTTTGCTATATCGTGCCGCTTTGCGGGCCAGAGCTTCTTCCAGCAGAAATGGAATATCGTTGATTGTGCCGTAGTCCACTTCTTCTTCACGAGTAAAGCTTGTGACCGATTTGTTTGCCAGTAATGCTTCGCCTGAGCTTAATGAAATGGGCAATAAGGCGGCGGGGCCGTGGCAAACCGCACCAATTAATCCGCCTTTTTCGTAGTGAGTTGCGGCCAGTTGGGCAAACTCTTCATTGTTGGCTAAATCGCTCAATAGGCCAAAACCGCCGGGGTAAAATATGGCATCGAAATCGTCAATATTTACCTCAGAAACCGGTAGGCTGTTATTCGTACGGTTTTTAAAATCTTCGCTGGCTAATACCTGTTGATTAACCTCGTCGTCTTCAATGTCGGTGCCGTAAACAGGCACCTGGCCGCCTTTTATAGAGGCAATATCATAATCAAATCCATGTTGGGTAAACACGTGAATTGCATGGGTGATCTCGGGTGAAAAGGTACCGTTGGCCTGGTCGGTGGTGCCAAGCGTAGCGTGATTAGTTACAGGGATAAGTATTTTTTTCATGAAAGTTCCTCGTAGTCGGTTTCATTGTTCATTTGCAATCACTATAAAACGTCCCTCATTGAATGATAATATACTCATTTTTGTAAATACTGTTGTTGTACAGCAATAATAGAGGAAGAGCTTTGGACAGTTTTGAAGGGATCGTCGAATTTATAGCGGTGGCCGAGAGCAGAGGCTTTTCAGCCGCGGCCAAACAGCTTGGTTGTAGTACCAGTCATGTGAGTCGTCAGTTGGCCAGACTGGAGGAACGCCTGGGGTGTGTTTTACTCTCACGCACCACCCGCTTGGTGAGTTTGACTGACACTGGTGCGGTGTATTACCAGCAGGTTAAAGACCTGCTCACTGGTTTACAGCAAGCTAATGAATTAGTGAATTTGCAGCAAATTAACCTGACTGGAACGTTGCGAGTGAGCGCGGCAGGTGGTTTTGCCGAACATTACGTGGCGCCGGCGCTAATGAGTTTTGCTCAGGCTCACCCTGAGTTAACCATTGATATGGATTTTAACAGTCGCATGGTTAACTTTGTTGAAGATGGCATTGATTTCGCCATTCGATATGGTGAGCTCTCCGATTCGAGCCTGATCGCCCGCAAGCTGGTTAATCGGCCGATGATGGCAGTGGCCGCCAATGACTACCTTCATCAAAATGGTGAGCCGAAACAACCGAGCGATTTAAAAAATCATAGTTGTATTGTTACCAATAATGATACCTGGAAGTTCATCCATAATGGCGTACCGGAAAGTGTAAAAGTAAAAGGGCGCTGGCGAAGCAATAACGCCAATGCTGTGTTGCAAGCCTGTGAGCAGGGGCTGGGCATAGCCTATATGCCCAAAAGTACGTTTACCGAAGCTGTTGAAGGCGGCCGCCTGATCCCGATACTGCAATCCTATTGGGGGAGCGGCTCAAGTAGCTGGATTGTTTATCAGAACAGGCGCTTTATGCCTCTGCGTACCCGCATGGCCATTGATTTTCTGGTGCAGTATTTTGCTCATTGGCACGAAGATGAGAATTTATAACAGGATTTGGCCTCGCTCTGGCAGTAATCAACTCGCTGAACTGGCAACAAGTTGAGCTTATCCACGATCAATCACGTAGGTAACCATAATGATTATGAATAGCGTGTCGTATAAGCGTGCGACAAATATTGCGCTAACAACGAATCAGGTAGGGAGCCTCATTATGCAAAAAATACCCGCGCGGAAAAAACTGTTGTTTTTTATTACGCTGATCACCACGTCTTTTGTGGCATCAGCTCAAAACGGTTGGTCAGCAGAAATTGAAATGGAAGGTAGCGAAGGTACAACGCTCACCGGCAAGGTAATGGCCACGTTTGATCAACCCTGGGCAATGACGTTTCTACCGGATGGCCACAGTCTGGTAACCGAAAAAGAAGGTGTCATCTGGCTGCTCGACAAAAATCAGCAAAAACGGTTTTCAGTTGAAAATGTACCCGACGTCACAGCCCGGGGGCAGGGCGGCCTTGGCGATGTGATTATCCATCCTGATTTTGCCACCAACAATACTATTTATGTGTCGTACGTAGAGCGAGACCCACAAGACGATGCTTTTAGCGGCGCTGTAATTGAACGCGCCACGCTGAACATTACTAATAACAGCGCAAGTTTGTCAGACCGTGAAATTATCTGGCGCCAGTCACCTAAAGTGACCGGCAACGGGCACTATTCTCATCGCATGGTGTTCTCGCCGGACGGTTACTTGTTCATTACCTCAGGTGAAAGACAAAAATTTACGCCAGCGCAAAATATGGCAATGAATCTGGGTAAAATCCTGCGCTTAAACGACGATGGCAGTGTGCCAGACGATAATCCGTTTGTCGGTAACGGCAAAGTCACCGGGCAAATATGGACCCTTGGTCACCGCAACCCGCTGGGTATCGATTTTGATGCCGAGGGCAATCTGTGGGCGCATGAAATGGGGCCGCGCCACGGTGATGAGCTGAATATAATTGAAAGAGGCCGCAACTATGGTTATCCCATGGTTTCACAGGGCGACCATTATTCAGGTATAAAAATTCCCAACCATGAAGACTTCCCAGTCTTCAAAGCGCCAGAAAAGGCCTGGGTTCCCGCTATCAGTCCGGCTGGGTTCATTATCTATAAAGGGACTATGTTCAGCGACTGGACCGGCAATGGCTTCATTGGCGGGCTGTCTTCTAAGGCCTTAGTGCGCGTGACTTTTGATCAGGATGACAAAGGCGCCTGGAAGGTCGAAGAGGCAGAGCGTTATGAGTGGGGGAAACGGGTTCGCGAAGTCGAGCAGGACCATAAAGGCAACATCTATGTGCTGGAAGACAAAGAGGGTGGCCGCTTAATCAAAATTCAGCATAACAATTAATTCGTATCTCGGATGGCTGCATGGCTTCTGCCATGCCCTTCCGGTTGTTCTCCTCTCTCTATGCAGTGCCAGCTGTTTGCGACAGCATGACAAATCACAGTGCATACCGACAGAAAACTAGACTTAACACATTGTCGTCAAAGAGTTTTTATACCTGTAGGTGTAAAGCAATACGCCTGACAAGTTGTTTGTAGGATAAACAGTGTTTATAAGCTGACATAAAGTAAATTAACGCAAGCGCCAAACCAGATTATTAGTTTTAAAGCACTAATGGCAATTGCCGATAGTTGTCTTTATACCGCCAAAGCGGCAGGTAAAAATACCTGGATTGGCGTGGAGTCAGCGCAGGATCCGGTGCTATTTGAAGGTGAGGCATTGTTACCGCGAATAGAAAGTTTAATGGATAACAAGCAGGTAGTTAGCTGGTGATGATGAATAACACTGTAATTATTTTGAATTGAGCTAAACTTTCTATAAGCGTTCGATTATGAAAGAAATTTACAAAACACTGCTTAATGCTTGTATAGGAAGACAATGTGTTCAGATAAACGGCAACAGACAGACTTCGGTGACTCCTATGATGCGGCAGAACTGAGATTTTTAGATCTCATCTGTTCGCTTGCTAAAGTGTCTATTCAGGGGTACGACAAGCACAGAAATGTCATCTACTGGAATGATTCAAGTGAAGAAATTTATGGATTTCCTCGTGATGAAGCCATTGGGAAAAAGCTTGAAGACCTGATTATTCCCCCTCCCATGCGGGATGAAGTGTTAATGCTGCACCAACAGTGGCTGGATAAGGGTGTGCCGATACCGTCTGCTCAGTTACCACTGCGACGCAAAGACGGCAGTATCGTGCACGTCTTCTCTTCGCATGTCATGCTCAAGGCCAATACCAATTCGCCGGAAATGTTTTGTATCGATATTGATTTGAGCGAGCAGCATGTGGCGCGGGAAAAGCTGGAGCATATGGCGTCTACCGACTTGCTTACCGGTTTGCCCAATCGTCGTCATCTCGAAAATACCCTGCAGAGCCACATTGAGCAGGCTCATCAAACTGGCGAGCAATTTGCCGTCCTGTTCCTTGATTTGGACATGTTTAAAGAGGTCAATGATACGCTGGGCCATACATGGGGCGATGAACTTTTGCGAGCGGTCTCGCAGCGCTTGCGCGAGTGCCTTGATGGAAAAGGGCTGATTACCCGGTTTGGCGGCGATGAGTTTGTGGTGGTGAGCGACGCGCTGGATGACACTGGTGCCAGCGAACTGGCAGGCAAGTTAACCGACTGCTTTCAACAAGCATTTGAGCTGAGCGGTGAAAGTGTGCGAATTACCCTTAGTGTGGGCGTTAGCCTGTTTCCCAAAGATGGTGATAAAGCAGGGGATCTGCTCAAAAACGCGGATATGGCCATGTACGATGCGAAAGGCAAGGGGCGCAATCGTTATGAGTTTTTCAGTCAATCCCTGGCTTTGCAACTACAAGAGCAGCGCACCCTGGCCGCGCAGTTACATGAGTCGCTGAATAACAACGAATTTGAATTGGTGTATCAGCCGCAGTTTGATTTAACTTCAGGCAGAATTGCCGCCTGTGAAGCCTTATTGCGCTGGCGGCCCACTCAGGAAGTGGCCAGTGTTTCACCGGGGGTTTTTATTCCGGTAGCTGAGCGCACCGATCTTATCCTGCATATTGGTCGCTGGGTGATGGAGCAGGCCTGTCGGCAGGTTAAGGCATGGCGTGATCAAGGTATTAAAATTCGGGTCGACATCAACGTGTCTGGTCGGGAATTGGTTGAGCCTGGCTACTTTGCCGGGCTTGATGATTGCCGCGCGCGTTACGGGCTCGAACCTCAGGATATTGGTATCGAACTTACCGAGAATATCCTGATTAAAGCGGGTAGCGAGGCACTTGAAGAGCTTAAAAAACAGCGTAAAAAAGGTGTTGAAATCTCGGTAGATGATTTTGGTGTGGGCTATTCATCGCTGAGTTATCTAAAACACTTCCCGGTGAGCCACCTTAAAATCGACCGTACGTTCCTGAAAGATGCACCTGAAAGCGCTTACGACGGCGCACTAATGGAAGCAATCGTCAATGTGGGGCACAAGCTCGACTTATTTATTGTGGCCGAGGGCGTAGAAACCGCCGAGCAGTCCCGCTATTGTCAGGAGCTCAAAGTCGAGTACGTCCAGGGCTTTTTGTACGCCAAACCAATGCCCGCCCGGGAGCTTGAAAAACTGTTGATGTCCACCGAATAACCACTTACTACCGCTTTTTAGTCAGCTGTAGCTGGGTGAAAAGCGGGAAGTGATCGGAGCCGTATCCAGGTAGCCTCTCTACTCTTACCATCTCGAAATCCTTCGAATGAAAAATGTGATCCAGCGGCCAGCGCACCAGCGGATATTTAGCGTGAAAGGTATTATAAAAGCCGCGCCCAATTCGGGGATCCTGGGCCTTGCTAAGCTTGCGGAAGCGTCGCGTACTGGGTGACCAGGCCACGTCATTTAAATCGCCCGATACGATCACCGGGTCGTTATGTTCGGCCATTTCTTTGCCTATGACGGCTAACTCGGTATCCCGCGGGGCGGCAGACTCATTTTCGGTTGGGCTTGGTGGTTTGGGATGCAGAAAATAAACGGTTACCTGAGTGCCATTAATATCGATTTGTACTTCCATGGATGGCACGTCATCTTCCACCACATAGCGGATCTGTTCGCCTTTAAAAGGCAGCTTGCTGTATAAGTGCATGCCATACAGGTTTTCCAGCGGGCAGGCCAGGCGGTGTGGATACTCGGAGTGAATCGATGACATCGCGTCCTGCCAGTCATGGTTACTTTCCAACAATATCATCATATCAGGCTGATATTGCCCCACCAGTTTCTTCAGCCCGTCGTAGTTATCGTTGTACATATACACGTTACTGGTAAGAATACTCAGAGTACTGTTGTCATCCGGCTGGTTTATCTGCTTTACCTGCTTAGGCCAAAGCACGGTATAGGGGAGGATCCAAATTGCCTGATAAATCCCTGCAAGCGAGAGGGCGGTTATCATCACTGACGCTGTAATCGGGTGGTCCATCGCCTGAAAAGCCCAGCCAGTAATGCACAACAGAATGAGTAAAAACAACTGTAACCGGGGAAACTCCCACACTCTGATAAGCCAGTGTTTACCGGGCAGATGCGGTGCCAGAGTGGTAAACAACAAAAATATACTTGCGATGAGCAGTGTGATGTACATTAGTCGTCCTTGATCAGCAGGTCTTGCTGGTAAGATACCTCTATTCCTTAACTTTTAATATGCAACCGCTAAATTCGATCAGTCCGGGTTGTTAAATTCAGCAGTTGAGAAAAATGACTTAATGCGCGTATGATAGTTGTTTTTCTGTTATGACAATTCCCAATGTATCAGAATTTTCAAGCTGAGCTGGCCTGGGCCACGCTTCATATGCCGCGCACTCGCGCTGCCATTAACGCCTTACCGGATCTCGGGGGCGTAAAACTTGCCTGTAATATGCATCTGGATTTAAAAATGGCACCACTGGTGGCCGGCTTACTCGATGCGGGTTGTGAAGTATTTCTGACTACCTGCAACCCCACAACCGTGCAGGATGATGTGGTGGCACATCTGGTTAGCAAAGGTGCAGTTGCCCATGCCTGGCGTGATATGAGTGACAGTGACTGGTCCGATTCATTCGATAAGGCGCTGGCATGGGGGCCAACCCACTTATGTGAAATGGGGGCCGACCTGACCACACGCTTACACGAAGGCAATCTTCAGCCAGATATTATTGCTGGTCTGGAAGCAACCGGCTCGGGTATTAACCGATTGGGCAATGTTGCACCCCGTTACCCCATATTTAATTGGGATGACCTGCCAGTAAAAGAAGGGCTGCATAACCGCCACATGGTGGGACTGAGTGCCTGGCAAACCTTTTTCCAAACCACCCATCTGACGTTGCACGAAAAGGTGGTGGTCGTTATTGGTTACGGATTAGTAGGGCAGGGCGTCGCGGCCTCGGCCAAAGCCTTTGGCGCACAGGTACAGGTTGCTGAGCTGGATCCGGCGCGCGCATTACAGGCTAAATATGACGGCTGGCCGGTGGTCGATTTGAGTGAGGCGGTGAAAACGGCAGATGTAATTGCCACTGCCACCGGTGCTTATGGGGTAGTGAGTGCAACGCACCTTGATAGTATGAAAGACGGAACTTTCATTTTAAACGTGGGCCACGTCGCGCAGGAAATCGACGTGCCTTACCTTAAGCAGAATGCCTCCCATAGCGAGCCAATGCCCTATGTCAATGCCTACCAACTGGGCGATAAAACGCTGTTTTTGCTGGCGGACGGTTCTATGTTTAACCTGACTGCGGGCTATGGCGATAGTCTGAATGCCTTTGATGTAACGCTGGCGGTAATGGCTGCCGGGATTGGCCACATCGTTGGAGAAGGCGCATCAGCAGAAAAAGGCCTGTATTTACTTCCCAAGCACGCTTGGATGAGCGCGCTCTGATTAGCCCGGTTTGCAGGAGGTGGATTAGTGCCTCCTGTATATCCCGCTGCTTTTAAACTCCTGTTAACTTCTCTTTACATGGTGTCACCCAACGGTAGCGCTCACGGTAAAAAAAGTGTTATCTTTGGCGCTGAAATTCATTTGTATGACAAATTCCTCAATCTAACCTGAGAAATAAATGATGACAGCAAAAACAAATGACCTGTTAGTCGCCCAACGTGCCGACCCTTTTGTGTACAAACACAGCGACGGTTTTTATTATTTTACCGGCTCAGTGCCCACCTACGATCGCATTGAGTTAAGAAAGTCTGCGACCATTGAAGGCTTGCAGGACGCCGAAACTTTTGATGTGTGGTTTAAGCACGAAAGCGGCCCTATGAGTCGCCACATCTGGGCACCAGAAATTCACTATCTCGACGGTAAGTGGTACATTTATTTCGCCGCCAGCCAGGAAGATGATATCTGGGCATTACGCCCCTATGTACTTGAATGTCAGGGACAGGATCCGCTTAACGACGAGTGGATAGAGCTTGGCATGATGCAAGCAGCCGATGGTGATGAAAAATCTTTTATCGACTTCTCTCTCGATGCCACGGTATTTGAAAATAACGGTAAGCGGTATTTTTGTTGGGCTGAGAAAACTGGCGGACAGTTCGCCGCGTCTAACCTGTACCTGGCTGAGATGGAATCGCCCATTAAACTCAAAACCACGCAGTTTATGCTCACCACCCCGGACTACGATTGGGAGCGGGTTGATTTTTGGGTAAACGAAGGCCCGGCTGTGCTTAAGCATAATGGCAAAATCTTTATCGCGTTCTCGGCCAGTGCCACAGGCGCCTGCTACTGCATGGGTTATATGGAAGCCGATGAAAACGCCGATCTGCTGGATCGCAATTCATGGACTAAAACCAGACATCCCGTGTTGCAAACGGACTACGACAAGAAAATCTATGGCCCTGGCCATAACTGTTTTACCGTAGCCGAAGATGATGAAACGCCTTTGTGTGTTTATCATGCCCGGGATTACGAGCATGCTGTTGGCGATCCGTCCGTGGTACCGAAAACCGACACTCGCCCGCTGGAAGAGATCAAACAGGACCCGCTGTACGATCCCAACCGTCATGCCCGTGTGATGGAAGTTAAGTTTGATGCCGACGGCAAACCGGTATTTGAACTCTACTAAACGCCTTTAAAGCTGCCGCTTCTCTGAACTGAGCGGCGGCTAAATCCACTTTTTTCTATTCTGACTACCAGGACTGCACTCCAATATGCGCCGCCGTGTTACGTGACCTCTCCTTCTCTCTCAACAGTATTTCCTGACCATCGATACTCTTTTACTGACTAATTTTGTGCCGTCGGTTAATCAGAATTAGCAATGATTTGAATCAACTTAATTCGCCATATCACTGAGTTATTTTCGACTATGATTAGGTTTAAATCTTCACGATTTCCCTGCAATCGCCTGTAACAGCAGAGATAATAATCATGACAAACAATAGTATTCCGGCTTCGAAGTGCCCGGTAATGCACGGTGGAATGACAGCGTCAGGAAAAAGTAATACCGATTGGTGGCCAGAATCCCTCAACCTCGACATATTGCATCAGCATGACCGCCAATCGAATCCTATGGGTGACCGTTTCAACTATCGTGAGGCGGTTAAATCGCTTGACTTTGCCTTCCTTAAGCAGGACATGTTGGATCTGATGACTGATTCTCAGGATTGGTGGCCGGCCGACTGGGGGCACTATGGCGGCCTTATGATCCGTATGGCAATAAAGTAAGTTGGGCCGATCTGATGATTCTGGCGGGGACTGTGGCTTATGAAAGCATGGGGCTGAAAACTTTCGGATTTGCCTATGGTCGCGAAGATATCTGGCATCCAGAAAAAGATACTTACTGGGGAGCCGAAAAAGAATGGCTGGCCGCTAGCGATAATCGTTACGACGATGTGGCAAATCCTGCCACCATGGAAAACCCGTTAGCTGCTGTTCAAATGGGACTGATATACGTTAACCCGGAAGGGGTTAATGGTCAGCCCGATCCCCTGAAAACTGCCGCTCAGGTACGTGAAACCTTCGCGCGGATGGCGATGAATGATGAATAAACCGTAGCGTTAACTGCCGGCGGTCATACGGTAGGTAAAACCCATGGCAATGGCAAGGCCGAGCATCTGGGACCAGACCCTGAAGCGGCTGATGTATATGAACAAGGCCTTGGCTGGAACAATCACACGACCCGTGGGATCGGCAGAGATACGGTAACCAGTGGTATTGAAGGCGCCTGGACTACCCATCCGACTAAGTGGGACAACGGGTACTTTTATTTGTTGTTTACCTATGACTGGCAACTCACCAAATCACCAGCCGGCGCATGGCAGTGGGAGCCGGTTGATATTACAGAAGAAGACAAACCTGTGGATGTGGAAGATCCGAGTATTCGACTCAATCCTATTATGACTGATGCCGATATGGCCATGATAAAAGACCCGAAGTACCGGGAAATATCAGAACGGTTTTATAACGACCCAACATACTTCTCAGAAGTCTTTGCCAAAGCCTGGTTCAAGCTGACTCACCGGAATATGGGACCGAAGAGCCGGTATATAGGCCCCGAAGCGCCGCAAGAAGACTTAATTTGGCAGGATCCTGTGCCAGCAGGTGCTATTGATTATGATGTCGATGGTTTAAAAACGCTTATTGCAAACTCTGGTCTATCGATTGCTGAACTGGTGTCAACCGCCTGGGATAGCGCCCGTACATTCAGACAATCCGATTTACGTGGGGGAGCAAATGGTGCTCGTATTCGCCTGGCGCCACAAAAAGACTGGGAGGGTAATGAGCCTGAACGTTTAAAGCGGGTGCTGGCTGTATTAACACCGTTGGCTGAAAAAATGAGTGCGAGTTTGGCTGATACCATCGTGTTGGCCGGTAATGTGGGATTAGAGCAGGCTATTGCTGCGGCGGGTTTCGCTGTGCCAGTTCCTTTTACCCCAGGGCGAGGAGATGCCACTGATGAAATGACGGACGCTGATTCATTCGCACCGCTTGAACCGATTGCTGATGGTTTTAGAAACTGGTTAAAGCAAAACTATGCGGTAAAACCCGAAGAGTTGCTGCTCGACCGCGCGCAACTGATGGGGCTAACCGCGGCCGAAATGGTGGTACTTGTAGGCGGTATGCGTGTACTGGGTACCAATTACGCACAACAGCCTTTTGGTATGTTCACTGATAAACCTGGCACTTTGACGAATGATTTTTTTGTAAACCTGACTGACATGCAGTACAGCTGGAAACCTCAAAACGACGGCTCCTTTGCCATTATCGACCGTGATTCGGGTAAGCAAAAGTGGTCTGCCAGTCGGATTGATTTGGTGCTTGGCGCCAATTCAATTTTGCGTTCATATGCCGAGGTGTATGCACAAGATGATAATCAGCAAAAATTTGTGAGTGATTTCGTTACAGCGTGGACCAAAGTCATGGAGGCGGAGCTGCTTTAGACATTGTGCAGGCTTCGTTACTTGTTCGTTTATTGTCTAATCAGAATAGCCGGTGCATAATGCGCCGGCTATGACGGAGCTGTCTGAGCAATTTCTGCATTATCAAGCGATATATAAGGCTGCTTGACGTGGTGGGGCATTCGAGAGCAGGTAAGTAATTGCTGTACGATATAGCACTAAAAGGAAGAAGAGCGTTATAAAGTAATATCAAGACTTGGACGTCAAGCTAGATCACAGCAGAGTTTATGGCAGCGCCAGTAAAGGAGCTCGTGGTTTGTTTACTGGCTTTCCACGTCCACCATTTTTCATGAAAATAAAACGCAACCGTGTTAATTAATGGCTCAACCAAAGCCATAGCGCCACCAATCAATAAACTACCCGTAAACAGGTAAGCCACAGTAAAAGCAACCGTGAAATGCAGCATGGCGAAAGTAATAGTTTTTTTCATCTCGAATTCTCCTGAAGTTGTTATTGAGAATTATTATCGATTAGTAATGTATTTTAAAATCTAATAAATTGATTGCTTGAATCATCGAAAGAAATCAATAAAGGATATGTATCAACAATTCTGTGGGTAACGCTGGCGTTAACTGATTGAGCGGGGTATAACTGAGCGGAAATGGCAGTATAGAGAATTGAGTTTGAATCCGATTATTTCGGCAGATTACTGCAGACTGAAATAAAATGACTATCCTTTAACGAGTATTTAAGGATAAATGTGGTGCAATGAGCTCACAGCCATCGCTTACAATTCAGCAAAATCTGACAATTCGCTTACTGCGGGTGCTGCGCTATAACAAGCCCCGTATTGATCGGGCGCAGGCGTTATTGCCGCCAGAGCGGTGGCTTATATTTCTAAGCCGGTAAGTTCTTTGCCGCAACCCACTCTTAAACCGGATGTTAATCGGTTTACGATGACAACTTCCCCCAACACGCTATACTCTGTATTAAAGTGATTAAAATTTCGCCATGTTGCAGGTTCCCCCTTCCTGCTGACCGTTGTTGGTGACGAAATCCAACACACAAGGAAAAGCGGCATGGCCACCACTGTTAACGGACTCTCGGGTACTGAAGGCTCCTCCTGGAATGACTTTTATACTGGTATTAAAGCCAGCGGTTTTCATTTTATCTTTGTGGTACTGATTTGGGCGTTCTTCTTCGGTGTTGGGCAAATTCAGGACATGATTCAACAAACCAACGGATATGGGGTTGATGAGTTAGGTTTTTCTGTTCTGTACGTTTTCGCCAGTGTGTATTTTTCGTTGGTAGTGTGGCTCACGTTACGGCTTATTTTTGATATTAAAAGTTATGAAATGCAGCAGAACGTCAGGGTTTCTTTGCTCGGCTACATTAGGCATCAGTTAAGCACGCAGCGGGAACATTATTTCGCCGGGCGCTGGGGGATTTGGCTACCTCGTTACCTTTCGGCTATTCCGTCAGTCGGTGCCGTTATTTATGCAGTTTCCAGCGGTTTCTGGTGGGTCGCATTATTGGCCGTGTTCAGTACGGCGCTGGTGCTTATCTTTTTAATTAAACGTCCCAAGGACGCTCACACGTTAAGCGTTCAACGTTGGTTCTGGGCCCTGCTTGGCCTCTTTGCCGTGACGGCCTTCATCGCAATTTTCTTTCAGTCTGCATTTATTGTGGTTTTTAATGGTTTAAACCTCATTTGGTGGGGGCTGGCCAGCATGCTGTTTGGCTTTGTTCTTACGGCATATTTTATGTTTGATACCCTTAACTATGGTATTCGTCGTTTCGATATTCATTGGTTAAAGAATGCCTTCAATAAGCCTTATCCGGTACTTCTTACTATTGTTTTCATTCCAATTGTAGCGGGGATTCTACCAACTTCTGACAACCATCAGGTGCGCTTTATCGAAGCGACTAAAGGCACATCTCTTTACCCGTTGGACTCGCTTGTGGCTGCATTTGATCGTTTTAAGCGCAGTGAAACCAGCAAAATACAGTTCATTGATGAAGAGAATAAGGTCACTTATGTACCAGTGTTTCTGGTAGGTGCTCAAGGCGGTGGATTACGCGCTTCATACTGGACTGCCCTGGCCTTAAATCGCCTGGAAAAGCTGTTGCCGGGTTTCAGTAATAATTTGTTTTTACTGACTGGCGCCTCAGGAGGTTCGGTAGGGAATGCGTTTTATTTTGCCAGCAAACACGTACCGTCACCGGGGAGTGAATGCATACTGGAAGATCTCGATCCTTCACTCAGTAGTGATCTTGCAGGTGCTGCAGATACGTGTTTTTTAAGTAACGCGGTAGGCAAAGATTACCTGTCGTCGGTGGCAACATCCTTTATGTATAACGACCTGCTGTACTCTTTTCTGCCCGCCCCGGTACCCATTTACAAAAAAGACCGGGCGACTTATCTGGAGCAGTCTTTCGAAAATGGCTTTGCTGAGGTCTATGGCACGGTCGCAACGGATGATGGCAAGTCCGTTTCAGCACTGGGCCTGGGTTACAAGTCCTTTTATCGGGATTCATCATGGACCCCGCTATTTTTAGGCACGTCCACGATACAGGAAACCGGGCTGATGTCGGTTTATGCGCCGTTTCCGGTGAAGGGGGAAGTATTCAATAACAAACTTGATACCAACTTATTTATTAACTCAGCAAAGCCGAAAGAGTGGGTCACCAGCAACACGGAACCGCCTGTGCTGGATATGCGTTTAAGCACAGTCGCGGTTAATTCGGCAAGGTTTCCTTACGTTACCCCCACCGGCACTTTAAATGTCGAAGCACCTCGCGCTGAGAAGTTTCATACTGCCGACGCCGGATATTTCGATAACTACGGTGCGGCCACCTTACTGGATGTGATGGAAGAGTTACTGTCGCCGGTTGATATTAATACCCAGGAATGGCAAACCGTCTATGTACCTATTCCGGTGATCCTCAAAAATGACATTCTAATAGATAAGTATCGGCAGCATAACTCCCGTAGTGTGTTCGATATCGGTGAACCGAATATCTCCGCCAATACCAGCAGTATTTTTGCTCATGAGTTGCTAAGCCCTGTTCAGGCACTTATTGAAATCAGAGGTGGGCTGGCCAATACCAAGCTGGCAGAGTTAATTGCCTATCAGAAGCGCCATCCTAATGTGCAGTCTATGCTGGGACTTTTACAAAGTGATTCTGTTCTACTGTCTATGTTGCCGGAAAATTCCCCTCTGATTGCCTTGTATTATCAAAAGCTTAAAAATGAGCCCGGTAAAACTACCATCGAACCGCCATTAGGGTGGTGGCTGTCAAAAGAATCCAAAGAAGATATGTTGTGCCAGATATTACTGTTTCCGAACCAGGTTTACCCTGGCAACAGCCCCATCTGCAAAGCGATTCAAAAGCGACTTTAACCCTCGTTACTTACCAAAAGGAAGGCTGATATGTCAGGCAGTTCAATATTCAGATTTAAATGGTCTATAGGGACCATCATTCTCGTCTCAGTACTCCTATTGTATTTTGGTTTTAAGATTAGTAACGCCATCGATAGCATTAAGTATGCCCTCACTCCCCCCGAGTTACCTGAATATCAATCACTTAAAATGCAATACGTGAACGCCAACGGCTATAAAGATGAGCCCTCTGATTGGTTTCACCATGCATCTCAGGGGACCGCTACGATCCCCATTCCCTATGCTTGGCTGGTTGCTCTGGAGGCACCTAAATCTAATCCGTGGTGGTTATTCTTTGGCGAGGAGGAACTATTAATCGGTGAGTATATGTTACGGCACGGGTTTATCGAACAACCCGCATCGCATAGTAATCCTGATGGTTTACCTATAGGTATTGCAAAAACAGAGAGTATTTATTTTGCCGGACTCAATCGCAAAGCTACAGCTGCGGGTTTTACCTGCGCAGCCTGTCATACCGGACAGTTAATCTATGCTGATAAACGATACATCATTGACGGTGCTCCTGCATCGACTGATCTTGGCTTGTTTACCCGCTCTTTGGGGGCTGCGCTCGGGCAGACTGTGCTTTCTGGCAAGGTGAATATTCTAAATGGTCGCTTTGACCGGTTTGCCCGACGGGTACTGGGGAGTAACGACAATATTGTAACCCGCAATCAGTTAAAAGATGACCTTAATGAAACCATAGAGATACTGGCTAAAAGCAGCGATACTATTGAAGTAACTGAAGGTTTCACGCGATTGGATGCATTAAACAGGATTGGTAATCAGGTGTTTAATAAGGATATGTCGCGGCCTGCCAACTATTCACCTATTAACGCTCCGGTGAATTATCCGCATATCTGGACTACCTCGTGGTTTAACTGGGTGCAGTATGATGGCTCTATCATGCAGCCTTTAATACGAAATGCCGGTGAGGCGTTGGGCGTGAGTGCTTATGTTGATACTACCGGGCCGGATGCCCAGCGTTTTGCATCGTCGGTGAACTACCAAAGTCTGGTGAAGATGGAAGACTGGCTCGGTGGCACTAACCCGAAAATAAATGGCAACCAGTTCAATGGCCTGCGGGCGCCAGACTGGCCCGGTAGCTTTCCGGCAATCGACAGCGCGAGAGCGAAACAAGGCGAAAAACTCTATCAGCGACTGTGTCAGGGATGTCACTTACCATCCGTCGATTCTGCCGCTTTCTGGGAAGACCGTTACTGGCAACCCATCCGCTACCAATATCTCAACACCGAAATGACTACTCAGGAACCTTATCTGACGTTAAATATTATTCCATTGCCGCACATCGGCACTGATCCCGCCCAGGCCAGGGTCTTGGAAACACGCACTGTTGATACTACCGGTTTAAATCTGACAACCCAAGTTTGTACGCCGTTGCAACTTACCGCTGACGGGCCTGCGAAGTTAGCCTACGTGCCGTTAAAAGACAGCGCCACGGCAAATTTTGGTTTGGCACTGGGCGCATTTGTTGAACGAACAAATCAGCAGTGGTTTAAACAAAGCTACATTTCTAAGTCCCGGCAAAAGCAAATGGAGGGCGCACGGCCAAATTGCTTGCAAGTAGGGGCCGGGTATAAAGCAAGGCCCCTAAATGGTATCTGGGCCACGGCGCCTTTTCTGCATAATGGGGCAGTGGCTACTATTTACGATCTGCTGAGTACTGAACGTCCAGATTTTGTGATGTTGGGGGGACAGCAGTTTGATGCCGAGAAACTGGGTGTGTTACAAACTGAGTTGGTGAGTAATTTTACCGCTAAGTTTGCAACGGTTGAGCACGCCATGACGCCCGATTATCAAAATGGCTACTTTTTTCTGGATACCCGGCAAAGCGGGAATAATCAGAGCGGCCACTGGTTTGCCGACAAAGCGTCTGGCAAGCAGGGAATAGTAGGGCCCAAGCTGCAGGAAGAGCAAAAGTATGCGCTGATAGAGTATCTTAAAACGCTTTAGCGCGGCGGTGATGAATAAACCCGGACCTGAGGTTTTGATAAATGCCAATAAATCCGGTATTAAGTGCATCTAATGCTGGGTGAAATGATTATAAACCGTTACATTAGTTGGCAAGCGCATTTCAACAATGTTTGATTTCGTTAAAGTGTCATGACGATGAGGAGCAGCGGGGTGTCTCTGTTTTAGTCAGAGGAGTGTGGTGGATAACATCAGGCTTTCCCGCACAATATTGACAGAGTCTTAGCAGACTGAAATAAAATGACTATCCTTTAACGAGTATTTAAGGATAAATGTGGTGCAATGAGTTCACAGCCGTCACTTACAATTCAGCAAAACCTGACAATTCGGTTGTTGCGGGTACTTCGTTATAACAAGGCCCGTATCGAGCGGGCGCAGGCGTTATTGCCGCCAGAGCGACGGCCGCTGTTTCATGTCATCCCTTTTTTACTGCATGTTAATCATCCTGAACTTCCCGGTTATGTCGAAGCCGACGCTGACCTCTTTTATGGTCTGAATAACTTCAGCTTTCGTGACGAAATAAAAGACGCACTATTTACCATTTTTCCTCAACATCATGATTTATTTGACGACATCAAGTCTGTCTGGCCTCGCCAGCGAGCCATCGACGCTTTGGTGTTAATGGGCAGTATTGGCACTATTGCGCAATCGGATAAGTCTGATTTTGACTACTGGGTTTGCGTGGATGGCGATAAATTGAATGAAACGTCCCTGAATGCCATACAGCGCAAACTCAACACCGTTGAAGACTGGGCGATGAGTTGTTAC
>CEQU01010612.1_pt1 | contig 17747 bp, 12 predicted proteins | sample 531031 | NCBI WGS metagenome assembly CEQU01 (sample SAMEA2621216, study PRJEB7988) | marine metagenome | isolation source: saline water (ENVO:00002010), including
ATCGGGCTAGCCAGAATCAGCGATCGAGTGCATCAGAATACGCATCAACAATATTACTGACATGTCGGGCGCAAATAGCTACCTCCAACACGTCTTCATCCCCCAGTTCTGGCGTAAAAACCTGGTTGTAAAATCAAGAACATCAGCCACCGAATATGCGCCTGTATCCCGCTACACCAATCTTGATGATATCTGCATCACCAAGGTCTACCGGAAGATCCGTAACGACCATACGTTTAGCTACAGGGGAAAACTCTACTTCATCGACTCCCCACTTAAACACTCAATCGCAAACCAAAAAATTGAAATTCGTACAGGTAAACATAAGCGGTTCGAGGCTTACTTCGCCGGACGAAAGCTACAGGTAACAGAAGTCACTGAGCCTGAAAAATTGTCTTCGGAAGACAATGAAATCCAGAAGAAGCTTGAGGTATTAGCGTTGGCTGACAGGCTTGGAAATGTGGCTGAAGCATCCCGACTTAGTGGTGTCTCCCGCGATACCATTTACCGCCATCGTAAACTGATAAAACAAGGTGGAATCGAGTCACTAAAACGTCAGGAAACGCCGGATCTTCATCATAAAAATTGTACCGACAGAGCCATTGAAGAAGTGGTCATCGAATTCTCCCTAGCTAACCCACACCTGGGACAATCTAAGGTATCACGGCTGCTCAAGTCTGAAAGAAACGTCGACATACACGCTAGCGGCGTTCGCAATATCTGGCTGAGGGAAAACATGAATACCACGGCGTTACGGTTGGCAAAGCTTGCCGAAGCGCGGCAACATTGATAGTGTGATTACGTCAAAATCGCTTGGTACTTATACCGTCAGTATCCCTTGGTAATCACACTAATTCAATTCACGCTTCTGTATTCCTTTTTATTCTGTAGCGACTTTCAACAGAATCAACTCATCAGCTCAGTTTGTAATATGCTTGTATACAACGCCTTCCTTCATCACAAAGCTGACGTTTTGCAAAATCGTGATATCATCCAGTGGATTGCCATTTACTGCAACAATGTCTCCCCATTTCCCCGCTTCCAGGCTGCCTAGTTCATCGAGTTTGCCGATATTGTCTGCTCCATTAATAGTGCCTGCTTTTATCGCTTCCATGGGCGTCATACCGCCATTTTCAACCAACAGTCTAAACTCGATACCATTAGCCCCGTGTGGTCCAACGCCTGCATCTGTCGAAAGCGCAATATTCACGCCCGCTTTGTGCGCTTTCCTCACAAACGTATTCATGACATCCATGGCTCGTTTCGCTTTCTCTCGCTGCGCTTGTGTCAAAAAACTGTTTGGGTCATCTATTGCTTTTACAAACGGAAGGTAGGCAGATATGGTCGGAGACAGGTAAGCACCTGTTGATTTAAAAAGTCGAATACTTTCATCATTTAGAAATGTGCCATGTTTAATTGTATTGACACCGGCTCGTAAAGCGGCATTTATTCCTTCTGCACCGTGGGCGTGCGCTGCGACTTTACGCCCCATTAGATGTGCAGTATCAACAATCGCTTGTAATTCATCATCAAAAAACTGCTGCTCTAATCCAGCAGCGCTATCCGACAAGACGCCTGCGGTAGCCGTCAGTTTGACGTGATCGGCCTTACGTCTAATTTGTTCTCGCACTGCTTTTCGACACTCCGCAACACCATCACAAATACCTGAGGTTCTTAATGCGTTTGATACTGCCGGATTGAAGCTGTGTGTAATATCCCCATGCCCACCATTAATTGTAATAAGATGTCCAGATACGAATGTACGCGGCCCAATGATAAATCCTTGATTAATCCCATCTCTGATAGCAAACACCGCATCTTCTGTGAATGATCCCATATCCCGCACCGAGGTAAATCCGGCCATAAGTGTATCTTTGGCAAACTTCGCGCCTCGAACCGCAATATCTGCATCAGACATATTGACCCAATTAATGCGCTCTTGCGGTGTAAAATAAAGTGTTAAATGAACATGCCCATCGATAAATCCTGGTAACACAAATTCATCGCGTAAATCGTGTATGTGTATAGAGTCATCGTCGTTGATAGGTAAGCTTGCAGAGTTGATGAAACCGTCCTGGACATCGAAGATTTTGCAATCTTTTAAAATAACACTTTGCTTTGTAGTGGCCGCTTCACCTGGAACTGCTAATAGAGTACCCGCATGGATAATGTCCCACTCTGCAGCATTTACTTGCGTGACGTTTGTAAACAAGCACAGGAGAATGACGATCTTGAAAGATTTCATTAAGTGTGTTCTCGCTATGGAAAGTTGGTGCAGCCCATTAGCCCTTTGCCGACGGACGCAATACTCAGCATAGAAGTAAATCGTGAAAAAGTCAGATGATGCACAATACTACTAGCGTCCAGGTAGCGTCATTTTTACCCTCGCGCTTTCATTTCTTTTCGCCACAGGTATGATTGAGTTGACTTTTAAGCTATTCAGCGCCCGTCAATCTTCTACTGGAAGGCATTCAATGTTGCGCCTTTAATTCCCTATTATCCAGAATTGTTGAGAGTTTCTGAGACCGCAACACCGGAAAAAATTAACGTCGATACTTTCATTTGTGACGTGAGAAAAATGAGCACTAATCTTGAATTTCGTGGTCGGTTTTCGTTTATGCCTGGAGGGTATAACAATCATCTTGAAGCCATTCGCTCTGTCCAGATCAGCTTGAAAAACTTACGTACGGCACTGGAGGATGTACTTGGTAAATCGCAGTCTGCCACTGATGATTGAACCAATGAAGCATTGCCCTTGAGGAGAAAAACATGCTTTGCGCAGAATAACCTTACATATCAAGGAACAAAATTGGACTGCAGTAACGCTGGATTTTGTTATTGAGGTGATTGGCGTTGTCTTTGGTACTCAAGTGGCAAATTGGAATGAAGATAGGGGAGCGAGTCAAAAACGCGCTGAACAGCTAGTGGGCCTTCACACTAAATTTGTTGATAACATTTCACTGTTTGAAGCCAATATAAGCAAGCTCTACAAACAAGCTGCTGATACTGTAACCATTAGAAAAATAATCAACGAGCCTGAGACTGAGTTTAATGCAGAAGATGTTAACCGAATGCTTATGAACGTGGTGAGTATTCCCGTTTTTACTGTGAATCAAACAACATTTGATGAGATTGAGCAAAGTGGTGGCTTTCGTGAGTTGTCGATTATTGGTTTAAGAGACCGCTTAGTCAATTGAAATAATGCCTATGCAAGTCTGTTGAGAAGTGAAAGAGACACAATAGAACAACGGGATTTCTACTTAATCCCGTATTTGATGTCCGGGCTTTCGTTGAGTGCAATGGCTCAATATTATTTTGTGATGGACGATGGACTTCCGGCGAGACCATCGCAAAACACAGCAGAGATGATAGTGGGTAATCGCCCGTTGGATGATCTTTTAGTGCTGAGGTTAGGCCCGCTAATGGTATGCGCACTTTATGTTGAACAACTACTTGAAGAAACCAATAAGATCTTAAAGCAATTGGAGGCTGAAGGATTTTCGTCTTAGCAGCAGACCTAATCAGAGCAGCCGACGGAACAGTAAAACTGGTATTTCTTGTATATCTTAGCCACGTAAGGAGGGCATATGACGCTGGATCAAATAGCTCAGATTGCGCAAATAGTAGGTGTGGTTATCGTTGCCATAACTCTGATTTTACCTGACGATTCAAATCAAATAGGGTGTTGCGCAGCTTCGTTCTGAGACTCGGCAAACGCAACTCGAAAATGACCAAACGGGTGTCTACAAATTCGTCGAGTTTCCGAAACTGGGGCAACAACCATCCTGACACAGGGGGATGGCATTCATACTGAATTTGATCGAAATGCCCTGCCGCTATGCCTTGGAACTAATGCTGGGTCTGTTCGGATTCAGTGCTGCGAGTGAGTGGATTTTGCAATTGCCATCTGTGCTTTACACTTTTACAGTTAAATTGTAGATGCAGTACGAAAAATATACTGATAAAGTCTAATGATGTCTTGGCTGATATTAATTACGCTTACCATCAGTTAAAGACACCAGCAATTACTAACAATGGCAGGGATATGCTGTTTTCGAATTCAATCATAGAAAATCCCCGAATGATCGAACTGTTAGTGTCATTGTCCTTAAACAATGCGCCAAATCAAAATTAAACCCATGGAGGGAAGATATGAAATTTATCAGCATATTCAAAGTATTGCTCTTAGCGATTGTACTTATCGCAACAGGTTGTTCTAAATCTAAAGCACCAAACGATACCATCGTCGATCAACCCGCAGATGATGGTACGGACGACGGCAGCGGAGATGGCTCCGATGATGGTTCAGATGGAGGCACTAATGATGGTTCCGACGATATCGTAATCACGTCTGCATCTGTTTCCGGACGTGTCATGGCTGAAAATGGTTTAGCCGAAGTATTAGTAACGCTGGCTGGTCTGGAAACGGTTTCCGACAGCGATGGCTATTTCGTGTTTGAAGACGTTAATGTGCCAGCAGATAGTCGGTTTGTCATAAAGTTTGTTAAACAAGGCTTTGCCGATACGGTTCGCAGTGTCACAGTGACCAGTTCAGATACTTATTCAGTTTACGCCACCATGGCGCGCTTCAGTTATTCAAGCGATCCACAGGACCCAACTGTCGCTTCCAGCCACACAGATATCGCAGGGCGTGTAACACTTGATTTACCTGCAAACGCAATCATTGACCCCTATGGCGGTGATGTAAATATTAATTTTGTACCAGGCGACCCATCAGACCCGGGAGAAAGTGCAACCTACCCTGGTGATTACCAAGCCTTCTCGGGCACCCAAGACGACATCGTCGATCTGGAAAGTGTCACCTTCGTGGATGTCACCATTTTCGACTCTAGCGGCGATGAAGTCACCAATCTCGATCAACACGCTACAGTTACGCTTAAATTGCCAGATATCTATCAAACAGGTGGAGAGCGCGCCGGGGAATACGTTGCAGGTGACACTATCGCCTGGTGGTCTCTCGATGAGGACACTGCAATTTGGGTACGTGAAGATGCCGACTTAACAACACCATTAGTCATTGATGGCGCATTATTGATCGAAATGGACGGGATGTTATATGCCCAGGCGCAAATCAGCCACTTATCGTCATGGAATGTCGATGCGCCCATCAGTGAGCACAGTTGTTTAGGGGTCACCGTGGTGGAAAACGGTGAACATGTACAAGGTATGTCAGTGACTGCCAGTGGCGTGAGTTACAGTGGTCAAAGCCTGGTTGCCACTACCGACGAAAATGGCGTTGCCTACGTAAATATCAAGCGTTCCACGACTAGTTCTACCGAAATAGTAACTATTTCAGCTGGTTTCGGTACCAGTCAGTTTTATTACACAGTAACCAATGCTGAAGAAGGCGAAGTTGATACATCGAATATCTACAGCCCTGAGCAACAAGGTAGCTGGTTTAATGGTGATCCAGGCGACTGTATTATGCTGGAAAACAGCATTGAAATTGCCACCGACGGAAACGTTACCGGTACGGTTATTACCGAAAATGGCGACGTACCGATTGAAGGCGCTCGCGTTTATTCCTCACTAGGCCAGAGTGTTATCACAAACGCCGATGGTGAGTTTTCATTACCAGTTCCGCTAAATACAAATATAGAAATTTCCGTTCGAGGTGCTGATAGCCAAACGGTTCAGGCCAATGAATCTATCCCCGATATTGTGCTTGAATTGATTGTCGCCAATACCGCCCCTTACGTTAAAGAACTCTATGTCGATCATGCCTCGCTGGCGTACGAAAACTCGGAAGTTGTAGAGTTGTTTGTTGATGCCATCGACATCGATGGCGATGCTTTGACTTACAGTTGGACAACCAGCATCGGAAGTCTAAGCACCACAACGGGTACTTCACTGGAATGGACTGCTCCAGGCGCTGGTGCAGGCACTGCCACGGTGCAGGTAACGATTTCCGATGGTGATAAAACTTCAGTCGAATCCATTTTACTTCCTTACGGTGCAACGGGAAGCGATACCGGCGGCGGTACTAATATTCTTAAGGCATATATAGTAGATGGATCGAGACCAACTGTACCAGTTAGCTCTGTATACGTAATCTTGCACACCGAGGATGGAATTGGTGTCGAGAGCTATTTGGTAACTGGGGCTGACGGTATTGCTGACTTTGGTGATGTAGGGAGGGCTCTTGTAACGGTGACAGTTGCATACGAATACGAGTCAATTACAGAAAGTGAAACCTACTCATCTAAGTTCACCTCCAAACAAATAACTACCTATAAAGATATCGTACCAGCAGAGTTTACTTGGTACGCATCAGCTGGTGCAGACACAATATGCTCAACGATCACAAACATTACCGTTGAAATTACCGGCGCTCCTGAGCAATACGATTATATATTCTTACCTGGATACAGTAATATGAGTAATGGAATAACATCAGCCAGTTTTGATATTTGTGATGAAGATCTCAATGAAGATGGTTCACTCGACCTCCACGCGCTGGCTTTTCAGTATGAAGAAAATGACAACGGCATTTTAATAGAATACGGTACTTTATCAATTGCTGACGTCCTTATTACAAATACGTACACGATAGATTTAAATAAACAACCAGGAGAACTGGAATGGTCTTCAAATAAACTGATTTCTCAGTTTAATCTGGTTGATGATTATGTCTATTCATATATTGATTTCCCAAATACAACTGAAGGCTCATTATTATGGGCCTCTGATTTAACAAGCGATTCCAGCAAGTCTATTCATGCTTCCTTCGGTGATTGGGAAGATGAGGGCTCTACTTTGTTACAGGCTGGAGTGAGAAGTATTGATATTCCTGCGACTATAGGCTTTACATTCCCTGATATAGAAATAACGGAATTAGCTTACAACGAAGACTCATCGACGGTAACCTGGGAAACAAGTGGAGACGTCGAAGCCAGTGACATGTATTTCCTTCTAAGTAAATACACTTCAGACACCAATTATGAAGTTACCCCTATTCTTGGCACCACCGATTACCTATATTGGAGCCTCATGAGTTCGGCTGACACTAATACTCATACCCTGCCTGAGTTGCCAGAAGTTATCAGCGACTGGTTGACTGAGGATTATGATAACGAAAATTTACAGCTAAATATAAACTACATTGCGCAGGACGAAGATTTTAGCGAGTTTATTTCGGCCATAATGCAAGGCGATGATCCTGATGCATTTGGATGGATGACAGCAGTACGCCAGCTTACCATTTCCAATCAAGAAGTTGATTCGGTATCCACAATCAAGGAGGGTAAGGTCGCTAAAGACAAGCCTCAGACTTTCAGACCGTCATTACCTCTGTCTGAACGCCCTGGCATCCGGGAGCTTATTCGTCATTGAGAACTGACAATTAAATGGAATCAAGCCAGCTTGAAATCATGTGTTTTAAGCTGGTTGTTTTAAGTCTGTCGTTTGGTTTTATTTGGACCGATTAGCCTGAAGTATACAAAACAAAATTGTAGAAAGGGTGTACAAGTTCAACGGAAACTGGGTAGAGGTAAAAGATTAGTTACCGGACTGTTTTTTAGTCTTTACCCGTTACGCGGTAATATCAATATGGTCATCGTCATCAAAACTGTTCAATTCGCCGTAGCGATTGAGTCAATACCCTAAAAACTCAATATTAGAAACAGTATTTTTGGTTTCAAAATCAAAGACAACGATTGTACCTTCTTTAACCACAGGTTGACCATCGGTAATTTTCGGCGTTTTCCACTATTCTTTTCCGGCATCTAGAGCCAGTCCGGCGACGTAGATTTTACCATCGGCACCGACAGATGAATAAGAAGAATAAACCACATTACCTATACTTCTCTTTTAATTAATCCCTTGGTTAAGGTTCTCATGTTAAACGATGACGTAATTTAAGCTTATGCATAGGCGGCGTTCAAATGAGTAATTGATTCATTCCGCATTCACGGTATGCAGCAGTGGTACAGTCTTGGTGGTGAAGCCATGGATGACGCGTTGTACGAGATTGCATCAATGCGTCAGTTTGCACAACTGTCACTGGATAAAGCCATACCTAACTTCCGCCTCCTGTTTAATGCTATGAAAAACTGAGGCGACAACTATCCTGACACAGGGGGGCAAGTAAAACGAAAGACGCAAGCGCCCAGCTCCTCTAATAACAAAAAGCATGAAAGCCCATATTGGTGTGGATGCCAAGAGTGGCCTCACCCATACACTGGCTAACCTCGGGTAAAACTCCATCAACGCTAATTTCGTCGTGACCTGTAAAGCATATTTCTGACTTAAGTACCTTGCGCAATAAAATCCTGAACGGACAGTTTCGATACGTTTTCTTTTCAAACTTCATTACTCTATCTTGGTTTGAGCACTGTCGTATCTAATATTTAGTTGTACAAAGCTTAGCCAAAAACACCGTCATTGTCATGCATAAAGCCTCACGTTAGCCTATTTTCACATCCGTTGTATTTGTTGAAGTGTCAAGGTTATATATTTAGTTTGGGAACGCTGTAGGCTACAAACGCAGGACAGAATGCAAAGTTGATTTACGACAATCTATTTTTACTCACGGCGTTAGAAATTTCTCAGCAAACGAGACACGCGGGTGTGTTCCATTCGGTGAACCTGCCGGTAACCGTGAGTCTCAATCTCAGGCCGATGACCAACTATATCAGCCTATGGGCTCACTTCTATTATGAACACAGAAAATCACGCTTTTACTGAGCAAAAATGCAGAAAAATGGATTGCACTTTATTATCAGTCCGTCATGATCCCCGACAATAATGAGCATGTGCAAGCTCACATACTCGATAGAGCAAAACGTTAATCTCAGTAATACAGGCAAAGCATGGCGGCAATAGGTATTGATTACGGTACGTCCAATTCAGAAGTGGTATTTTTTGACGGTAATCATCACTCTCACGTAAAACTCGATCCTCAGGTAAAAGACGGGAATAAAATTCGCTCGTCGATTTTTATTTATTACCCGGACGAATTGCCCACGCCGCCCGATGAGATTGTCGAAGCCAAAGTGGCGCAGCTACAGCGCGCTATCGGTGAGCAAATCGAAAAAGAAAAGCAGCGTTTTTATGAAGCTAAGGATCCCAACGAGCAACAGGTCTATAGCGACAGAATAGAAAGCCTGCGCGGTCAGTTTCACGACCGCCCTGGGTTACAAAAGCGCGCAATTCAATTACTGCTGAAAGATCTCACCGTTCAGAATTTGTCGCTTAAGCAGTTAGTGGAAACCGGTACTTTTGCCTTTGGTGAAGAAGGCTTCAGACGTTTTCTGGCCACACCTCAGAAGGGCCGGTTAATCTATTCACCAAAGAACTTTCTGGGCGCGAGCTTAGACGCCCAACAGCAGGAAGCGTTTGTTGGAATGATTGCCAAACAGCTTGGTTATTTTCGCCAGTGTGCAGAAGCACAACTTCAGCAAGCAGTCGATACGGCGGTAATTGGCAGGCCGGTTAAATTCCACGGAACACGCGGAGAGACCGGCAATGTGCAAGCGATAAATATCATGCAACAAGCTGCAGCGTTGGCCGGGTTTAACAACGTTAGTTTCCTTGAAGAGCCCATCGCCGCGGCCTACAAAATTGAGCGTACGTTAGCAAAAGAAACCACTACGCTGGTGGTGGATGTGGGTGGCGGGACAACGGATATTTGCTGTATCCGATTAGGCTCAGAGTCAGCGCAGCCAGAACAACACAACAAGCCGGTACTAGGTGTAACAGGCAAGCGTTTGGGCGGAATGGAGTGTGATAAAAATCTGGTGCTAAAAGCCATTGCGCCGCATTTGGGGCAAGACCTGTCGATGCAGAACGGGCTGCCTGTGCCGCCCACTTATTTTTCTGATATGTGCGCCGTAGATGATATTCCCAAGCTCACCCGGTTCTTTTCAGACGAATACGGGCTGGAAATCATGCAAACCATGTCGATTGTTAAAGAGCCTAAACTGCTTGAGCGACTGCTGATTATTCAGGAAGAGAAGCTTTCGGCCAGAGTAGTGAACTCAGCGCGAATGGCGAAGGAGTTATTGTCGTCGAAAGCACAAATTACTTTGCCTTTGTCGTACATAGAGCCAGACTTCAGCATTAGTATCGACAATCAGATGTTAGCTCAGTCAATGCAATCCTGGCTAAGTAAGGTGATTCGTCTAATAAAAGAGTGTCTGGCTCAAACCGATATTGAGCCAGAGGTGGTTATGATCACCGGTGGCATGAGTTTGTCTCCTGTTCTGCGCGACACACTGTCCACTGGGCTACTGGCAGGGTTACCACTGCTCGAAAATGACGCTTTTAACTCTGTATGTGAAGGTCTGGCGATTCAGGCATACAGAGTAAGTGGTACTCAAACGCCCCGTTAAAAGCTTATGGGCGGATTAGTTACGCTACAGGTTAACGATTTCCTTTTCACTTAATGGTTTGGTGCACAGAATGTAACAGTTGTAAAAGTAATGTCCTTTGTTGGATAGGAAGATGAGAATGCTTCTTATTTCTAAGTCGTAGAGTCAGAAGGACATTCCCTTGAAAAATTTAGTATTAGCTGGTGCTGTGTGTTCACTGGCGTCAGGTGTTGTTGCCGCAGGTCTGGATGACAACGAAATTAGCCTGAATGCCGGCTTATCCTATCAGTTATCTGATGCCTGGACGCTTGGCCTTGGGTTTGCTCAGGCCGCCAGAGGCAAAGAAATTGGCGATGGTTTTACTATCGATGAGTACCTTTACGATGGCGAAGATATTCCGGTTGTGGCGGGCGATCTTAAACCTGAAAAAGTGACCAATATCGAAGCCTCTGCTGCTTACAGCGCGAATAACCTGGAAGCCCGGTTTAGTGTATACCAGTCGGTAATCGCCGCACTAATAGCGCCCATACCAGAAGCAAAAAGTTTGCATGCTTCGCCCCGCTCAAGGGCTGCAAGTTTCTTTTCCACACTGGTCATTGTTGGATTTCGCCCACGTGTATAAACCGGTGTGCTGTATTCATTGACCAGCGCGGCGCAGAGGTTTTCAAACTTGCTGTAGGAGAACAGCGAAGTCTGGTGAATGGGTTGTGTTACGGGTTGGATATCCGTTTGCGAGACAAAGGCTTCAGGCCCACAACAAATATCGAGATCCTGCTGTGAAATTTTCATGTTGTTGTATTTTGAATATTTTATACCACCTTGCCCGCAATTGTTGGTGGCGTACAAGCTCGTGGTCTTAATATTCTGCTAATTAAGCGACATCATCAAAAAAGCCGGCGAATATGCCGGCTTTGTTACGGTGGTGATGAACTAAGCGGCTTTTTCCTCAGCAATCCAGTTATCTACCATGCGTTCTAAAATGGTCAGAGGCACCGCGCCACTGCCGAGGATCACATCGTGGAAGGCGCGGATATCAAACTTATCGCCCAGCTCGGTCTCGGCTTTCTCTCGTAGTTCAAGAATTTTCAGCATGCCGATTTTGTAGGAAGTCGCCTGACCCGGCCACACAAAATAGCGCTGTACCTCGGTTTTTATCGCGCCATCAGAAATCGGCGAGTTATCTCTGAAAAACTGATTAGCCTGTTCTTCTGTCCAGCCTTTGGCGTGAATGCCGGTATCTACTACCAGACGGATCGCGCGCCACATTTCAGAAACTAAGCGGCCAAAATCAGACATAGGATTCTGGTAGCCACCCATTTCTTTCGCCACCAGCTCTGCATACAACGCCCAACCTTCAACATAACTGTTAAAGAACGACGTGGTTCTGAATTTAGGTACACCTTCCAGCTCCTGAGCAATGGATATTTGCATGTGATGGCCGGGGTTGCCTTCGTGGTAGGCGATTGCCTCCATTTCGTTCTTCGGCATAGTGGTCATGTCTATCAGGTGAGCATAGTACACACCCGGGGTGCTACCGTCCGGGGAGCCGGCAAAGTAATGCTGCGGAGCGCCAGCCTGCTCACGAAAAGGCTCTACCCGTTTCACAACCAAATCCGCTTTGGGCAGAATGCCAAAAAACTCGGGTAATTTATCGGCTATGTTATCCAGAAAGGCGGTTGCGTCGTCGAGGTAGGCCTGCCGTCCCTCGTCGGTATTCGGATAGTAAAAACGTTCATCGGTGTTATCCGATTTAATGTAGGCAAAGAACTCTTTTAAGGTGCCGTCGAAGCCTTCAGCATGCTTAATTTTTTCCATTTCAGCCAGAATACGGTCTACTTCGTTTAAACCAATCTGATGAATTTCATCAGCGGTTAAATCGGTAGTGGTACGTAATGCCAGAGCTGAATTGTAATAAGCTTCGCCCTGCGGTAGCGCAGAAGCACCTGTTGCTTCACGAGAAATGTTCGGCAGGTCATTTTCAAACCAGCTAATCAGCTTGCCATAGGCTGGCATAACTTTATCGAGCAGCGCGGTCTCGGCTTTTTCAATAAAGGTCGCCGCCTGTTCGGCTGTGATCTCGCCGCTTTCCTCCAGCGCTGCTACCTTGGTTTTAACGTCCGCCAGCAATGAGGAGTCCTCGTCGCTATCCGGGTCAAAGGGTTTGCCTGAGATAATCGCTTTGCTTTGTTTGATTACGCCTTCGTAAGCAAAGTACGGCGCTTTAACCCCCTCGTCTGCATTGATGGCAACCCGGCTGGTTAATTGCTCAACCGCCCGGCCAACGCCTGCCAGTCTGGAGATATAGGCTTCCATATCCGAGGTTTCGGCGACTTTGTGATAATTGATCAGCAGGGTTGGCAGCATGGATTGCATGCCATTCATTTGCGTGAGTACGTAATTGCGACGGCGGAACTCAGCCTGTTTCTTAGCCTGTTCAAACTGAAACATCCAGATGTCGTAAGAGATTTTAGTCTCTTCATCTAACTTGCTGTAATCAAAATTCGCTTTGAGTTCGTCAACGGTCGCCGCCATCCATTGCAGGCGTTTTTCCTGGCCTTGCTCCGACATGTCATCAATCTCACCGTAGAGATCCTTGCGGCCAAGGCGGGTCATCATCAGCGGGGAAAACTGCAGCTGCTGCTCGTATTTTTCTTCAAACCAGGCATTTAACCGCTCGGATTCGCTCAGCTGGGCGCTTTCGGCTGTGGTGGCTGTTTGTGCTGCGGTACTGGTTTGCGGTGCCTCGGAACATGCGGTCAGCGCAAGCGCCAACGCACTGAGTAAAAAGAGTCGTTTCATGGTGTAAGCCCCTGGGTAGTGGTCAGTTATAATTGCTTTGGATACCAGTAGACCCTGATGCGGGGCTTATTTCAATCACTTCTGTGGATCAGCGTTGTTTCAATTTGTGAGTAAATGCTTTGATCCTCGCCATACCTTCATGTAACAGTGCTTCCGACGTAGCGTAAGACAGCCTGACAAACTGATCGCCACCAACAACACCAAAGTCATTGCCGGGTGTCATGGCCACATGGGCTTCGCTGAGTAAGCGGTCACAAAAATCCATGGCAGACATGCCGGTTGGGCTAACATCGATATAGACATAAAACGCGCCGTCAGGCTCAACAGGAACTTCGAGGCCTGCGTCAGCCAGGCCTTGCAGAACAATTTTACGTCGTGACAACAAGGACTCACGCCGTTGTTCACAAAGCGCCAGGGTTGGCGGAGTAAAGCAGGCTAAAGCCGCAAGCTGGGCCGGTGTTGAGGGGCAAATATATAAGTTTTGCGCCAGGCGCTCGATAACAGCCACCATGTCGTCCGGCACGATCATCCAGCCTAACCGCCAGCCGGTCATACCAAAGTACTTTGAAAAACTGTTGATAATAATCGCGTCGTTATCAAACGACAGCGCCGACTGCGGCGGGCCGTTGGTATCGTCACTCAGGTTTAAATAAATTTCATCGATTATCCGCCACGCGCCGCGGGCTTTGGCAAACTCGCACATTTTTTTCAGGTCGTCGGCAGAGGCCGCCGTGCCGGTGGGGTTTGACGGTGTGGCAACCATCAGTGCCCGGGTTGTTTCCTGCCAATGCTGTTCTACCAGCGCCGGAGTTAACTGAAATCGGTCGGCAGCCGTGGTAGGGACCAGATTAACCTTACCGCCGAATGTGGTAACAAACTGGCGATTACACGGATAGGAGGGATCGCCTACCATTACTTCATCACCCGGATTAACCAGTGCGGCACACACCAGTAACAGCGCTGCTGATGCACCGGCGGTTACTATTACCCGTTGCGGATCGACCTCCAGCCCGTGCATGGTCTGGTAAAAGCCTGCAATGGCCTGGCGCAGACGGTAGTCGCCCAGTGCCCCGGTGTAGGGTAACTGATTTTCTGCGACAGCCTGTTGCATGGCTTGCTGAACCGCTGGCGGCGCGCCAAAGTCGGGCTCACCGATGTTTAAACGAATAACGTTGTGCCCGGCGTTCTCGAGCGCCGTGGCTTTTTCGCCGAAGGCCATTGCATAGAATGGAGTAATGGCCCTGGCCCGGTCAGAATACTGCATGAAACTCTCTATTGTTTAGTGTAACCAGCCTGCACGAACACCGCGCTGGCTGATTAACACCAGTAATAACGCGATGGTGGTGACGATAACAGGCATTACCACAATGCCCCAACCCATAATACCAATGGCATCAATCACCACAAAATTATAATACTGCTGCACAATCACCCCGGCGAGAGAGAGCACCAACACCGGAAAAGCGAGCTTTTTGCCCAAAGCCAGTAAGATACTGCCTGTTAAGCCGCCAAAAACGGCCATGGCGTAAGCGCTGTAAGACCATACCGGAATGTCCCGATAGACCGCCTGTTGCGCCTCAGGAAGCTGGGCAATCATCTGAGGTGTCATCATTATCTGACTGAAAAATGCCGCCACGCCTATGCCATTCCAAAGCACCATTAGCCAGGCAAACACTTTAAGGCCGGTGGACATCCGTTTTGTGCTGTTCATTCTTATCCCCAATCAATACGCTAGCAAATCCCGATATCACTATACGTGAATTTTTTGCGATAGATAACGGATTATACCTTCTTATACTTTTGTCTAAAATGGTGCAATTGGTCAGCTTTTCATCACAAAAAATGTGCAGCGCTGATTATTACTCAGGAATAGATTGTTAAGTAATTGTATTAAAGATACTGTATACGATATCTTGTATGTAGGTGGTCGGATGCTTCTGGTCATTTATCCCAAAACAGCCGTCGAATCAGTGAATTGGTACAGGGATTGAAAGGATTGTGTGAATACCGTCTACGGAAGGGCGCAGAACAACAACACGGTCTCGAATTCAACCTCCCTGAAACAAGACTGAGAAAATAACGATATGGCACATAAACACACAAGCAAAACCTTTTCACTTTCCCTACTGGCTGGTGTTATTGGCCAGCTACTGATTGGTTCCCAGGCCGCTGCCCAAACCAGTGACGAAACCGAAATTCAAAAAGAAGAGAAAATCGTTGTCGTCGGCCGTCGTATTTCACAAACCGACATCGCCATAGGCACTGATGAAGCCACTAATACGCTGGCTGTTACCCGCGACGAGCTGCTTTCGGCCCCGTCGGGGATCTCCGGATTAAAGATGCTCGAAAATCTCCCCGGCTTTAACGTGCAAACTGATGGGGCGTTAGGGCTTTATGAGTTTGGTAACTCGGTGCAGGTTCGGGCTTTCCAGTTAAGCCAGATGGGCTTTGTACTGGATGGTATTCCTATGGGGCGATCCGATGCTTTTGGCGGCAGCCCTATTTTCCGTTATGTAGACAATGAAAACCTTGGCGCTGTTGTTGCCTCTCCGGGCGCTGGTGATGTATCTGCGCCTACCTATGCTTCTTTGGGCCCGATTGCGTCTTACAGCACCATTCGTCCATCTGAGGATATGGGCGGTATGGTGGCCGTCACCGTGGGTGATTTCGACTTACAACGGACTTTCGTAAAACTGGAAACCGGCGATATTGACGGTTTCAGAGCCTACGTGAGCCGCTCTAAAACCGACAGTGACCTGTGGCGTGGCCCTGGTACCATCGATCGCGAACACATTGAAGCCAAAGCGTTATACGAGTTTGGTGACAGCTATATCCAGGCCACCTATGTAGCGAACGATTTCTTCGATTATGATTCACCTTCTGCACCGGCCTCTACCTTCGCCAACGATTATTACTACAGCTATGCCGACAGTATCCCGGAAGGTTGTATCAGCTCAGCAGGCAACGTATACGACTTTAATGGCGACGGCAGTATAGATGACGATGACTTTACGCCGGTATTCACCGGTTCAAACTGTACCAGCTATTACGAAGATCGCATCAATATCCGCGATGATAAGCTCTATTCATTAGGTTTCGGTACCTATTTCAGCGAAGATATTAAACTTGATGTCACCGCTTATTACGAAGATAAAGATGGTTACGGCGTCTCGCCAGACAGTTATTCGAATACCCTGGGGATTTATACCCGTCAGGCCGCAGCAGGTCTTGATGTAGTGCATCCACGCGGTGTCCAGTACGGTCTTTCCACCGTGGGTGGCGAGCGCGAGGGCATCGTTGCCGGTTTAACCTGGTTTATGGGTGACCATAAAATCGAATTTGGTGGCTGGATTGAAGACGATACCTATAACCGTACCCAAGCGCGCCTGAATAAAACTGGTGGCAGTGCAGATGGTGATGTGATTATGGATGAAGTGGCTTATTACCGTCGTGATTACACGGCAGTACGTGATACCACCCAGCTGTATTTAAAAGACAACTTCAGCATGATGGATGACAATCTGATGCTGGAAGTGGGCTTTAAGTCGCTGTCCATCGACTACTCACTGGATGGCTACCGTGATTACGCGGATTACGAAATTGACAGTCAGCCAGGTTACGGTCCACAGTCGGTTGAAGCTGAATACAGCGACAACTTCTTACCTATGGTAGGCGCGGTGTACCGCTTAAATGATACCGATCAGATCTTCGCCTCATTCGCGCAAAACTATGCATTACCAGCCGGTACCGACGATATCTTCGATAACGCCGTAGGCTTTGATGCGCCGGATCCTAAAGGCGAAGAAGCCGATAACTATGAGTTTGGTTTCAGAACCAACCGCGAAACTTACAACGGTGCGATTGCCTTATTCTATACCCGCTTCGACAATCGCTTAATTGCCAGTAGTGTTATGAATCCGGCCACCGGTCAGCCAGAAGCATTTTATGTCAATGCAGGGGCTTCCAAGGCCTACGGGGTTGAATTGAGCGGTGTGTTCCAGCCAGAGGTATTTAACCGTGAGCTCTATTTCAATGCCAACTTATCTTATAAAAAAGCAGAGCTGGTGGATGGATTTGGCAGTAACCCGGCTGGTAGCCAGTTGCCGGACAGCCCGGAATGGCTGATGACGGGGGGTGTAACCTACGAGCCAACCGAATGGCTGGTAGCCAATTTCTCGGCTAAATATACCGGCAAGCGCTACACCGACTTCTCAGAGTCTATTGAGCTGGACAGCTACCTGGTGGCACAGGCCTATGTAGATATCGGCGGTCCTAATAACTTTGGCATGCCCGAAAATATGCGCCTGCGCTTTAACATCGACAACGTGTTCGACAAAGAAGTGATGTCTTTCGCCTTTACCGGCTCAACATTCGGTCGTCCACTTAGCCCGCGTACCTTCCAGGCAACTCTGACGGTAGACTTTTAATGAAGATAAAAATAAAACAAGCATTGTGCGCGTTAGCGGTGGCTGCTTCATGCAGCCCGGCTTTCGCCGCTGCTGATGCAGCAAAACTGCATGATTCGCTGGTGGTGATGGATACGCATCTCGATACGCCAGCGCTACTCGTGCAACCGGGCTTCGATATTATGCATTCGCACACTTTTGCCGACGATTT
>CEQU01109583.1_pt1 | contig 17617 bp, 8 predicted proteins | sample 531031 | NCBI WGS metagenome assembly CEQU01 (sample SAMEA2621216, study PRJEB7988) | marine metagenome | isolation source: saline water (ENVO:00002010), including
GTTACGTCCTGAAATGTCAGGTCCCCGTTGTTGCGAAACAATTTTCCAGGATATCCAAGAACGTTTTTTTCGCGGTAATGACCGCCTCCGGGGAAGAATACATCAATCATTCCGTCCAGATCAAAATCCAATACGCCAACGCCCCCTCCGAGTGATTCAAGAATGGACGCATGGTTGGATTCAGCACCGTTTCTGTAGATGAAATCGATGCCTGTACTCTTGGTGATGTTTTCAAGTTTGACAGATGGACCGACGTTAGCTGAACCAAGGTTTTCTTCGCCCTCCACGTCAGGGACAGAACCGCTGGACTCACCAAAGCTCTTACTTTTCTTGGCTTCTTCCATGGAGAGGTCAGGGAGGTCTTCACCTCCGGAGCAGCCAGGTAACAACATCGCTGCCCCAAACGCAGCGAGAACTGCGACGACAAACAACGAGGTGGTAGGTTGTTGCTGTGCTTTTAGTGACACGTGTCCATTCCTTACGCTATTGAGTACCTTGTAGTCTGCGGCGTCGGAAATTGTCTGCCTGTTCTTTGAACGACAGGTCGCCATCCGTTTCGTACTTTTTCGTGTAGAAGTCTTCGTATAAGCGGAGCGTCTCGACGTTGTCTTCGTCAAGTTGTAACGCTGAATGCAGCCAGATCATCGATTCTTGTTCTGATCCGTAATCCATGAACAGTTTTGCCACTTCAAGGCGTTTTGGGATCGACTCAGAACCGCTGCCAATTTTCTGAATGATTTCATTTGCATCAGAGAGCTTATTCTTGATCTCTTCGACGGCTTCAAAGTGCTCGGATGCTTCTTCAAACCGCTTTTCAGCACGCAGTGCCTGAGCGAGAAAGTATCGTGCGTCCGTGTTGTTTTTGTCGACTGCACAGACTGGCTCTAACAACTCGATCGCTTCTGTCCATTGTTGCGATTCGACTAACAATTGGCCGAGTGCGTTTTGGCCGCTGTAGTGACCTGGCTCTTTGGCTAGAGCTTGCCGAAGTAGCTCACGCGCCTTTTCGTTATCGCCAAGTGCACGGTATGCATGCGATTGCGCGATCAGGCAATCCACTTCAAGCATTTCATCTTTGATTGCAATGTTGAGGTACTGGAGTGCCTTTTTCGTATCCTTGAGTTCCATCATGACGCTGGCGAGTTCATATGCAGCCTTATAGTACTGCGGGTTTAGCTCCAGGGCACGATGCAGTGACTTTTCTGCTTCTCTTGGTTGGAAACGTGAGCGGCTGATTGATGCACGCAGGTAATATGGCCTCGCGTCATTTGGGAAATCCTTGATCCACGTGTCGATGAGTAATAACGCAGGATCATACAACTGGAACTGAATGTAGCCGAAGATGAAGGACTCGCAGACTTCACGCTTATCATATGGCCCAAGATCATCACTGATTAGGTATGGCTCAAGAAAGTTCTCGGCGTAGTCATGGTCACCTGTTTGAGCGGCCATCAAAACTTGCTCGAGTTTGGTGCGTTCAACATTTCGCTGAATCTCCGAAGAGGACATGTCGGCCGTTAGCTCTCGCACGAGCTGAAGTTGCTCCTCCATCGTGGCGTAGTCACCGCGCTTGCGGGCAACCCTTGCACGTAAAAGCGCACATTCGATCTTCTGCCCCGGAAAACTCGCCAGTTTGTCTAACCAGCCAGAGGCATCGTCAAGTCGGTGATTCAAAATGCAGCTATTGGCCTTCTCTGTGAGATAACCTGCACCCGCCGTATATATTGAGAAGACAAGCCCCGTCAAAACGAGTGGAATAACCAGCAGTGGAGGCATTCCAAGGATAGTACGCTTTCTCCGGTTGGACTTGCCACGCCGCGGACGATTGGATTTTTTAGTTTTACTCATCACAAATTACATCGATTTGCATTGAATGCTTGAACGTCAAATAGACTTGATATCTATACGGATGGATTCATATATCTAAAACATATGTCATCAAATCAGTTGTGCTGTGATTTGCCTGACGATTATTCCCCGATTCCCGGCCCATTTGCCTTACTACTCGTTGTGTTATTCCACCAAATCGTTACATCCGTTCTGACCGGATTCGCCGAAGTCTGAAATTGTCCAACGGCGATGTCGATATCTCCATCTCGATCAAAGTCGGCCAAATCAAGCGTTGCATGATTACAGTTTCCAGTTTCAAGCGACCAGGACTTAAACTCTCCCGGTGCTGTTTGTTCCAACCAGATAATCGAATCAAGCTTATCGGTGTCAATGTCCTCGAGTGCATTGGAAATCAGGCAACCACATACGATATCCATGTCGCCGTCGTTATCCATATCACCAGCAACCGCGCGGTGTATTCCCGGCATTTTGGCAAGTTCATGCTGATCCCAGGTGCCATCACCACGATTCTCCAACCAATGCACGGCGTGATAAGGTACCAAATAAAACGAGTCGAACATATCGCCGTTGGTATAGAGGATGTCCAAGTCTCCGTCGTTATCCAAGTCTGCCAGATCGATACCGGTCGAGCCAAAGATCGGGTTGTCAGCAGCAAAAACCATCTGTCTCCGAAAGCTCCCGTCACCACGATTTAAGAATAATTCGACGCACTCATGCTCCTGGCTGATCACGGCGAGGAAATCTAAATGTCCGTCGCCGTTTATATCGAGTGTCGGGGTGTGGATGTATCCATGACGGTCGTCCAATTCTGTTACCTTGAATTTCGGGACGTCGCCGCTGTCATCGATATTCTCGAAGTAGAACAAATGGCCGGAATTCCGCCAGCCGAATTCTGCGACGACCAAATCCAGATCACCGTCCTTGTCATAATCCCCGGGTTGCACGTCTGAAATCCTTCCCACCCCGGTAAGAATCTCATGCACATCGAAGCCACCACTTGAGGAATCAGCTGTGGGATTCAGCCACAACACGCGACCTTGTTGATGGTCTGCCGGTAGAAACTCTCCCAAATCGCCGACGACGTAATCCGGTACTCCGTCCTGATTCAAGTCAGTTTGAGTTGTCTTGGATGGATGATTCACATACGAAAGGCGGCCGTAGCTTGCGGATTCTCCGTTTAGTCGCATTTCATATACAGCTCCGACCGACATATCACACACCATCAAAACCGGGGAACCATCTTCGGATGAGGGATAATAGGAGATGTTTGAAATGGCAGGTGGCGTTTCCAAGTGGGCATTCAGCTTGTCCTGAAATACTGAATAGTGTTTCTTGCTAAACTTCAACATGCCTTCTGGTGTTGCCGGTGCAAGAGATGGCGCTGGTAGTGAGTCGGGCGCACGATTTCGGTAATAACTGAGGACGTGTGGCTTTACTGGCAGATCTAAATCGAAGCGACGAGAGTTGTCGTACATTTCGAATCCAAGAGAAACAACACTTTCCCATCCATCTTTTGGGATGCCTGATGGGTCCGGCGGTGAGTGACAGTCGCCACAAAAGCGTTCAACGGCCACCTTATCTGATTCGACTAGGTTTGCAGACGAGCTAATCGAAAGATCGTCTCCGGTAAGCTCAGGGAGTTCATCGCTTTCAGGCGAAGAATCAAACAGCAGTATTGCACCACCGCTAAGAGCGGCGAGGATAAGCAGTCCAATTAGCAGACGCATCAATTCAATCCATCTTCTGTGCTTGCAAATTCGTACAGGATATACGACTCAATTATGACCCCTTAGCCGGACCGCAGTGTCGAAATCTTTACCGTTATTCCTTTACCGACATTCGAAGATGCATGGCGGGCAGCAGCTCGACTTCCTCTGATGAACTCAATGAGCTCGTCTTTCGTACAGCATGTACCTATAAACATCACCCATCGGCATACTTCAGTCAGGGCTTTGTTTCTACGGTTTTTTGGTCAAACCGGTTCGCCTATTCATTTGGAAAATACCGGCGTATTTTCATGGTTTTAACGGCAGCAGACGGCAACCAATGAATGACTCAGAACCGTGAAACGGGTGTTTTGAGAACGGCGCAAAAAAAGACCCCCAACCTCGAAAGGTTGGGGGTCACGCAATACTCTGCCCGTTTCCGGGCGACAATAGCTCCAATAAAAACATACATGAAATACCGACAAGATTCCACTCCATAAATAAGTGGTTTAATTTTTTTTCATGCTTTGTAACTTGCAGGTGATATGTTTTTTTAGCTAATCCCCCATGTTTTTACCCGAAATAAGCCAATATCTGACATGAAACGCATCAATATACACGGATGGATTCTGACTGTTATTTATTCCGTTTTTTTCTCCGCTGTATCGGTGGCACAGGACAGTGCTGTTGAATTCGTCTACCCTGTTGCGATTTCAAGCAGCGAAACCACTGTGTACATTGCTGATCGAAGGTTACCTGGCGTTTTAGCGATCACTGATGGAGAGATTTCGGCTCTCTATAGAGGATCTAAAAAAGTTGGCACGCCGTTAAATGCGGTGCGCTGTATTGCTGCTACCGAAGATGGAACCCTGCTTGTAGGCGATAGTGCTACGCGAGCCGTATACCGTCTCGACGATCAGGGAACGCTGTCGGTGCTGACCAAAGGAATGATAGGAATACCTAGTGGGATTGCAGTTCTGGAAGATGGCACGACCATAGTCACGGATCTTGAGTCTGGCGGCGTGTGGAAGATTACCGGTGATGGAGCTGCTGATCGTCTCGCCGACGTACCAGGTGCAACCGGTGTGACAGTTCAGGCCGGTAATATCATGGTGCTTAGTCGCGGTACAAATCCAGTTGTTAAAGTGTCACTAGACGGAAAAGTATCTCCGGTCGTTACGGGAAGGCCATTTGGGCTACCGTTAGGAATTGCCACACTTGATAACCAAACGCTTTTGGTTGCTGACGGATTTAAAAAGACGATTTGGTCGGTTAAGCCGGATGGCACATTTGAAAAACTCGCTAGCGGTGAACCGTTTGTTCACCCGGTTGGTATAACGACAACTGGCGGTAAGACGCTTGTGGTTGATTCACGTGCTAAGTCGGTATTCGAGATTCAGACAGACGGCACGGTTATTCCGTTTAAATAGCGATATCTTATACGCGTTTTAGAACTGTCACGTAAACGCGTGAAATTGAAAAGCTTGTTTTCACAACACATATGAAACATATAAGGATTTCATCATGGGGATGACTCTCGATCAACGAGTCCAGATACCAAAGCACACACGCCGTGAATTTAGAGAGCGGATGCAGTCGGGTGAGCTAAAGGCATGCATCATCCCGGTTGCAGCAACAGAACAGCACCTTGAACACCTTGCCATGGAACATGACTGGGCAAGTTGCATGCACGTTTCGTGTGAAGTCGCCAAGCGACTTGATCCACACGTGGTTGTTGCTCCTGTAATGAGCATTGGAATCAGCGAGCATCATATGCGGCATATTGGCACGATCACTGCCATGCCCGGAAGTTTCCTTTCGATGCTGCACGATGGAATTCGTAGTATGAATCATGCAGGATTCGACACGATTCTTGTTCTTAATGGCCACGGCGGAAATATGGCCCCTGCTGATGGTATCTGGGGGCAGTTCTTACAGCGGTTCGAAATAAACTTGCAATTCAAATCCTATTGGGAATTTCTCTCTGCCGATGAGGCAGCCCCTTACTTAACAACGGGGCGATTTCCCGGACATGCTCAGGAATTCGAGACGGCTACGGCACTAGCTCTGTTTCCCGAAAACGTGAGACAGGATGCAATGGAAGATCAGGATGACAAAGAGCCATTGGCTGCCACTGCGGAAAATGGTCAAGCGATGCTTGATATCATTATTGAAAACACGGCATCCCATTTGAAGGCTATGATTGATGGGGATGACGTAATCAGAATCCCGGACTTTCACGAGTAACCTGCCATTGCTGGTATGGAACAATACGATGTCGTAATCCTCGGCGCTGGCCATAATGCTCTGGTGCTGCAAGCGTATCTGGCCAAGGCCGGGTTAAAGACCATTGCACTGGAGCGACGATCAAAGCCGGGCGGCGGTTTGGATACGATTGAGTATCCAGCAGGAAGCGGCTTCCTTCAAAATCCACACTCCTTCTTTCATCGCGGCATTACCTCCATGCCGTGGTTTGTGGACTTGCAACTAGAGGCAAATGGCGCTCATTACATCGAACCGAACTGCAACGTGTCGGTTATTAATCGCGACCATCAAGCCATTAAATGGCACCGTGACTTCAACGTAACACTGCAAACCGTGAGGGAGTTTAGTGCTGCGGATGCAGATAAACTCGAATACTGGCATGAGACGTTTCGGCCAGTACTAACGGAAATACTCATTCCCGAATTGCGACGACCTCCTGTTCCGACCGAGGAGAGGTCACACTTGTTGCATCAGTCAGCAGCTGGAAGGTTGCTTCTGAAAGTTAGTGCCTTATCACCACTTGAGTTTGTGAATAGAGAATTCGAACACCCATTTGTGAAAGGGGCGTTGCTGTTTTTTAACGGCTTGAGAGAAGTCGATTTACGACTTCCCGGGTTTGGTTATCACATTCCTGCGTTGCTAGCGAGTGACACGCTTGCTCAGATGTGTGTCGGCGGTTCGGAACAACTTGCCCTGTCATTGTGTAAAGTCATCCGGGGTGCGGACGGGGAGATCCGGTGTAATTGTGATATTGAAGAGATTCGTGTAAGCGGCGGGCGATCAACCGGAGTGAGGCTCACTACAGGAGAGATAATCCATGCGAAACGGGCCGTGGTGTCATCTCTGAATCCTCAGCAAACACTACTTCAATTGCTTGCCTCGGAACATGTACCGTCGTCGTGGCGAGAGAAGGCAGAGCGGTTTCGATACAACCTCATCGCCCCGTTGTTTGGTGTTTACGTCAATCTGAACTCCCCGGTTAGCTACCGGGCAGCAGATAACGATCCGGAAATCAACGAGTCATTGATGACGGTTCTTGGATTGGACGACGTAAGTCAGTTTTCGGAGATCGTAGAGCACCATGAGCAAGGAACCATCCCACCCACTGTGATGTGGGGAAGTTGTCCAACTCGTTTTGATCCATCACAGTCACCTGTGGATCAACACACGGCATTCATGTGGGAGAAGCTACCCATGGATGTTCATGGTGATCGCGACCATTGGAACGACCTGGCGGAGGATCATGCGAAAAGCATGACGGAGCTTTGGTCACGTCACGCACCGGGCCTAAGGGATTCTATTCTGGGGGTGAGAGTTCAGTCGCCATTGGAGATTCAACAGACGCTTCACAATATGATTGACGGAGATCTTCTGGTCGGTAGCTTTGATCATGGTCAAATTGGTTACAACAGACCATTTGAAGGTGCTGGCCATTACCGGACATGTGTAGCAGGCTTGTATATGTGTGGGTCTAGCTGCTTTCCTGGCGGAAATATCACTGGTTTGCCGGGTTATAACTGCCAGCAGGTTCTCAAAGCTGACCTGAGTATTGTAGATTAGAAGATACTTATCAACAGATTACAGGTAGCTGTCTTTATGCGGGCAGCCTCTAAGAATTTCGAATCCCATGGGTAAAAAAGATGGTGAAGTTACGTCTGGCCAGGTCACACAGTTTGGTTTTGTTCCTATGCGTCATGATCACAGTTCCTGTATCGGCAGTTGAACTGAAATTGAACAAGGGCGACCACGTCGTATTAATCGGGAATACACTGGCAGAGCGTTTTCAATACTTTGGCTATTTCGAGTCGCTTTTGCACAAAGAGTTTACTGATTTGGATCTGGTCATTCGCAATCAGGGATATTGCGGAGATGAAGTCAGATTTCGGCCACGGTCGTTGGACTTTGGATCTCCTGAGTCACACTTAACGGCGGCCGAGGCAGATGTCATTCTCGCCTTCTTTGGATTCAACGAGTCGTTTAAAGGTCCAGCAGGGCTGGACGAGTACCGGCAGGAGCTTCAGGCATTTATCGATGATACACGATCGCAGAAATACAACGGTCAGTCCGCCCCGGTGATCGTACTGCTGTCTCCCATCGCTGTTGAAAACTTGGGGACGAGGGATTTGCCGGACGGATCCAAAGCAAATCCAAACATCAAGTTGTACTCGCAGGTGATGATGGAAGTGGCAGATTCCAATGATGTACCGTTTGTTGACTTGTACAGCTTGAGTGAACAGCTTTATGAAGCAGCTGATGAACCATTCACATTTAACGGTATCCACTTTAGCCAAAGTGGCTACCAAAGGTTTGCCGGTCCGCTGATGCACGCACTATTCGGTAGTAAGATCTCATGGAATGACGATTTAGAGACGTTGCGTGCGGAAGTAAACGAGAAGAGCTTCAATTACTTTCACAATTATCGCGCCGTCAACGGTTTTTATATTTATGGCGGTCGATCTCGCCGTGATCATGGTAATCCGCCTTACACCGATGCATATGTAATTGAAAACGAGCGGGCAAAGCTCAACGAAATGGCCGCTGTTGTAGATCAACGTATATGGAAAGTCGCTGCCGGCGATCCCGTCTCCGATGTTCCTAACTACGACGCGACCCGAAAGCTCTACGAAGTACCTACCAACTTTAAGACGCCGGTAAATATCCTCGAACCGGAAGCAGCCATGAAGACGTTTACGCTTGCAGATGGATATGCGGTGAACCTGTTTGCGAGTGAACAGGACTTCCCAGAGCTAAAGAATCCAGTGCAATTCACTTTTGATGCAGAAGGCCGACTGTGGGTTGCAACGATGGAAAGCTATCCACAATACCTGCCCCCCAATAAGCCAAAGGACAAGTTGCTGGTATTTACAGATACAGACAATGATGGCAAGGCGGATGAAATGAGCGTCTTTGCCGATGACCTTCATCTACCTACTGGCTTTGAATTGGGCGATGGTGGTGCTTATGTTGCTCAGGAACCAAATCTGGTATTCCTCAAGGACACCGACGGTGACGGAAAAGCGGATTTAAAGAAACTCTTGCTACACGGATTCGATTCAGCTGATTCACATCATGCTATTGGAGCATTCCAGTGGGGTCCCGGCGGCGGAATCTACATGCACGAAGGCACGTTTCATCATACTCAGGTAGAAACTCCACACGGCCCTGTTAGAAATGCGCACGGTGGTGTCTATCGATTTGATCCAACAAAACAACAGTTTGAGACATTTGTGTCTTACAACTTTGCAAACCCGTGGGGACACTGCTTCAATCGATGGGGTCAGAATTTTGTGGCAGATGCATCGGGCGGCGCGAATTATTTTGCAGCACCCTTCTCATGCAAAGCCATACCGTTTACCGGTCAGGATGATTTTGGACCGTTCAAGTTCACTTATCACGAACAAATGCAACAGTTTCTCAAGAAACGTGTGCGTCCAACATCTGGCTGTGAACTGGTATCAAGCCGTCATTTTCCACCCGAAGCACAAGGTAACTACTTACTTAATAATGTCATCGGGTTTCAAGGCATTCTTCAACATCGAGTGGAAGAGAGTGAATCTGGATATACCGCTACGGAAATCGAACCGATTCTAGTAAGTTCCGATCGAAACTTTCGACCAGTAGATCTGCAGTTTGGTCCGGATGGCGCTTTGTATATCGTCGATTGGTTCAATCCGTTGATTGGTCATATGCAACACAGCCTGCGGGATCCAAACCGCGATCATACTCACGGTCGAATTTGGCGGATCACGTATCCCTCGCGACCACTTGTTACCAAACCGGTTATTGAAGGCAAATCTCCAGCGCAGCTGTTTGAGATGCTTACGATTCACGAGGATCGCACTCGTCAGCGTGTTCGGATCAAGCTAAGGGACTTTCCAACGAATGAAGTGATGGCAGCACTGGACGAGTGGATCCATGGACTGGAAATGACAGGTGATGAGTTTGAGCATGCATTGCTTGAGGCACTTTGGGTTTGCCAGCATCACAATGTATATGACGGCATCGGTCATCAGTTACTGATCAGGTTGATTGAATCTCCGAATTACAATGCCAGGGCAGCAGCCGTTCGAGTGCTGAGTTTCTGGCGATATGATGTACCGCAAGTTCATCAACTTCTCAAGATTGCCGTAGAAGATAAGCATCCCCGAGTACGACTTGAAGCAGTGCGGGCGTGCAGTTATCTGGACGACGGACGGGCAGCTGAAATCGCACTGTCATCGTTAAAGAGTGAGTCGGATTATTACATAGACTATGCACTGCGACATACGATTCGCGCTCTTGAGCCTCATTGGAAAACATCGGTTGGCAGTGGGATTCCATTTGCAGTTGATAATCCGCTTGGTTTGAAGTACATCATCGCAAATGTTGCTACAGAAGATCTGGTGAATATGGCGCGAAGTGAATTGGTTTATCAGGAACTACTGACTCGGCCAAAAGTAGTACACCAATACAGACATGAAGCTTTGCAAGGACTTGCTGAGTTACATAACTCGGATGTCACTACCGAGTTACTTGCAGTGACCGCCACGTTGGATAAATCTGATTCTGAACATGCCGCACATGTCTTGACAGAACTCGTGCATATGTACCGTATGCAGTCCGTTGAATCGCTGGGTGATCATCGTGAAGCCATTTTGGAATTACGAAATACCGCTCAAAAACCAATTACACGACAGGTCGCGACGGTAGCGTTAATTGCAGCGGATGGTTCTGCAGAGCAAGTTTGGGGTGAATCTGAAAAATCCGTATCCGGGATTCTCGAGGCGCTTTCGGCCGTACCATTGATTGCTGACGACGAAATTCGTGAATCCTTATATAAGCGAGTGTCAGCACTTACATCGACATTGCCCGAGCCGTTAAAGGAGAAGATTGGAGAGTTCAACGGCGCGGTGGGACAGATTATTCGTATTGAACTGCCAGGTAATAACCGCGTGCTCACGCTTGCCGAAGTGGAGGTCATTTCCGGCGGCAAGAACATTGCCAAAATGGGAAAACCACGGCAGTCCACACTGGATTTTGGAGGTGTCGCTTATCGGGCTATCGATGGGAATAAGAGCGGAATCTATTCAGATAATGGGCAGACACATACCAAGTCGCAGCAAAACCCATTCTGGGAATTGAACTTTGGTAAAGCAGTTCCGATCGAGTCCATCGTGATTTGGAATCGCACAGAGAATAACGGTACTTATGTAAATCGACTGGATGGATGCAAGGTTTCGATACTCGATAGTAATCGAGCTGTCGTGTTAACCCGCACGTTTAACAAGGCGACGGCAAAAGAAATGACCGTCAACACAGCATCAGCAAGTCCGAAGGTGCAAATTGCTCGGGCAGCTGTCACTGCTTTGAGTTATATCGGTGGTCATGATCAAGAGACGTTTGATCGTCTGGCTCCGTTGGTAGCCAAAGGTGCATACCGCATCGCCGCAGTGCAATCTATCGGTCGTCTTCGCCGAGGTGAATTAATGGACGCCGATGTCCAACCTGTAATTGACGCCTTGCTGAAGTACATTGAGTCGGTTCCTGCTCAGCAGCGCACCCGAACTCAAGTGATGGACGCGATTCAGCTAGGCAAAGACCTTTCCGGATTGCTTGGAAAGGAAAAGGCAATTGCTATTCGTCGTCGACTAGCGGATCTAGCAGTGGACGTGTTTGTTGTGCGTCCGATCCCGCATCGCATGGTGTTTGACAGACCTCACCTCTATGCGCAGGCAGGCAAGCCGGTTGAAATCGTCTTTGAAAACACCGATATCATGCCGCACAACTTGTTAGTGACAGTGCCAGGTGCGAGGGAAGAAGTCGGCATCCTTGCTGAACGATTAGGTGCACGTGGTGGATTTGCGCAACAATTCATTCCGAATTCACCAAAAGTGCTTCACGCCACGAACATGTTGCAACCAGGGGAATCTCAGCGATTGCAGATTGTAGCACCACAGGCTGTTGGTGATTACCCGTTTGTGTGCACTTTCCCGGGGCACTGGCGGACGATGTACGGGACACTCCATGTTGTCGCTGATATCAGCGACATACCGCTTCAACCGACTGAGCCGGAAACAATTCACGGTGACATCCCTCAGCGTCAGTTTGTTCGCAAGTGGTCAACCGAAGATGTGGCGTTGGCAATTCCTCAATTGCAATCGGGTCGAAGTTTTGAAAAAGGTCGCAAGCTGTTTACTGCTGTCTCTTGCGTCGCATGCCACGCGATGAAAGGAACCGGCGGTAAGATTGGTCCCGACCTGGCGGAGGTTCAGAAAAAACTGGCAGATCAGAAGCTTACGTTACCTAAACTCGTCGAATCTCTTGTCCATCCATCTCAGGAAATTCCAGAGAAGTATCGCACGCAGATCATCGTTACCACCGAAGGAAAACTGTTTAGTGGTGTAATCGTGGATCAGGACGACAAGCTACTGAAGCTGACCGCAAACCCTCTGGAAAAAAACGCCAAGGTAACGCAGATTCAAAAAGCGGATATCGATGAACAGGATGAATCCAAGGTATCAATCATGCCCGAAGGCCTGCTAAACACGATGACACGCGAAGAGATTCTCGATCTGATCGCTTATATCATCAGTGGCGCTAATCCAGAACACCCGGCATTTCGTCAGTAAAATCAATGAGGAATTGGCGGAATCCGATGAGGCTGAATCTTGGGACATGACCCCCAAACACGACGAGATGGAGTCTGGTTCCTGTTGAGGACATGTGTCATCTGCTGTGCCTTGTTGGTTTTCAATAGTGCATTTGTTGTGGCATTTGTCGAAGGTTTGGCTCAGCAGTATCCAGTTCTAGATCAGGTTGGATTTATTCGGCAATCAGTGCTCATCGGTGGCCCGTTATTCCTTTTGGGTGTTGAGTGGTTTCTTTATGACCAACTCGCTCAGCGGTTCCGCTCCTAAACCGTTTTCGACAGAACCAATCGTGGGTTGAGTCTGCTTTTTCTTTCGTAACGGTATCGGTATCATCGTTTGAATACCCGGCGCCGAAGTGGCAAGACATGCGAGGGTGTTTTTGCAAGCCAAAGTAATTCGGCTCAATTTCAGATTAAAGAAGAAGTGGTGATTTGATGTCAGATTTCCGAACAGAACATGATTCAATGGGTGACGTTCAGGTGCCTGCACAAGCATATTACGGGGCTCAAACGCAACGTGCCGTCGAAAATTTTCCCGTGTCAGGTTGGGCACTTCCACCAGCGCTTATTCACGCGATGGGCCGGGTGAAACATGCTTGCGGGATTGCAAATCGTGATCTTGGAAAACTGACTGGCTCGGGTAAGAACCCAATCAGCGATGAACAGGTTCAGGTCATGCTGGATGCGTGTCGCGAGGTCGTGAACGGAGATCTGGATGCCGAGTTTCCGGTTGATGTGTTTCAAACAGGTTCTGGTACCTCCAGCAACATGAATGTAAACGAAGTGATTGCCAATCGCTCGATCGAATTGCTGGGCGGCGATCGATTTGATCCTGAAAAACAGATCCATCCCAATGATCACGTAAACATGGGGCAGAGTACCAACGATACATTTCCTACAGCCATCCATGTGGCGGCTGCATACGAAATTAAAAACCAACTTGTACCAGCCCTGTCGGGCTTTGTCAGTGCCTTGCGAACCAAGGCAGAACAATGGGATCAGGTAATTAAGATTGGCCGTACGCATCTCATGGATGCCACTCCACTGCGACTCGGTCAGGAATTTGGTGGATTCGCCAGGCAGATTGAATTATCAATCGAACGTGCGGAGTCTGCGCTGTCGGCACTGCTGGAGTTACCGGTAGGTGGTACGGCGGTTGGTAGCGGTATCAATACTCACCCCGAGTTTGGTGCACGAGTCGCAGCAGCGATTGCTGAAGATACTGGCATTGGCTTTATTGAAGCAGTGGATCATTTCGAGGCGAATGCTCAACGCGATGGCCTAGTAGAGGCTCATGGTTCTCTTAAGACCATTGCCAATACGTTGTTTAATGTGGCAAATAACATTCGTTGGTTAGGTTCTGGCCCGAGGTGTGGTTTCTATGAAGTTAGCCTGCCGTCACGTCAGCCAGGTAGTTCGATTATGCCCGGTAAAGTGAATCCGGTGATGAGTGAGAGCATGATGCAGGTGGCTGCTCGCGTTATTGGCAATGACCAGACGATTACACTCGCCGGTGCCGCCGGTGGTCAATTCCAGTTAAATATCATGATGCCGGTTATGGGGCATACAGTACTCGAAAGCATTGAGCTATTGGCGTCGGTCGTTAACGCTTTTGTGGAATTCTGTGTCACAGAAATGGAAGCCAATGTGCAACAGTGTGAAGCAGCCGTGGAGCAAAGTTTATCCATGGTTACAAGTCTCAATCCATACATCGGTTATGAAATGGCTTCTAAACTGGCGAAGGAAGCATTTAGTTCTGGTAAGACAATTCGCGAACTATGTATAGAAAAAGAAGTTCTTCCAGAAGATACGTTAAATGTTGCTTTAGATCCGATGCGCATGACAGAACCCCAGAAATAGCATTTAGGGGTGGTATATCCCCCTTAAATAAGTAAAACGACTGCAAATTCTTGGTTTTGGTGAAAACTCTTTATTTGGCCTTTCGTAATAGCCGAATTGGATTATGATGAGTGCTCTTTACACCGAAGCAGCGCTGCTACTAGATTTCTCACCAATGAGCAAAAGGGTGCAAAACCCATCTGTTTTTTAGTATTTAAGTGATACAGATCACTTGAACACTAAAAAAACAACGTGAATTGGTCCTACCAGAGATTATTCCGTGATGGTGTGTCACACGCATGTTTCATATTTGAATCTGCGATCAACGGTAATGAGAGAATATTGGCAGGAAAAACTGCATCGGTCGTACAAATTGCAGGAACTTAAAAAGGACTACGTGTAGGGGACAGCGTGATTACTGAACTGATCACGACATAAAACGGAAAAATGGATCTTTCAAAACTACGAAATATCGGAATCTCAGCTCACATCGACTCAGGTAAGACAACATTGAGTGAGCGCATACTTTTTTACTGTGGACGAATTCACAAGGTACTCGAGGTGCGCGGCGGCGACGGCGGCGCAACCATGGACCACATGGAACTTGAACGTGAACGCGGTATCACCATCACCAGTGCAGCAACGACTGTTAGCTGGGGCGACCACACAATTAATCTAATTGACACGCCTGGTCACGTTGATTTTACAGTTGAAGTAGAACGTAGTTTGCGTGTCCTCGATGGTGCTGTGCTGGTTCTATGTGCAGTTGGTGGAGTGCAAAGTCAGTCCATGACTGTTGATCGCCAGATGAAGCGATATAAGGTACCGCGCGTTGCATTTGTCAACAAAATGGATCGTACAGGTGCAGATCCGATTCGCGTTTGCGAAGAGATTCGTGAGAAGCTCAAGGATGACGCAATCCTAATGCAGTTGCCAATCGGAGAAGGTGAACACTTCGAAGGGATCGTGGATCTGATCACGATGAAGGCAATGCACTTTGATGGTGAACATGGTGAGAACGTTGTCGAGAGTGATATCCCGGAAGATATGGCTGAATTGGCAGCGACCAAACGCGGTGAAATGCTCGAATCACTCGCGATGTATAGTGACGAATTGATGGAACTACTCTTGTCGGCAGAAGAGATTCCGGTCGAGTTGATTCACGAAGTGACAAAGTCTGCAGTACACCAACAGGCAGCAACGCCGGTATTTCTTGGCACGGCATTTCGTAACAAAGGTGTGCAACCACTGCTTGATGCCATTACGCGTTACTTACCTTCACCGGATCAACGAGACATTACTGCCACGAACATTGCTGACGAGTCGACGATTGAGCTGAAGTCCGATGCAAATGAATCACCGGTTTGTATGACATTTAAAATTGTTGACGATCCATTTGGTCAGTTGACGTTCACACGTATCTATCAAGGTACGATTCACAAAGGCCAGATGTATTACAACCAAAGAACGGGTCGCAAGGACCGGTTCTCACGTATTCTGCGCATGCATGCTGACAAGCGTGAAGAAGTTGATTCCGCGTCGGCAGGCGACATCGTTGCTGTGATGGGAATCGATTGTGCAAGTGGTGACACGTACGCCGAAGCGCCCAAGACGTGTACGCTCGAAAACATCTACGTGCCCGAGCCGGTGATTACCATCGCCGTTGATACGCCGAGTCGCAGCGATGCTGATAAACTCGGGAAGGCACTTCAGCGTTTTCGCAAGGAAGATCCCACCTTTCGCGTGCGTACAGATCAAGAAACCAACCAGGTGCTTATCGCAGGTATGGGTGAATTGCATCTAGAGGTTTACATCGAACGTATTCGCCGCGAATACCAGGTGGAAGTTGAAGTCGGTGCTCCCAAGGTGAGCTACCGGGAAGCTCCAACGGTCGGTTGTGAGTTTAACTACAAGCACAAGAAGCAGACGGGTGGTTCCGGACAATTTGCCCATATAGTCGGTCGCATTGAACCGATTCCGACGGATTCTGAAGATGGCTTCGAATTCGAAGAAAGCGTCGTGGGCGGTCGTATTCCAAAGCAATACATTCCATCGGTCGAAAAGGGCTTCCGAAATTCTGTAGCTAAGGGGCCGCTTGCTAAGTATCCGGTGGTTGGTGTCCGCGTGCATCTTGAAGATGGCTCCTATCATGAAGTGGATAGTAGCGATAAGGCTTTTATGACGGCTGCACAGGGGTGTTTCCGAACGCACTTCAAGCAAACACGACCAGTAATTCTCGAGCCCATCATGACGGTTGAAATTGAGGCCCCGGAAGAATACCAGGGACCTGTAGCCGGTGACGTAAACTCGCGACGGGGAATTATTCTAACTACCGATGTTCGTGAAGGTGTTGCTTACACCAAAGCAGAAGTGCCACTTGTCGAGACATTTGGCTATGCAACGGATCTTCGTTCGCTAACCAAAGGACAGGGTACGTTTACTATGGAACTCGGTAAGTACGGCAAAGTACCTGCTGCGATCCAGGAAGACATAATTGCAGCTGCACGTGAAGCGGAATTGGTTGGTGCATAACCTGTTCGCCTAAATAGTCGACAGGCGTTGCAAGCTAGTAGACCATCCGGCAACTGATCTAGAGTCCAAAAATCGATTCTACGTTGCCGCGCAAGATCTGTTTACCAAAAGCTATGGCATCCGACTCGCTCCAGTTTCGGTCGATAACAAATCGTTCAGCTAATACCTTGGCAAGTATGCGCTTATACATTGCGAATTTAGGTAACGCGAATTCCAGTTTATACATGTCGCTGTAATAACCGATTTGCTTGGTGCGCGGCACTGCTTCAAGACGACTGGCCAGATCAAACTCAATAAACGTCGGCGTGTTGCTATACCACCAATGTCCATTGGTAACGACATTTGGAAAAATCCAAGCGTAGCTTGTTAATTCCTGATTCGTAACGCTGGCCAACACGGAGATGGGAAACACGACCGTTGGAAATGCGTTGAACAGTTTTTTGTATTGAATGAGGGATACGCGGCTGTCATAAAGGTCCTGACCTTGATATACCCCGTCTTCGTATACACCGCGATTGACGCCAATCATCAAGTCAAACGGAAGCTTATGTTGCTGACACTGAGTGGCGAGATTCCAAAATACAAAACTTGCAAGGGCATCTTTGTGACTGGCACTTGCATCCACACCGTCTGAGAGGATCGCATCAAGGGCTGTTTGGGCACGCCCGTCGGACACTTCTCGCGGTGCGAAATCCGGTGGTAATGAAATAGCACAGGCACGAGCATTATTACTTTTGAAGTGCTCGAAGAGTTTTCCAAGTGCATCCCGAACGCTATCGGGTGTCGATATCGAAAC
>CEQU01022990.1_pt1 | contig 17572 bp, 20 predicted proteins | sample 531031 | NCBI WGS metagenome assembly CEQU01 (sample SAMEA2621216, study PRJEB7988) | marine metagenome | isolation source: saline water (ENVO:00002010), including
AACAATATTAATATTACCTGCTACAATATTTCCTGTTAATAAAGGATTTTCTTTATTATTAATTCCTATAGCCAAACCACCTGCTTCCTTTACTAATATTATGCCTGCGGCTACATCCCAAGGGCTTAAGCCATATTCCCAAAACCCATCTACTCTTCCTGCAGCAACATAAGCTAAATCTAGTGATGCAGCTCCAAAACGTCTCAAACCAGCTACTTTGGACATAACTGCTTCCTGGCTTTTTATATGCTCTTTATGATTACCCCTTCCAAGAAAAGGTATACCTAATGCAATTATAGATTTATCAAGATTAACCTTATTAGTAACTCTCAACCTCTGGTCATTAAGATATGCTCCTACTCCATCTTCTGCCCAATAAAAATCATTATGTACTGGATCATATACCACTCCGGAAATTAATTTATCTTTTTGGGTCAATGCAATAGAAATGGCAAAATATGGTATTCCATTCATAAAATTTAATGTTCCATCAATCGGATCAATGATCCATGTAAACTCATTATCCTCTATTTTATTTCTATTTTTACTTTCTTCCATTAAAAAACCATAATTATCTCTAGCCCTTGAAAGTTCATAATGAATTATTTCTTGTGCCTTTATATCAGCCATAGTCACGAAATCATTTTGTCCTTTAATAGACACTTGAAGCTTTTCTAATTCTCCAAAGTCTCTTAATATAGATTTAGATGCTTTTCTAGCAGCAGACATCATTATGGTAATATTAGCAGAATATCTAATCATAAAATTTCCAATTTTAAGCTTTTTCTTTCCCTACGTAACTACAATCTAAAGTAGCAACTATCACTTTAGTGCCTATAGTGATATGAGGAGGAACCATAATGCGTAAGTTATTATCTAATATTGCTGGTTTATAAGAAGATGATGCTGTTTGACCCTTTACCACTGACTCAGTTTCAATTACCTCATGAACTACTTGTTCCGGCAAATCTATTCCTATAGGCTTTCCATCAACTATCTCTAATATAACCTCCATACCATCTTTCAAAAATGCTTTTTGTTCCCCAATTAATGAAATAGATAGCTCAATTTGTTCAAAAGTTTCTGAATCCATAAAGGTTAACATTTCATCACTACTAAATAAATACTGATATGGCCTAGTATCTATACTTAGTTTTTCTACAACTTCATTTGCTCTGAAACGTTCATTTAATTTTGAGCCCGTCTTGAGGTTCTTTAATTCAACTTGATTAAAAGCTCCTCCCTTTCCAGGTTTCACTGCCATACATTTTATAGCTCTCCATTGTGCATTTTGATGTTCTATAATATTACCTGGTTTAATTGCATTACCATTAATTTTCATGATAATCACTCCTATTACTGATACTTTAAATTATTACTTAATTTTAAAATAGGTTTATAATAATTTTTTCATATAAAATATATAAAATTTTAAATTAAAATATTCTCAAATTGTTTTATAGCTATTTCTGGCTGTTCTTTATTATTCCATATGCATCCAATTACGGCTATAAAGTCAACACCCGCATTCACTAAGCCATGACAATTTAAAGCATTAATTCCTCCTATTGCTACACAAGGAATTTGACTTATATAAACCCAGTCTTCTACTGTAGATAATTCTGCTTTAGACTTTGGTTGTTTAGTAGTAGTTTCAAAAAAAGCACCAAATGCTACGTAATCAGCCCCTTTTTCGGCAGCCTCCATTGCTAAATGTTTAGAATTATAACATGAAGCACCTATTATTGCTTTTGTACCTAATAATTTTCTAGCTTCCAAAATACTACCGTCACTTTCTCCTAAATGTACCCCATCAGCATTCATTTTATTAGCGAGGTCTAACCTATCATTTAATATAAATGGAACATTATATTTTTTACATATTGGAATAAGTTTTTTAGAAGCAGAGATTATAAAATCATCTTCTATATTCTTAAGCCTCAGTTGAAAACAGGATACCAAACCTGTTTTTAGAACCAATTCTAAAGATTTTTCAAATTCATTAACTATTATTTCAGATGGAGAAATTAAATATAATTTTGTTAATGATTTATTCTTGCTCATATTCCCTTAATTTTTACCTTTATATATATCTATTACTTTATTAAGCATTGAAAGTGCTTCATCTCTTGGTCTTTGGAAAGTATTTCTCCCAATAATAGAGCCATTACCTCCTCCATCACGAATTTCCCTTATATCATTTAATAATCCTTGCATATCCGTAAACGCATTTCCGGAAAATACTACTATTCTTCTATTATTAAAAGATGACTGCATTACATGAGCTATCCTTTGAGTTAAACTTGATATATCTAAATTTTTATATGAATCTTGAGCTTCTTTTTGCTCTATATGCGCTGAAGGAGGTTTTACCTTTATAATATGTGCTCCTAATAAAGCTGCCATATGTGCTGCGTATGCGCATACATCCATGGCAGTCTCTCCTTCCTTGGATAAATTTCCTCCTCTAGGATATGACCAAACTACTACAGCTAAACCTAAAGATTTTGCTTCTAAAGCTAGCTCTTTCAGTTCTTCCATCATTTCAAACTGATATTCTGAACCAGGATAAATAGTAAACCCTACTGCCAAACATCCTAATCTTAAAGCATCTTCTATAGACCCATGTACTGCTTGATCTTTTAGTGTAGATAAACTATTAGCACTATTTAATTTTAATATAGTAGGAATTTGACCAGCAAATGTGTCCGCACCTGCCTCTAACATCCCTAAAGGAGCTGCATATGCATTCAAGCCAGCATCAATAGCAAGTTTATAATGATAGTGGGGATCATATGCATCAGGATTTGGTGAAAAGGATCTAGCAGGACCATGTTCATAACCCTGGTCGACTGGAAGTATAACTAGTTTGCCTGTACCTGCCAACTTTCCATGCATTAAAATTCTAGCAATATTAGCCTTTGTTCCGGGGTTATCACTTTCATAATTGCTTAATATATTTTTAACTACTCTAGTCATTTTCATTATAATTTCTCCCTATTTAATCATTCAAAACTTGTATTCCAGGTAAAACTTTTCCTTCTATCCATTCCAAAAATGCTCCGCCAGCAACAGATATATAAGAAAAGCCGCCTGATGCGCCTGCATTATTTAGTGCGGCAACCGTATCTCCTCCACCTGCTACACTAACTAATCCGCCAGCTCTAGTCATCATTGCAGCTGTTAAAGCACAAGAAGATGTACTTTCATCAAATGGAGGAATTTCAAAAACACCTAATGGTCCATTCCATAGAAGAGTTTTACTATTGATAATGCCATTAGATATTAATTCCACAGTTTTTTCACCTACATCTAAAATCATATTATTTTTTTTTATATTGTTTAAATCAATAGAAAAACTCTCAACTCCAAACTCTAATTTATCTGCTACGACGGCATCTACTGGTAAAATAATATCACAATCTATACTTTTTGCCTTTTCCATTATTTTATTTGCTTCATCTATCATATCTTTTTCATAAAAAGATGATCCTATATTTGTTCCTTGAGCAGCTAAAAAAGTATTAGCCATACCTCCTCCGATTGCCAAAAACTTCATTTTTTCTACCATATTGGATAATAACTTTAGTTTCGTAGACACTTTTGAACCTCCAATAATAGCCATCATAGGGGGTTCAGGATTTTCTAAAACTTTTTCAAGCATCTCAATTTCAAGTTGTAAGGCTAAACCAGCAAAAGACGGCAAAAATTTAGTAATGCCGTGAACTGAAGCATGCTCTCTATGACAAACTGAAAAAGAGTCATTTATATATATATCAGCTAAATCAGCTAGAGATTTACAGAAACTATCATCATTTTTTTCTTCTCCTTCATAGAATCTTACATTCTCTAAAAGAGCTATTCCTCCATTAGGTAAGTCATTAAGAACTTGTTTTGCAACACCGCCAATACAATCAGGAATAACTACTATCTCTGAAGCTTTAAAAATTTCTGATATACTCTCTGAAACAAACCCTAAAGAAAAATTTTCATCAAATTTTCCTCCTGGTCTTCCAAAATGAGAGAGTAAAGCTACTTTGGCACCTTTATTTACTAAAGTAATTATTGTAGGCGCATGCCTTTCAATTCTACTAGTATCCGAAATTTCTCCATCTTCGGATATTGGAACATTTAAATCACACCTTACTAAAACAATTTTTCCAGCGACGTCTAAATTTTCAATAGTTTTAAGCGGCATATTTATTTCCCCATTAGAACTGCCACATCAGCCATTCTATTTGAAAAGCCCCATTCATTATCGTACCAAGATAAAACTCTAACTAATTTTTCTTTAACTACTTGTGTCTGAGTGGCATCAAAATTTGATGAAGCAGGGTTATGATTAAAATCAATTGATACTAAAGGCGCATTATTATATGTAAGAACACCCGATAAACTTCCTGAAGCTGCGTCTTTTATTGATTTGTTTATTTCTTCTATAGAGGTAGCTTTTTGTGCATAGAAAGTTAAATCTACCATTGACACATTTACTGTCGGTACTCTAACAGCAGTTCCATCTAATTTACCTGATAACTCTGGTAATACTAATCCAACAGCTTTTGCAGCACCAGTCGAAGTAGGTATCATTGAAGACGAAGCTGCCCTTGCCCTTCTTAAATCAGAATGCAAAGTATCTAAAACAGGTTGATCTCCCGTAAAAGCGTGAACAGTGGTCATAAAACCGCTTTCAATACCGACAAGTTCATTTAATATTTTTGCTACGGGAGCTAAGCAATTAGTAGTACAACTTGCATTTGAAATAATCTTATGATCATTTGTTATACCTTTTTCATTGACACCATATACTACTGTATAATCAACACCATTTCCAGGAGCTGATATTAAAACTTTCTTTGCTCCAGCTATTATATGTTTATTTGCATCTTCTTTCTTAGTAAATAGTCCTGTGCATTCTAAAGCTATATCTATATCTAAATCTCCCCATGGAAGATCTTCAGGATTTCTTTCAGAAAATACTTTTATATTCCCATGATCAGTATTAATTCCTTCAGAAGTTACATTAACTGTACTGTTGAGCTTTCCATGAACACTATCATAACTTAATAAATGGGCATTAGCTTCAACCGAACCTAAATCATTTATTGCTAAAACTTTGATATCATTTCGTTTAGATTCGATTATAGCTCTTAAAACTAATCTACCTATTCTTCCAAATCCATTTATTGCTACTTTTACTGTCATGTGTTTCTCCTGTTTAATAATAATTTAGCTGAACTAACTACTTTTTCTTCAGTAATAGAAAAATGCTCATATAAGTCTTTGGCTGGAGCTGAAGATCCAAAACCGCTCATTCCTATAAAAATATCATTTTCATTTAATATATAATCCCAACTTTGTCTTACACCAGCTTCTATAACTATTTTAGGTATAGAATTAACAATTTTATCTCTATACTCTTTATTTTGTAAATAGAACCTATCTATGGATGGAACAGATATTACTTTCGTTTTAATGCCTTCAAGTTCTAATTTTTCTGAAGCATTTATTGCGATTTCTATCTCAGAACCTGAAGAGTATAAACAAATATCAGCATCATCGTTATCAACTAAAATATATGCCCCTAAAGCTGATAAATTATTTTTTATAAATTTCCTTCTAACCGGTTTTAAATTTTGTCTAGATAAAGCAATAACACTTGGAGTATTTAATGATTGAAGAGAAGCTTGCCATACTTCCAATGTTTCTACACTATCTGCGGGCCTCCATACTTCTAAATTAGGAATTGCTCTTAAAGCCGATAAATGTTCAACAGGTTGATGAGTAGGTCCATCTTCGCCTAAGCCTATAGAATCATGAGTCATGATATATATAACTCTTAAGCCCATTAATGCTGACAAACGAATAGAAGGTCTGCAATAATCAGTAAAGACTAGAAAAGTCCCTCCATATGGAATTAAACCAGAGTGTAAAGCAATTCCATTCATTATAGCTGCCATTCCATGTTCTCTGATTCCATAATATATATAACTTCCGGTAAAATCTTTAGATGAAATAATATTTTGACCTTTTGCTAAAGTATTATTGGAACCAGTTAAATCTGCTGACCCACCTATTAAGTTAGATAATTTCACCGTCAATTCATTAAGAACATTCTCGCTAGATTTTCTGGTGGCAATAGAAGTGCTATCTTCAGATATATTTTCTTTGTACGATTCTAATTTTTCTTCTATATTTAATACATGCTTGTTTTGAAGCAAATCAGTAATTTCTTGATAATAAACTGAATTTGAAAATATCTTTTCCCAAGATTTTCTCTCATCTATATTTCTTAAACCATTTTTTTTCCATAAGTTTAAGATTTTTTCTGGAATGTCAAAAGGCTCATTATTCCATCCTAATTTCTTTCTAATTAAATTTATTTCTTCTTCACCCATAGGAGCTCCATGGCTAGAAGATTTTCCCTCTTTATTAGGTGAACCAAACCCAATTTTTGTTTTACATGCAATCAATGAAGGTCTTGGGTCACTAATCGATTCTTTAATAGCACTTTCAATCTCTTGAGAAGAATGCCCGTTGCATTCTATTGTGTGCCAATTACTAGCCTTAAAACGAAGAATTTGGTCATCTGAAGTGGATAAGGAGATAGGGCCATCTATAGATATTCCATTGTCATCAAATAAAACTATTAACTTTCCAAGCCCCATATGGCCCGCAAAGGAAATAGCTTCTTGGCTTATTCCTTCCATTAAACAACCATCACCAGCTATTACATAAGTATTATGATTAAATAAATCATTTCCATATCTTTCAGACATTATTCTTTCTGCTAGAGCAATGCCTACAGCATTCGCGATTCCTTGTCCTAAAGGGCCAGTAGTAGTTTCTATTCCAGATAGCTCTCCATACTCTGGATGCCCAGCCGTTTTGGAATGCAATGCTCTAAAATTCTTTATATCTTCAATATTAATATCTTTATATCCATTAAGATATAATAATGAATATAATAGCATTGACCCATGTCCGGCACTTAGAATAAACCGATCTCTATTAAGCCAATCTGGACAGCTACTATCAAATTTTAAAAATTTTGTGAATAGAACTGTAGCAACATCCGCCATTCCCATTGGCATACCTGGATGTCCAGAATTAGCTTTTTGAACTGCATCTACAGAGAGCATTCTAATACTATTAGCAAGCTCGCCATGAATCTTTTCATTATTATCTATCATAATATATTTAACATCCTAAAAAAGTTAACATAGAAATATTTTAAAAATAAAATAAGTTTTTTTATCTACTTTATTGCCAATATAAGTTAAATCATCCTATTCTCTTATAGGAAATTATTTTAATAAAATAAAATGTTATTTAATTTTTGTAGACAAAAATTATATAAATTAGGAATATAGCTATATGAAAGACCTAAAAGCATCATTAATTAAGTTTAATTCTATCACAGAAAAACTAAACTCTGTTGTTAAAAAATTTGATAACGATTCTAAAATTAGTAATGTTGAAGAAATTCTTCTTAAAGAAAATCAAAACCTAAAGCATAAATATGCGAATACTTTAAATAAACTAGAGAAAATTTTAGTAAAAATAAACAAGCTAGAAAAAAAAGGTAAATAATGCCTGAAGTAGATATTATAATTAATAACAGAGAACATAAAATTGCATGTTCAGCAGGCGAAGAAAATAGAGTCAAAGAATTAGCAACTTTATTAAATGAGGAAGTATCTAAAATTGCAAATACTATAGGACAAATTGGAGATGTAAAGTTAATGGTTTTAGCAGCAATAACAATACTGGACAAAAATCAAGACATTCTTGATGATGCAGTTAATGATATAGAAGATAGTAATAAAAAATTAGAAAAAATATTAGAAAAAATTGAGAAAAATCTTTAATAATTTATAATTGATGTAGCTTGTTAATTATCAACATATAATTTATATATTCAATAGGAGTAATTGCTGCAAGATGCGAAGAAATGAAAAACTCCAGGACCTTTCTAATCACTGGGGAGTTACCTCTGTAAAGACCGTGGTCTTTTTATGCGATTCCCACCTAATAACTTAGGCTCCAAGGTGGTTATTCAAAATATTCGGTCCAAGCGGCATTACTCCGAAAATAAAAATAAAATTAGAAGAGAGCTTGTAAAGAAAAGAAAGATATTTCATAAAAAATCAGAAGATTCTTCCAATAACGCTGCAACAAATTTAATAAAGTTTTTCAATTTTAATAATTATTCCATAAAAGATAAAAAGATATCTATATACTGGCCTATAGGATCTGAAATAAATACATTACCGTCAATAGCAGCCTTACTAGAATTTGGTGCAAGAATAAGTTTAGCCTCCACAGAAAAGGATATTATAAAATATAGAATATGGAAACCTAATGATAAAATAGAAATAAATAATTTAGGAATTAATATTAATACTAAAGAAGTAAAAAAACCGGATGTAATAATTTGTCCTCTAATTGGTTTTGATAACAGTTTAAATAGATTAGGTAGAGGAGGAGGATACTATGACAAGTCCCTACATAAATATAAAAATACTATTAAAATTGGATTCGCGTATTCTATTCAAAAAATAAAAATGATACCAATAGAAAATCATGACATTAGCATGGACGTAATTATAACTGAAAAAGCTATTTATAATAAATGAAAAATTATTAAGGAATACTAATGAATATTTTATTTTTAGGAGATATAATGGGTAAATCTGGAAGACAAGTATTAAAGAAGGAGCTTCCAGACCTTAAAAGAAGACTTGAAATTGATACAGTAATTGTAAATGGAGAAAATGCAGCAGGAGGTTTTGGTATTACACCAAAAATTTGTGAAGAATTCTATGAATTGGGCGTAAACGTAATAACTACTGGTAATCATGTCTGGGATCAAAAAGAAATTATACCCCACATAAGTAAAGATAATTACATTATAAGGCCTCATAACTATCCAGCGAGTGTTCCTGGTAAAGGCTTTGTAATTTATGAAGATGCAATGAAAAGAAAAGTATTGGTTATAAATGTGATGGGTAGACTTTTTATGGACCCCCTTAATGATCCTATCGAAACAATCTACAGCATAACAAAAAACTATAAAATGGGGGAAAACGTCTCCGCTATAGTTATAGATGTTCATGGTGAAGCAAGCTCTGAAAAAATGGCGATTGGTCACACATTTGATGGAGAAGTAAGTTTTATAGTAGGTACACATACTCATGTACCCACTATGGATGCACAAATACTTGAACATGGAAGTGCCTTTCAATCAGATGCAGGAATGTGCGGTGATTATAATTCTGTTATAGGAGGAGAAAAAGAAGGTTGGGTAGCAAGATTTAAACATAAGATGCCAACTGGGAGGATCAATGTTAGCTCAGGAGAAGGAACATTATGTGGAGTATTTGTAAGCATAAACGATTCCGATGGATTGGCAAATAATATAGAACCTGTAATTATAGGCCCACATTTAATTAATAGATTTCCAGAAAAAATATAAAAATATAATTTATATTTAAAAAAAGTAAGTATAATAATTATATTAAATGAATTGAGAGTAAAATGGCAGGACATTCAAAATTTAAAAATATTCAATATAGAAAAGGTGCACAAGATGCCAAAAGAGCTAAATTATTTTCTAAAATGGCAAGGGAAATAACTGTTGCAGCTAAAACAGGAATACCAGAAGCTGAAAAAAACCCAAGATTGAGAAATGCTATAATTAGTGCTAGAGCTGAAAATATGCCAAAAGATAGAATAGAAAAAGCTATTCAAAAAGCAGTAGGCGGTAATGATGATGCAGTTTATGAGGAAATACGCTATGAAGGTTATGGTCCTGGAAGCGTAGCAATTATAATAGATGTACTTACTGATAATAGAAATAGAACAGCCTCAGAAATTCGTTCTGCTTTTAGTAAAAATGGTGGCTCTCTTGGAGAAACTGGAAGCTTAGGATTCGTGTTCAAAAGAAAAGGTGTAATAAAATTTAATACAGATAAATTTGATGAAAACGCCTTCTTTGAGCATGCTGCTGATGCTGGAGCTGAAGATATTCTCTCAGATGAGAATGAACATACTGCTATTTGTATTTCTGAAAACTTTGGTAATGTTAGAGATACACTAACTAAAAATATAGGTGACCCTACTAGTGCAAAGTTAGAGTGGGTTCCACAAAACTTGCAGCCTATAAATGAAGAACAAGCTGAGAAAATACTTAAATTTATAGATATTTTAGAAGATAATGATGATGTTCAAACAGTTTATACTAATTTAGAAGTTTCTGAAGAAATTATGGATAAAATAAAAAATAAATAATGCTTAAATTATGAATGGAAAAATTTAATATGCGTCTTTTAGGTATAGACCCAGGATTAAGGCACACAGGTTGGGGAATAATAAACACTAATGACGATAAAATTAAATGGATTGCAAGTGGAAATATCTCTCCTAAAAGCTCTCTCTGTCTTTCAAAAAGATTAAGTACAATTCATAATGAAATAAATAAAATTATTGAAGAATTTAAACCTTCTGTAGCGGCTATAGAAGAAGTATTTGTAAATATGAATGGTCAATCTACTTTGAAATTAGGTATGGCAAGAGGAGCAGCTATAACTACTTGTTCAATTAATGATATACAAGTATTTGAATATGCTCCAACTAAAGTCAAACAATCACTTACTGGTTCTGGAAGAGCACAGAAAGAGCAAGTTAAATCTATGGTTAAAATTCTTTTGCCAGGAAGTACAATAAAAAGTGAAGATGAATCTGATGCCTTAGCTGTTGCAATTTGTCATACTTTTTATGCACAATCTAAATTAAATAATATTAACATAGGATAATAAAATGATTGCTAAGCTAAGAGGTATCATAGATCAAATTAGTGAAGACTATATTATTATCGATGTTTCTGGTGTTGGATATTTAGTTTACTGTTCAAGTAAAGTTTTAAATAAGCTATCTAATAAGGGTCAAACAGATGAAATTTTAATCCAAACTATAGTAAGGGAAGATCAAATAACTTTGTATGGTTTTAAGGAAGAAAATGAAAAATATTGGTTTGACTTGCTTTTAAAAGTGCAAGGTGTGGGCGCAAAGACTGCTATAAAAGGTTTATCTATCATGACTCCTGAAGAATTAGAAATGGCAATTCTATCTGAAGACAAAACATCATTAACAAGAATTCCTGGTATTGGTAATAAAGGAGCGTTAAGAATATGCTCGGAATTAAAAGATAAAACTCTTAATTTATCTATACAGACCACTTCAAGCCCTAAACAGAATAGTAATATTCAAGACCTTATAAGTGGACTAATAGGCCTAGGGTATGGGCATCAAGAAGCATACGAAGTAGTATCAAAATTAAGTGATGAGGATAAAAATAAAAAAGTAGAAGAAATGTTACAAATATCTTTAAAAATTATTTCTGAGAAAAGAAAATGAATATAGAAGATAAAAAAAACAATAGTCCAATATCCAATACCATAAGAGATAACAAGGATATTAGCTTAAGACCAGAAAGTTTAAATGAATTTATTGGACAATCTGCTTTATGCGATAATCTAAATATCTTTATGCAAGCCACAAAAAAAAGAAAAGAAGCATTAGACCATGTATTGCTTTATGGCCCCCCAGGATTAGGTAAAACTACTCTAGCAAAAATAATTTCAAATGAGTTAAATGTTAATTTTAGATCAACTTCTGGGCCAATTATTCAAAGACCAGGAGATTTAGCCGCTTTACTTACTAGTTTAGAAACAAATGATATTTTATTTATTGACGAAATCCATAGGTTAAATAGTACTGTCGAAGAAATACTCTATCCAGCTATGGAAGACCTTCATTTGGATATTATGATTGGAGAAGGTCCTTCTGCAAGGTCAGTAAAGATTGACTTACAACCTTTTACTCTAATTGGAGCAACTACAAGAGCTGGATTATTATCTAACCCATTAAGAGACCGCTTTGGTATACCTGCTAGATTGGAATTTTATGAATATGATGATATGAAACAAATTGTCCTTAGATCTGCTAAATTATTAAATATTAAAATTAATGATGAAGCAGCATTAGAAATTGCACAAAGATCCAGAGGTACTCCGAGAGTTGCAAGCAGACTAGTAAGAAGATTAAGAGATATAGTTACTTCCCAGAATAAAGAAAATTTAGAAATTAAAAAACATGAAGCTGATGAAGCTTTACTTCAATTAGGAGTTGACAAAAATGGTTTAGACCAAATGGATCAAAGTTATTTAAATCATTTAATTCATGATCATAGTGGAGGGCCAGTGGGTTTAGAAACTTTAGCCGCCCAAATGGGAGAACAAAAAGACTCTATAGAAGATGTTATAGAGCCTTATTTAATTCAAAAAGGTTTTCTTCAGAAAACACCCAGAGGTAGAGTAGCTACTAAGATAGCCCTGGAAAATCTAGTTAAAAAATAATAGAAATGGCACAAAAAATATATAAAAAATCTATATTAACTCATAAAAATAATGTCAGAGTTTATTATGAAGATACTGATGCAGGAGGTGTTGTTTACCATGCAAATTATTTAAAATATGCTGAAAGATCCAGAACAGAGATGTTGAGAAAATATAAAATAGAGCAAGAAGTATTAAAAAATAATTATAGTATTAGATTTATAGTAAAAGATTTATTTATAGAATATTATAAGGCAGCTATATTAGACGATTATTTAACAATAAAAAGCTTAATTATAAAAATATCTTCAGCCAAAATTAAAATGGAACAGGAAATATATAGAAAAAATACACTATTAGCTAAAATTAATATTACATTGGGTTCTATAAACCTAGAAGGAAAACCTAGCCGTCTTCCTAAATTTGTATTAAATATATTAAGTGCAGGTCAAATTATTAAGGAGTAGCATATGGAAAATGAGTTAATATCTAATGCACCACTAGACGTATCGTTTTGGGGTCTAGTATTACAGGCAGATGCGGTAGTAAAAATTGTAATGCTCATTTTACTTATAGCAAGTATATGGTCTTGGTCTATTATTATTGAGAAAACAAAAAGATTTCTTTCTCTAAAAAGAAAAGCACAAACATTTGAAGATGCATTCTGGTCTGGTGAATCTTTAGAAGAACTATATAAAGAAGAAGAAAAAAACCCTCAGCATCCTCTCGCTGTAGTTTTTGTTGCAGGAATGTATGAATGGACTAGAGCAAATAAAAATAATTCTTTATCCAATCAAAATATTCAAGCTGGACTTCAAGAAAGGATTCATCAAGTAATGAATGTAGCAGTTACAAGAGAACTTGAAAATATAGAAAAAAATATTGGTTTTCTTGCTACAGTTGGTTCTACAGCACCATTTATAGGGTTATTTGGAACAGTATGGGGAATTATGAATAGCTTTCAATCTATTGCCGTAAGTAAGGACACATCTCTTGCTGTAGTTGCTCCAGGAATAGCGGAAGCATTATTAGCTACAGCTTTAGGGTTAGTAGCCGCAATTCCTGCCGTTATTGCATATAATAAATTATCCAATAATCTTAATACTTATGCTCTTAGACTTCAAAATTTTGCTAGTGAATTTGAAGCCTTATTATCAAGACATTTATCCGAACAGAATGTAGAAAAATGAATGTAGAAAATAAAAACACTCGATCATTTCAAAATAAACCAATGTCAGAAATAAACGTTACTCCTTTCGTTGATGTTATGCTTGTTTTATTAATTATATTTATGATTACAGCTCCATTACTTACTAGTGGAGTATCAGTAGACTTGCCTACTACTGACTCTGAAGCTTTACCTGGCCAAGATGAACCCCTGACAATCACAATAAATAAAAATAAAGAAGTATTTATAGGTGATAACCTAGTTAAGGTAGAAGCGTTAAAAATAAAATTAAATGCAATTGCTAATTTAAATAAAGATTCAAGAATTTTTGTGCGAGCTGATGAATTATTGCCTTACGGTGAAGTCATGACATTAATGAGTCTTATTAAAAATGCTGGTTATAATAAAGTTGCGCTATTAACAAAACAAAAAATTGAAAAATAAAAATTGAAAAAAGCTTTTTACTCATCTCTATCAATCCATTTATTAGTTTTTATACTTATCTCTGTAACATTGCCAGAAATTAAAACTAAAGAAATTGATTATATAGCTATTGAAATAATTAATGAGGAAATTAAAGAAAATAAAAGCATTGTAGAGAAAGAAGAAATAAAAACTTTAAAACAATCTAATGTAGAAAAAACAGTAAAATTAAAACCTAAACCTCCAAAACAAAAACCAGAAATAAAAAAAGAAAATATTGAACCTAAAAAAGTTACTTTAAAACCTCAACCACCTCAAAAAAAACCAATATTTAAAAAAAAAGAAAAAGAAAATAAAGATATTAATACTAAAAACAATGATCAAGATGACGTTTTTGATGATATGTTAAAAAATTTAGCTAAAATTGAAGAACAACCAATAAAACCAAAAAAAAAGATAATTAATAAACCAAAAACAGAAACTAAAAGATCTAAAGGCGAATTAAAAAATATACAAAATGCCATTATAAGTACAATTTATAGACAAATTAAAGAAAATTATACTTTACCACCTGCACCTGATCTAAAAGTTTTAGATGATATTACTGTACAATTAAGAATATATGTTGGTCCAGATGGAACAATTAATAAAACTGTAGTTAAGAAAAAATCCTTAAGTAAAGCTAAAGATGATCCAACATATTTACCTTATGTTGAGGCAGCACAACGTGCCATAAAAAGATTAGGTAAATTCTCTAAACTTCCTGAAGAAGAATATAATTTATGGAAAATAATAGATATTAGCTTTACACCTTACCAAACATAAATAAAATGCTTATTATAGGAGATTTACTAAGATAGAATGATAAAATATATTTTAAAATTTAATATCTATATATTTTTTTTATTTTCTTTTGGTCTCATGTTATTTCCAAATATAGCCAAATCTGCAGACAGACCTCTTCAAATTGATATAATGGGTGGAAATATTCAAGCAATGCCTATTGCTGTTTCCTATTTCTCATATGATGAAGAATTGGAAAATTTAAATTTACATAAAAATATTCCAAACTTAATTTCCAATAATTTAATAAACTCAGGATTATTTAAGTTATTAGACAGAGATGCATATATGCAGAGTCCTGAACAGTTAATTAATCGCCCTAAATTTCGAGATTGGAGAATTATAGATGCTCAGGCTCTAATATCAGGAAAGATTATTAAAAAAGATAATGAAAAAATTTCTGTCAGTATAGAATTATGGGATGTTTATGGGGAAAAAAGAATGTTTGGGCTCTCACTTTCATCAAAGGTAAAATCTTGGAGAAGAATTTCACACATTATATCAGATAAGATTTATGAGAGACTTACAGGTGAAGAAGGATATTTTGATACTAGAATACTATACGTTTCGGAATCCGGTTCCCAAAAAAATAAAATTAAAAGACTTGCAATTATGGATCAAGATGGAGGTAATCATAAATATTTAACCGATGGAAAATCCCTAGTGTTAACACCAAGGTTTTCTCCTAACCAACAACTTATTACCTTTTTTTCATATAGTGGTATTAATGCAGGACTTAAACCTAGTGTCTATTTATACAATTTATCCACGGGTAAAATTGAAATTTTAGGACAATTTCCAGGCATGTCTTTTGCACCTCGCTTTTCTCCAGATGGCGAGAACTTAATAATGTCTTTAGCAGAGAATGGATCTACAAATATTTATATAATGAACCTTAATACTAGAAAGACCAATCAACTCACTAGAGGAAGATCTATTGACACATCTCCTTCTTTCTCACCAGATGGTTCAAACATAGTATTTAATTCTGATAGATCCGGCGGACAGCATCTTTATATAATGAAAAAAAATGGAAAAAACCCTAAAAGAATTAGTTTTGGAAGAGGTAGTTATGCAACTCCTGTTTGGTCACCCAGGGGTGACTATATTGCATTTACTAAATTTACTAGGGGGAGGTTTTTTATTGGCTTAATGAGACCAGACGGATCTGAAGAAAGACTAATTGCAGAAGGGTACTTAACAGAAGGGCCTACCTGGGCTCCTGGAGGAAGAGTACTTAGCTTCTTTAGACAAATTCCACAAAAAGACGGAAGCATGAAAACTAGATTATTTGTAATTGATATTACTGGCTATAGAGAGAGGGAACTTGATACTCCTGAAGATGCATCTGATCCAGCATGGAGCCCCAAAAATATAAATTAAGTAACTAAAAAAAATATTATATATATAATATTAAGAAACTATATTATAATAAAATTATATAGATCAAATTAAAGAAGGAGGTTCAATGTTAAAGTATTTTAAAATTTTTATAGTTAGTATACTTTTATTAAACTTTATTTCTTGCGCTAACAAAGATCAAGAAAGTTTGCTACTAGATGCTGAAGGTGGAAATACTGAACAAAATGATACTTTAACGGAAGAAATTGAAATTACAGATAATACAGCCCAAGCTATTGAGATGGAGGAAATTGAACTTACTGTAGAAGAGAGACTTGCCTCTGAACTCGTAGAAGTAGGAGATAGAATTTTCTTTGGTTATGATGAATCTATTATTACAGATCAAAGTGCAGAGACTTTACAACAGCAGTATCAATTTTTAATTCGAAACCCTGATCTTTCTATAACTATTACAGGGCATTGCGATGAAAGAGGCACTAGAGAGTATAATTTAGCCTTAGGAGAACGAAGAGCATCAGCAGCAAAAAATTATTTAATATCTTTAGGTATAAGTTCAAATAGAATATCAGTTATTTCTTATGGTAAAGAAAAACCAGCCGTCGAAGGACACGACGAGACTGCGTGGACTCAAAATAGAACAGCTATTACATTCATAAACAATAATTAGAGACTTAAATAATATGAATTTTAAGATTATTTATACCACTTTATGCTTTTTAACTCTAATTTGTATACATATTGATGAATCTATGGCTCAAACTAATGAGGGAGCGATTGCCAATATAAATGAAAGAATATTAAACAAATTGGAAGGGCTAAATACTAAAATAAATGATCTAGAAAGAAAAGTTTATCAAGGTAAAGAAATTGACCCTTCAAATGAAGTTCAAGAAGTAGATAATAACAATTATAGGACTGAAGCAGATCATGAAAGAAGGCTTTTAGAGCTGGAAGAAAAAACTAGGTCTGTTGAAGGAGTAATGGAAGAACTTAGCTATCTTAAAGAACAAATAAATAAATTAACTCAACAAAATGCTGACTTGTTAGAAAAAATAGAAAATCTAAACCAAAAACCCGTCTTAAGTGAGGAAGTTATCAAAGAAGATAATCCTGAGGAAATTGTTGAACAATATCCTATTTACCCGGGAATGAGCAACTCGGAACTTAATAAAAATGAAGATCAATCCACTGTAAAAGTGCTTGCAAAAATAGATACTACAAATGGTAATGATGAAATAGTAAAACAAACTATAAATAATGAAGAAACTAAATTATTAATTGAGGATGAAAAAGAAATAAAAAATGATAATCAAAAAGTTGCTATAATTAAACCTAATAAAGAACCTCAAGAAATATATCAAAGAGCATACAATATGCTCTC
>CEQU01110213.1_pt1 | contig 17516 bp, 16 predicted proteins | sample 531031 | NCBI WGS metagenome assembly CEQU01 (sample SAMEA2621216, study PRJEB7988) | marine metagenome | isolation source: saline water (ENVO:00002010), including
CTTCCAATATTATTTTTTCTTGAAAATAATATGTACGGAATGGGATCTTCAATAGAAAGAGTTAGGGCTGGAGGATTAGATTTTTTCCCTGCAATGAATACATATGAAATACCTTCTATGGAAGTTGATGGAATGGATGTGCTTGCAGTTAGAGAAGCCACAGAAATAGCTAGAGAAAAAATTCTTAAGGAAAAAAAACCATTTTTTATTGAGTCTAAAACTTTCAGATTTGTGGGCCACTCTTATGCAGATGGGCAAAAATATAGAAATCAAGATGAAGTAATTAAGTGGGAGCAAAAAGATCCAATTATCGTTTATCCTAATAAGTTAATTGATATGAAAATTACTACTAATGATGAAATAAATAATATTAAGACAGAAGTTGATAATGTTATCAATGATGCTGTAAAGTTTGCTAATGAAAGCGAAGAACCCAGCTTGAATGAAATTTTTACTGATATACTAGCTGAGTAAAATTATGCCTGAAATAACAATAAGAGAAGCACTAAAAATCGCCCTTAATGAAGCAATGGAAAATGATGAAAAAGTATTCATAATGGGAGAAGATATAGGTGAATATGGTGGTGCATATGCAGTTACAGATGGATTTTTAAAGAAATTTGGATCCAAAAGAATTAAAGACACTCCAATTTCTGAACAGGCCTTTGTTGGAGCTGGTATAGGTGCTGCAGTTGGTGGTTTGAGACCTGTAATAGAGTTGATGTCTATATCATTTTCACTAGTTGCTTTCGACCAAATCGTCAATATGGCTGGAAATATCAGATATATGTCAGGCGGACAAATTAGCGTTCCTATGGTCATTAGAGCTCCTACTGGAGCAGGGGTTCAACTGGCTGCAACTCACTCTCAAAGTTTTGAAACATGGTTAGCTGAGGTACCTGGAATAAAAGTGGTATGTCCATCAAATTCATATGATGCTCTTGGATTAATGAGGAGTGCGATTAAGGACAATAATCCTGTGATTTTTGCTGAACCAGCTCTTCTTTATGGTAGCAAATCAAATATTCCTAATGAATATTTTGAAGTGAATCTTGGAGATGCTAATGTGATGAAAGAAGGTGATGATATCACTATAGTTTCCTACGGATATGGCTCAAAAGTTTTATCAGATTCAGCAAAAAAATTAGAATCTATAGGTATAAAACCTGAACTAATCGACCTTAGGTCTCTCAACCCAATAGATTATCAAACAATTATCCATTCAATTCAAAAAACAAATAGGTTGGTTTTAGTAGATACCGCTAGAAAAACTGGTGGCATAATGGCTGAAATATCTGCAAACATTAATGAAAAAGCAGGTGAATGGTTAGATGGCCCTATAGTGAGAGTTGGATCAAAAGATGTACCATGGCCTTATAATAAAAATTTAGAACAAGAGGTCCTTACGGATTCAAATAACATATTAGATACCATAAAAGTAAGTTATGGTATTTAGTGGAATAAGTTTTATTTTCTAGGAGGAAAAAGTTGATTACAGAAGTTACTATGCCGTCTATGGGTGCAGATATGACTGAGGGTACTATTGTTAAGTGGTTGTTCAAAGAAGGTGATGATGTAAATAAAGGAGATAAAATAGCCGAGGTTGAAACAGATAAAACTGTTGTTGAGATGGAAGCATATTCTAGCGGGAAGTTGAGAAAAATCTTAATCCCAGAAGGCACAATGGTTAGTGTTGGTACTGTAATTGCTTATATCGGAGATGAAAATGATGAGATTCCTCAAATAAATGCAGATTCGCATGAAGCTCAGGAAACTGTTGAATCTTCAACAGAAATTCAAATAGAAAATGACAATTTAGAACAAGAGCAAAAAATAGAAAAAGTAGAAGTTAAGCAAACTGAAACAATAAATATAAATCATGATGATAATGCTCGTGTTAAAGCTTCCCCTATAGCTAGAAAATTGGCTCTAGAGAAATCTATAAACATTAAAGATGTCTCTGGTACAGGCCCTGGAGGTAGAATAACTAAGATTGATATAGAAAATTATTCCCCTCAAAAAGCTTTTGCGCCATCTAATACATCAAAGACAATTTCTATTGATAGTTCGGATACTGATTTGAGTTCAATGAGGCAGGCTATTGCAAGGGTAACAGTTAAGTCAAAGTCAACTATACCTCATTATTATGTAACACATGATATAAATATGACTGCAGCCATGAGTTTCAGATCTCAAATGAATGAAATTCTTGCTGAAACAAAGGAGAAAATATCTGTTAATGATATGCTTCTGAAGGCTGTTACTAATTCTCTAATTAAGTATCCAAAATGGAATTCTTCATTTGAGGGGAATAAACTTATTGGTAGTACTTCAATAAACCTTGGTGTTGCAATGGCGCTTGAAGATGGATTGGTAGTTCCTGCTATTATGTCTATTGAAAATATGTCGTTATCTGAAATATCTCAATCGGTAAAAGATCTTAGTAACAGGGCTAGAGGTATTGATGGTAATTTAACTCAAGATGAATTGACTAAAGGGACTTTTGGTACTTCAAATCTTGGTATGTTTGGGACAAAAAGTTTTTCTGCTATTATTGTTCCTCCAAATGCAGGAATTGTAGCTGTAGGAAAAGTTGAGGAAAAACCTATTGTACTTAATGGTGAGATTGTAATTGCATCTATTATGAGTGCTAGTATGTCCGCTGATCATAGAGTTGGTGATGGAGCAGAAGCAGCAATGTTCATGTCTGAAGTTCAGAGTAATCTAGAAAATCCTCTTAAGTTGATATAATTATTTAATAGATGGTATAAAATGTATACTCCAGAATCTTTTTCAAATCCAGAACGAAAAGTTTTGGAAAATTATTTTACAAATATAGATCAACCTGTATTTGTAGTTATGAACTTGCCAGAAGTAGTAAAAGGTGCACTATTTGCTAGATATAGCCGTTCATCAAAATCTCTAAGAAGATTATTTTTAGATGAATTTGTTAATATTGACAATGGAACTTTAAAAAATAATCAAGACTTTTTAGTAGATATAACTAGAGCAGAAAAACTATATGATAGAGTTTTTAGTGAATATGGTGATGATTCTGTGGCTCAACTTGGTGGCGCTCATATTGCTTGTGAAAATGCATCGAATATTTTGACAAAGGTTCTCGAGTGGGGGAGACTAGCATCATACTTAGAACAATCAACACGATACATTTTTTATGACAAAAAAGTTAATGAGCATTATAGATATGTTATTCCAGATGAAATATCATCGTATGACTTAACAAAATATAAAAAAAATATGGATAAACTCTTTGATGAATATTCTTTATTAGTTCATAAATTAGTAGATTTTTTCAAATCAAAATACCCTAAAAGTACCGATGATTCGAATTTTATTTATAACTCCTCTATACGAGCAAAGGCTTGTGACGTTGCTAGGGGGTTACTACCTGCATCAACATTTTCAAACGTAGGTATATTTGCGTCAGGTCAAGCTTATGAAAATATGATTATGAAAATGAATAGTCATCCACTCGCTGAAGTCAGAAGCTATTCTAATTTAATGTTATCTGAATTAAGAAAGGTTATACCTTCTTTTCTTAAGAGAGTAGATTTGCCAGATAGAGGATTATTATGGTCGAAATACTTTAGTGATATTAATCAGAATATGGAAAAAATCGTAAATGATTATGGCAATAATTCTTCTACTAATCTAGAAGTTGACTTAATTGAATGGGATCAAAATGCTGAAGATAAAATAATTGTTTCAGCTTTATACTCTTACACTAATAAAAGTGAGAGAGAATTGATAAAAATAGTTCAAAAATTAAGCCAAAAAGAAAAAGAAAGAATTTTATACAAATATATTGGAGATAGAAATAATAGAAGGCATAAACCAGGTAGAGCAATGGAACGTTCTTATTACAGATTTGATATTTTGTCGGACTTTGGCAGTTTCCGTGATCTTCAAAGGCATAGAATGATGACTATTGATTGGCAAAAGCTCAGTACATTTAATGGTTTTTCTACTCCTCAAGTAATCGAGGAGATTAATTATCAGGACACATGGGAAAAAATAATGATAGAAATAGGAGAATATTTTAAAACATTAGGTTCAAAATATGGCTTACATGTGGCTCAATATGTTGTTCCTTTTTCATATAATATTAGATATTCAATGCAATTTAATGTTCGAGAAGCATACCATTTATTAGAACTTAGAACTGCCCCACAAGGTCATGTTGATTATAGGCGAGTTTGTCAAAAAATGCATGAACTAATTCTTAATAAAGCTGGTCATAAAATTTTAGCAAACTCTATGAAATACGTTGATCACAATACGTATGATCTAGAGAGAATTGAAGCTGAAAGAGCTGCTGAAAAAAGAAGAGCAAAAAAATAATAATTTGATTAAAATAAAGAATATAAATTTCAATTTTTATCATGAAAAAATTCTTTCTGAGATAAATCTTAATATCTCATCAGGTGAATTTGTATCAGTAATTGGTCCGTCTGGCTGTGGAAAAAGTACATTATTAAACATAATTGCAGGCATAACTAAACCAAAAACCGGTGAAATTTTAGTTGAAGGAAAAATGGTTAATTTAGGAGATAAAATTTCGTATATGCAACAAAAAGATCTTTTATTACCATGGAGAAATGTAAGTAGAAATGCTGGCCTAGGTTTGGAGATTAAGGGTTTTTCAGAATCATATATACAAGATAAAATATCCTTATACTCTAAAGATTTTGGTCTTGAAAAATATCTAGATTACATGCCTCATGAACTCTCAGGAGGCTTGAGGCAAAGAGTTGCTTTCTTACGTTCCGTCATTGTTGACAATCCAATAATGCTTTTAGATGAACCTTTGGGTTCACTTGATGCAATCACTAAATCTACTTTACACGAATGGTTAATGAAGGTATTTAGCAAGTTTAGCAAAACAATTATACTGGTTACTCACGATATAGATGAGGCTATTTTATTGGCTAATCGCGTAGTAGTTATGGCTACTAATCCAGGAAGAATCATAAAAGAATATTTGATTGATAGGCAAATAGTTGATAATAGAGACGTTACTTCAAATTATTTTATTCAACTAAAAAAAGATATTATAAAAGATCTATCAATATAAATTATTTGTTATTAAAAATTTGATATTGTATAATTTTCTTTAAACATGGGGAGCTATTTATGAGCTGAGAGGGTAAATTATTACCGACCCTTATAGACCTGAACTAGATAATGCTAGCGTAGGAAATTTATGCAAAAAGAAATCATAATTAAGAATTATTTACCTCCTTTCGCTTCTGTTCTTTTAATCATACTTCTATGGCAAATTTCAGTTATGTTGCTTGATATAGAATCATGGTTCTTGCCATCTCCAGTAAATATAATTGCTGAACTAATTAATTCTTATAAAATTTTGTTTGAACATTCATTGATTACTTTGTTTGAGATAATTATAGGCTTGGTAATTTCCATATTAATATCATTAGTAATCTCTAGTTTGATATTTTGGTTCAAAAGTTTTGAAAAAACTATATATCCGCTATTAATAACATCTCAAATTATACCTGTTTTTACCTTGGCTCCAATTTTAATTGTTTGGTTTGGTACAGGATTGTTTTCTAAAGTGATTATTATTGTTTTGTTTACTTTTTTTCCTTTAGTTATAAATTTAGTTACAGCAATAAAAAACGTTGATATTGATATGATAAGAATGTTTAATTCTCATGGAAGTACAAAGTTGCAAATGTACAAAAAACTGTACATTCCCTCTATCCTACCTAATTTTCTTTCGGGCTGTAAGATTGCCTGCGTCATTTCTGTTATTGGTGCAGTGATTGGTGAATGGATAGGGTCAAGTAGTGGTTTAGGCTGGGTGATGAAAATTTCAGGCCCTCAATTCCAAACCTCAAGAGTTTTTGCTTCAATTGTCTGTCTTTCAATTATAGCGATACTATTATTTTTTATAGTAGTAAGTATTGAAAAAAAATTATTAAGGAGATATCCGTTATGAAATTCAGTTTAATATTAATTTTAATGAGTATTTTTATTCTTGCTTGTTCAAGTTCAGATGAGAAAAATCAAGAAGTATTATTAACCCTTGATTGGTACCCCAATGCAAATCATGCAGGAATTTATGTTGCAATGGAACATAAAATATTTGAAAAAAATAGTATAGATTTTTCTGTTGAACCTCCTGCAGATCCTGCAACTGTTTTAAACTTAATTGCTAGTGGTGAATCTGATTTTGGGTTATTTTATCAACCAGATTTATTACTCGCACGAGACCAAGGTGTGCCAGTAATAGCAATTGCAGGGATAGTTCCAAGGCCGTTAAATTCAATAATGACACTAAAGTCATCAAATTTATTAAGTCCCAAAGATCTAGAAGGTAAAAAAATTGGTTTCCCTGGAATACCTTGGAATCAATCCATGTTAAATACAATGATGAAGTGTGATAATGCAGACTCATCAACATTAGATGTAATAGATGTGGGGTGGTCTTTGGGGCAAACTCTACTATCTAAAAATGTAGATGCAATTATTGGTGCTTACTGGACACATGAATCAATTGTTATGTCTAATGAGGGTTACGAAACAAATATTATTTATCCTGATGAATGGTGTGTCCCTCCTTATTATGAACTGATTTTGGTAACATCTGAAGAAAATTTACAGAAAAATCCTGAAATAGTTGAAAAGTTTATAATTTCATTATCAGAAGGATATAGAAAAGCTATTTCAGAACCACAAAATTCAATCGATATTTTGATTAAGTATAATCAAGACTCTGTAGATGAAAAAGTTGATAGGGCGGGAGTAGAGTTATTAGTCCCATTATGGCAGAACAATAATGGTCGATTCGGAAGTATAGATCAAAAAAAATGGTTAGATTTTTCAGATTGGATGAAATCTGAAAAATTAATATCTAGCGACCTTGAAATCAACAAAACTTATAAAGATTTTTCCTATATCTTGAGGTGATTCTTTGAAAAAATCTAAAATTCCAGTCGTATTAACAATAGCAGGAAGTGATTCTGGTTCAGGAGCAGGTATACAAGCAGATCTAAAAACTTTCTCTTCCTTAGGAGTATATGGAACTACTGCTATCACAGTTATTACAGCCCAGAATACTCAAGGCGTTAGAGATGTAAGTACATTAAATTTATCTATGATTTCTTCTCAGATAGATTGCATAGTGGAAGATTTTGATTTGAAAGCTATTAAGACTGGAATGCTTTATACTCCTGATATAGTAAAAATTATTTCTGATAAAGCAAAAGAGTATAAATGGGAAAAATTAATTGTTGATCCTGTAATGGTTGCTTCCTCTGGAGATACGTTATTAAAAGCAGAAGCAATCAGTGAGTACAAAAATAGCCTAATTCCAATGAGTTTTGCTATTACACCAAATATCCCAGAATTAGCTACTTTAGTGGGCGAAAAAATAATTTCTATGAATAATGTTAATGATGCTTGTATGAAGATAAGAAAACTAGGTGCTGATAATATTATAGTTAAGGGAGGCCATGATAATAATAAGAAAGATTCTATCGATGTTCTTTATAGTAAGGATAGTTTTTATAAATACGCATTACCAAGATTAAAATCTAAAAATAATCATGGCACAGGCTGTACTTTTGCTGCAGCGTTTACTGCTAACATAGCTTTAGGAGAAAATACAAAACAATCGTTTATTAATGCAAAAGATTATGTATGGAATGCTATGTCAAATGATCTATTATTAGGTAGTGGTAATGGACCTGTTGACCATTTTTATGAGTTGAGAAAATAAAATGTCAAAAGAAGTTTTATTCATTTCTGAATCAGAAGTTTCTAAAATAACAAATATGCGTACAGCTATTGATTGTATGGAAGATGCTTTTATTGCATTTGCCAAAGGAGAAATTTTTAATTATCCAAGGTATAGGCTACCAACTTCCCATGGCCAATATAACTTTATGAGTGCTTCATGGATAACTAAAGGATATGCTGCTAATAAATCCTATGTTAGTCATAAAAACGGTATAGATTTTAATGTTATGCTATATGATACTACTCATAGAGGACTAATTGCTATCATTGAAGCAAATATTCTTGGTCAAATAAGAACAGGTGCTGTATCTGGTCTAGCATCAAAATATCTCTCAAAAACTAATTCAGACGTATTTGGTATTGTTGGTTCAGGATATCAGGCTGAAACTCAATTTGAAGCTATAATTAATATAAGAGATATTAATGAAGTCTTTGTATACTCAAGAAAAAAAACTAATAGAGAAAATTTTGCTTTGAAAATGGCTGAAAAATTTAATGTTAGCGTTGTGCCATTAGATTACGACAATTTTATTAAAATTAACTTCGATATTTTAACATCTGTTACTAATTCGCCTAAGCCTGTTATAACCAAAGAAATGATTAATTCAAGTATACATATAAATGCAGCAGGAAATAATTCTTGGATGAAATCAGAAGTTGAAATTGATGTAATTGATAAAATTGACAAAATAATTTGTGATGAAATCTCTCAAGCTAAAATTGAGTCTGGGGAATTACTGAGAGCTCAAGAGCAAGGTGCATTTTCATGGGAAACTGCATCTGGTTTATCAGAAATTATTCATAATAAAAAATTATCAAAAAATTATCAAAATATTTCAACTCTATTCGAATCCCAGGGACTGGCTATGGAAGATTTAGCAATGGCTGTAAGTATTTATAATTTAGCGATAGAAAATAATTATGGGAAAATTGTAAAAACCTAGTTTAATGTATCCAATAATAGTATATTTTTTTGGAATCTGCTCAACACCTTAAGTTTGTTTTTTGAGATAATTAAATCAATATTCACAGGTAATTTAATGTCATTTAATACTGTAGATATTAAGAAATTAATTGATGTGATGCCATTTTTATATTTACTGACACTAATATCTTTTTGAAATATTGAATTTTCTGATGAAATATTTTTTGATTTTTTATTTATGAAGTCATCTAAATCAGTTTTTTGTAATAATTGACCACTAGAAATTTTGTTCATAATGAACTTATAGGATAAATTTCTTAATTCAATAAGTTTTTTATAAGAGTTTTCAAATTCATATTCAGGGCTTTTTCCTAATTTAGCTATCCAAGCAATTTTGTTAGAAATTTTTTCATTTTTGAATCTATAATCTATAATAATTGAAAGCCAACCCTCTCTTTTGATTATTTTTGATTCACCAGGTATTGGTATATAAGATTCATTTATAGTATGCTCATCGAAACCAACAAAAATATTTTCTACCAATAAATTATTACGTTCAAGGTTGTTTTTTATACTTTCATAAAGATCGTGCTCGGTTATGGCCCACCTAATATTTTCCTTCACAAAAGTGTATGTTTTAGCAATAATATTTATTATTTTATCTCCTGAGTCAGGAAAACCATTATCATTATTCAATAGAATTTTCCTCGATATTATCAAAATCTAATTTTGCTCTTTCATAATCTTCAATCGTGTTAATATCAATTCTTACGATCATATTAGATAAATCTAATTTTCCGTGGGTAAAATTTTTATTATTAAAAATTTCTCTAATACCTTCTTTTTTTTCAGAAATATTTAGCAATTCAGGTAACATTTTTTTCGCAAAAATAAGTGGATGACCTCCTCTTTGTTTATAAACAGGGTACGTAATATCAAAATCATTATTATTATGAAATTCAATTATTTTTTTTATAATGTGTGCAGGTCTTGGCTGGTCAACAGCAATTATCATAATTGTATCTGATGTGTTTGAAATTTTCTCTAGTCCTGATTTGATTGAGGTTGTTTTACCTTTTTCATATGATTGATTATAGATAAGTTTCAAGTTATCCTTTTTTATCATATTTTTAGTGATAATTTCGTGGTCTTTTCCGGTTACAACAATGACTTCGTCACAGCCAGCATTAAACAAGGAGATTATTTGATAATTTATCAGTATACTTTCACCCCAAATTAACATTGCTTTGGGGTAATTCATTCTCTCAGATTTACCTCCACTCAAAATTATGCCTGAAGTAAAATTTGGTTTTGTCATTATTAGATTAAGTAGTTTTAGATTTTTTTAATGCTTTATCGATTAAGATTTTATCCAGTTTCAAGAAATTACCCTTTCCACCTAGCCTGAATGCTGTTATTTCTGCCATGATGGATAATGATATTTCTTCTGGAGTTCTTGCGGACAAATCTAAACCAATAGGAGAATGAATTTCACTGACTTCATCGTAACTAAAGCCATTTGAGAATAGCTCTTCGTAAATTAATATAGCTTTTCTTTTCGAGCCTAACAAGCCAACATAACTTGCATTTGTTCTTAGTGCTGCGGCAGTAGCATACGCATCATATTTATGACCTCTAGTTGCTATAACAATAAATGAGTTAGTTCCCAGGTTAATTTTTTCTAATTCTTTTGAATAATCACCAACTAAAGTGCTTGTAGCTTTAGGAAATCTTTTAGGATTAGAAAATTTTTCTCTGTCATCGATGATAATAATTTTATAGCCCAGAGTTATTGCTATATTATATATTGCTTTTGAAACATGACCCCCACCTGCAATCACTAGAGTAGGATGATTGGTATAGGCTTCTATAAAAAATTCATATCCTCTTTTATCAGATACATATTTATTTCTGCCGAGTGGTAATATTTCATCTGAAGTTTTTCTAGCCAAATTATCTAAAATTTCATCACCAAGGGTACCAGAAGTCGATTTATTTTCTCTTATTAGTATTTTATCTCCTATTTTCGCCAGTGAGGTAATTGGTTTTTTTACTAATGTCGCCAATGACACAGATGATCCGCCATTATATGCAGAAATTATTTCTTGGTTGTATTTTTTTAGAGATTCGGATTTGTTTATGTTATCTAAGAGGAAAAACATTGTACCTCCACAAACTAGCCCATCCTCTGCTGCTAATTCTTCATTAAGCTCATATTCTTTCATTTCGGAATCAGTTTTATTCTTCAGCATTTCTGAAGCTGCAAACCATATATCCCCCTCAACACAACCTCCGCCCAATGTACCAATTGCAGTTTTATCATTCTTAACTAACAATTTTGCTCCAGGTTTTTGTGGTGTTGATCCAGATGTTTTTATAACAGTAGCAATAGCAAAATTATTATTATTTAAAAATTCTTCTTCAGCTTTTAAAAAAACTTCTTCCATAGTTCCCTTTAAAAAATTATATTTATATTTTTAATTATACTTATAACCTATTTATTTGGTAATAATTAGTTAATCCTATATGGCTCAAGGGTATCCCATTTAGGAACTAAACCAAGTCCTGGTCTATCTGGTGCATATACATACCCATCTTCAATATATAACTCATCTTCCCATATTTTCCCATGCATTGGATTAACTGAATCTCGATAATATTCTAAAATAAGTCCATTTGGTATAGCTGCCACAAGATGTATGTGTAGTTCTTGTGGTCCATGAGGCGCTATATCAAGGTCATTTGCTTGCGCTAAAGCAGCGACTTTCATAAATTCTGTAATTCCTCCCATAATTATTCCATCTGGCTGGAGAATATCTACGGCTCTAGAATTAATCATATCTCTGAAGCCGTATCTTGAATATTCATTTTCTCCTGCTGCAACAGGTATAGAGGTGGATTTAGTTATTTCTGCTTGACCAATATAATCATCTGGTTCTACAGGCTCTTCAAACCAGAATATATCATATTTTTCAGCTTTCCTTGCAAATTCGATTGCTTCATAATGCCTATAAGCATTATTAGCATCTACCATAAGCTTTACATTTGGCCCTATTGATTCTCTACAAATTTTAACTCTCTCTACATCTTCATTAATTGAGACCGCACCAACTTTTATTTTTACCGCTCTAGCTCCAAGTTCTACATTATCTTCCATTTCTTTTGCCAACTCTTTTAATCCCTTGCCTTCTTCGTAATAACCGCCGGCTATATATGTATCTACTTTATTTGTGAAACCTCCCAGCAATTTATATAAAGGCATTTGAGCAAATTTTCCTTTTATGTCCCATAAAGCTATATCTATTCCTGAGATTATTCTTGTTGATATTCCTCTTCGTCCTACTAATTTTGGTTTCCACATTGCATGCCACAGGGCTTCATTATCCAAAGGATCTAGTCCTACAAGTATTCCTTTAAAATATTCAACAAATCCTTCAGCAATCTTACTGCTGGCATTATTCAGCACATTTCCTCCAGGAGTATTTCCTGCAATGCCAATTCCTGTTATTTCAGGCTCATCAGTTTCTATTATGATTAGGTCTAATGAGTTATGTGTATAAGTGTATAAGCCATTGGTAATTGGCACTGATCTTGGCCATTTATATAATTTGTTATATACATTTGTAATTTTCATGATTTTCCCTATGTTTCTTATGGTAATTTGTAATCATTATCCACTTTTATTGATAAAATTTCAATATTAGATTGATATTTTATCAATAAAAGTATTTCTTTGGGCCAGTAGCTCAGGGGTTAGAGCAATCGGCTCATAACCGATCGGTCGCAGGTTCGATTCCTGCCTGGCCCACCAAAGTCTTCAATATTATTTTTTACTTAATCTCGTGAATATGATCTGTTCCTTCTCTTACCAGTTCTTTCTTATTCTGATCAGGTATTATAGGCCATGGTAGTACCTTAATTCTTTTTGCCCAATCAATGTACTCATTACTTAATTCATTGACTATTTCAGGAAATTTGTCTGATAGATCAAAGAGTTCTGTTCTGTCATCAAGCATATCGTACAGTTCCCATTGACTATTTTCTTCACATACTAGTTTCCATTTTCCTTTTCTGACTGCTTTATTACCTTCATGCTCCCAAAAAATAGTTTTACTTCTGCTTTGTTTTTGATTTTCTAGTAAATTTTTATAGAAACTTTCACCTTCAAGTTCAATTATAGAATTTGATTCTATAGAACTCGGATAATTTGTTTCAGCGATATCGTATATAGTCGCAGAAATATCCATAATATGTGATGTACGTTCAATTATGTTGTTTGTTATAATTTTTTCTGGCCAATTAATAATAAAAGGTGTAGATATTCCTCCTTCATGCACCCATCTTTTATGGAGTCGAAATGGAGTATTTGATGCGTTTGACCATCCAATGTCGTAACTTTGAAATGTGTCTCTATCTCCAGGCTTGATATTTGGATTATTACCCATTTTGAGCTTAGTGCCGTCCCATAGTGGGACATCAAACATTAGATTGTCAGGAGTGTTTGTGTCTTCTGCTAAAAATTCAGCGCATCCTCCATTATCGGAAAGAAACATAATTACTGTATTATTTCTTATATTATTATTTTCTAAAGATTCTATGATTCTTCCAACTCCTTGATCTAGATTATCTATTTGGGCAGCATAAACTTCCATTCTTGAGGCTTCCCATTCTTTATGCTCAACATTTTCCCATTTTTCAGCATCTTTATCTCTTGCGCTTATGTTCCAGGATTCTTTGATTATTCCTAAATCCTTTAATTTTTTATATCTTTCTTGACGTAATTTATCCCAACCATTGTCATAGATATTTTGGTATTTTTCAATATCTTCTTTTTTTGCATGTAATGGCCAGTGAGGTGCAGTGTATGCTATATATGAAAAAAACGGTTTGGAATCAGTAACAGATTCATTAATCATTTCTACTGCGTGGTCTGTAATTTTTTCGGTGTAGTAAAAATCATGAGTGTCAACATCAATTTTTTTATCATTATCCATTAAAGTTTTTGGGGAAAAATAATTTCCTCCACCAGCCATTGTTCCCCAGAAATGATCAAATCCTCTTTGATTTGGAGTTGGGTGTTCCCTATCTCCTGGATTCCAATTTTCATTGTCTCTTAATGGAGCATTACCTCCAACATGCCACTTACCAGACATTTGAGTTCTATATCCACCTGTTCTTAGTACTTCTGCTATTGTAGCTGTATTATTGCTAAGGTAACCTTGGTACTCGCTTATTCCATAATTTCCTACCATATGACCAATCCCTGCTTGGTGTGGGTATACTCCTGTCAGAAGTGATGCTCTTGAAGGGCAACATCTTGCGGTATTGTACATTTGGGAAAATTTTAGTCCATTATTTGCCAATTTATCTAAGTTTGGAGTTTTAATTTCTGATCCAAAGCAACCGAGATCAGAAAATCCCATGTCATCGGCTAAAATTAAGATAATGTTTGGTTTTTGGTTCATATTTTATACACCCCGATAGTTTCTTAATAAAGTAGAATTATTATTTAAGTTGTTATGTTAAGAAAATTTAAAAATAAATTTACAGTAATTATAATTATGTCGACAATATTATCAATATTGTTTTCTTGTGATAATTCTGAAATAGTACAAAAAACATCTGAAAAAATATTTGAGGATAAGGCTAATATTGAAGCAACTGTAGATTTTTTAGTAAAGGCAACTGTTGAATCAATTGAAAAATCAGAAAAAGGTTTAATTAATTCTGTTGTAGGGACTATAACATCTTTACCGGAGCCAACACCACTACCAACTGCAACTCCAATGCCAACTGCAACTCCAATGCCGGTAATAGTGAAAGAAGTTATATTAACTCCTACACCTATACCAACTGCAACTCCAACTATTATCCCTGTTTCTACATCCACGCCAATCCCAGCTCCTATTTCTCAATCGGATCAATTGAGTTTAGCAGAATTAGTATCTAAGGCATCAAAATCAGTCGTTAAGATTTCATCATCAAATGGAGTTGGCTCAGGAGTAATTTATGAATTATCAGGAGAGGATGCGTATATTCTTACAAATCAACATGTTGTCGGATACTCATCAAACGTAGATGTTATTTTAACGGATGTAGAAACTTTTTCAGGAGAAGTGATTACTATAGACGTTCAAAAAGATATTGCTATAGTAAAAATATGTTGCTCATCTGAATTTTCTTATATAGATTTTGCAAATCAAGAAGAAATAAAGCTTGGGGAAACAGTGGCTGCTTTAGGTTATCCTTTAGGGGCTTCTTCAATCAGGGTATCTAAAGGGATAGTTTCTGGAGTTGAGTTTGAATCAGATAGCAACCGTAACGTAATTCAAACAGATGCAGCAATAAATCCTGGTAATAGTGGTGGCCCTCTTTTATTAATGTCAGGAAAATTAGCAGGAATAAACACATACAAAGTTATAAATTCTGAATCAGGAGTTCCCACGGAAGGAATTGGATTTGCTATTTCCGTATCAACGCTTTTGGGAATAACTAATTCAAACTCTAATACCGAAAATGAATCTATACCCCCAGAACCACATCCCGACACAAAAAATGGTATTTATACTTCAGAAGCTTTTGGTTATAAGGTTAATGCGCCCTTAGATTGGATTTTAGATACAACTAATCCAGCATCGGTTAGCTTGTTACATCAGGCTACAAGTTGTTGGATGCGAATTCAACCTAATGATGATACTCCTGGATTTTTTGATATTAGTGATTGGTCTACTAGATGGGAATACTCAGGAGAATCATGGCAATTATTTATGGAATATATAGGGCAATCAGAAATTTATAGAAATTATGCAGAAGACGAAGAGACCTTTGAACAATCAAATATGTTGAAAGGTTTAGAAATAACTCATCAGTTTTACACAGATGGAGTTCTGTGGAATGATATTACTCATTTATTCTACAAAAATGACAGATTGTGGCGAGTAACTATGTATTGTCCTAATAGCATTTGGAATTTATCTACATCAATACCTTATCGTAAGGCTATTACTGATACATTGATTTCATATAAACCTTCTAAATTAAATTAAGGTCCAAATCTTTCAATCTTGATATCTTGATACTCTATACCAATTTTTATCAACCTGCTACTTATGTTTTCTACAAAACTACTACCCCCGCAAACAAAATAGGTTGTTTTGAGACCTGAATGATTTTTAATTACTTTTTTTATCATTTTGCTATTTATTCTTGAATCTGGGCCTTCCCATGTTTGCTTCTTTTCTTTAGTTAATGTAACTAGAAGGTTAAAGTTGTTATATAATTTATTTTTATTTTCTAACTCTTCTTTAAAAAGAAATTCTTCTTGATTCTTAGCACTATATATTAGAGATATTTTATTTTTATAATTTTTTTGTCTAAGATAAAAAATGAAAGGTGTTATTCCTATTCCTCCAGCTATAAGAATTACTGATTCAGTAGTTTTCTTCAGATTGAAATATTTTCCTATTGGTCCTCTAATTAACAAATTTTGAGATATTGATATTTTTTCATGTAAATATTTTGAGACTTCACCATGAGTAATTTTAGATATACCAAAATCAAATTGATTTGTGTAATTTGAATTAGAAATTACAGAATAACTTCTTTGTGCTGAGTAACCGGAATCTGAAGTAAGTTTTATGTCGAAATGTTGACCTGGTTCTATCCTGTGTAGTTTTTTGGTTTCAATAGTAAATAATTTAACTTTTGGGGAAATTGTCTTAATGTCGATTATTTTTCCTAACTCCCAGCCTATTTTCCTAGTCTCAGTCACCCTGATATCTTTGTTCTTTCCAAGGATCACCGTACATATGATAACCATATTTTTCCCAGAATCCAGGCTCGTCATTTTCTAGTAATTTTATTCCTCGAATCCACTTTGCTGATTTCCAAAAATATAAATGAGGTATGAATAATCTAACTGGACCTCCATGCTCAGGTGTAATATCTTTTTTATCATACTTGAAGGCTAGGAATCCTTTGTCATCAAGGATGTCATTCATTGGGACATTAGTAGTGTACCCACCCTCTGAATAAGCCATGATATATTTATATTTTTTCTTAATTGGAACGGTTTCAAATATATCTTTGAATGATACTCCTTCCCAATTAGTTTCGAGTTTTGACCATTTTGTAACACAATGAATGTCAGTATTTATCTCTTTTTTGGGAAAATCATTTAACTCTTCCCATGAAATTTTTGAAATTATTGTATCATTTTCAAATATAGTAAAATCCCATGATTCCTTGTTAATATGAACAGTTGGCCCAGCAGAAAGTATAGGAAAAGATTTTTCTAGATATTGTCCGGGAGGGATTTTTTCGTTTTTACTTTTGTTTTGACCAAAACCTTCATTGATCATAAGCACCTCTATTGTAAACATTTTTTATGTTATAAATATAATTTTATACTATAAAATTATCAATAGTTAATATATTTTTTGGAGTAAATTATGAGATTAAGAAATAGAAACGCCATAGTCACTGGAGGAGGTAATGGTATTGGAAGGGCAATAGCATGTCTATTTGCAGAGGAAGGGGCAAATGTAATAGTTGCTGATATTGAACAAGATGCAGGTAAAGAAACAGTTGATTTAATTAATTCTAATAATGGAAATAGTTTTTACCTTCCTGTGGATACATCGAATGAAGAATCAGTAAAAATTATGATGAAAAATGCATTAAGTAAAATTTCTGAAGTAAATATTTTGGTGAATAATGCTGCTGCTTTTGTATTTGGAAAAATTGAAAATGTTGAGATAAAAGATTGGGAAAAGGTACTTGGGGTTAATGTGATAGGTTATGCTAA
>CEQU01027464.1_pt1 | contig 17466 bp, 24 predicted proteins | sample 531031 | NCBI WGS metagenome assembly CEQU01 (sample SAMEA2621216, study PRJEB7988) | marine metagenome | isolation source: saline water (ENVO:00002010), including
ATAGAGAGCATATACAATACTGGGATGGAAAATTTACAAATGACAGGGAAAGCGGAATTACATATGTTATTCCTAATGGCGAAGATGCCAAGCCTTGTAATATTTTTGTTGGCGTTGATCCCGCAACTGATTCTGCAAGGCGTAATTCGGATTTCTCTGTTATTATTGCTGTGGCAGTCGCCCCAGATAATAGTATTTATGTTCTTGATTATATTAGGGACAGGAGTTTGCCAGTATTGGGTGTCCCTGGGACAGATAAAAAAGGGATAGTGGATTATATATTTCAATACGCTAAATTTTATAATCCAACGCTTTTTACAATAGAAGACACGACAATGTCTAAACCTATATTTCAAGCTATTAGAGCTGAAATGAGAAGAAGGAATCAGTTTATAATTCCATTTAAAGAAGAAAAGCCTGGTAATAGAATGAGTAAAAGAGACAGAATACAAGAAATATTAGCACAAAGATTTTCAGTAGGTCAAGTGCACATAAAGAAAACACAGTACGATCTACATAGAGAGATAATGACATTTGGCCCTCGTATGGCACATGATGATACAATTGATGCTTTAGCTTACGCATGTAAGTACGCACATCCACCGCAAGGCATGAGTAAAAATAAGGGTGGGTGGTATAAGAAAAAAAGGAAGGCAAAAAGCTGGGTTACAGCATAGGAGATATAATGACGAGTTTTAAGGAACATAGAGAACAATTAGCTGCAGACAAAGCAAAATTTGCAGAAGAAGAAGTAGAGATTCCTGTTAAGCAAAAACAAGATTTAAAACGTTTAGAACAACAAGCGCAAAGATGGGAAGATTTCAAAACAAATAAATTAATTAGTCCTGAATCTATGGTTGATGCTATAAATTTTAAATTACAACAATCTGTTGATGTTGGACACATAACACCAGAAGAAAAAGATCAGTTAAGACATTATTATGGAATGATAAAAATAGCAGAAAAATATGGTTCAAATATAGCCTTTGTTTTAGGGCAATTAAACGAAGAAGCTTGGGGAGGAAATCAGGCAGCATATGATGCAGGCGGAGGTTTAGAAAATACATATCAAAAAAAAATAGATAAGTTAAATAATGAAGAAGCTTTAAAAGATTTTGATTCAGGCAATTATAAAGCATTATCAGATAGTACTACTATAGAAGAAATGAGAGAAATAATTGATAGAACTTTCACTCCTCCTAGTATAGAATTGTCTTTTGATCAGCAAAAAATTTATACTGAAGAAGAAGTATATAAAAAATCAGGTGGTGGTGATCCAGTAAATAGACAAGTTTTTGATATGCTTGAAAAAGAAAAAGGGATTATGGAGGATGAATAATGGCTAGTTTTGGAAAAAGTTCAAAAAAAAGACTTGCAACTTGTCACGAAGACTTACAAAAAGTATTTAACGAAGTAATTAAATATGTAGATTGTTCTGTATTGGAGGGGCATAGAAGTGAAGAAAGGCAAAATAAATTATTTGAAGAAGGAAAAACTAAAGTTAAATATCCAAAAGGTCGTCACAATAGTAGTCCTAGTTTGGCTGTTGATGTTACCCCTTATCCTGTTGACTGGGATGATCGGGAGCGGCAAACTTTATTCGCTGGGTTTGTGCTTGGCATTGCTAGGTCTATGGACATCCGATTAAGATGGGGTGGAGATTGGGATATGGATTTTGAAGTTATGGATAATCGTTTTGACGATTTCCCACATTTTGAATTAAGGAGTAAATAATGGCTATATATAAAAAAAAGAAAGTATCAAAAGCTAAAGCTACACCTAAAAAGAGAGTTGTTAAAGCTAGAAAAAAAAGAGTTAAGACTAATGGAAAGGCTGCAAGAATAAAAAGATCGTACAAATAAAGGAATAAATAATGGCTAAAAAGAAAGCAGATATTATAAGAAATTTATTTAACTTGTCTAATAATTGGACAAGGCAACAATGGGAAAGTATAAATCAAAAAGGATATGAATTTGCTCATGATGAACAATTAACAGATGAAGAGCAAACAGCTTTAGAAGATCAAGGCATGCCTACTTTTACTATTAATAGAATTTTACCAGTTGTTGAAATGTTGAATTTTTACGCTACTGCAAATAATCCTAGATGGCAAGCTATAGCAGCAGAAGGAAGTGATTCTGATGTAGCAGCAGTAGCTTCAGATTTATCTGATTATGTTTGGCACAATTCAAAAGGGCAAACTTTATATGCAAATGCTATAAATGATTGTATTACAAAAAGTATTGGTTATTTATTAATATCAGTAGACAAAGATGCTGATAATGGAATGGGAGAAGTTATAGTTCAACAGCCTGAACCTTTTGATGTTTATGTTGATCCTAAATCTAGAGATATGTTATTTAAAGATGCTGCATATATCATGGTTAGAAAAGTTTTACCTAAAAATCACTTAATGCAGTTATTTCCAGATTTTAAAAGAAAAATATCTCAAGCAAGCAGTGATGAAAACTATCAAAGAACATTTTCTTTAAGAAGAATGGGAGATAGAGATCAGAAACTTTTTACATTTAACGATGCTGCTGATGGAGCTTCTCAAGGAGTTACTCCTGAAGGTGAAATGGATAATTTATTAGAATTTTTTGAAGTATATGAAAAAATTAAAGTAAAATATATAAATATGTTTTACAGGATTCCTCCAAATCCTGAAGCAATGAAACAGTTAAAAAAACAGCTAAATGTAATGGTAAAAGAAATGCAAGCTGAAATAGAAGTAGAATTAATGGAAAAAGAACAGCAAATGCAACAAGCTGTTCAAAACGGAGGAATGCTTCCAGAGAGATTTGAGCTAGAAATGAAAAGAGCCCAAGATGAAGCAATGCAACAATTAGAAGCTTACTCTAAAGAAGTTATGAGTAAATTACAAAATGAAGCTTCAAAAATAGAAAATAATATTATAACTGAAAAAGAATACAAAATCTTTTTAAACGATGAAGAATTTGCTAAAAATATAATTGAAGCTGTAGAATTTTACAGTAACAGAATAAAGCAAACTTGTGTAGCAGGAGATAAAATATTATATGAAAACATTCTACCTGAAACTGTTAAAGAATATCCTATAGTACCATTTCATTTTAAATGGACAGGAACTCCTTATCCAATAAGTGCTGTAGCACCATTAATTGGAAAACAAAAAGAAATAAATAAAGCTCATCAAATTATGGTTCATAATGCTTCATTGGGAAGTAGTTTAAGATGGATGTATGAAGAAGGCAGTGTTGATCCAGATGTGTGGGAAAAATATGCTTCTAGCCCAGGCGCTTTATTACCTATTAGGCCAGGAGTTGAACGACCTACACCTGTAATGCCAGCACCATTATCAAATGCATTTTTTCAAATTGTTCAACAAGGAAAAAGTGATATGGAGTATTTAGCAGGTATATATAGCTCTATGATGGGAGATTCTGCAGGATCAGCAGAAACATATAGAGGTATGTTAGCTTTAGATGAATATGGAACTAGAAGAATTAAACAATGGATGTCTAATTGTATTGAACCAGCATTAAGACAATTAGGAGAAGTTATTTTAGAATTTTCTCAAGCAACATATACTGCTAATAAAAAGTTTAGAATTATACAGCCTAGTGCTATACAAGAAGGCAAAACTCAAGAAATAAATGTTCCTGTTTACAATGATATGGGACAAGCTATAGGAAAATCAATGGATATTGCAACATTAAGATTTGATATACGAGTAATTTCGGGTTCAACAATGCCTGTAAATAGATGGGCATATTTAGAAGAATTAAAACAATTAATGCAATTAGGTGTAGTAGATGATATAGCTGTATTAGCTGAAACTGATTTAAAGAATAAAGAAAAAATAGTTCAAAGAAAATCTTTATATTCTCAATTACAAGGACAGTTAGGCCAATTGCAAGAAGCTATAAAAGATAAAGACGGAACTATAGAAACATTAGAAAGACAATTAGTTCAAGCAGGAATTAAACAAAAAGTAATGCAAGCTGATGTAGAAATCAACAAACAAAAAGAACAAGTCAAATCTAAACTTGGTAAACAACTCACTCAAACTGAGGGAGAGCAAAAATTATTGAGGGGGACAATGGCTAATCATGCTGAACTTACAAGGATGAGAAATGAAGATATGTTAAAAGAAAGAAAAAAAGACTTGCAAAATACAGATAATTCTGAATAAACTACAACAATAATTTTATTCACAAAAAGGAGGGAACAATATGAGTTCTCAAGAAATAAATCAAGGTAACCCTGAAATTGGAATGAAAGAAAGCTCATTGGAAGCAGCATCTGAATCTTACGGAAGAGGAGAGCATCCTAATTCAAAAGCTAACTTACAACCATTCACTTCAGGCTCTGATGATTTTTTCAATACACTCGATCAAGAGGTAAATGGAGGAATAAGAGATAGAAGCCCTGAGGTAACCCAGGATCAAAACAGTGGCCCCGAACAGGTAACCCACGCCAATAACGATACTGGCTCCAACAAGCAAAAGAAACAATCTGCTAACAGCACAGATTGGGAGAAGCGCTACAAAGATAGTAGTAGGGAAGCTGTTAAGTGGAGAGAGGCATTTACAAAGGTAGAACCTTTTGTGCCAATTCTTGACGCATTGAAAAGTGATAGTGGACTAGTAAAACATGTTCAAGATTATTTTGAAGGTGGCGGAGCTCCAGCAAAAACTATTCAAGACAAAATGGGACTTGATGAAGATTTTGTTTTTGATCAGCAAGAAGCAATGACCGATCCTCAATCAGACAGTGCAAGAGTTATGAATGCACATGTTGATTCTTTAGTTCAACAAAGAATGTCATCTATGATTGATAACGAAAAAAAGCGTGCTAATCAAATGAAATTAGAAGAGGCCAGAAAAACTCAAGAATCTGAGTTTATGAAAAAACATAATATGTCTGAAGAAGATTTTGCTAACTTCAAAGCTAAAGCAAAAAATCATAAAATGACATTAGATGATATTAATTATATCGTAAATAAAGATCAGATGCAATCAAATGTAGCTGCTTCTACTAAACAAGATATGATGAATCAAATGAAAAATGTTAGAAACATGCCTACGTCTGCTTCGGGAGCCAACAGTCAAAAAGTAGAAAAAAATCAAGACAGGGAAGTCTTTGAAAATATTCTAGGATTTGACGGTGGCGTTGATAATCTGTTTGGATAAGGCGTATAATTATTGAATTTTATGTCTGTCCAAGCTTAATAAAATAAGTTCAAAGGAGAGACAAAATGTCTGATATTTTAAACGTAACTGGAAGTAATTATACTTCTGGTTCGATTGAAAGAGGCGAATCTTCTACCCAATTAAATACGGGTGCATTACGTAGAAAGTATAATTTCGGCGACTATGTATCTGAATTAGCATTGGCGCAAGATCCGTTCTTTCGATTCATTAGTATGGTTTCTAAAAAACCAACCGATGATCCTTCTTTCAAATTTACTGAAAAAAGATCGTCATACACTAAAAGGTATGCATACCTAGCTGATTATGATACAGGTGCTGCAGCAATTCCAGCAACTGATGTTACACAAGCTACACCTAATCCAGCAGCAGGTGATGTATATTCTTTTGGTTTTTTTACTGATTATAATAGCAATGGAAATAATTCCAATATTTATGGTCAAACACACACATACCAAGAAGGTGTTGAAGGCACACAGCCTCAATTCTTTATTCCTGGTCAAATCATAAAGATACCTGTAGGGGCTACAAATACATTGAACAACCTTGCATCAGAGTTGACAGATTACACTCTATGGAAAGTTAATTCAGTAGATCTTACTACTCAAGGTGTTAATTCTTCATCTAGCGCAACAGTTAATAAAGCTATTGTTAATGCTACATGTTTAAAAGCACCTGCAACAAGTAACTTTATGCAAGCAACAACTACAGGTGGTACAGCAGTTGATGGTGCAGCTAACTTAGGTTATGAATCTACACCATCTGGCAAAATGGCTAGTCAAGAAATTCTTGAAGCTTTTAAATGCTATGTAGTTGGTACTGCATTTGGTGCTGGTACTGGGTATCCTGAAACTTGGGCAGATCAGCCTTACTCTTCAGCTTATGGTCAAACTCAAATCTTCAAAACATCATGTGTGATGAATAATACTGATAGAGCTACAGTTCTTAAGTATGAAGGTAACGAGTGGGCTAGAATCTGGAAAGAAAAACTGATCGAGCATAAGTGGGACATTGAAAGTGCTTTATTATTTGGAAATCAAAGTTCAACATACAACACTACTCAAGGTGCTGTAGACTATATTTCTACATATGGTAATGCTTTTTCATTAGATGTTGCTACTAAATCACAAGATTCTTTCTTAGATGATATGTCAGCTTTATTAGATCCTAGATACAATAATGCTGGTTCAACTGTATTCTTCTGTTCTACAGCAGTATACAATTGGCTACATAAATTATCTGGATACTTTGCTAATAATATCGGTATGGTTGTTCCTGGTGGGACTACTAACCCAGCTGCTGATGCTTCAGTAATGGGTAGAGCTGATTTTACAATGGCAGGTAAAAAGAAAGTATTTGGTATTGATGTTACTACTATTTCAACTATATACGGTGATATGAACGTTGTTAGAAACGTGCATTTAGACGGTACTGCAGTTAAAATGATGGGTATCAATATGAAATATTGTGCTTATAGACCATTAGTAGGTAATGGTATTAATAGAGATACAGCGGTCTACGTTGGTGTGCAAACACTTGAAAACTCTGGGGTCGACAGAAGAGTAGATCAAATCTTAACAGAAGCTGGCATGGAATGGTGTTGTCCTGAGACACACGCCATCTGGTCATAAGGAGGTATATTATGGGAAATCCAATGTATGGACAAAATAAGTTCGATAATGCTGTTGATAATGCAACAGGTGAAATCAAACACGTAAAACCTTCAGCTGATGGAACTGGTGTTGCTGGTGCTGAGACTGTTATTTTAACATCAGCAGATGCAGGTAACAGGTATTTTGTAAATGTTTCTGCTAACACTGCTTCATTTAGATTGCCATCTGCATATAGTAATAAAGGCATGGAAGTTCACTTTCACGCTGATATTGCTAGTGATGCAGAAGATGCAAAAGCTATAATAGTTTTTACTGATTCTACTGCTGAATTTGTTATAGGGACCTGTTTAGATGCAGGCGCTGTACATGATACTTCAGTAGCTGACGATCAAATAAAACTAGACGGTAGTGGTGGTGCATTAGCAGGTGGAGACAGAGTAAGTCTTGTTTGCGATGGTATTCACTGGTACATAACTGAAGCTGTTTCTCTAACTGCTGCGACATGGGTTAGTGGGACAATTTCTAGAAGTTAAAACTGATAGTTAACTAAACTTGCCTGGGGAGAGGTGGTTGCTTCTCCCCTTGTAAGCTAAACAGGAGAATAATGGCAACATTTGAAGCACAAGTAGAAGGAATAACAGGCATAGCAATAGCAAGTAGCGGAACAAATCCTACTCAAGCAGAATTGCATGAATTTTTAAGAGAAGGCGTTATAGATGTTACTAATAGAACTTTATCTTCAAATCCTAGAAGAGCTCAAGATTTTCAAAGAGAATCTTCTGTTACTGATAGTCAAGGTCTTGATATAAAAGGAGCTAAAATTATCGGAGTAATGAGAGAAAGAAATGGTGATGGAAGTTCAGATGGAACAACCTTATGGGAAGAATGCAGATATATTCCTCCTACATTACAATCTAGAGTTGTTGATGTGAATAGTTTGCACTATGCTTCTATGTATAATCCTGTTTATATGATTGATGGAGATTCATTAATTAATGTATATCCAGTTCCAAGTAGCAATAATGGATATAGAGCATTTTACGTAAATAATATTCCAACTGCATCAGATGATGCGACTACTAATTTTCATACTAAAGATGGATGGAAATATTTTCCAAATGAATTAGAGCCTTTAGTAGTAATATATGCTTCAATTAAAACATTAGAAAATACTTTAGCTAATTGGATACAAGAAGAAGAAGATTTAGAATTAACACAAGCAACCAATGTACATTTAACACAATTAAAACAACAATATGACAATGCGTTTATAATGGCTGCTCAAGGAACAGCTCAGCAAGCAGAAGCTAGTCAGCAAATGGAGTAATAATGAAAGTTAAAGAATTAATGGAAAGAGCAGGTATAAAAGAAACTGGTAGAGCTTTAGCATACATAAAAGATGCACTAGAAGAAATTAACACTTTATCAGAAACTCACGTAACTACTTCTAGAATAGATTTAGAGAAAGATAAAAGATTTTACAATATTCCAAAAGAAACACTTAAAATTACAGATATTAGAGCTAAAAATCATTTAAATAGCAAGGATGAATACAGATCTATTCCAAGAATGGTTTATGAGCCTATAAATAAAGATGGAGACGGCATTTAATTATGGCTACACCTAAAGAATATGCCTATTATATAAAAGGTAATAAAATAGCATTAGTAGAAAGAAATACTGCTTTTGACAATGATCCTAATTCAAGAAACTATGGGCCAGGTACTAAAGATATACAATGGGAAAGCCCTTTAACTTCAGTTACAGATGCTTTAGAAATTGAATATACACATGTTCCTGATTACAGAATAAATACATCATCTACATTAGAAGTAAATAAATTTTATGTAAATGGATGGACTGTTATTGATGGTTATTTAGCATTTGTAAGAGCTCATAGTGCTACTGCAGGCCCTGCTAATTGGACAGCTGCTCCTTACAGTACTGTTGGAGTTGATGAATATATAGCTATAGAAGGCAGTGAAAGATGGAATGGAATTCATAAAATAAAAGCTAGAGCTAATACAGGAATATTAACGACTTATACTAGAGTTAATTCTAATCCTACTATAATCACAGGAAGTAGTAATATAAATATTGGCGGCGAATCAGGTGGAAAAGCTAAAATACACGCTAATAATAACAGTAATATATACTTTAGTGAATTGTTTTCTGCTGGAGATTATATATTTATATCTGGATCTGGTACTGCTCACAATAATATTATGTGGGAAATACACTCTGTTGAAGTTACTGCAGATGGCTCAGGAGAAGAAGATTCGGCAATATATGTAGCTAATAGCTATAGATGTGCAGAAGATATAAGCGCTAATGCTGTTGTAGGAGTTTTAAATACAGAGCAAATAGACACTACTCCTAATACTACGGCTGAAGCAAGTGCAAGTATAACAGTACACAAAGTATTTAGAGATTTCTGTACTATTCAATCAGATATAACTGCAATGTTAGACGAAGATTTTGAATTAGATTTACCAAGATACTTAAATAGAGCTATAGTTTTTTATTTAAAGGCAAAACAATTAGAAGATGTTATGGAAGTAGAGGGCTCTGAATATTTTATGGCTAAATTTAGAAAATTAGTAGAAGAAGATAATTCTAATAAAAAAGGCAAGCATAGAGTAATGCAAGGGCATTGGAATTTACTGTGATGGAGTCAATCTTGTTAGAATTAAATATAATGGAAAATTTTAGAGATATATTATATTTTATGGCAGGATTTTTTACAACATTTTGTTTAGGTTATATGATGCATAAAGGAGATGAATAATGGTTTTACAAACAATGGTAGTTAAATTAATATTCAAAGCTATAATGGAAAAAATTAATGAAAAGCATAATCTTAATAAAATAGATCGATATGTAAATCAAGATAATGAACTTGATATTAAAGTTAAGTCATTAGAAAAAAAATTAAAAAAATTAGAAAAGGATTCACATCCTAGAGCTGATTGGATATGTATGGATTGTGGATGTAAGGCTAAAAAAATAGAAAAAATTAAAACAAAGAAGAAAAAATGAGTAAAAAAGTAAGCTGGCTATGGGGTGGCAAAAGATATTATGGGACATTTATAAGAGAAACTAAAACACATAAGTTTGCTAGAACTCATAACGGAAAAGTAAAAAAGATTAAAAAATGAAAATAGGAAATAAATAATGGCAGCAAGAACAAATCCTGGGCTTAAAGGCTATACAACTGAAGAATGTCAAAATATAGCTTTAGGACAATGTGGCTCTGTGTTTATTAGTGATACTACTGAAAATACAGCTCCAAATGGCTTGTTTTATATAGCTATAACTGTAGTTAATGATTGTAAATTTGAAACATTAACTCAGGCAGATAATACTGTATGTTTTGGTGATGGAGGAACTGCTAGTGATGCTGGCCCTCCAGGAGATCTTGTAGCTAATACAATAGCATTTCCATCTGGACTAACTATATTTGGAAGATGGACAACTATTGATTTAGCTCAAGGTAAAGTAATAGCATATTTAGGACAATAATGGCTTTAGGTTTAGGAATTAGTACAGGAGTGATGGATAGCGGTGGAAATGGAAAAGATATTCGCCCACCAAGTTTAAATCTTGATGGAGTTGATGATCTTGTTCACGGAACTGCAGGAGATTCAGAATTTGACAGTTGGAGCGATTTTACAATTGTTATGTTTATAGAAAATAATAAACATCCTTATTTAGAAAGCAATCATTTAATATCGCTAGGAGATTCGTTTTCCTATAAAAAAGGATTTGATTTATATTTTTATAGTGGAAATTTAATAGGATCTTTAGGAGATGGAAGCAGCGGAAGCGATACAGCTATTGTAAATTTAAATCTTGCTTTAAATCATCCTAAAGGAAGAAATCAAAGAATTCTTGTAGGTTTTAAAGGTGATGCTAGTGAAAATGAAATAACAGCTTTTGGCTATACAATTGTTAAAGGTTACGAAGAAACTACAACTTCATTTACATATTCAAATTGGGGAGATGTAGGAGCAAATGTTTCTTTAGTAGTAGGCGGCAAAGATTCAAATGCAGGAACTAGTTTAGCTATTACTGAAGATTGGGGTGGTGGAGGAATCCATAATGTAGCAATGTGGAAATCTGTTTTAACTGAAGCTAATGTAACATCTCTTTGGAATGGTGGTATTCCTATGGATTATGAAGGAATTTTAGGTTCAGCTCCTGATCATTATTGGAAAATGAATAATGACGATGCTAGATTAGGTTATCCAAAAGATCGAGGAAGTGCAACAGCAAAAAATTTAGCTTTTGCAGGATCCTCAAAAATATCAAAACTTCAGGAGTTAAATCCGTGATTTATATTATAAAAGATACATCAGATGTAACACAAGAAATGTTGAATTTAAGCTTGTCTAATAGAAAAACATTAGATGGATCTAAGACTGTTTTAAAATGGAGTGGAAATACTCCTGAAATATTTAAAAATGAAACTTTTTATAATGTAGCTGAAATAGGTGCTATAATGAATAAAAATGATGGTGTATGGAATAAAATAAAAGATGAGAGTATTTTATGAGTTTAAGAAATTTAACACCACTTACAAAAACAGCTTTATTATTTAATCAAGCTGGAACAGAGTTAGTAGTTTTTGATAATAACAATACTACAGGGCATGCTAGAGGGCATAGCGGCTCAGGTTCTCAAATATATACAGAAATTATTTTTGGAAATGAATGTGGAAAATTTACTAGTGCTCACAATACAACGGGTACTTATTTTTTCCCACATATAGAATATGCAACTTGTATAAAAGGGCTTACCATTCATTCTAGTTTAATAAATGTAGCTCATACTAGAACAGAAGCTAAAAGCTTAACAGGTGATCATTTAGGAAAAGATGCTATTTATGATCCAGATGCATCAACTTTGCAAAATATAGGTATAGAGAACGGAGATGAAGTTTATGGAAAATTTACAAGAATAGCATTTGAACAAACAAGTAGCTCGTCATATTTAGGAAGAGCGTTAATAACATTTGGGCCCAGTCTAAATTAAGGAGAAAAAATGGGAAGAATTGTACATAGAGGTGTAAGAGAATTTACAGGAGAAGAGCTTTCTGGTGTAGCTTTAGGGCAAAATGGATTTAAAATAATATCAGGAGCAGAAGTGGAATGCGGTGTTACTTCAGGATATGAAAATATTGCTTATTTTGTAGCTTTAAAAGCTATAGATGTAGATACTGAAGTAGAAGCAAGAAGTATTGCCGCAGGAGACGATTTAACTACTAATAGTGGTGTATACAATGGAAGTAGTCCTGTAACAGTATTGCAAGGAGATATTATATATGGAGCATTTGATAAGGTAGAGGTTGCTGCAAGTGATTATATAATAGCTTATATTGGCAGATAATAACAAGGAGAAAACATGGCAAGAAAAAAAAGAATGTCAGGTAAAAAATACGGAGCTGGAAAAGGTGCTCCTAAAATGGCTGGAAAACCAGCAATATTATCTCTATCTAGAGTAACAGGAAAAGTTGCTCCTAGTGTAAAAAGAGGTAAAATTACAGTTAGAGGCAAAAGTGTAGCTAGGAAAGCTACTTCAGCTGGAAAGAAAAGAGGCAGAGGTTACAGATAAATGCAAGATACATTAAAAACAGCGGGAGTAGGTTTAGGTGGATCTTGGGTAGGTTTTATGAATTGGTTTCCCGAGGTTATTAGTGTATGTGTTGCAGTAGTAACCTTGATATATATGTGTATCAAGGTATATAAAGAACTAAAGTAGGGGAGGCTATATGCCTAAAGGGGATAAAGGTGTAATTAAACGAGTAATAGTTACACCTGACAAACATTTCCCAATACATGATCAGAAAGCGATTAATGTAGTTTGTAAAGGGATTGAACTTGTAAAGCCTGATGCTTATGTTGATTTAGGCGATACGGGAGAATGGGAACATTTTAGCACACATTACTGGAAAGGTAGGTTTGCTAAACCAATGGAAGATTTAATACCATTATTAAATAAAGATGTAAAGGCTGTTAATAAAGGTATGGATCAAATTGATAGATCTTTGAATAAAGTAGGATGTAATGAAAGGCATTTTGTGCAAGGCAATCATGAAGTATGGTTAGATAAGTTTGTAACAAGATATCCTTATTTAGATGAATACATGACCTACAATGCTTTAAAGTTAAAAGAAAGAGGGTATAATTACCATCCTTATAATAAACAAAAAGGTTTAAAAATAGGGAAACTTAATTTTACTCATGGTAAATTTACTTCTAAGTATCATTCTTTTAAACATTTAGATGTATATGGTGAGAGTATTATGTATGGACATACTCACGATCTACAAAGGCATACTAAAACTCATAGAGGTGGAACAATAAGTGCTTGGAGCTTAGGATGTTTAAAGGATATTGAAGCAGATGAAGATTGGTTAAGAGGTAGTTTAACTAATTGGAATCACGGATTTGCTATTGTAGATTTTTTTAAAAATGGTAATTTCAATGTGCAAGTTGTTGAAATAATAAAAGGGAAAACAAGTCTCTGGGGAGAATTGTTAGAAGGATAAAAATGGATTGGTTTGAATTGTTAGAACGATATGGTGTTCCATTAGTAGTAGCTGTAGCATTTTGGCTTTTTATACAGAAACAAAACAAATTTATTCAAGATGAATTGCAAAAAGAATTAAGAGAATCCTTTACTCGTGTTGAGGGAATTATTATTAAACTAATAGATAATAGTAAAAAACAACAATTAGAGCAAAAAGGTATAGAAAATAGCTTTAAAACACTAGTTACTATAATAGCTGAATTAAGTGGCAATGGATTAAAGGATAAATTCCTCAGAATGCAAGAAAAAAATGAAAATAAAAGGTATTAATTATGGTAGAACCAAAAGGTATGTTAAGATATTTAGAAGACGGAAAAGGCAATAGTGAATTATACTATGATGAAACTGGTCAAATCTGGAGTAAAAATCTAAAAACTGATAAATATACAAAAATGAAGGGTAAGTTTGACAGAATGCAAATGGAAACAGCTAATAAGCAATATTGGGAAAGTCAAAAAAAATCTGTAGATAGAAATGTTGCCGATTATTGGAATCAAAGCAAAATGCCCGTAGATACAAATGCAGATATTTTTAGCAAAATAGATTACAGACAATTAAATCAGCCAAATGAAGTGGATGCAAATTTAGACGTATATAGCAAAACAGATTTTAGGGATTTAAGTCAAGCAAATAAAGTAAATCCAGATTTAGACGTATATGGAAAAACTGACTTTAGAAAAACAGCTATGGCTAATGAAGTAGATGCAGCTGTAGATGTGTACGGGAAAACTGATTTTAGAGAAATGACTACAGGAGATTCTGCTACTGATGCAGGTGTTGAAGATTATTGGAGCAAGCAACGAGTTCCTGTAGATGAAGATATTCCAAAAAGAGCAACAATTGAACAACTGTTAACTAATTATCTAAATACATTAGATGAGATAGAAGGTTTCGATATTAATAAATAAAAGGAGAACGCATGGAGTTCATAACAAATCACTTAATGGGTATAATAATTAGCGGAGTATCTGCTTTAGCTTTATGGGGCTTAAAAAAGATACCTAACGAAGCTATATATTCAAAAGTAGAATCAGTAGGTTTTTGGGCTGGATCTGCTTTAACATTAGGATTAAGTAAGTGGAAATTAACTAAAGATATATGGAATAAAACTGTAGAACCTTACTTTGTAGATTTAGTAGATAATACAGCAGGAGCAGCTGTAAAAGGCTTTATTAAAGGATTAAGAAGTGATTCTTAAAGGATACATAGAAATACCTGAAGATTTTTGGGAGAGTTCTTACAGCACCCCCCTAATTTCCGACTCTTCGGAAAGTGCATACATAGTTACTCACGTTCAAAGCTCTCCCAAAATTAAGGATAAAGATGCCTAAAAGAACGCTTACATTAAATGGGTTTGGAGGGGGAATAAATTTAGATGCAGATACTGCGGATATACCTGCTGTTGGAAGTAGTGTAGAAGATGAATGCGCAAGATCAAAGAATTTATTTTTAGATAGACAAGGTAAAATAATAGCTGAATATCCTACTTCTTCATCTGCGACTGGTGTAGCTACAATAAGCAGTGTTAGTACGCCTGGAGATTGGACAAATGGCACATATGCTACACCCTTTACTGCTAGTGGTGGAGATGGTACTGGTATTTTATTAACATGTGTTGTTACAGGTACAAATCCTACATTTACCATTGTTCATGGTGGAGAAGGCTATACGGTAGGTAATACATTGACAGTTGCAACATCTAGTATTAGTGGTACTAGCGGTACTAGTTGCACATTCAATGTAGCAAGTATTAATTCAAGTATAACAGGTGTTACTGAAGATAGCACAATATACGATTCATCTGCAGAAAGAGTTCTGCTTTATAATGATATATTATATAGAGCTGAAGGTGTGTATAAGCACGGGGAAGTTATATTATATAATAAATATGTTGATTATATGTCTTTTGGGCCTACTACTGGAACATTAGGAGCTTTAGCACCAGCAGCACAAACAGATGGAATAGATTTATGGTTTAGACCAGATAGAAGACCTGTAGAAGATACTAATGTTGATGGAACTAATACTTGGCCAGGCAAGGGAGCTAAAGGATCTATTAATATATTTTTAGGTACAGGATGCAGAGGATGGGGTAGTCAAAGCGTAAATAATGGAGCTGTATTGTTTGATAAGCAAATAATTTATGGCCCAGCTAGATATGTTAGATTTACTGAGAAATTAGCTGGAGGTAGCGGAGTCACAACTGGAACTTTAGGCGCTGCTACTGAAAGAGCAGAATTATGGCACATCACAAATACCATAGGAGACTTTCAAATGAATGAACCTGCTCAATATTCAGCAAGTCCTTATTATGGTTCTTTTGAAACTTACCCTCAACATCCTTCAACTGAACATGGTTTGGAAGTATCTGGCGGAGTACAAGTTGTAGCAACTGGATCTACAGCCTTTACTTTTTCAAATGAAAACACAGATGATGAAGATAATGAATTAATAGACCTTGCTCACAAAGGCTTTGACAATACAGAGGCAGAGGCAGAGTCTTTAGATGACGCTAAAGCTTTTCATTTAGATACTTTATATTTAGACACTTTAGATTGCGTTCATTCTCAAGCTTCTAATAATGATGTTAATGGAGTAGAAAATACATCTTTAAGAGATTTTTTATTTTGCAAAATGCATGGAGAAGGGACTGATTATACAGCCTGGGGTTCAGAGAATGGTGAAGAAAGTACTGGAGAAGAATATTTTCCTCCTAGTGAAAGAACTGCTGAAAAGGCATGGGCTACTGCCCCTGTCTTATGGTTTGGAGTAGGGAAATGGGATCCTAATGCAATAGGTGGTGGAGATGGTTATTATGGACAATATTGCCCCACAATAGAAGGAAAAATAATGCGTCTTCAAATTAAAGTTTTTACTGGAGGTATGGTTGTAGGAGATGGAATAGAAGGTATTTATGTAGTAGCTCATACAGGCTCTGAACAAAATTTAAACACTATATCAGATAATGCTGCTTCGTCATATTCTAAAACTTGGTATATTAGTAGAAGCACTTTAATGAATAACAGAAATGAAAATGATGGAAATTCAGGTTGGTCTGAAGTAGAAATACCTGTATCTAATCATTTATATCAAGGCAGTAATTATGAAGGAGATGATAAAATACATTCATTTTTAATATGGCCTAAATTAACATATTCTGATGTAAATGAATTAGCGGCAGATAAAATATTAATGAAATTAAGAGAATTTAGTTTTGTAGATGAAATTACTAGCGGATGGGCTGCTTATGATTATGTTAAACTTTTTCAAACTAAAATAGCTAATGGTATAGAATCTTTGCCTGTGGCTTATACTACTACAAATCAAGAAGACGGAGTAGATTGCCCTGATATACATAAAATAAGAACAGATTCTCAAGAAATGTTTTTAAGAAAACCTCATGCTAATACTACTTGTAAAAAAGGAAAGATATATTTTCAAGGATGCGATGAAAAAGGAGTTGTATTTGGAGAAAAATATTTATTAGCAGAATACGACTATTTAGAAGGAGTTAGATGGGCTGGAACTCAAGACCAAGGATATCAAGCTTGGGCTGCTACTTTAGAAGTTCCTTTTGGGATGAATCCTCAAGGAGATACAAGCGCTATTTCGCAAGTTTATAGATTTGAAGATCCTCCTGTTGAGTCTACATTTAGTTTAGAAACAGGTTATCCAGATGGAGCAGAGACAATAAATGCTTTATTTAAAACAGCAGCAGTGGTTGGCAGACAAGTATTTATAGGGAATGTTGCAAAACAAAAACCTAATGATTCTTCTGATGCAAAAAAAGCACAGCCATTTATTACAGGCACTACATCTGCTGATGATGATTTTGTTTGGGGCGATAGTTATGTAAGATGGGGTACTAATTCAGGAGATACTGAATGGGCTGATCATGGATATAGTGAAGGAGACAGTTTTGTTGTAACTGGAGGAGAAACTTCAGGAACTAATGCTAATTATAATAAAGTATTTACGATTACTAGTATTAGTAATTATCAAGCTAATATAACGCCTACACCTACAAGTGGTACTGACGATACTGCTAAAACTATTTTTGGATTTGAAGG
>CEQU01022115.1_pt1 | contig 17446 bp, 9 predicted proteins | sample 531031 | NCBI WGS metagenome assembly CEQU01 (sample SAMEA2621216, study PRJEB7988) | marine metagenome | isolation source: saline water (ENVO:00002010), including
GTCGCACATGGAGAACAGACCGTGGGACTCAATATGACGCCAGGACATCATGTTTTGAAGGTCATTCGGGCAGACGGTGTGTCTGGATCTAATGCCTATGATTTGGATATTCAAACCGTCAACATGACGCCCGAGGGTGCCGAGCCATTTGAAGGCGAAATGGTCGATCGATGGAGAGAATTCATTCCCTTCTATATCGCTGTGGGAGCATTGCTTCTGGCACCACTGGGTTATGTGCTTTGGAGCTCGAGAGGGACGGCTTTGGACAATGAAGTCCAAGCTCACGAACGAGGGCGCTTGAAGAGACTCCGCGAACGGATCAAGAGATTGATAGAATCCAATGCTGAGCAATTTGAAATCGATAGTGCTCTGCAGATGCTTGAGGAAGTCCAATGGCGTGCAACAATCGCAGAAATGGGAGAGGCTAATCTGTCCCATCACACTGACTCAATCACCTTGAAAGCGTGGAAAATTAGTGGCCGGAATCTGCTTGTGGGTATACATGTCGAGAGCAAATCGTGGGAGCTGGCTGCACTCCGATTTGTCGCCACGGAGGGACCCTCATGGAAACTTTCCAAAGTCTCACCTGCATCCCTTTTTGACGGCGACGAGATTTTTCTCGATACCTTGGAAACAGGGTCAACTCGCTTTATTCAGTTAGAACTTGAAGGCACAGCAGCAGGCCTTGATTTGCAGTTATCAGGATTGGTCGACGGGAAGCCTTTGGCCGCAATCCCTGCACGTGCCTTGCTGATGGACGATGATTGATTAGCCCCGTCGTTCTTCTGCTTCTCGCCGTACCATCGACTCAATATCTTCCATGGGCAAACCAAAATCTGCGCGTAAATCCTCCAGTGCAGAACGCATCGATTTACTGATCTTTTCAGGCGCATGCAACTTCAATAGAACTGTTACATCTCCTCGACCACGACCTCGCCGATACGGCATGCCTCTCCCTCGAACAATCACGGTTTCACTGGGTTTTGAACCAGCGGGAATGTCAATGACCAACGGTTTGCCATCAATATGAGGCAACTCAACTTTGGTTCCAAGCATCATTTCGGGGAAGCCCAAAGGCAATGCCATAATCAAATCAGGGCCATCCCGTTCAAACCATGCGTGAGGCTCGACTTCCAATTGGATGTACAAATCACCTGATTGGCCATTTTGCATAGGCTCCCCCTTGCCTCGTTGACGAAGTCGAAGGCCATCTTCAGTACCCCGTGGGATTTGGATTCGTAACGTCTGCATTTTTTCAACGGAACCGATCCCTCGGCATTCTGTACACGGCTCTCGAATGATTTTCCCCTGCCCTCCACAATCGGGGCAATCTGAAACCATTTGTTGGACAAAGGGTCCGACTCGGGCCTGTTGCACGATTCGCCCTTGTCCATTGCATGTTGAGCAAGTTTGGACATCGTCAGGTGATTTGGCACCGGAACCATTGCAAGATTCACAGGGAGCCGATAACATCGCAGAAATTTCAATCTCATCTTCATTGAAAATTTGCTCCAGCGTAACTTCATGTCTGAGTAAAACATCATTTCCTCGACGAGAACGCGACGAATGGCCACCGCCAAACATTCCTGAGAAAATGGATTCAAAACCACCACTAAACAAATCATCTAGGTTGATATTGACGCCCTGGAACCCCCCGGGCCCGAAAGGTGAACCTCCAGGAGAATCATGTCCGAACATGTCGTATTGTCGTCTTTGCTCAGGGTTGGATAGAACCGCATAGGCTTCCTGTACTTCCTTGAACAAGCGCTCGGCGTCAGGGTCGTCCGGGTTTTTATCGGGATGATGCTTTCGAGCAAGACTACGGAAAGCCTTCTTCAAATCGGATTCAGATGCCCCTTTTGAAACTCCGAGTACTTCGTAGTAATCGCGTTTCTCTGACATTGAATGCCCCCGCTGTATCCGCGTTCTAGCCCCTGTTATTCAACCCGACGATTGGAAATCAAAGCTTGTCACCACAATTCTCGCAATAAGTTGCAGTGTCGGAATTGCTCCAACCACAACTTTTGCAAATATTACCAGATGAATTGTCTACAGATTCGACGGTGTCCACTGTAGACACTCCACGCATCTCTTTTGCGTACCAATCATCGGACTCACTTGTCAAAACTTGAGCCACAGGTGACTCCACCACTGTCGGAGTAACAGTACTGGTTTCCTTGAGTTTGTCCAACACGCCACCAATCAGAGTTTTTTCCGGCTCAGGTTGTGCATGGGTGACGCCGGTAACCGACTCAACGGGGCCACTCTCACCGGTCACTCGAGAGGTTGAACGACGGACATGTTCCGACTCTGAGAACAGTGCGACCTTGTCTTGATCTTCATCGGCACGCTCAATTTCAGATGTGAGGCGTTCACTGGTCAACTCGGCAATCGATCCATCCAATCGCTGCAATGCTTTTCTTGACATCTGGCCCGAATCAATTCCACGCGCATCCGCTTCCAGCTCGGACATGGCCAAATCGGCCTTGGACCAAACTCCGCGATCTTCAGCAGCGTAATCTTTCTGCAGGCGCTTAATTTGACGTTGACGATGCCATTCATGGTCTCGGACAGTTCGGGCGTTGCGGAAGAGGAAAACACCGATGATAATCGCCACTCCAAAGTAGATGATTTTGCCCATGAGGTCTGGAATTAAACGTGCTGAAATCGCAGGAATAAGTTGGTAAATTGCGATGAAAATGAAAATCGGCATCGCGAAAAAGAACCATGCATTGAATGGGTTCTTTTCGTTCGCCATGACTTGACCATGCTAAACAGGGATTTCAAGCAATCTATCTGAAGTCCCCGATTACACCCGATCATTAGCAGCCTTTCCAGAGCGGAACAGACCCGTGAGTAAACCGATACTGAAGGAAATGTGCAGCAAGATTAGCAACAAGGGAACCCCATACAGCATCGAGAGGTTGCTCGCCCGCTTGGCCTCTGATGCACCGACAATGATCAGTGTCAGAGTATACGCAAAAATGGGCCACAAATAGTTGGGAAGGTTTAGTGTCGATTGCCCATCAAGGGCCAATCCAATCACGAGTGCCAGGCCAATCCACGGGAGGAATTCTCCGAGGCGAATTCTTGATTTGGCATCGAGCAGGTGTTTCATCCTCCAAAACCCATAGCGATGACCCATTTTCCACCACTTGGCAATCGTTGTTCGCTTGGCCATTCGAACAGGGGTTTGAGGAGTGCGCCAGAGAGGCCAGCCACTCCCAATGAGCCGCATATTAATCTCGCTATCCTGGGTCGTAAGGTAACCCTCATTCCACCCACCGACGGATTCAATCGCTTCCCGTCGATACAAAGTGAATGGTGGAATCTTTGTTGGCCCTTCTACCTTGAATCGGGCAAATTGGCCCGAACCACCCAGTGGACATGACAATGCCGCCTCAACCCATTTCCCAACTCTCTGAAGTGGCAAATCAGATTCAATGACAATCGAGCCCAAACCCCCTAACTTGCAACCAATTTCTGACTCGATAGCGAGCATTCGTTGAACGCGGACTTCAATGTGATTCTCTTCGACCCATGCATGGCCAATCATCTCGAGCACAAACTGAGTGTCCTGATTGAGATATTCAAGGGCTAAGTTTCGTGCATGAGGGACGTAACGATCGGGATTTTCAAGCAAAGTAATGACTGGCCCGCCGGCCTCATGACTCTCCTTGGCAAGGCGATTGACAATCTCAACCGTGCCATCTGTAGAACCCCCATCAATGACCAATATTTGATGTGATGATGTAGGATAAGTTTGGGACATGAAACTACGCAGGCATCGCTCAATGTGTTCCACCTCTTGCCAAGTTGGAATAATGGTAGCGACCCCTGGGGTGGACTCCATGTTTGTCGGCAACATTCGGTGTGTGTCAAGGTTCCGTGCCCGAAAGCGAAAAAAAGCGCCTTTTACCAACAGTCTTTGTTCGCCATGACATCTACACCAATGGTGACGGTTTCCACGACCCTCTCTGCACACGAAATTGGTAGCAAGTGTATCGAAGCCGTGCAGCGAATATTTCCTGATTTCCAGCCGGGAATAGAACTCGAATCCGAGGAATTTCCCAACCACAGAGATGCAATTGAAATTTCTCAGGAAGGAATTGCAACCGATTTGTTTCTTGAATTGCTAAGTGAGCAGAGGATTCTCGATACAGCATTGGATGCAATGTCACTCAACATGGGTACCACTTCAACAGCAGACAGTACTCAATACACGACGTCATTCCTGATTTCTAGGCAGGCAGCCCTTATGGGCAAAGTTGCATTCGTCTTGGAGTCTGAACGAACCGTCGGAGGAGTGATCAACGTGTCGATGGAAAGTCCAGACTTGACATTGTGGATACAAGAGGCCACTTGGCATCCGGGTCGTAGAGACGTGCCAAGGTCGGTTGGCGATGAGTTGAGCATGCGAGCAGATGGTGCTGTCACGGAGTGGTTCGATAAGAAAGGACGAGCGACAATCCACCCAGATGATTAAATTGAGGAAAATCCGCGTTTAATCAGTCCTTGAACAAAGTCAACATCAGCAGGAAGCCAATTCAGATTTGCAGCAGATTCCTCATCAACCCAGCGGAAATCATCGTGTGCATTCTGAGAATACACTTTGGCATCTGAACTGCACTGGAAAAACTCGATGCTCACAATCATCGAAGGATAGTCGTGTACGATTTTGTCGATCAATGGGCCCACTTGGGCCTGAATACCCAACTCCTCAAACAATTCTCGCTCCAGTGCCAAGCTAGTGGTTTCTCCAGCTTCGACCTTGCCGCCGGGGAACTCCCAATGTCCACCCATCACCTGATTAGCAGATCGTTTACAGGCTAAAATTTCACCACGATCATTGACCAAAACACCTCCGACAACTTGCACCACCGGCTTTTGTGAAATACGAGCAGACAATTCCAGTAAGACCTCCAATTGTCTGTCTAATGGTACAAAATCAAATGGGGGGATGTGGACAAAAATGGCAGGAATTGGACGACCACGCCTTTGCAAGTCATTTGATTGAATCTGGTGAAGAGTTCGATAATAGGTTTCGTTGCAAACAAATCGTCCACAATCCTCACTGATTTCAACCAAATCATTGTCTTGGAATGCTGCCACAATCGAAGGACGATGAATGGTGGTGTGAAGCAATGCCAATCCTGAATCATCAACGAAGGATTCCTGTATCATTCGACCCTGGTTGTCAGGGATTCTGAAATCACACTCATTGATTGCACACATCTCAAGACGAATTTTCTCAGCATTTTCGTTCAAGCCTACGTGAATGACCGCATCGAAATCTCCAATTTCCTGAAGGCTGCGGCGACTCCCCTCTTCATCGACACTCAAGATTCGACCGTTGAACTGGACTTCAACCTGTTCAGATTCCAAATGGTAAGGAGGTGTAGTAACAAGTTCTTGAACATGATTTGTTTCAAGCAACTGCTCGACCAATGCTTGAGAAGGATTCTCCGCATGCGAACCAAACGGTTCGAAGCCGGTGAGCCAAATTCGGGTCTTCATTGTGTGGAAACGATGGCTTGACGGACATAGCAATTATGGATGTGGAATCAGCCAACGGCCCATGGACGAGATGGAATTGGAACTCAAGGCTCGCCGAGATAGTATGGCGCGTTTTGAAGATCAATCCGGTCGAGATGGGGCCGATGGAAGCCTCATTCTTGCGGATGCACTTACGTACGCTGCCGGTGCAAGCGCGTTCATCACTGCCGCCATCGATGCGATCGAAAGTGGTGGCATTGATCGTAGAATCGGAATATTGCTAGGGGCAGGATTCGGCCTATGGCTGTGTTCACAATCGCTCAACAATTTCCGGCGCTTACTCCCCGTATGGCTTCGCGTTGTGCTGGGCATGCGTATCCTACCAGAGACTTTTGAGGAACAAAGTACGTTTTCGAGAAAACGAAGAATGTGGACCATCGTTGTGGCCGCCGGTTTGACAGCCATCATCGCCGTTCAGTTCACACTCGATGATACGAGCATCGCAACACGTTCAGGCATCCCATTCCACTTCGTATTGTGGGCCATCGTCGTCTTAGACATTCTAGTAGCAATCCAATGGTCACGAGTGATTGGGAATGCAAACCGTATTGTGGATCGACCCGGTGGATGGTCATGAACAAGTAGGCAGAGGATTGAACAGGGTGAACCGTTAGGGGAGGGTGAGGGAGTAGATGGAGACTGAAGAAGAGGACTTGGTCGTCACCTTGTCCACGGAGGAGTCATCCAGTGGGAGACTCCGAAATATCCTCGGGGTCGTTCGGCTTATCTGGACTGAATTAACCGCAGGTGTTGGAGCATGGGGCTCACTCAAACCACTGGTCGCAGGGGTACTGGCTGCGGTTCCGTTCTTTTTCCTAGGTCAGCACTTTAATCGACAGCACCAGAAGGGCTTCGATTGGATGTTGCTCCAACTACCGCTTGCGCTGACAATCATTCTTTTGCCGGTACTTTGGGCATGGTCAATCATTGACGCGTATCGAGTTGCAATGGTTGCCGTCTCTGATGCTGAGAATCGCCGCCGAGCCCTCGAATTGGTCAATTGATTACCAGTCATCAGGGATCTCTAGCGGGGAGAACAATTGGCCTGCACCTTTGGCACTTGCAAGTTGGTTGCGCGCCAAATGTTCCCATTGTCGCAGTTGCATTAATGCGTCTACCAATGGTATCTCAGTTGCATTCATGGCGGATCGGAGAATCGTATCAAGGATATCCATCCGGTCATCGTCAAGGTTGCCTAATAGAGTCTCCAGGGGCGGACCTTGGGCGGTTTCTCCATCTTGTTCACCAAGGATTGGCCAAGGTTCTGACAGGATTGAGGGCAAGGACTCTCCTTGAGCTCTGGCCTGAACTTCCAATGCATCAGTCAATTGTCGAGTATATTTTGAGAAAACCAATGATACTTCAAGCAAAGGCATGGAGTATTGCCGGAGAAAATTGACTATTTGTTCCTGAAGAAATACCATCTTCTCTGTGGTTTCCGCCTCTGGGCCCGGGATTGGAATCCGTGGCAAATCCTCTGACATGGATGCCACCGCACTAAATCTGTCCAGATGAACGAGCAACGTCAATTTGTTCTTGAGTCCAACCTGCTGACAATAACTGCTCATCAGAAAATGCGCTATTAGAGGCCGGTTGATTGTGGCCGCCAGCAATGTATTCCGAGGCCGCACGATCTAACTCACTCTGACGAAGGTAGCCGTTTCCATCAGCATCATAATGTCTAGCGAATGAAAGGAAAGAGGCCCCATCATGGATTCCGTTGGTTGACACCACATGGGAGAACACACTGTCGTTGAAATCCAATGGTACACTGGCTTCAGTTGTCGGAGGTAGCGTACTTTCGAAACCTGGTGGTGGCATTGGAGTTGCCGGAGGTGGCGCACTTTCGAAACCCGGTGGTGGAAGTGGATTTGGTGGAGGCATGTCCTCAAATCCTGCAGGTGGCGGGATGGTGGCTAACGACTGATCTGCTTGTTCGGACTGATCCATGGACTCAATTTGCTCATCAAGACTGGCCTGTTTTTCACGTCGATATAGGACCAACATGGATACTCCGAAACAAAGTGATGCAACAGCAATGATGTACAATACAAACAACCCACTGGATTCGTCGATTTGTTTGGAAAGAGCCTCGCCATCTCGGGCGGTGTAAGGTTTGACTTCAATGGGCTCAATTGTGACCCAATCAATGTCAATATGACGATCCCTTGCAATTAATTGATAGCGATGAATCTCGCTTTCTTCCACCGGCTCAGTTGGCAAATCTAACACCACAGACCAGTTGGCCATTGGCTCAAGTTGGACGGAAGTTTCGATATCGGTCACTTCAATCCAACGACCAGTCTCAACTTCTTCAAGCAGAACAAATGTGATTTCTCCCGATTGATCATTTTCATTGACACCTTGAATCAATAGTTTCGCTGTTTGTCCTCCAACTGGAGAAGGGTTTTCCCAATAAATCGAGGTGGGTTCATCACGTAGATTGATGTCTGGGCCTACGCGGATTAAACGCCATTGCGTTAACGGTGTGTGCTCTGTATTGTTCTCTGCCAGGTAGGGGTTGCCGGCTTCATCGGAACCTGTAATCCAAACATCAACGATATATCCGGGCAACAATTCGATGGAACCTGAATCGGTCAGATCCATGATGCCCTCCCAACTCCAATCTGCTCCGATAGGAGTACCTTGTTGGAACGGTTGGTTGCCTCGTGAGATTTCGCTGGTACCGGCCCGGATTCGCCAGTGGATTTCTGCGGGTCGATCCGTATCAAATCCGTGCTCATCAGAAACATGTAGGCTTACAGGGAGTTGGGACGTTTCGCTAAGTCGCACATCTCCTGAAGGTCCAATAGAGCGGATTTCAGGAGGCGTTCCGTCGACGACCAACTGTATGCGGGGTTGTTGACTGGTGGTATCATCTGCCAAACCCGGTAGATTCTCCAAACTGGCATACATATCAAGGCCACCACTTCGGACATTGGGGACCAAAATATCCAGTGTAAAGTCGCCCCCCTCTCTGGGAACCGCTGACCACGAACGCTCCAAGTCGCCGACAACGATGTCGAAAGCACCTTCAGGTGCGGGTGTGGAATCTTCACTAAACAAGATTCGGCCTCCAATTCGAACCACTTGCCCGGCCGCGATCAACTCAGGGTCTTCGCCGGGCCGGTACAAATTGCGGCCCGTGGCCAAATCCGTAGCCGTGAAGTGACCGGGGACCATGTCGAATCGCAAATCATTGTCCAGACTCCATTCATCGTAAGCCAATCCACCGGTGTCCTCGTGACAAGGGATATCAGTGTTCAAATCACAAGGCCAATCAATTACTTTGACAATCGGAACAAACAAAATATCCCCATTGGTGTCAAATTCCTCCGGGAACCACCAAGTGAGTTGGAATCGAATGTCGAGATAGAGAATGCTGCTATTGGTCGGTTCTGTTGAATATGAACTGTAGAGATTTGAGACTGCAACTGCCGTACTACCGGATTCAAGATGCATCTCATGTCCGGATTCGGTCGGTGTAAAGTTCGCCCAAATTGAGGCCCTTTCGTCGTCAAAATTCTCGACCAACGAGAGGTGCACTGACTGAATGTCCTGCCAACCATTCCCATCACCGATGAGCAAACGGGCGATATACTCGGTTCCCGGATGCAATGGAGACTTGTCATCGTGTCCAAGAATCGTGGAATTATCAGATTCAATCACTGGAGAGAATTCTTCGCGTATCCAATAAGTGACCAAGTCAGCATCCCAATTTGGAGTGATGGTCGAACCAATCCCGCAAGGAGTGGGTACGTCGGGACATACAGGACCGCCTCCTCGAGCGAGAACGTTGTTTTGTTGGTCCGTACCACTCACATAGAACGATACCTTCTCGCCGTGCTCATTTGAACTATCATCAATAATCCCATTAAACACATTGATTCCATTGGGCAAATTCTCAGGTGAACGCAATAATGATGTTCGATACTCATTGGCGTCGGGTAAGAGATTGTAATTCAAATCGTCTTGTGACTCCACCCAGTAATGCAGTGTGATTTCAACGGGTGGATCAACTGAATCCTCAATGACTACACTGACTGATTGGCTACCGGCATGCACCTCGATACCATCTTCAGGCGTTGCACCCATCACGAGTGGACTGTTGCCATCAAGCACAATGCGCATCGTATTGAAATTCGGATTGATGAATGTTGAACCATTTGGCAATGATGTTGCGGACACTTGGAACAGCATGCCACCTTGACTGGATTGTAAAGGTGTCAAGAGAGTCATGTAGTACTGCCCAAATGCAGGATTGGCTTCGAAAATGAAGGATTGAGAATCGCCCATTGGCTGGCCATCCTGAGTCAGGTTTTCCCCTGTTAGTTCAAGATAGAATTGGCCTGCCTGTGGAGACAGGGTCGTGCCTTCAAAGGCGATCGTTCCCGAAAATGTGAGATTGGTACCGCCTCGCATCCAATCATAGGGCAACAGTTCCCGGCCCGCTTCATCAAACGCCTTCATATCCAATAGCTGGATATCGTTTTCAATTCGCAAACCTAAATTCTCAGTTCCGTAGTTATTGACGGCCAATCCTAGATCATCGACAACACTGATGTTGGCTTCGGTTGAGGTTTCGTCATCCCACTCCCATTCAGACTGAATGGGCATACGGATACTGACGATATCTCCCGCACTGACCACAGAAGTACAATTGCCAGAATCAAATCGTACAATGTTTGCAGGGTCGGATAACTCAGAGCATGAATCTCCAGCAACCCATCGCAAAACTGGATCTTCACCATGGGATGAGCCGAGTGTGACATCAACACGCTGTAGCATGCTCGCATCATCACCAATCGCCAATTGAGTGACCAAGATTCGGTCAACACCATCCGGTACCAGCATGCCACCGTCCAGTGATGCACTGATGACACGTGTCTGATAACGATAGGTGATATCCAAATCCGAGAGACGTATTCGACCCGGACTACCAGCCCGAATGGTGAATGTGATGTTGACAGTTCCTTCTCCATTCTGAGGGATATCAGCATTCAAAGCATCGACTAAACTTTGTCCGCTTACAACAATCGGGTCTTGCAGACCACCCGTCCCGATGTACTCGTCTTGACCATCGTCTCCAATGTCAATGCGAACGGCACTGGGGTAACCTTCCTCAAAGTGTAATGTCAATTCATCCAACGCAGGAGATACGGTAGAGTCGGTTGTATTCAAGGCGATTTTGTAGATGAGTTGATTGCCAACACTGGTGCCCCAATCGACTTCAACATTGTTCAATGCCTGAACCCAATTCTGACCGTTATCATTTGAAATCAGAACCGATACTCCAGTGTTTGTGGGTGTATCGTCGGTCCAAGTTGCCCGCATCCTTCCCACTTGAGTCCCCGTCTGAAGAGTTGGAGACGTCCATTCCCCTGCACCATCGTATTCAGTGGCATGATCGATTGAAACCCACCAAGAAACAGCAGTAGTACCGACCAATTGTACCTTCCACTTCAATTCAGTCCCAGGATGGTCAAAATGCACTGTTTCGTTGTTGGTCACAGAGACCCAATGGGTCCCACCGTCAGCACTGATCCAATATTCGACACGGTCACCTGCCGCACTCGTAGACCAAGAAACTTCCATGTTTGCGGCGACGATATCCTCGTCCACCTCCAAAGTTTCACTGACCCAAATGGAGGTCCCTGGCTGTGCTGTAATGAGATAAGTGATTCCACTACCGTACTCCCGGTAACGTTGACCCTGAGTCCACGAGTAATGATCCAGAGTGTTCAGACGTTGCCCATCGTAATCCAGACCGTATCCGTTCGCAGAAATCATGACGCTGCCGGTTTGCTTTGTGAGTACACTGCCGGCGTCGCCTGTAATTGCAAAACAGTCTAAGTTGTCAGAACTCCAAGATTGGTAGGTTCTGAACCAAAATAAATCACCGTGAACAGACATGCCACGGACTTGCCCAGAGGACATGAAGTAGGTGTAGTAGTCCGTGCTGTTTCGTTCAAAGCCTCCAGCACCATCAAACTCGTACTGGATGACTGATTTTCGCACACCATGGTTGACCCAAACGGTGTCCCGAGTCCGATCATACGAAATCCCGGTATAATCACCATAACCGCCGCTACTGACATCGTATGTCGAAATGCATTTCCAAGCTAGAGGATGTTTGATATCCCATTCAACGATTCGATGATACTGAACAGCATTTTGGCCGCGGTATGAAGAAATAATGCCAAAAACACGCTCATCATCAGTGACAGCCCAATCTCTCCAACCGTATGCTTGCCAAGTGCTTGCCAAGTTCGGAACTGTGCAGGTCCCGAGATCTAAATCTGGCTTGAGAGGTTGGTTGTTGGGACCAATCGTCATTTGACTGCCGTTGCTATGGAATAGAACCTTGACCGTGTTCTTTACCGAATTGGAGTCCCAAGTTGATGCAAAAATCATGTCTCTGTATACGAAAGCTGCACCATTGTATGTTGCCATGGTCCCAGAGGCTAGAGAGCGTTGTGAACTGAATCGAGTTTCGCTCACATTGGTGGTGTGTGGTTGACGAATGGCGAAAGATGCATTGTCGTACCAAGCAGTCGTGCTCGAAGGAGAGGCATCGAGGTCATGGGATTCAAACCATGTTTCACTATCTTTCATCGAGAGCGTTACTGAATCCCCTTGTGTATCGACATAATCTGAATCGCCCTCACTCCAGTCCGCTCTTGAGGTGTCCGTAATACTGCTCCATCCTGTCGCTGATGCACCCGAAATGGTGACTTCAGCTCCAGTGACTTCAGCGCCGATGGGCATGGCGACTTGGATATTTCGAGAGGGGGTGCCGGATTGGTAGATGGCAATGGCTTCAGATGAACCGTCAGCAAACGTGTACAAGTGGCGAGCACCGCCACTTGCGGAATCAACTTCCTCAACCATAAGAACAGGCTGAGGATGTGAAACCATACCAGCTGCGAACAGTGAGGCAAGGAACAAACCGACCAAGAACAAACTCTTGAACACGGTAGATTCACGCGACATGGACTGGCACCTTGAACTGACACAGAGGGTATGGGCTATCAACCCATTCCCTACGGGTCAGGCCCCTATGGGGCCAGACCCGGAACAACCAGAGTGATCAACTCGTCGTGCGGTCATCATAGCGGATGGGGGAGCCACCGTCGCCACGTACACCATTGACCATGTCGTCATCGATTTCGAACCAATCGTTAATCCAATCGCCGTCCGTATCATAGTTGGTCGGATCGGTACCATCAGCAATATTGTCACCATCGATATCCAAAATCCACCAACCCCATGCGTATTCACCTTGGCCAATGTTGGGGAACCGATCAAAGGAGCCCCATCGGCGCTCCCAGTCATCGGTCCAATCTCCGCGACAGATGTCAACGTCATCGGTCGAATCGAGCACCATGTAATCGACATCATTGTCGAAAACAACATGCGCGTACAAATCGTCAGAAGCATTGATTCGATACATTCTGAAATAATTGGCATAGATGTCGTTGGGGGTATCCGTTTGCAATAGATAACCACGCAACTGCCACCACTCCATGATCTGTTCACCATTGTAGAGTAGTGGGGAACTTCGAACCTGGGTAGCACTGGCCAGAGTCGTATTACCGTAGAATTCTTGGAAATTATTGTACGGGATGTAAATACAGGTGGGTCCAGAACAATCCCAACCACCATCATTGTCAGGATCTTCAGTAGAATCCGATGCATCTCGAGGATCGAAGGTGGCCCAAGTCCATTCCATGTTCGGACGACCGAGGTCCATTCCGGAAACGTTCAATGGTTTGTTGGTTGTACCAAATTCTTCCCATACGACCTTAATGTGCAAGAAAGATGACCAATTGTCATTGGATTCGTTCCAACCCCTGTCATGTTCCCACCAATCCGGAAGCATGTCCCCATCGGTATCATCATCGATGGGATTGGTACCATACTTGTACACTTCACGACCATCACTCAGTGCCCATGAATAATCGTAAGCAGTAGTTACTCCGCCCGATTCCTCTCTGATTTGTTGTACAGCATCGCCATCAGTATCGTTGGAAATGGGGAGTGTTCCCAAGTTCCATTCCTGAAGATTGGTAAAGAACAGAGGACTGTTACCCGGTGAGATTTGTCGGGACGAATCGTAAGGGGTGAATGATCTGAATTCCCAAGCACCCTGGATTGCAGGCATGTCGCCTGATGTTCGATCAAACCACCCATCTGCATCTGGATCGTAATCAACGTCCAAGGGGTTCACTGGATTCAGACTCCATCGCCAACTATTGACGGGTAGTGTTTCAGTGAAAATCGAATAACAGAATTCCCATCCATCTGGCATCGAATCACCGTCTGAATCTGGATGCGTTGGGTCCGAAATACCGACCAAACTCAAATTCCAGTTGTCAGCATAAGCTTCGTTGATTCGAGTCATTCGTTCGCTGCTCATGACGTCTTTCGCAACAAACAGGTCATACAGGACACCACGTGCATCATTTTGACTCATGCCCAACTCTTCTTGATGAGCGACCATCATGTCTTGACCATAACTAAACAATCCCATTTCAGACGGGACCGTGAATCGTTCAGTGAATTTCCCGTAAACGCGTGACTGGTATTCCGCCAGGTTGTCGAAGGATTCGTTTTCATCAATTTCACCATCTCCGTTGCAGTCCCATGAATCGTTATCCGAATCAAAATCTACATCTGCAGCAGAGAGGGGATTCATTTCCCATTGGTTTCCATCCAAATCCCATTCAGTAAACCAATACTCATACCCATCAATCATCTGATCACTGTCTGTATCATTGTTGGTCGGATCAGTGATTCCAATGATGGTTGACAAAAGCGGTGGAGGTGGAATATTCGGATTGCTTCGCCAGTCCAAATACTGCTGAGCTGCAATCATTGCTCGATTGCCCTTTGCGAACAGCATCGAGTTGATACGCTGCAAAAATGCATTCTCGTTCTGTGCCATGGCTTCTTCCCACATTCGCGGTGCGTCAGGAGGCGACAGACCGCCATTGGAAGGATTTTGCACGGTTAAGTTGAGTTCTTGCAAATCGGTGAGAGCATCTTGATCAGCATCGTAATGGCCATCACCGGGAACCAGTGGATTCAACGTCCAAACTTCATCGGATTGGTTCCATTGTGTGAACAGCAATTCAATACCATCGTACATCCCATCACCGTCAGTGTCGGGGTTGTTAGGATCACAGGTAAGACCTGTCAATGCAACTTGCTCTGGCGTCAAGAATGAACCAAAGGAGGTCGTGGAACCAGCCTCACTCCAGATCTGAATTGAGGCGATATTTCCTACGCCGAAGACATAGAATTGCGGACTGCTTTGCTCTGGGTTTGTTTCGGAGAGATTGGCATCGATTGAATTGTACTCTTCCCAATTGGTCATACCATCACCGTCGGGGTCACCCAGTGAATCCAATTCATTGACTGGATTCAGTGTCCAAGATTCTCCAAAAACATTCCAACGTGCAAAATACACTTCCCACCCATCAGGCATTCCGTCACCATCAGTATCTCGATTGAGAGGGTCACTACTGCCTTGATCGGCTACCGGGGCCATGGGTTGATCTTGAATCACTTCGTTGGTCGCAAAGAACCCAAACGGTTCGGTTGCAGAGCCGTTCCAAGATTCATTAAACAGCGATGTTGAGAATGACAACGAGTTGCCATTTTGATCGACATCTCCCATCATAATCAGAGACGATGCGTAGTACTCCATCCAATTGGTGTACATCTCATCGGGTTGTAGGATACCATCATGATTGACATCGTATCCATCTCCATCGGGATTGTTTCCCGCATCAGAGCCATTCAGTGGGTTCAACCCCTCTTGCGCTGAAGACCAAGAGCAGGTGTATCGAGCCTCCCAACCGTCCGGCAAACCATCTCCATCGGAATCTGCGAGGTTGGGGTCAGTGTCTACCCAAGTCGATGCGCCCTCAGCCGTCTCATTGTGTGTACTGAGTCCCTGTTCAAGAACCAGCAATCGAATTTGTTGCCACTGATATTCGCATAGATTCGACAAACCATCATTGTCCGCATCTTCGTCTGCATCGGAAGGATCTGTCGGATCCAAAGACCAATCATTTCCACCAGTGAATGTTTGCCCAATCCATCGACGATACTGAATTTCCCAGCCGTCGGGCATCCCGTCTTGATCTGTATCGATATTGGTGGGGTCAATACTGCGATCTGTAGCCCCACCCGAACCCGAATCGGACCAACCGGTGATGTACGTATTTCGGGCGGCTTCCCCAGTGGCATCATCACAGACGTAAGCACCGTTCAAGTAATGGCAAGTGAAATTGGTACGTTCAAGGAAGAAGCCCCAATACTCTTCACCGTCAAACAGTCCATCACCATCAGTGTCAGCCAACTGCGGGTTGGTGGTATTCCAGCCCTGTTCAGTTGAAGATACAAACCGGAATTCATCAAGATTCGACCAACTACGATCGAAGTAATCGTCGTCATCAGGATTGAAGTTGACACCGTCAGCATCTGAATCATCATCGCGATCATACGGATTGGTTGGGTCGAGACCATGCACGAACTCCCAACCATCTGGCATCCCATCTGAATCAGAATCATTGGAAAGTGGGTCGATTAGAACCATGTTTGCATAAACACCCGGATCAAGGGCAGCGAAGATGTAGGGTGTACCGTCGACTTCGAGGACAGTCATGTCGACAACACGTCCCGGAATTCGTGTGTGATCAGGTTCGACTCCAGAAGAACGAACATGATCCGCATCAAGGGCCCAAGTCCCCCATTGTGAACCAACAATCACCTCGTCACCGAGGGGTAAGATCGACTGGATATTGTTTGCAGTGAATTCATCTTCATTGGTCATTCGATCATAGGAAAACGCTCCAAGAGGATTAGACGGGCCGACGACCAAATCGAATTGATGGACACCGCCTCTAGTTCCCACCCAGAGCGTTTGCGGACTGGTAATTTCACCATCTCCATCGCGCGGACCATCGACGACCAGGGCCTGAACTCTTGCTGCCAAAGCCGAATCGATGGCATCCGCTGGAATCACGAATTCTTCGGCATTGGATATATTGAAAATCCAAGTTGAATCAAAGCCACCCACAAAGTCGGTGCTATTGGCCATCAGTAGACCACGGTCGGTACCGACGAACAAACGCCCGCCTTCACTGGGAAGGACAACATGAGTCGCAACTTCGACCGTTGTATTCTCTTGTTGTTGAAGAGCTGCAGTTAGAGGGACGACCTCTGTCCAGCCACTGATTAAACCTTCAGAATCAAGAGAGAATCTCCAAACCAATTGTTGATCACCAAACCCAATCAAATCGATTTGAGCGCCACTGCCTGTTTGCAGCGGTGTAATCAATTGCAATTCGGGAGAATCATGTGTATCAATCACCGAAGAAATTTGCCCCTCTTCATCTAGAGAGAGGGTCATCAACCCCATGGTGGTAGACAAAAGAAGGACGCCATCCGAACTTCCTGCGGGCCAGAGATGCAAGTCCAGTAGGTGTTCACCAGAGGGAAGGGCAAAGTGGTTGGAATCATTGGTTGAAGGACTCATCACTGTGATGCCACGCATCGTGCCGATGTACACCAAGCCATGGACATCATCAGAAAAAATCGAGTGGGCATTGTGATGCAATATACTCGGCGTCGTACCTTGATCATACGCTGTCACGGTCTGGCCAGCAGACCCAAGTGCAGCTCGCTTCACACCAGCCGTAACCCAATTATCGTCATCCAAGTAAACGGTGTATTCCTCAAGGTTGCTGAATACCTCGCCCAGATCCAGAGTTGCTCCAGAAGTATCCGGGGAAATCGCTCCATCACGATTGACATCCCAACCATCAATGTCACTGTCAATCAGCGCATCGCTGCTATTCCTTGGATCGAGTTGGAAGTA
>CEQU01018412.1_pt1 | contig 17429 bp, 14 predicted proteins | sample 531031 | NCBI WGS metagenome assembly CEQU01 (sample SAMEA2621216, study PRJEB7988) | marine metagenome | isolation source: saline water (ENVO:00002010), including
TGTTCGGCGCCGAGGGCGGCGGTGCGGGTGCGAGCGCCGCGTTCACCGCATTGCTCACCCGCGCGGGGATCGCCGCGACCGTTCCCGACGGCATCGAGGCGCTGTGCTGCAGCACGCCATGGACGTCGAAGGGATTCCCGCGCGGGCGCGACGTGATGCAGAGGCGGGTCGTCGACGCCGTGCGCACCGCCGTTGCGGCCGGACTGCCGATCGTCAGCGACGCGTCCAGCTGCACCGAGGGCTTCGCGCACCTGCTCACGGGCGCCGGCCTCGACGCCACGGTGGAGGATGCGGTCGCCTTCGTCGACCGCGAGGTGCTGCCGCGCCTGCCTGCGGCGTCGCACGTCGCGTCACGCCTGGTGCTGCATCCGACCTGCTCTTCCACCCAGATGGGACTGAACGACGCACTCGGTCGGATCGCCGAGCGCGTGGCCGACGAGGTCGTCACCCCGGACGCGTGGGGATGCTGTGCGTTCGCCGGCGACCGCGGCATGCTGCATCCCGAACTGACCGCATCGGCCACCGCCGCCGAGGCGGCCGAGGTCGCCGCCCTGGCCGGCGACGCCCACGCCTCCTGCAACCGCACGTGCGAGCTCGGCATGACCCGCGCCACCGGCGTCGGCTACCGCCACATCCTGGAGCTCCTCGAAGAGGCCACCCGCTGAGCCGCAGCGCTTCCACCACCGCCGCCCCGCCCAGCTCCCACCCTCCGCAGCATGTCCCACTTTCTGTCCTCAAGAGTGGCCATACCAACCGAAAGTGGGACATGATGCCGCCCCGCAGCATCCGCCTCCGCAGCATGTCCCACTTTCTGTCCTCAACAGCCGCCATGGCGTCAACAAGTGGGACATGCCGCGGGAGAGGCATCCATCGCCCGCCTCTCGGCATCCACTTGCCCACCTGCCCTCCGCCATGTCCCACTTTCTGCCCCTAAGAGCCGCCATACCGACCAAAAGTGGGACATGCCTCCGCCCCGCAACGCCTACCCTCCGGCGGACTTGCGCATCACGCGGCACTGGCTTATCGTTGAATCGATTCACCGACGCCTGAGGAGCGCTACTCGATGACGAGCCACACCCCGACGCGGGTCTGCTTCGAACTGCAGATCAAGCCCGAGCTCCTCGACGAGTACATCGCCCGCCACACCCCGGTCTGGCCCGAGATGCTCGCCGAGATCGCCGCCGCCGGGCGCCGCAACTACTCCCTCTTCCTCGCCGAGGGCGGCCGCCTCGTGGGCTACTACGAGACCGACGACGACGACGCGGCGCAGGCCTACCTCGCCGGCAGCGAAGTCGCCGCGCGATGGGAGGCCGAGATGTCCCGGTTCTTCGTCGACCTCGCCGGTCGCCCCGACCAGGCCGCCACGCCCCTCACCGAGATCTTCAACCTGCACGACCAGCTCGCTGCCACCGGCACGGCTCCGACCGAAGAAGGCACCGCATCATGACGACGCTGTCCGACGACATCCTCACCCAGCTCGAAGGCCAGGGCATCGAGCTGCCCAGCTGGGCATTCGGCAACTCCGGCACGCGCTTCCGCGTGTGGACCACCGAAGGGACCCCGCGCGACCCGCGCGAGAAGATCGCCGACGCCGCGCAGGTCAACAAGCACACCGCGCTGGCGCCGTCGGTGGCCCTCCACATCCCGTGGGACACCGTCGACGACTACGCCGAGCTGCGCTCCTACGCCGAAGACCTGGGTGTCACACTCGGCACGGTCAACTCCAACACGTTCCAGGACGAGGACTACAAGTTCGGCGCCCTCACCCACCACGACGACCGCATCCGCCAGAAGGCCATCGACCACCACCTCGAGTGCATCGACATCATGGATGCGACCGGGTCGCGTGACCTCAAGATCTGGCTCGCCGAGGGCTCGAACTACCCCGGCCAGATGGACATGCGCGCCCGGCAGGACCGCCTGAACGACTCGCTGCAGAAGATCTACGCGCGCCTCGGCGACGACCAGCGCCTGGTGCTGGAGTACAAGTTCTTCGAGCCGTCGTTCTACCACACGGACGTTCCGGACTGGGGGACCTCCTACGCCCAGGTCGCCACGCTCGGCGACAAGGCGATGGTGTGCCTCGACACCGGCCATCACGCGCCCGGCACCAACATCGAGTTCATCGTCATGCAGCTGCTGCGCCTCGGCAAGCTCGGCTCGTTCGACTTCAACTCCCGCTTCTATGCCGACGACGACCTGATCGTGGGCGCGGCCGACCCGTTCCAGCTGTTCCGCATCCTGTTCGAGGTCATCCGCGGCGGGGGGCTGAACAACCCCGACGTGGCCTTCATGCTCGACCAGTGCCACAACATCGAGGACAAGATCCCCGGCCAGATCCGTTCGGTTCTCAACGTGCAGGAGATGACCGCGCGGGCACTCCTCGTCGACCGGGAGGCCCTCGACGCCGCCCAGGCTGCCAACGATGTGCTCGCCGCCAACGCTGTATTCATGGACGCGTTCTACACGGATGTGCGCCCGGCGCTCGCGCAGTGGCGCGAGTCGCGGGGACTGCCGGCCGACCCGATGGCCGCCTATGCCGCCTCGGGGTATCAGCAGAAGATCGTCGCCGAGCGCGTCGGCGGCACGCAGGCCGGCTGGGGCGCCTGATCCGATGACCACCGTCGCCGACCGCGTGCTCGACGGGCCCCACGGCCCGCTGCGCGTGCGCACCTACGTCCCCGCCGCACCGGCAGCCGCCGGCCTGGTGTGGGCGCACGGCGGTGGGTTCGCCCACGGCGACCTCGACATGCCCGAGGCCGACGGGGTCGCGCGCGCGTTCGCCGAGCTCGGCATCGCGGTCGTGTCGGTGGACTATCGGCTGGCGCCGCCGTTCCGGTACCCGGTCGCGCGCGAGGAGGTCGCCTTCGCGTACGCGTGGGCGGCCGCATCCGATCTGACGACCGGCCCGTGGGCGCTCGGCGGCGCGAGCGCGGGCGCGAATCTCGCCACCGGGGCCACCCTCAAGACCCTGCACGCCGGCGGCGAGACACCCCCGCTCCTTGTGCTCGCCTATCCGACGCTGCACCCCGTGCAACCCGCGCCCGACGACGCGTTGCGCGCAGCTCTCGACGCCGAGCCCGACGCCGACAGATTCGGACCCGACGTCGTGAGCGCGATGTACGAGAACTACCTCGGCGCACCGGTGTCGACCGCCGATGTCTACGCCGCGCCCGGCCTGGCGTCGGCAGCGGAGCTCGCCGGCTTCCCGCCCACGATCATGATCAACGACGAGGTCGACGAACTGCGCGTCTCGGGCGAGGCGTTCGCCCAGACCCTGCGAGCCGCCCGCGTCGACGTCGCCTGCTCCACCGAGCCGGGCACCCAGCACGGGCACCTCAACCGCCCGGAAGAGGGAGCCGCGCAACCGTCGATCGAGCGCTTCGCCGCGCGCATCCTGGCCCTTGCCTCGCACGATCCCGATCCCGATCCCCGCCCCACCCGCACGACTCCCACGACCAGCGCTCCGCAGTCGCTTTCTGCGGATGCGACGACCCCGTAACCCGCACTTCACGACTGCGGAACCGCAGCCGAACGATCCCTACGAAGGAAACGTCATGACGAATCCCGCCGCGGCCGACCTGATCGCCCGTTCCAACCGCTTGGGCGCCGACCCGAAGAACACGAACTACGCCGGGGGGAACACCTCGGCAAAGGGCACCGAGATCGACCCGGTCACCGGTGAGCCGGTCGAGCTGCTGTGGGTGAAGGGGTCCGGCGGCGACCTCGGCACGCTGCAGGAGAAGGGTCTCGCGGTGCTGCGCCTGGACCGCATGCGCTCGCTCGTGAACGTCTACCCCGGCCTCGAGCGCGAGGATGAGATGGTCGCGGCCTTCGACCACTGCCTGTTCGGCAAGGGCGGCGCTGCTCCCTCGATCGACACGGCGATGCACGGCCTGGTCGACGCCGCCCACGTCGACCACCTGCACCCGGATTCGGGCATCGCGATCGCCACCGCCGCCGACGGCGAGCAGCTGACGGCGACCATCTTCGGCGACAAGGTCGTGTGGGTACCGTGGCGTCGCCCCGGCTTCCAGCTGGGGCTGGACATCGCGGAGATCAAGGCGAAGAACCCGCAGGCGGTCGGCTGCATCCTCGGCGGCCACGGCATCACCGCGTGGGGCGACACCTCCGAGGAGTCCGAGAAGAACTCGCTGTGGATCATCGACACCGCCGCGGCCTACATCGCCGAGCACGGTGCGGATGCGCCCTTCGGCGCCGAGCGCGCCGGCTTCGGCGCCCTGCCCGAGGCCGAGCGACGCGCGAAGGCCGCCGCGCTGGCTCCGACCATCCGCGGCATCGCCTCGCACGACAAGCCGATGGTCGGGCATTTCACCGACGCCGACGTCGTGCTGGAGTTCCTCGCGTCCGAGAAGGCACCCGCCCTCGCCGAGCTCGGCACGAGCTGCCCCGACCACTTCCTGCGCACCAAGGTCAAGCCGATGATCCTCGACCTGCCTGCCGACGCATCCGTCGACGATGCCATCGCGCGCCTGGGCGAGCTGCACGAGGCGTACCGCGCCGACTACACCGCCTACTACGAGGCCCACGCCGACGCCGAGTCCCCCGCGATCCGCGGCGCCGACCCGCTCATCGTGCTCGTCCCGGGCGTCGGGATGTTCTCGTTCGGCGCGAACAAGCAGACCGCGCGCGTCGCGGGCGAGTTCTACATCAACGCCATCAACGTGATGCGTGGCGCCGAGGCCCTGTCGACCTACTCCCCGATCTCGGATGCGGAGAAGTTCCGCATCGAGTACTGGGCCCTCGAAGAGGCCAAGCTGCAGCGCATGCCGAAGCCCAAGAGCCACCAGGGCCGCGTCGCGTTCGTCACCGGCGCCGCATCCGGCATCGGCAAGGCCATCGCGACCCGTCTGGCTGCCGAGGGCGCGTGCGTGATCGTCGCGGATCTCGACCTCGAGAAGGCGCAGGCCGCCGCCGCGGAGCTCGGCAGCACCGACGTCGCGATCGGCGTGGCCGCCAACGTCGCCGAGGCCGACGCGATCCAGGCCGCGTTCGACGAGGCGGTGCTCGCCTTCGGCGGCGTCGACCTCGTGGTCAACAACGCCGGACTGTCGCTGTCGAAGCCGCTGCTGGAGACCACCGAGAAGGACTGGGACCTGCAGCACGATGTCATGGCCAAGGGCTCCTTCCTGGTGTCGAAGGCCGCGGCGCGCATCCTCATCGCCCAGAAGCTCGGCGGCGACATCATCTACATCTCGTCGAAGAACTCCGTGTTCGCCGGCCCGAACAACATCGCCTACTCCGCGACCAAGGCCGACCAGGCGCACCAGGTGCGACTTCTCGCGGTCGAGCTCGGCGAGCACGGCGTGCGCGTGAACGGGATCAACCCCGACGGCGTCGTCCGCGGATCGGGCATCTTCGCCTCCGGGTGGGGCGCGAACCGTGCCGCCACCTACGGCGTCGCCGAAGAGGACCTCGGCCAGTTCTACGCCAACCGCACGATCCTCAAGCGCGAGGTCGTGCCCGAGAACGTCGCCGACGCGGTCTACGTGCTCACCGGGCCCGAGCTCTCCCGCACGACGGGCCTGCACATCCCGGTCGACTCCGGCGTCGCCGCCGCGTTCCTGCGATGACCGTCCGCGTCGACCCCGGCGCGTTTCGTCTCGCTCCGCTCGCTCAACGACCGAGACCAGGTCCAGGCCTTGCCGGTCGTTGAGCGAGCAGCGCAGCGCCGAGACGAAACGCATCCCGCCCGCCGCCACGGAGCCGCCGCGTGACCGGCGGCGCGGTCGCCGCGGTCGACCTCGGAGCCACCAGCGGACGCGTCATGATCGGGCGCGTGGACGCCTCCGCAGGCACCCTCGCGCTCGAGCAGGTCGCGCGCTTCCCGAACGGCGGCGTCCGTCTCGCATCCGGGCTGCACTGGGATCTCACGGCGCTGCATAGCCACGCCCTGCGGGGGCTGGCCGACGCGATGCGCACCGAACCCGGCATCGCAAGCGTCGGCATCGACTCGTGGGCGGTCGATTACGCCCTGTTCCGCGGCGACCGGATGCTGGGCGAGCCGTTCCACTACCGCGACGAGCGCACCGAGAGCGGTGTCGAGTCGGTGCACGGGAAGGTGCCGTTCGCGGATCTCTACCGGCGCAACGGCCTGCAGTTCCTGCCGTTCAACACGCTCTACCAGCTCGCCGCCGAGGGCGACGCGCTGAGCGGTGCGGATGCGCTCCTGCTGGTGCCGGATGCGCTCGCCTTCCAGCTCACCGGCGTGCGCGCCGCCGAGCGCACGAACGCGTCGACCACCGGCCTCCTCAGCGTCGCCGACGGAGCGTGGGACACCGACCTGATGGACACCCTGGGATTCGACCGGGCCCTCTTCGGCGCCCTCGTCGACCCGGGCGCATCCCTCGGGCGCCTGCGCCCCGCGATGGCGTCCGAGATCGGTGCCGAGCTCGACGTCGTCGCCGTCGGGTCGCACGACACCGCGTCGGCGGTCGTGGCCGTTCCGATGACCGATCCGTCGACCGCGGCGTACATCTCGTGCGGCACATGGGGGCTCGTCGGCCTGGAACTCGAAAGCGCCGTCACCTCCGATTCCGCGCGTGAGGCGAACTTCACGAACGAGGGCGGGGTCGACGGCCGCGTCCGGTTCCTCCACAACGTCATGGGGCTGTGGCTGCTGAGCGAGTCCGTGCGCCAGTGGGAGCGCCAGTCTGGTGAGCCCATCGACCTGCCGACGCTGCTGGCCGACGCCGGCGAGGTGCCGGCGTCATCCGTCGCCCTCTTCGACGCGAACGACCCGCGGTTCATGGCGCCGGGCGATCTGCCCGCGCGCATCGCGGACTGGTATCGCGAGCATGACCGTCCGGTTCCCGCCACGCGCGCGGCGTTCGCCCGCGCGATCGTCGAGAGCCTCGCCGACGCCTTCGCCGGTGCGGTGCGCGACGCCGCCCGCCTCGCCGGACGCGACGTCGAGACCATCCACATCGTCGGCGGCGGTTCGCTCAACCGTCTCCTCTGCCAGCGCACCGCCGACCGTGCGGGGATGCCGGTGCTCGCGGGTCCCGTCGAAGCAACGGCCATCGGCAACGTCCTGGTTCAGGCCCGCGCCCAGGGCTGGTTCGGCGCGGACGCGTCGCTGGAACAGCTGCGCACCGTCGTCGCATCCGCCTTCTCCCCGCGCCGCTTCACCCCCCAGGCCTGACCCGACTCGCCGCGCCGCGCCGGCATCCGCCCCCGGATGTCGGAGAATCGGCCCGATGTCGGAGGATGCAGCCCGGATCCTCCGACATCGGCGCGAATCTCCGACGACGCCGACGACGACGTCAGCGCTGGCGACGCGCGACCACGATGTTCACCCCGGAGTCGCGGAGCCGATCGACCTCCGACTTCGGCATTGCGGCGTCGACGATGACCGCATCGAACCGACGCAGAGGGAAGAGTGCGTGGAGGGCGCGCTTCTCGAACTTCGTGTGGTCGACGAGAAGGATGCGGCGACTGGCGACCTCGAACATCGCCCCCTTCACATCGACAGTCTCAAGTGACTGGTGGAAGGCGATGTCATCCGAGACCGCGGCGGTGGACATGAGGAAGACGTCTGCGCGCATCGCCTCGATCGCCGACGTCGTCATCCGCCCCATGAAGGCGCTGCACCAGTTGTAGTACTGCCCGCCGAGCCCCAGCATCGTTATGTCGTTGGCACCTCGGAGCTCTTCCATGATGGTGAGCGTGTTCGTGATGACCGTCAGCGGCCTCTTCGCGACCAGGTGGGGGACCATGTGCATGACGGTCGTGCTGTCATCGAGCATGATCGCCTGTCCGGGGTCGATGAAGTCCATCGCCGCGAGAGCGATCGCCTCCTTCTCCTCGGATTGGCGATTGGAGCGATAGACGGCGCTCGACTCGACCAGTGGCGTGGCCATCGCCGTCGCCACTCCGCGGCTCTTCCGAAGTAGTCCCAGACTCGCCAGCTCGTCGAGATCTCGGTGGACGGTCATGACGCTGATGCCGAACTGCTCCGCGAGCTGCTCGATACGTATGACGCCCGCCGCCATGACCGCCTCGGTGATCGCCTTCTGACGCGCAGCCTGGCGGTCCTGCCGCGAGCTCGGCTCCGCAGCTCCCTCGGGGGTGGTCATCGTTCCTCCTGCAAGCTCACGATAGCGCGGCGGCCTCATCGAGGATGCCCGCGAACGACGCCGGGTCGTGTGCGAAACGACCGAGGAAGAGCCCGTCGACCGCTCCGGAGAGTTCGGTGAGGGTTCCTCGCTGGGCGCTTCCGCCGTAGATCAGTCGCGTCCCTCCGCCGGTTCGAGTGATGCCGGCGCGCAGGAACGCGGCGACCTCACGGACGTAGGCCGGCGGCGCGGGTGTCGGTCGGCCGATCGCCCATTCGGGCTCGTAGGCCACGAGCAGCTCCGTCATCTCGCCGACACCCGCCAGGATGGACCGGACCTGCTCGAGACAGCGCGAAGCCGCCGCGGCGGGATCGGATCGTTCGGGCTCGCCGATGCACAGAACCGGCGTGAGCTGATTCCGCACGGCGGCCCGCATCTTCGCGCGCGCGACATCCGGGCCCTCGCCGAAGACGGTGCGACGCTCGGCATGCCCGATCTCGACGAGACGGCACCCGATCTCGTGCAGATCTGCACCGCTCACGGCACCGGTGTGCGCCCCACGGTCGTCGGTGTGCAAGTCCTGTGCACCGACGCGCACCTTCGTCCTGACCAGTGCATCTCTCACGCCCGGGAACGCCGGGAGTGAGGGGAGCACGAACACCTCCACGGCACCGCATCGCACGGCGGCATGCGTGCGCGCGATCCGCGCGATCTCGGCCGCCCACCGCCGCGATTGCTCCACCCCCAGATACGACTTGAGGCTCACCCCCAGAACACGCGGAACGGGTCGCGCGGAGGCTGCGGCGCCGGGCTCATCCACAGGTACCCGTCTGCTCGTAGGCGTTGATCGCGGCCACCTTCGCAGCAGACGGCGATGTCTCGTCGAAGACGTAGCCGAGCCACTCGCGTGCGAGTCGTCGAGCAAGCTCGAGGCCGATGACGCGCTGGCCGAAGGCCAGCACCTGGGCGTTGTTGCTGAGCACGGCCCGCTCGACGCTGAAGCCGTCATGCGCGGTGACGGCACGGACGCCGTCGACCTTGTTCGCAGCGATGGCCACACCGAGGCCGGTGCCGCACACGAGGAGCGCGCGATCGGCTGCGCCGTCACGGATGCGCTCGGCGGCGGCGACCGCGACCTTCGGGTACGCCGTGTGTCCGTCGGCATCGACACCGACGTCGACGACGGACGCGACGCGCGGGTCCGCCTCGAGGTCGGCCTTCAGCTGCTCCTTGTACTCGTATCCGGCGTCGTCACAGCCGACGACGATGCGCCACTTCTCAGGCATGGGATTCCTTTCGACGGGTCTCAGTGATCGCCGAGCGTGTCGGCGACGGCGGTGACGGCCAGGGCGAGCGAAATCGCGCCGGGGTCGGGCGTGCCGAGGCTCTTCTCCGTGTGCGGGCGCGCGCGCCCCACGCGCGGAATCAGGTCGGCCGTGCGGTGAGCGGCGTCCGTCGCGGCCCCCGCGGCGCGGCGCCATGCGGTCAACAGATCAGCACCTTCCGCCGTCTGCTCCGCCAGCTCGTGCGCGAACGGCACCAGCGCATCGACGAGGGTCTTGTCTCCCTCTTCGGCTCCCCCGTAGTCCTGTACCGCCTTGCGGGCAGCCTCGATACCTGCTGCCACGGTGGTGGCGGCCGGGGCGGACACATCGCCGATGGTGGCCCCCAGCGCTCGGAGAGCCGCCCCCCAGAGGGCACCGGATGTGCCGCCGGCCTTGTCGGCCCACGCGTCACCCGCGGCGATCAGCACCGCCCCCGCGCCGGCACTGCTCTCCGACGCCGCCCGCGCTGCTTCATCGGCCGCGCGCACTCCGCGCTGCATTCCGATGCCATGGTCACCGTCGCCGGCAACGGCGTCCAGACGCCCCAGCTCGTCCGCCTCACGGTCGATGACCGCCTTGATGGCGGCGATCGCGGCGACCACCCGTACACCCGCCTCAGCGGATTCAGCGGTTCCCGCGGCGATCGACTGCTCGATCGCCGCGTCATTCTCGAGGACGGCCTCGGTGCCGGACGTCTCGACGGCACCCTTGCGGTACGCGGGCGTGTAGGCGGGCGAGCGCCATGCCGCTTCGAGTTCCTCGTCGAGCCACGTCAGGGTGAGGGAGACCCCCGCCATCTCGAAGCTCGTGGCGTACTCGCCCACCTCCGGCTCGATGACGATGAGCCCCGCCTCGTCCAGGAGCCGCTCCACCGCGCCGTACACGACGAACAGCTCCTCCGCCTTCACGGAGCCGAGGCCGTTGACGATGACGGCGACGCGCGTGCCGTGATCGTCCGGCGCATCGGCGAGCAGACCCTCGACGAGGAGTCGCGCGATCTCATCTGCCGTTCCGAGCGGTCGCACCTCGAGTCCCGGTTCCCCGTGGATGCCCATACCCACGGCCATCTGGCCCTCTGGCACCGTGAAGAGCGGAGCGTCGGCTCCCGGCAAGGTACAGCCCGAGAAGGCGACGCCGAGAGAACGAGTGCGCGCATTGGCACGCGCGGCGATGCCGGCGACCGTGTCGAGATCGAACCCCTGCGCCGACGCCCAGCCGGCTGCCCGGAACACCGCCAGGTCGCCGGCGATCCCGCGCCTCTTGTGCGCCTCGCTGGAAGGCGCGCTGCAGACGTCATCGGTCACCCTCACGGTGCGGCAGGGGATTCCCTCGTCGATCAGTCGCTGCTGCGCGAGGTCGAAGTTCAGCACGTCTCCGGCGTAGTTGCCGTATGACAGCAGCACACCGGCATCCGTGGCGACCGACCGGGCGACGGAGCAGATCTGCTGGGTGCTCGGCGAGGCGAAGACATTCCCCATGGCAGCTGCGTGAGCAAGACCCTCGCCGACGAGGCCCGCGAAGGCGGGGTAGTGACCGGAGCCGCCGCCGATGACGACGGCGACGTTTCCGGCAGGCGTCCGGGTGCGGCGTGCGACGCCGCCCGGAACCCGTCGCACCAGTGATCGATGCACGGAGACGAAGCCCGCGGCGGATTCGTCGGCGAAGCCTTCGGAAGTGTTGAGGACGTAGCTCATGATGTCTTTCGTTCGTGGTGTGGGGGCGGATGCCGGCGGGCACCGCCCCCACGGGCCGCGCGGGAGCGCGCGACCGGTCCGGATCCGGCTCAGCCGGAGTAGGTGAAGGGCCCCGTCATGTTCGCGACGTTGTCGGCGGTGATGAGGATGCAGTCGAAGGACTGCTTCTCGGTCTCGGGGGCCTCACCGGTGCGGATGTACTCGTCCGCGAGCCGCACTGCCTCCTCGGAGAAGACAGCCACCGGCTGCAGGACGGTGTAGGCCATCTCTCCGGCCTCGACCGCGGCGACGGCGTCGGGAGAACCGTCGAAGCCGCCGACGACCACGCCGTCGAGCTGGCCCGCCTCCTGAAGCGCAGCGATCGCGCCCAGAGCCATCTCGTCGTTTCCGGAGATCACGCCGTTGATGTCGGAGTTGGCCTGCATGAGGGCCTGCATCTTGTTCCGTCCCTCGGTGCGGTCCCAGTTGGCGACCTCTTCACCGACCTCGACGAGATCGGGGTATTGCGTGATGACGGTCGAGAACCCATTCGATCGCGTCTGCGCGTTGTTGTCCGACGGTGCGCCGAACAGCTCCACGTAGTTGCCCGCCTCCTCCATCTGCGCAACCCACTCCTGAGCTCCGATGGCGGCACCCTGCGAGTTGTTGGAGACGAGCTGGGCCAGCGCGATTCCCGACTCGTTGATCTCCGCGTTGACCAGGAACACCGGGATGCCGGCATCCGTGGCCTTCTGCACGGCGGCGACGGAGCCGTCGGCGTTCGCCGGGTCGAGGATGATTGCGGCGGACTGGTTCGAGATCGCCGTGTCGATCAGCGAGTTCTCCGTGTTGGTGTCGCCGTTGTGGGCTCCGACCGTCGCTTCGTATCCGAGCTCTTCCGCGGTCGCCTGCGCAACGTCGCCCTCGGTCTTCCAGTAGGGGTTGGCGGGATCGTTCACGATGATCGTGATGAGACCACCGGCCTCACCCTCCTCCGCCGCGCCCGATGAATCGGCCGGTTCTCCGGAAGAGCATGCGCTCACGCCCAGCGCGAGTGCACCCGCAGCGAGGGCGGCGATGACCTTCTTGCGAAACATGGATCGTCCTTTCTTGGTGACCCGACAGCGTGCTCGATGCCGGGATGGTGCGGTCAGGAGGAGCGTCCGGCGGTGGCCGGCTGGGCCTCTCCCGACGAGGACGGCGCCGACGGACCCGTCGGGGACGGGGGCGACGCCGGGTTCGAGGGTGCGGCCGGGCGGCGCCGGCGACCGTACTGCAGGGTGTTCAGCAGGACCGCCACGACGATGACCGCTCCCATGAAGACCATCTGCCAGTAGGCGGAGACCCCCACGATCACGAGCCCGTCGGCGAGGAAGCCGATCACGAAGGCTCCGAGCAGCGTTCCCCGGATGTTGCCGCGGCCGCCGGAGAGGGCGGCGCCGCCGATCACCACGGCAGCGATCGCCGTGAGCTCGTAGGTGTTTCCCGCGGTCGGGCTCGCGCTCGTCAGCGTCGACGCCAGGATGAGGCCCGCGACCGCGGCGCACATGCCGGAGATCACGTAGACCGAGACCTTCACACGACGGACCGGGACACCGGACAGCTCGGCTGCCCGCTCGTTTCCCCCGGAGGCGTAGAGCCACCGGCCGAATCGCGTGCGGCCGAGAACGTAGCCCAGCACGATCGCGACGATGCCCATGATGATGACGCCGATCGGGATCCCCAGAATGCGGTTGAATCCGAGCCACGCGAAACCGGTGTTCCCGAGAGCCGGATCGCCGTCCAGGTCGTTGATCGTCAGTCCGTTGGTCATGAGGAGGGCGAGTCCGCGCACGACGTAGAGCATCCCGAGCGTCGCCACGAACGGAGCCACCTTGAATCGCGCGACGAGGATGCCGTTGACGAGCCCGACCAGCGCGCCGACACCGACGGACAGGAGGACGACCACCGGAACGCTCGGAAAGAGGATCACGCCGAAGATGTTGATCGGCACCCCTTGCAGGAGGAAGCCTCCGATCACGGCCGAGAAGCCGAGGGTCGACCCGACCGAGAGGTCGATGCCCCCGTTGAGGATCACCATGAGCATCCCCATGCCCAGCAGTGCGTAGATGGCGACGTGCGACGCCATGATCAGCAGGTTCTCCACCGTGAGGTAGTTGGGAGAGAGGAGGGAGAACACCACGATGATGAGGATGAGAGCGAGGAACGCCCGCCCCTCCAGGAGCAGCTTCGCCAGCGAGAATTCCTTGCGCTTGGCGAGGATGGTGGTGGTGGTTGTCGTCGTCATTGTCCGATCCGTTCTGGACTCTCTATGCGGCCACGGACTCGCCGGAGGCGGCCATGATCATGTCCTTGGTGGCGTCGGGACCGAACTCTGCCGAGATCCGGCCGCGGCGCATCACGATGATCCGGTGGGCGATGCTGAGGCACTCGCCCACCTCTGAAGTGGAGTAGATGACGGCGAGGCCGTCTCGTGCGCGATCGGCGAGGAGTCGGAAGACCTCGCCTTTCGCACCGACGTCGATTCCTCGGCTGGGCTCGTCGAGGAGCATGACGCGAGGCTCGGTGGCGATGATCTTGCCGATCACGACCTTCTGCTGGTTGCCTCCGGACAGCGCTCCGATCAGCTGATCCGGGCCGGAGGTCTTGACCGTCACGGTCTGGATGAGATCCCGCGCCCGCTCCTTCTCGCGCCGACGGGAGAGCATGCCGCGCGAGAGGCTCCGCGTCAGACTCGCCAGCGTGAGATTCGTCCCCACATCGAAGGTCTGGACGAGGCCGTCGCGCTGCCGGTCCTCCGGGACCAGCCCGACGCCGGCGTCGATGCGCTCGGCGATCGACAGTGGCGCCAGCGACGCGCCGTCCAGCAGAACGTCACCCTCCGCGACCTCTTCCTTTCCGGCGATCGCCTCGAGCAGCTCGGTGCGTCCGGCGCCCATCAGCCCGTAGATGCAGACGATCTCACCCTTGCGCACGTCGAGACTCAACCGATTCACGATCGCGCGCTCGGGGTTCTCCGGGTCGACGACGGTGAGGTCTCTGACCTGCAGGATCGCCTTGCCGAACTCGTATCCGGTCGGTGGCGACCCGAGATCGAAGTTCTCGCCGACCATGTTCCGCACGATCCACTCGAGGTCGATGTTGGCTCGCTCGTCGCGCGCCGTCATCGTGCCGTCTCGGAGCACCACCGCGTGGTCGGTGACCTCGAGCGCTTCTTCGAGATGGTGCGAGATGTACACGATCGCGACTCCGCGGGCGAGGAGATCGCGGATGATGCCGAAGAGCACCTCCACCTCTGCCGCGGCGAGAGCCGACGTCGGCTCGTCCATGATCAGGATGCGGGAGTTCACCGACAGGGCGCGGGCGATCTCGACGATCTGCTGTTGACCGACCCGCAGATCGTGCACGAGCGTGTCCGGTGCGATCGGCAGCTGCATCTCATCGAGCAGCGCCTGCGTCTGACGCGTCTCCTCGGCGTAGTCGACGCCCAGAGGACCGCGGATCTCCCTCCCCATGAAGATGTTGTCCCGCACGGAGAGATTCGGCGCGAGGCTGAGCTCCTGATGGATGATCGAGATGCCCCGGTCGCGGGCCTCGTTGGTGGAGGCGAACGTCACCGGCTTCCCGTCCAGGACGATCTGTCCCGACGTCGGCTGCTCCACGCCGGAGAGGATCTTCATGAGGGTGGACTTGCCGGCGCCGTTCTCTCCGAAGAGGGTCGTGACGGTCCCCCGCCGGATCTCGAAATTGACCCCCTTGAGGGCGCGGGTTCCGCCGTACGTCTTGACGATGTCGCGTGCTTCCAGCACGACGTGGTCGTAGTCGGCCTCACGGCTCATGACACCGACACCTCCACCGGGGTCACCAACCACGACTCGGGGTTGATGAGCGTGAACGCTCCGGTGACCGTGATCGTCTCGCCGGTCAGCGCCTCCGAGTCGATATCGGCCAGCACGGCGGCCTTCATCTCCTCATTGAGCGCGGACCCGGCATTCTGATAGTCGATCTGGTTGGTGAACTGCCCGAACGTGATCTCCCCGGTCGCATCGCGCAGCTCGGTGCCGTTGATCGCCGGACCGGTCTGTAGGCGGATCAGAAGATCGTCCGGCACTCCTTCGACGTCGACCTCATAGATTCCGGACTGCCCTTCTCCGACGACTCCGGTGAAGGTCACGCTGAAGACGGGTCCCCCCGAACTCTCGACGGCGTATTCCGCCGCGGCGGCCTCCGGGTCGGCGGCGATAGCTTCGGCGAGTTCCTGTGCCTCCACGGCCTGCGCGACGATATCGGACTGGACGGTCGGGAAGGTCTCCGCGCCGAAGGTCTCCGCGTCGAATTCCACGGCACCCTGCGCCAGCGGATCATCCGCCGCGACGACCCGCGTTCCGAGCGCCATGCCGACGACCACGAGGACCCCGACAGCGATCCAGATCCACATCGCTTTCCGCGACGAGCCGCTGCGGCCTGCCTTCGCGCGTGCGGTCGTGTCGCTCACAGGAGCACCCGCGACTCGGTGTCGTTGGGACGGATCTGGAGCTTGCGCCCTTCGCCCTTGCGGAACATCTCCAGCGCCTGGGAGTAGTCGTCGAGGGTGAAGGAATGACTGATCATCGCGGTCGCGTTGATCGCCCCGGCCTCGAACAGTTCGACCGCGCGGCCGAAGGAGTTCAGCACCGCCATCGTCCCGACGATCGAGATCTCATCCCGATAGACGCGGAAAGGAGAGAACTGCGCGGTCTTGTCGGCCGGTGCGACACCGAAGTCCTGAAAGAAGCCTGCGGGCTTGACGCGCGTGAGCGCGTCTTCGATCGCGCGGATGTTTCCCGTGCAGTCGATCACGACGTCCCACTTCTCGCGGTCGGCGTCGTCTGCCGAGGTGTAGCGGAGGGCGATGCCGCACTCCTGCGCCGTCTTGAGCCTCTCCGAATTCAGATCGATGATCGTGACGGTGGCGGCGCCCGCCTTCGTCGCCAGCTGCGCCATGAGCAATCCCATCGTGCCGGCGCCGTAGACGAGCACGTGGTCGCCGAGTCGCCGGGGCAGCACGTCCCAGCCGCGGATGGCGCACGCCAGGGGCTCGATGAGCGCGGCTTCATAGAGGTCGGTTTCGGGCTTGAGCTTGTAGACGTTGCTCGCCGGCGCAGTGAAGTACTCCTGGGATGCACCGTCCGAAGCCACCACGCCGAGTCCGTTCCAGAACCGGCAGAGGTTCTGATGGCCGTTCAGACAGTACTCGCACTCGCCGCACGTGGTGCTGGGGTTCACCGCCACGTGGTCGCCGACGGCGAAGTCGAAGACGCCGGAGTTGACGCCGTCGCCGAGCGCGACGATGGTGCCGGTCGCTTCGTGTCCGGGCACGAGGGGGAAGATCGTCCCCTCGAACTCCCCGTCGAACACATGAGTGTCCGTCCCGCAGATCCCCACGGCCGCCGTCTGGATGAGGATCTCTTTGTAACCGGGCTCGGGCCGGTCTCGGTTCTCGAGGGCGAGGGCCCCTTCGTCTGTGAAGACAATCGCGCGCATCTTTGCTCCCGTACTCGTCGTCACCGAAGACGCGGGTACGCTCCCGAGCCTCGGCGCTCTCCCCATTCGAATGGGGCCGGAGGTCTTCCTCCGTGTGATGTTAAGTGTGATCTTGACACGCTTTCACGTGACAAGCAACATCTGTTTATAACATTTGTGTCGAGGTGAGCGGATGCGACCTCGCAGCGATCAAAGGAGACGCCGTGTCGGAACTGCGTTGGGAAGAGATCGATCGGCGCGCGGTGGACACCGTGCGCGTGTTGGCGGCGGATGCTGTCGAGAAGGTCGGCAATGGTCACCCGGGAACGGCGATGAGTCTCGCTCCGGCGGCGTACCTGCTGTATCAGCGGGTGATGAACCACGACCCCGCGGACGTGCACTGGCCGGGTCGTGATCGTTTCATCCTTTCGGCGGGGCATTCGTCGTTGACGCAGTACATCCAGCTGTATCTGGGTGGGTTCGGGTTGGAGCTGCAGGATCTGAAGGAGCTGCGGACGTGGGGGTCGAAGACCCCGGGTCACCCGGAGTTCGGTCACACCGATGGTGTGGAGATCACGACCGGGCCGCTGGGTCAGGGTCTGGCGTCGTCGGTCGGGTTCGCGTACGCGGCCCGGTATGAGCGGGGTCTGTTCGACCCGGAGGCTGCGCCGGGTGAGTCGCCGTTCGATCACACCATCTATGTGATCGCGTCGGATGGGGACATCCAGGAGGGCATCACCAGCGAGGCGTCTTCGTTGGCCGGGCATCAGGAGCTCGGCAATCTCGTGGTCATCTACGACGCGAATCAGATCTCGATCGAGGACGACACCGACGTCGCGTTCACCGAGGAC
>CEQU01100358.1_pt1 | contig 17270 bp, 14 predicted proteins | sample 531031 | NCBI WGS metagenome assembly CEQU01 (sample SAMEA2621216, study PRJEB7988) | marine metagenome | isolation source: saline water (ENVO:00002010), including
ATTTTTTCATAATTTAGATTTTGAGAACTTTTTGAACCAATAGAAATTACTCTTGAATGAATAGATACGCCAAAGAATTCTAAGAATTTCCTAGCGATTGAACCAGCAGCTACTCTTGAAGCAGTTTCTCTAGCGCTTGCTCTCTCTAAAATATTCCTAAGGTCAGTTTGATTGTACTTAAGAGCTCCAGGAAAGTCAGCATGACCTGGAACTACCTTAGTGAAAACTTTTTTGTCAACATCAACGGGTACTTCTTCTATGGACATTGCTTCATTCCAGTTTTCAAAGTCCTTGTTTTCTATCCATAAAGCTATAGGAGATCCTAGTGTTTTTCCATGGCGTACACCAGATTTAATTAAAGCTTTATCTTTTTCAATTTTCATTCTTCCTCCCGACCCATACCCCTTTTGCCTCCTTGTCATCTGATGTTCAATATAATTTTCAGAAATTTCAAGATCAGCAGGCATGCCCTCAACAATAACTGTTAAGCCTTGCCCATGAGATTCACCTGAAGTTAAATATCTAAGTTTTGACATAATTAATCACCTACATTACTATCATAAAGCATCTAATGCTTTTTGCATAACATTAATTGGAGCTTTTATATTTAGTGCTTTTTCTAATCCTTCTACTCCTTGATACAAAAGCATACTAAGCCCTGTCCCATATTCTGCACCTGACTTTTCAAATTCCTTTATGAAGGGGGTTATTAGAGGCGAGTATACTATGTCATAACCGAAGGTTTTAGATGAAATTAATTCAGATGTAATTGGAGAAGTCATAGGCGCAGGGCCCCCTGCCATCCCTAAAGATGTTGTATTTATTATGATGTCTGTATAGGGAGCATAATTAGCTAATGAGTCTCTATTGTATAAAATTGGTTCTATCTTTACTTTACTGGTAGATAATTCTCTTGAGACAATATGAGCTTTGTCATAATTTCTATTACATAGTATAATTTTTTTTACTCTAGATTTTATTAACCCATAAATAATTGCCCTAGAGGCTCCACCTGCACCAAAAACTAGTGCAGTTTTATCCTTAGGTAAGAATTTATATTTTTCTGTTAATGATCTAATAAAACCTGAGGAATCTGTATTGTCTCCTAGAAGTTTATTATTTTTGTTGTATATCCAATTAACCGCTCCTATAGCTTTAGCCGAATCAGATACATCGTCAATTAAAGCGATAACATTCTGTTTATGAGGTAATGTGACACATGAAGCAATAAAAGATTCTTTTCTAAAAGAGTTGATTTTTTCTTCTAATTTTTCAGGATGAACATCCCACTTTTCAAAAACATTTTTATTGTCTAAATAATCTAAAGCAGCTTGCTGGAAAACTGGAGACAGACTATGATTTATTGGATGTCCTATCACTCCAATATTATTTCTCATATAATTTGATTTCCTTTTTTTTGCATGAATGAATCTAAAATTATTGCTGCAGACGCAGAATCTATGATGCCCCTATCAAGATTTCTAAACATATTTGGTGACCTTCCAGATTCTCTCAATTTATTTTCAGCTTCTACACTAGATAGTCTTTCATCTATAGTATGAACAATAATATCTAATTCTTTATTTACATACTTGCAAAATTTTAGAACCTTTTTGGATGATTTGCTATGGGATCCATCGAGATTAATTGGTAAACCGACGACCAAAGTTTTTATATTATATTTTATTATTAAGTTATTAAGTTTGCTAAGAATTTCTTTATTGTTTTCTATATATTTTAAAGGAGAGGCTATTGTATTTGTATCATCACTGATTGCTATCCCTAAGCGTTTCTCCCCATAATCTATCCCTAGAATTCGATTATTTTTTTCTATACTCAAGATTTTTTACTCTTGTTTATTTGATTACTTATAATCTCAGTACATTTATTTAATACTTTAGATAGCTCAACAGATTTTTTTGCTCCTGCTTGTGCAACTTTATTATTACCACCGCCGCCTCCATCCATCAATAATGAAATTTGTTTTGCTATTTCTCCAGCATGAAAATTATTATCGGCTAAGAAATTGGAGCACATAATAACTACATAAGACTGGTCGCCTATATTACTACCTAAAATAATCAATGAATCTTCATTTTTGGCTCTGAAATGATCACCAGTTTGTCTTAGAGATTGTATATTTGAAGCGTTGACTTCTCTAATTATTACATCTATGATTTTCTTCTTGATTTGAATTTTCTTATCTCCTGAATAGTTTTCATTATCATTCGATAGGGATCCAAAAAGTAATTGCTGTTCTAAATTTAAGATTTTTTTATCATTATTTGCTAATTTGGTACTCAGAGAAATAATCCTATCAACAAGATCATTATCAGGAACTTTAAGAAAATTAGTTGCTTTTTTCATGGCACTAAATTTTTCAATTATTAGCCTTTCAGAGGCAATACCAGTGATTGCTTCCAATCTTCTTATCCCAGAACCAATACCTGTTTCTGAGGTAATTATAAAACTACCTATACCGCCTGTATAATCCATATGAGTTCCTCCACATAATTCATAGCTCCAAGGAGGTGTAATCTTAATTGTTCTAACATCAGTATCATATGTATCTCCAAAAAAGGCTAAAGCACCATCATCCACAGCTTCTGTGTATGTTGTTGAATCTACATTTACTTTATGATTCTCTCTTATTGCTTCGTTAACTCTATTCTGAATTTCAATTAATTCTTCATTAGTAAGTGGCTTTAAGTGTGTAAAATCAAATCTTAACTTTTCAGGTTCAACTACAGAGCCTGCTTGTTTCACATGTGTGCCAAGAATTTCTCTTAATGCTGCTTGAACCAAGTGGGTTGCAGTATGATTTCTTTTTATTTTTTCTCTCCTAGTAACATCAACCTGCAAATTTATCTCATCTCCAACAGATAATTTTCCTTTTATGCTACTTGCAAAATGGACAGATATATTGCCGTAAGGGTATTGTGTGTCATTTATAACGATATCTACTTGATCATTATGCATATAACCACTGTCACCAATTTGTCCACCTCTTTCAGCATAAAATGGAGTTTCAGAAACGATTATTTGAGCATTAGATTCTTTTTCAATCGACTCTACAATTTGATCATTATGAATGATACTAATTACTTTAGACTTATGATTAGTTTTTTCATACCCAACAAATTTGGTGCTATGGATATCTAAATTTTTAAAGATTTCCAAATTTTGACTTTTATTCAATTGGCCGCTATTTTCTTTTGAAACTTTTTTCTGATTTTCAAGCTCTTTGTAAAAACTATTTATATCAAGATCTAAGTTGTTTTGTTTTGCAACTTCAATTGTAATTTCGACAGGGTATCCATAAGTATCATAAAGAATAAAAGCTTCTCTACCTGTTAGTGATTTATCAAAGTTTTTTGTATTTGATTTTTTAGATTCATTTGCTGCAATTTTTAAGCCATTAGAAAAATTATCTGAAGATTCTCTCTTTTTATTTTTTTTTCTAAAATTAATCATCCCATCTAGTACTGATTGTCCATTAGACAAAGTTTTACTAAAATTCTCTTCTTCTTTAGATATGACATCAATAATAAAATTTTTATTATCAGCTAATTCTGGGTAGTATTCTCCCATCTCTCTACTTATTACGTCAACCAATGAAGAAAGCGGAGATTCTAAAAGATCTATTTTTTTAGCGAATAACATTCCTCTTCTAATCAATCTTCTTAGTACATAGCCTCTACCAGTATTACTAGGTGAAACTCCATCTCCTATAAGAAATGATGCTGACCTAGCATGTTCGGCAACGACTCTGATGGCTTCATCTGTCTCTTTACTTTTCCCCCATTTAATATTTGAGCATTTCTCAACAGTTTTTATAATAGGTATAAAGACATCTGTTTCATAAACATTATCAACGTTTTGAAGAACTGCTAACGTTCTTTCAAGTCCCATTCCCGTATCTATGTTTTTATTGGGTAAAATAGTATCATTTCCATCCTTATCTCTGTAAAACTGAGTGAAAACTAAGTTGTATAATTCAATGAAATCATCATGAAGATTTGGCCCCCATTTTTCTTTTCTCTTAGTATCATTTTTTGGAGGGATGTTATCATTAGAACCTAAATAATAATTTATCTCACTACTAGGACCACAAACACCCTCATCACCTGCCGGTCCCCACCAGTTATCTTCATCCCCAAATCTATATATTCTTTCTTTTGGAATACCTAGATCTAGCCAAATTTTTTCAGCTTCATCGTCAGTTTTATAAACTGTAATATATATTCTTTCTATTTCTAAATTAAGTTTGTCGGTAATAAGCTCTAACGCCCAAGAGCAAGCTTCTTTTTTAAAATAATCGCCAAAACTGAAATTGCCTAACATTTCAAACATAGTAAGATGAGTGTTGTCTCCTACTTCTTCTATATCTGTAGTTCTGAAACATTTTTGTGATGTAGTAATTCTTCGATTGGGAGGTGTTTTTTCACCCGAGAAGTATGATTTGAATTGCGCCATACCAGAATTAATTAGTAACAATGTAGGGTCACTTGCTGGAATTAAAGAGGATGATGGCAAAATTGAATGATTTTTTTCTTTAAAAAAATCAAGAAAAGTTTGCCTTAATGTATCTTTAGTGTACAAATTCATTTTTATAGTATAGTTTATATAGCAAATTTCATAAAGATAATTTCTTATTCTGAATCATTTGATTCTATATATTTAGTATTTAAAATATCATCAGGTTCAGAATATAATATTCTTGATTTCATATCAGAGTATTTGTCAGCAAGTAACTCTTCTCTTTTTTCAGGTGTTATTTCATCTGTATCTTTATTATTATTTAGCTCATTATTTATGCTTACTTTCTCTTTTGTTATATCACGATTAAATGGTGATTGATTTTCCCCCCAATATACAGTCTGATGAGGAAAAGGTATCTCAATATTTTCTTCGTCAAATCGAATTTTAATTCTTTTTCTTAACTCTCCCATTATTTCCCATTGTTTCATAGGCTTACAGTCACCTAGAATTTTGAATGTTACTGCTGAATCATCAAGTGAATTTAATCTTAAAACTTGAGGAGGAGTTATTAGCATTAGTCCATAGTATTCATCATTTGAGAGATCTTTACCTACTTCATTCAGTATTGATATTACTTTTTCTATATTTTCTTTATACGCTACTCCAATATCTAAATTTACACGTGACCAGTATTTTGTTTTATTTGAAGCTACCGTGATTTCTCCATTCGGGATAATATGAACTTGCCCATCAAGATCTCTTAATATTGTCCTTCTGAGATTGATTGATTCGACCAATCCAGAAATGCCTGCAATTGTAACAACATCACCTGTCCGATACTGATTTTCAGCTAAAATAAATATACCTGAAATTAAATCTCTTACAAGATGTTGCGCTCCAAATCCAACAGCAATTCCCGCAATTCCAAATCCTCCTATTACAGGTGCTATAGGAATAGAGAGCTCAGAAAGAATCATAAAAATAGCTAGTATGTATATTAGTGTGATAACTGCACCAACAAAAACTCCTGATAATGTTTTTGATCTTTTTAAGATTTCATCGTGGTCTGACGTGGATGATTGCCCAAGCATTATTGATGTAAGTAGTTTTGGTATGAAATTTTTGGAAAATTTCACACAAAAAAATGATAAAATAATGATTGTTAGAATTCTTATACCATCTATTAATAGCCAACTAAGAACGTTTGCTCCTATTTTATTTAAAATATCCATTAATGGATCTACGTTATTTCCAAGAACAGAATAAATTAGTACCAAGGCTATTAAACTTATAAAAATTCCCGACAAAACATTAAAGTATTTACCCTCAATAGATCGTAACCCTGATGTATATATATCAATTGTTTTATCAATCTCTTGTTTTGTAATTATAGTTAATCTCTTGTTTAGTTTACTCTTAATGAATGCCTTTAGTAAAAGCCATAAAATTATAGAAAAAATAATAATTAATATAGCTAAAAAACCTCCATCTGTTATCCAGTATAGAAATGTATCCTTTTCTGGGTTTCCTAGTAGGTTTTTAAGAAATGTTTTCAATCTTTATGAGCCTTTTTTCCATAGAGTAATATAAGATTCATCGTTTTCATTGATTATACTTTCTATATTACTCTTATAATTATTTTTAACAAAGTCTATTTCAAGTTTGATAAGGTTCATAATCTTATTTGAAAGATTTTCAATAAAAACATCATCAGTTTTGTCAGAAAATATTTCAACAAGCGCATTCTTAAGCTGATCTTTTGATAATTTTATTATTTCTTTGTTGAAAAAAATTATACCTACTTGAGACAAATTATCTTGGGCTATACCTACTTTATTAATTATTATTTTAATTATTTCATTTCTAACTAATTTTTCAATTTTTTGAGGTAAGGATATAAGTTTCATAAAATCTATATCATCAGTTCTTATTAGTTTGGAAAATTCGTCTGTAACATTATCGTGAAATTTGTTATCAAGCAATTTATCTAGTGATAAACTAAATACGGTATTTTCATCTAGTTTATCTTTACCGGAACGGGTATCTATAACTAAAAATTCTTTTAGGTGAGGAAAAATACAAAGAGTAATATCAGAATTTTTATTCTCTGAAGTAAACATTTATAAATTTTCTCCATTCTTAATTATCAAGGCATTATTTCCAAATATTTCTTTTCTCCAACCAAATAGAGATTTATTATATGGATCGTCGTTTAATATAATTTCTTCAATATCTTTTCTATTTGATATTAACCCTCTCGATACATTATACATAATTGATGTTTTATCTAAGTATGTTGATATCCTACTTAATAATTTATTTTGCGTTGAACTAAGTTTTTTCTTACGTATGTTATTGATTATGCGGTGGTTTTGTAAGTATATTTCTATAAAATTGTATAAATTTGTTTTTTCAGATAAATCAATAAAGTCACTTTTTATTTTCATAACTAAATTCTCTCTATCCTTTGATGTTATGAAATCTCTGATTATTTTGTCCTCAAAAACCCATTTTCTGGGGACATTTTTTTTTTGTGCAATTTCTTCTCTAAAATCATAAATTTTTTTATATAATATAGAATAATTATCCTCTTGTTTATCTGATTTTTCGAAGATATTATTTACACATAATTTCATCTCTTCATTCATCCAATCTGATTTTTTTTCTTGTGACAATTTTTCAGATAAAGGTTTATATAATTCATGCAGATACTTAACATCATTAAGAGCATATATTAGCTGTTTTTTCGAGAGGGGACGATTTGTCCAATCGCTAATTCTTTCTTTTTTATCTAATTCGATATCAAGAATTTTTTCTACAAGTTTTTGATAAGAAATTTGTTCATCATAACCTAAAAAACTAGCAGCAATTTGAGTGTCAAAAATATTAGATATTTTTATATTCAACTCATTATTTAATATTTCTAAATCCTGGGTATGAGCATGAAAAATTTTTAAGATTTTCTTATCAGAAAGAATAACTTTTAGTGGTTCAAGATTAATTTCTGTGCTAAGAGTGTCTATAAGTATGGAGTTATTTTTTGTATGCATTTGAATAGAGCAAAGTACTGGCCAATATGTTTTATGTCTTATAAATTCTGTATCAAAAGAAATGATTTTTTCTTGAGATAAGTTTGTTATAATACTTTTTAGTTCACTAGAGTTTGCGATAATTTTTCTGTTATCAGAATATAGACTTGCCAAATAATTTGCTCCAAATCCACCCAACCATTAAACCTATCAGAATAGAAAAAGGTAAACCAATAAACAGGCTTGAAAATAATACATCTCTTGAATTAGTTAGGGTTTCATCATACTGAAATAGTGCAATGACTGTGAAAATAAGTCCCATTATCAATCCTAATAATGCTCCAAATAATGTAGTTTTATTAAATTTCATATTTTCCTCCAATTAGGATTTCTAATATCATGATGAGTTTTTGATAGGCGAATTTGATGAAATTATGTTTTTATCTTTTAACTCTTCCCAAAAAGAATAAGGTATTTCAAATTTAATCATTTCTATATTTTCAATAAGTTCATCCATTGATTGTACTCCTGGTATTACTGAAATTATTGCTGGGTGATTTAAAACGAATTGTAAAGCAGCAGCTTTCATAGGTACGGAATTCTTTTCACAGAAGAAATTTATTTTTTTTGCCTTTTCTATAAGTTTTTGTGGTGCTGGTTCATAATTATATGAAACAGGTCCATCTAAGTCTCTTGCCAATATTCCAGAATTATATGGACCACCTATAACAATTTTTACATCATAATCTATACAATCAGACAAAAATTCGAGTGAATTTTGCTCAAGTAATGTATATCTACCGGCTAAAAGTATTATATCTAGATCAAATTTGCGGATAAATTTTCTTGGCATTTGCCATTCATTCATCCCGCAACCTATAGCTTTAACTAATCCTTCATCTCTTAATTTTATTAATGTTGGGAAAGCATAATTTATGACTTGTTCTTCACCAAAATCTCTAGTATCAGGATCATGAACATAAACGATGTCTATAGAATCTATACATAATCTCTTAAGACTTTCTTCTATAGAAGTATATATTGCTTTTTCTGTCCAATCATCTATGCAGTAAGATATTTTATTTTTTGAATTTTCTCTAACTAACCTACCAACTTTTGTCGAAATAAGAAACTCTTCTTTTTTAATTTTTGAAAAAACAGATTTCCCTATTCTTTTTTCTGCTTTACCTGACCCATATAATGGTGCGGTATCAATATATCTAAATCCATTTTTATAAGATTCATTTAGTACTTTTATAGCATTTTCTTCTGCTGATCCACCAAATAGTCCGCCTGCTAGACTGTCTCCAGAAAGAGGTGCTGTCCCTAAGCCTAAATTAGGAATCATAAGCCCAGTTTTTCCTAATTTGTTTTTTTTAAATGGGATCATAAATTCTTTGAGTTTTTCTCTATGATTTCTATAACTCCGGCAATGTCATATTCAGATTTATTATCATTCATAAGTTCTGAAAACATATTAAGTGATATTTTTGTTAAGTCTAACGATAATTTATTTTCTTTTGCGAATTCAATGATTATTTTTAAGTCTTTGTCTACATTTCTTACTGGAGCAGGAGAATTAGGAAAATTTCTATCTTTGGTTATTGGTGCACTTCTTTCAACCATTGTGCTGCCACCCCAACTAACACTTAATAATTCAGATGCGATATTAACATCAACTCCTACCTTATTTGCAAATGCAAATGCTTCTGCTGCAGCAACTGTATTAACTCCAACAAGAAGTTGATTAACTAACTTCATTCCTGTTCCAGCCCCAGAATTACCCATATATCTCACATTGGTACCCATTTTTGACAGATATGGATTTGCAATTTCATAAACGTTTTTATCTCCTCCAACCATTATAGTTAGCGTACCTGAAGACGCACCGGTAGGACCTCCTGATATGGGTGCATCAAGAAAACTGGCATTTTTTTTACTTAACTCATCATTGCATTTTTGAGATGTAGATACAGAAACAGTACTGTGATCAATAATAATCTGATTGTTTCTTGCGTAACTAATTATCCCTTCGTTACCTAATATGACATCAAGTGATGTAGCAACATCAGGTAGACATGTCATAATAACATCAACATTATTAACTAATTCTCTTAATGAATTAGCGCCTTTTGCACCTTTTTTAATCATGGAGTCAATTTTAGATTTAGTTCGAGTAAAAACTGTAAGGTCGGTTTTTTTTGACAATAAATTATCAGCCATACCTTGGCCCATATTACCTAAGCCAACAAAGCCTATACGCATGATTTCCTCTTTAATTTAATCTAATTGTCTAAGTCTTGGGTCGAGTCGGTCTCGTAACCAATCACCGAAGAAGTTTAGTGACATAACAACTAAAAATATACAGAATCCTGGCCAGAATGAAATCCACCAAGCTTCTTCAATAAAGTCTTTTCCATCCTTGACACTTTTTCCCCACGCTGGAATAGGATCTGGAATACCGGCACCCAAATATGATAAAGTAGCTTCAGTAAGAATCAATTGTCCTACTCTTAGAGAAGCAACAACTAAAATAGTGCTCACAGTACCAGGAAGTACATGTTTCCACATCAATCTAAAATGTGTTGCACCGGCAACCTTTGCTGCCAAAACATAGTCTTGACCTCTGATAGTTAACACATCGGCTCTAACTTGCCTAACGAATGGCGTCCATGCCACAAGAGCAATAAGGAAAATAATTACCCCTTCGGCTGCACCTCCTGAGTGTAAAAACATCTGAGCTATAACCAGTGCTATAAGAATAAATGGTAAAGCAAGCCATACATCTACTAACCTCATTAGGATTTCATCTGTCCAACCTCCAAAGTATCCACCTATTAGACCAAGTGCAGTACCTACAATGATTCCCGACGTAAGCGCATATAAAGTTACCTTAAGTGATATTCTTGCACCATATATAATTCTAGATAGAACGTCTCTCCCTAGGTTATCTCCACCTAAAATATATTTAGTTTGCGGAAATGAAGATTTTTTTGCTCTATTAAAGGCTGATACCCCACTGGTAGTTTCAAGGTCAAAGTCTTCAGCACTGGGCACAATATTATATTCTGGCATTGCCCTACCCCAAGTTGGTTCAAAGTTACGAAATTTTAGAGACTGCACAGTTGGATCTTCAGGTGCAATAACGTGTGCAAATAAACCAGTGAAGACTAAAATAATCATTATGAATAATGGTATTAGTGGCCATCTTCTTAATAGGTACCATGCTTGGGATAAAGGCGCTCTCTTAACTGACTGCAAGCCCTTTGTACTTCCTAAGCTGCTTGTTTCTGAACCTGTACTCATAATTTTTTATATTCCTCAATAATTATTATTTAATCGTATCTTATTCTCGGGTCAATATATGCATATAAAATATCGCATAAAAATGTACTACCAACAAATAGAATTGTGAAAAAGAAAACACAACCTTGCAAAACAGGAAAATCATTATTATTTACTGCTGTTATAGCCATATCTCCCATGCCTGGCCAAGTGAAAATAGTTTCAACCAAAACAGAACCACTTAAGAAAAAGGTTAGACCAAGAGTCATTCCCGTTAAGGGTTGAATAATAGCGTTCTTGAAAGCATGCTTCCATATAACAACATTATTAGAAACTCCCTTAGCCCTAGCCAATCGAATATACTCAGAATCTAAGACTTGAAGCATGGCTGTTCTTGTTATTCTTGTGTAGTATGCAAGACCACCAGATGCCATGGTTATACTTGGTAAAATTAAATGCTTGACATCCCATAAACCATCACCTCTTAGCCCTGCAGGTAATAATCTCAGTTGTACAGCAAAAATAAAAATTAATACTAAACCTAGCCAAAATTGAGGCACAGCTTGACCAAGAAGAGCAATAAATCTGCCGCAATAATCTAGTAATGAGCCTCTCTTAACAGCTGAAAGTATGCCTAATGGTATTCCGACCGCAAATGATCCTACGAATGCTACCAATCCTAAATGAATTGTGGCGGGTAAACGTTGTGTAATAGTACGGGTAACAGGTTTTCTTTCAAGTAAGGTCTCACCCATATCGCCTTGAAGAGTTTTTCCTAACCATAATCCATATTGGACTACTACTGGTCTGTCTAAAGCTAGTTTTTTTCTTAGGGCTCTTTCACCTTCTTCGGAAAGACCATAACCAGAATTTGCATATAAGTCTAGAGGGTCACCAGCGGCTCTTGAAATTAGAAATACTGCAAAAGTAGCTAGTATGATACTAAAGACCGCAAATATAGCTCTTCTAAGTATAAACTTTCTCATTAAACTCTCAAAATAATATATCTATTAATTACAATATAAAAAACCATACCAAAAAAGATTATCATTATCTACCTAATAAAAAACAATTATTTATACATTTTTATTCTTAATTGAAAAGAGGCTCAAAATTGAGCCTCTTTTCTTATAATCGTTTCTCTAATTAGAATCTATTGTAATTCTAGGTTCCAAAGTGAGTTGATTGAAGCTGCCGCAGCTTTATCCATTTCTGCAGACTTAATCTTCTTGTTGTTGAAGTAGTAAGCATCAGGAACAGCTACAACACCTGGTTGTAGTGACTGGTCGTATACGTAAGCTAAGTATTCGTTAGCAGCTTCTGTAGCAGCAGCTGAGTCTGAAGCTTTAGCCATTCTGTTGTATAGATCCAGAATTACTGGTGACTCAAATCCACATGAGAATCCACCTCGAGTTAGAGTAGTTTGTACTAGACCCTTAGGGAAATGCCATGGGTTAGACTCACGACCCTTGTCACAAGATGTGATCCATGGGTGAGTGTTTGACCTACCAACAACTGTTGGTCGGAATGTCTGGTATGAGAACTTCAAACTGAATGTAGAAATACCAATGTCAGACCAGAAACCTGCGACTGCATCAGCAACTTCACCAGTAATTGAAGCACCACCACCTAGTTCAGGACCAGCGTATACAGATGCTTCAAAGGCGTGATCGCCTAGAACACCAGATTTGTCACCAGAACCTGTTACCCAGTCAGCATCTTGTGCTTTAATCAAAGCAACAGCTGCGTCTGGGTCATATGGGTATTCGTATTTAGAATCCCAGTTAGGGTGTGATGCAGAGAAGTACTCTACGTGTACTGGAGATCCAAGACCACTTAGAAGCTGTTCGTTAACTAGGTCTCTGTCAATAGCCATAGCCATAGCTCTTCGAACTGCTTTTGCTTGGTCGGCATCTGAGACACCGTCGTCAGCATTCTTATCGTGGTTGGTTGCTCTTTCACCAGTTGTACCAATCCAAGCTAAGTCGTGAACGAATGTAGCTTTAGTTGGTAGAGGCTGACCTTTTAGTTCACCTCCAGCGTATGTGTCTTCCCATAGGTTACCAGAGAAGAATACACCAAGCTGAACTGCTGCTGAAGTTGAAGTCTGAGTAAACTCATCCATATCAAACTTAGCTGCATCTTTAGGCTCTAAGTGAGCCATGTCAACTTCACCTGTTCTTAGTAGAGCAGCACGAGTTGTTGGTTCTTTTACACCAACAATCTTAATTGTGTCTGTCTTTGCTGAGAACATGTGATGGTTAGGTCGTGCCTTCATTGTGTAAGATTCACCACTGATCCATTCATCAACTTGGTATACACCAGAACCGATAATGTTGTCTCTTACAAAATCTTCACCTTTTTCATCATAAGCTTTCTTTGAGAAAACTGAGAAAGCCTGACCAGAAGCGTTAGCATAGTCATCTTTCCATGTTGAGTCATAGTTGGTGAATTCGAAAGTTACAGTTGAATCGTCAACTGCTGTCCACTCTCCCCAAAGACCAGCAAAGTCACCAGCCTGTCCATGAATGGACTCAGGGTTAGTAGCACCGTTTGCGTTGTTCATTGACCACGCAACATCTTCAGCGGTTACATTACCAAAATCACCGTGGTGATCTTGCCAAGAAACTCCGCTCTTTATTTTGACTGTAGCTGAAGAAAGATCATCTGAAATTACAAATGATTCTGCAAGCCACATTACGGTACTATCGTCTTCTGCTCTTGCGAAAAGAGTTTCAGTAAGACCTACGTTTTTCAAGTTGTCACCTGATTGCGCAGAGTTAAGACCGTTTTCGTCATTAATTACACCGTTTGTTGCAATTACTGCAACCCCAGCAGGTGTAGTAGGGTCTGGAGCATGAATCATGTCACCATGGTCATCATGGTCATGATCATCATCCTTAGCCGGCGCCTTTGTAGGCGCAGGTGCGGCAGTTGCAGCAGGAGCTGCAGCAGCTGCTGTAGGTGCAGGTGCAGATGCAGATGAAGAATCATCAGCGTCATCTGAACTACATGCTATAGCAACAAGCATTAGACCACCGACTAGAAGTCCTGTTAGGAGCTTCCAATTTTTGTCCTTAAACAATGAGTTTCCTCCTTGGACGTGTTATTTATAACCCAAATAGGGCTCTTTTTTAGGGAGACCAACTTAGGTGAGATCTCCACGTCTTTATTTTTTTCCAACTATTGATAAAGTGAAAAATTAACATTAAAAACAATGCTAATATTCCAATTTATGTTGGAACTAACTCAGAAATTATAAATATGAACAAGGCGCGGTGTCAACTTATTATTTATAAAAAAGAGGTTAATTATTTACTATTATTCAAATATAAATATGAATGCATTCAGGATAGTTATCCGTTTGCGTTTAGAAATTACTGATATATTTATATAGTTTAGTAATAAAAATTATGAGTTATCTAAAAATAAAAATACCTGGGCAAATTTCCTTAACAATAATCCCCTTATCACTTTTGATTATGGGGGATAGTATTTTGTATGTTCTCCTTCCAGCTAATAGTGATTTTTTTCGTCTCAATTCATTTTTAGGTCTTCCAAATGAATTTTGGATTGGTTTCCTTTTGTCAGTAAATAGAATAGTTAGATTTTTTACAAATATATTTTCGGTTAAGATATTCAAGCGATTTGGATTTAGAAATACAATTTTTATTGCGTGCTTTTTGGGAGCATTCTCAACGTTGTTTTATGCTGTTCTAAAAGGTGTTGTTTTGTTATTTCTAGCTAGGGTGATTTGGGGTTTTTCTTATTCATTATTTCGTTTAGGTTATCAATTGAGAGTTTTTTCATATAGTCAAGATAATTTTGGAAAATATTTGGGGTATTGTTTAGGTGTTCAGAGGACTGGTAGTTTTTTGGTAGTTACATTAGGGGTATTAGCTTCAATTAAATTTGGTATTAATATTACATTGATATCTCTTTCGATTTTATTAATTCCTGCATTGTTCATATCTTACTTTATAAAAGAGATAGACTTATCAAAAATGACTTCAAAAAAAATTAATTGGAATTTAGCATATAAAGATCAGGAATCTAATTTAAGTAAAAAAATTATCGTAATTTCTGTTTATAAGTTTACCTCTTCATTTAGTTCTAATGGCTTGGCAATAGCAACCATTATTCCATTCTTGGTATCGGTCCAAAAAAATTCATTTGAGTTAGATACCATAGTAGCTGTAGCAGGCTTTATTATTGGTTTTAGGCATGTTGCAGATATATTTTTTGGTGTTATTTTTGGTTCTATTTCAGATAGATTTGGAAGAAAAATTAATATCCTAATAAGTACCTTTCTTATGCTTGGTGCAATAATTATTGCTATAAGTGGATTAAATTTTTATCTTAGTGTATCTTGCTTAGTTCTAATGTTTTTTTTCAGTGTCTCCTTAGAAACATCCCTTGATGCTTTAATAGGTCAATTATCTCCTGAAGAAGAAAAATCCAGTATAATTTCTAGATACTCTACTTGGCAGGACATAGGGTCTGCTATGGGGCCTTTAGTTGGATTTATAATAGCAATTGGCTTCGGAGTACAATTTGGTTATATTTTATCCTTAGTAATGTTTGCTATTTGTTTATTTGTATTTTATAGACTGTTTCTAATAGAATCCTGATATATTGAATCAAATGAAATATTCGTCAATTTTATTTTTATGAAAATTTATTATATTAGAAACTAAAATATTGATTGATTCATTAGTAGCTTCTATCGTATTAGACGCTACATGGGGAGTTAGTACTAAGTTGTCTATTTGAAGTAATTTGTCATTTTTTGCTAACGGTTCATTATCAAAAACATCAAGTGCTGCTGCACCAATAGTTTGGTTAACTAACGCTTCAATTAATGCGTTTGTGTCAACAATCTTGCTTCTGGCAGTATTGATTAAGATAGAATTAGGTTTCATTCTAGAAAATTCATTAGCAGATAAAAACTTATCAGTATGCGTATTGTATCTAGCATGTAACGATACTGCATCAGATTCTTCTAGTAGTTCATCGATTGATACAATTTTCCACTTGAAAGATTTATCGGATAAAAGCTTTTCTCTTGTTTGATCGTTTATAGGATGAATAATTATTTTCATTCCAATTCCGCTCGCTATTTTTGCCAATCTAATACCAACTGGTCCCGCGCCTATTATTCCCAGAGTCTTTCCCTTAAGTTGCATCTGTTGAGATGAGGGCCATTCCCCTCCCCTCATTCTAGTGTCCATTTGTGGTATTTTTTTTGCAGTTGTCAATAATAGTGCTAGTGCATGTTCTGCAACTGAAATAGTTGATGAATTTTTTGTGTTACTCACCGCTATTCCTAATCTTTTAGCAGATGATATATTTACATGGTCCATAGCTGTTCCCCATATAGCTATATGCCTCAGATCTTGGGAGACAGATTCTAAGAGAGGATTGTCTATGTTGGTTGAGGTATGAGAAACAATTACAGTATCTGAATCGGCGCAGATTTCTAATGTTTCATTAGGTGATTTTGGTCTAGTTCTATTTATAACGAGATTGTAATTACTGTGTTTCCTTAATCTGTTAAATTCATATGAGTCTGAAAGTATTGTTGGGTAATCATCTATAACGGTAATTTTTTTTATTTGCTTATTTTCTAGCATATTACTCTTCTATTTCTTTATTTTGCAAACGAATAGTTTTTTTATAACTTTCGGTATCTCTTCCAATATGTTTTTTCCCTTTACTTAGGTTTATTTCAACTTGATTTTGTCTTTCTTCATATCTAGATTTGTCAAATAGGCTTTTTTTGTTGTAGCAGAGATGGCAACTTACACCTTTTTTGTAATGAGGGGATTTGGTTTCCTCTAAAGATATTGGATTTTTGCATGCATAACATTGTGTGAATTCCCCATCATGTAATCCGTGTTTTATAGATACTCTTTGATCAAAAACAAAACATTCTCCGTCCCACATACTTTCATTTTTTGGTATTGATTCTAAGTATTTAAGTATTCCGCCTTTTAGTTGAAAAACATCATTGATTCCTAGTTCCTTTAAGTATGATGAAGCTTTTTCACAGCGAATTCCTCCAGTGCAATACATTGCTACTTTATTGTAATTTTTAATCTGATTTATATTTTTATCTACCCAGTGAGGAAATTCTTTAAATGATGTGGTAGAGGGGTCTGTAGAATTTTTAAATTTTCCAATAGAAGTTTCATAAATGTTTCGAGCATCAATAAGTAAAACGTCTTTTTGGGAAATAAGATTATTCCAGTCCTTGGCATCTACATATTCTCCAGTTATTTCAGAAGGTAAAATATTTTTTTCTCCCATAGTAACTATTTCATTTTTAATTTTTACTTTCATGCGATAAAACCCCTCAGATGAAGAAAATGAGTACTTGACATCTAATGAATTTATTTGAAATAAATTTTGCAAATAAATTACAGTATTATCAATATCTATTTCCTCACCAGATATAGTACCATTTATACCCTC
>CEQU01043359.1_pt1 | contig 17222 bp, 18 predicted proteins | sample 531031 | NCBI WGS metagenome assembly CEQU01 (sample SAMEA2621216, study PRJEB7988) | marine metagenome | isolation source: saline water (ENVO:00002010), including
AGTTCCTTCGATTTCTTAATTTCTTATCCGAAGCTCAGGTTAAATTAAAAGCGGTAACTAATGCTGGCGCGCAGTGTGCGTGGTTCAATAGGATGGTAGTGGAGGTCTTCAACACCCTCTTCAGGCTCACCAGGCAGGCGGCTGGCATACCAGTAATCGATATCATGGTCGTTGCTGTCCAGCAGGTTAAGTACCGACAGGCTGCCCTGCCACTGGTCAACTTCATATACCAGGCTGGCGTTTACTACAGTAAAGGTGTCGGACTGGCGTTCTTTAAAGCTATCCAGCGTACGTTTACCAAAGTACCGAACGCGCAAATCGCTGCGCCAGTAATCGTTCATTTGCCAGTTAAGGCCAACACTGGCAACTACCGGTAATGAACCTTCAATATACTTACCATCGCCGGGTTCATCCTCGCGGTATTTCGAATCAGTCCAGGCAAATTCCAGATCAGTGGTCAGGTTAGATGTAAACCAGTAATAGGCGGAGAATTCCACACCCCAGCGGCGGGATGCACGGCTGGCTTCGGTGTTACCGGCATCGCCAACGAAAACCAGTTCAGAGTCGTTCTCCAGATACCATAATGAAAGTGAGGCATTGTAGTAGCGATAGCGTGCCACCCTTAAACCAATTTCTGCCCCTTCGCCTCTGACCAGCAGATCAACCGGTTCAGCTGCCTCGCCGGTGGCAGGGTCGATACTGATAACCGCGCCGCGGGCATCGTTGGAGTGAAAAGACTGACCCACATTTACATAGGTCTGCCAGGCATCATTTAAAATATAGCTCAGGCCGCCTTTGAGACTGGTGATGTTATCGCTGTCGTCACCACTGTTGGCGATTAAATCACTGTTAACGTCCACAGCCAGGTAATCGTGGCGGATATCCACATGGCCAATTAAGTTGTCGGTGATATCAACATCTACCTGCAAAAACGCCGCCACCGAATACTCATCCACACTGTCGCGTCGAACCGGCGACTGACGAACGCGCTGGTTGGTGCGATACAGGCCTACTTCGCTGATGTCGTCATAGCGCCATTCAAGGCCGCCGGTAAGGTGTACGTGAGAATCACCTACAGTTGTCGAATGGAAACGGGTAAGCGTACCGCCATATATTGCGCGGTCGTCGACCTGTTCAAACTGATCGCCTGTCTCAGGGTTATCCAGAAAATAGGTAAAGTTAGAGAACAGGTTCAACTCGCTGGAAATTGCATAGGCGTTTACCATCCAGTCGGCCGATTGCCAGTTCACCGATAAGCTGTATCGATTGGACTCGCCGCCGAGCGTAGGATCCAAAGAGCCCAGTTCATCTATCAGGCCGCTTTGCACCGCGCGCAGTGGGATCTGGTCGGCAGAGTTCCAACTGTTGTCGTAACCTAAAAAAGTAATGTGCAGGATGCTGTCGTCAGTCGCCTGTCGAAAACGGGCGAAGGCACTGGTTTTCGCAATGTCTTCATCTATATCGGTCCAGGGGCCGTCGTATTGCTGCCATTCTCCACCCACGGCAAGATTACTTTCGCCCACTGCTAAGTTAGTGGCTGCCACAGTGCGCAGGAAACCATTTTCGCCAATCTCAAGCTTGCCGAAGGGTTGATCAAAAGATGACATCAGCGAAAAATTGGCTGAGCCAGCCACAGAAAAATCCCCCTGCATCGCGCGGTAGGGCCCTTTCTTATAATCGATGCGCTGAATAAATTCCGGGGTGATAAAGTTAAGGTCGGTATAACCCTGACCGTGCCCGTGAGTGCGCATGTTCACCGGCATGCCATCCAGTGAAATACTAAAGTCGGTGCCGTGATCGAGGTTAAAACCACGCAGAAAGTACTGATTCGCTTTACCTGAACCGCTGTGTTGGGTAACCACCATGCCTGGCACGAATTCCAGTATCTCGCCAGGGCGCAGCAACGGGCGCTGGGCAATGTCGCCGGTACCGATTACGCCTTCTGAGGCAGAAATCGACTCACCTATCAGGTCGCTTTGTTTACCAAATACCACCACGCGCTCAATATGCGGGTCATCTGCGAATGCTGTGGCAGAGGCCAACAGCGAGGTAGAAAAAATCAGATATTTCAAAACTCAAACTCTAATAAAAAAGGAACTTACTGATCTTAACGTTTTAGCCAGCGGATTGGATGCAGGATCCGATAAAAAGGGCAAATCACTCGACATGAAATGCTTTCACTTATTGGCAGAGAGGAAAGGAATGCTTATGTGTATGACAAAATTGTAAGCCTGAACACTAACAATTTTGTCAGTTGAACATCATAAAAACTCTTATTAATGTGTTGCTTATAACATTTTGTTAATAAGTTAACCGATGAACATACTGGTAATTGGATGTGGGGCGATTGGCAGCTTTTATGCCGAACGTCTGGCGAATGCCCGGGCAACTGTCACTGTCACAGCTCGCGGTGCACATCTTGATGCGCTGGAGCGTAATGGCCTTACAGTGATCCACGATGGCGAAACCCGCCATCAGGACGTCATTGCCTGTTCTCATCCTGAATTACAATCTACCAGCAAAGTTGATGATTTCGATGTCATAGTGATTGCGCTGAAAGCTACGCAAACCAAAGCGTTGCTCAACGAACTGGGAAGCTGGTTAGTCGCTGGCAAAACACCAGTGCTGTCGGTGCAAAACGGCGTAGATAACGAGCCTTTGCTGGCTTCTGTAATTGGGCAGGCGCGTGTGTGGGGCGGCTTGTCGGTGCGCAGTGGTGGCGAAATATCACAGCCCGGGGTGGCCACAACCACTGGCATTTATAAAGTCATTATTGGCCCCTGGCCCGCGTCTAATACCATCCCTTCTAATTTAACGGCCTTGGCCAGTCTGTGGCAAAGCCAGCATGTACCCCTTGAGGTAAGTAATGATATTCGCAAAGAGCTGTGGAAAAAACTGATTGTGAATTGTGGGGTGAACCCTCTGTCGGCGGTCACGCGACAAAAAACCTATGAGTTAACCCATCAGCCGGAGCTCGCCCAAAAGGTTTATGGCGCCATGCAGGAGACCGGCAGGGCAGCCGCTTACGATGGGGTAAAGATTACCCCGGCAGAAGTGGATGACATGTTCAACCTTATCAAGTCTTTTAACTCCATTAAAACCTCCATGTTAATTGATCTTGAGAAAGGCAGAGAGTTGGAGCTCGACGCTATTTTAGGCAGCGTGATTGCCCGTTGCCGCTTGCTGGGTAAACCAGCACAAATTACCGAATCTCTATGGACAGAGCTGACTTCAAAACCCTTGCCAGACAGCCTGGATGGCTTGTTTAACCGGGAATAAAAACACCGTTTGTCGAAGTAAGGAGCCTTACCGTGTTGTCGTCATTAAAAAGAAAGCTCTACGTGCCGGTGGCTATACTGGCCATTGTGGCCATCATTGCCCTGATTACCTCATTCTTTGTGATTTCTGTATTGGGCAATGCCCAATCCTCGGTGGAAGCCATCGAGCGCTACGCGGCAAAAGCCCGGCAAACGCAGTTTATGCTGGTGAATTATTTTGATGGTGAGGTTAGCGTAGCTGTGCTAACTGACGCGGTAAATGAACTTAAAAATATCCCGGACTCGCTGACCACACACGTGGAGGCCAATGAGTTTTCCGGTATAGCTAATCGGATAGCCCGGGCTGACGACCACCGTCAGCAAATGCTGCAACTGGAAGAGCAGTTACTGGCGGCCACCGACAGTTCCATTAATGAGTCAAATTCGTTTTTAAAATACGTTGCGAAGAAGCTGCTGAAAGATCCGGAGTCGGTGCCTGAAGGGGAAGTGCGTACCATCATTGGTGCCACCAATAACACCGACACTAACTATCGTATCCAACGCCTGTTTCTGCGCATGATAAACGATAGTAGTCTGGTTCCTGAGTTGCGCGAATATATCAGTACCGCCATCGAAAATACCCGCAAAGACCTTATTGCGCTCACCGGCACGCCGGTTGAAAACGCCGCTCGGCGTGGTTTGGAGCTCAATATTCAGGCCCAGGAAGTCAGCGAACAATACATTGACAATGCGGCGCGGCTGAGTGAGCTAAGAAAAGCACTGCTAAGTGATTTTTCAGAGTTTATAACCCTTCTGGGCAACGTTCAGACCAGCCGGATTGATGAGAGCTTTGCCGACGTGCGGGGCGCTATCATTATGCTTTCAACGCTGACTATTATTGGCATTGTGCTGGTGGTCTTTATTAACCTGGCGGCCGGGCGCAGTATTACCCAAAGTCTGGACTTAATCAGTAATCGCGCGGGCAAGCTGGCCGACGCCGGCGGAGATTTATCAAAGAGGCTGGATGAGAGTGGCGATCGTGAAATCGCGCAACTGGCTCAACAGTTTAATCGCTTTATTGAGCATATCCGGGGGATTGTGGGCGAAGTGAAAGAGTTGTCTGCTACAACTTCCTCCATGGCCAGCTCTGTGAATACCGGCAACCAGTCGATTGCCCGGGATCTGGAGGCACAGCTGGAACAGGCTGATGGCCTGGCGACCTCCGCCGAAGAAATGCTGGCTTCTATTGAACAGGTTACCCAGCACGCGGCCGGGGCGGCCAAGGAGGCCAGCAATGCACTGGCAGAAACCCGTAATAGCCAGGCACTGCTTAATTCAACTCTGGCTAACAGCCAGACCATGTCCAGTGATGTGGCCAACGCTACCGGTCAGATGGAAAAACTGGCCGGGCTGGCCGAAGAAATTGGCGGCGTGGCTGAGGTGATAAATTCCATTGCCGAGCAAACCAACCTGCTGGCGCTGAATGCGGCTATTGAGGCGGCCCGTGCCGGTGAACATGGCCGTGGCTTCTCGGTAGTAGCCGACGAGGTTCGTAATCTGGCCACTAAAACCCAGCAATCGCTGGGCCAGATCCAGGTGTCTATAGACGGGCTTCAGGGCGCTACCGAAATTGCAGTTAAGGCAATGCAAAGTACCCATTCTGTCAGCGATGAAATGGTTAAGCATACTCAGGAGGCCGCCGCTTCGCTTGCTCAGGTCACGGATATTATTGCTGCGATTGCCGACAATAATCACCAGATAGCGCTGAGTGTGGAAGAGCAGGCTGTGGTAATACGCGGTGTAAACAGTGCTGTAGTGGCCATCAGGGATTTATCGGCCAATGCTCAGCAGCGAACACAGAATGCGGCAGGTTCCACCGCCAGTATGTCGCAGCAGGCGGAGCAGTTACGCCTGTTGGTAGCCAACTTTAAAACCGGCTAGAGCACCTGCAGCAGTAACATGCCTGTTGCCGCCTGGCACAGTATGCCTGCCAGTAACACCGCGCCGTCTTTGCTCATCATTCCCACCGCGGTGAGGGTTATGGAGAAGGCAGGCACTGCTGCAGCAAAGGGCACCACTTCCAGTGGGATCATGCTCAGGGCAAACAGCGCGCAATAAACAGCAACAAAACGCGACGCCGGGCTTTGAGTTAACCCGGTTAAGCGCGGAGTGAGTATTTTCTCGGCTTTTACCACGTAGGGTCTGGACTTTTCTACTGCACTTTCCAGCTTTGCGTGGCTCAGAGAGCGATTCTTCAGAACGGCGGGTAACCAGGGATGTTCGTCGCCAACTGCCATCTGTAAGCAGATTATACACAGTGTTACGCCACAAATAGACGGTACACCGGGGATAGCGCCGGTAGGCAGCAAGGCTATAAGAGCAGGCAGAAGCAAAAGTGGCCCGAACCCGCGGCTTTCAAACTTGTTGACCACATCGCCAACCGACACCTTGCCAGTGGTTTTGTCCAGCAGATCATCCATGATGTCACTGACTTTGTTTTTACTCATGCCTGATTATCCGTATCCGTTAATACACCTATCATACACTATCCGAACTTTATGATAGCGGCATGACCAGGCTGCCATTATTAACACTCATTGCTGGTTTTTCGGGGGATTACAGACAGGGCCCTTGTCTAAATCTTATTGTGCCTGGAGATTGTGATCTGTCTGTAAATATCGTTCTTTTTTATGAAATGAATTTAATCTTATTAAGCAATAATCATCCATTTAATTAGGATTTAAAATACAGTTATTGCCTTATGATGATTGAGAATTCTATTTATGAAAAAACTAATTTTAAGCCTCTGCCTGCTATTACTGCCAACCCTGAGTGTGGCAGGTAATCCTGGCTACTCTGTAGACTATATCCGCGGTGAAGGCGATGTCGAAGGGATTAAGCTAGCCGCACGTTACAACGCCGGAGCGTTGTCATATATCAGCGATGACATCCTGCTGTACTGGGAAGCGAGTGTTAATTTCTGGGAATACGGGGCTGAAGATAACCACGATACCGATTTTGTACTGGCGGTCTCGCCGGTGCTGGTAAAGCAAATTGGCACAATCAAACAAGCTCCTCTGTTTCTGGAAGCCGGGATTGGTCTCTCGCTTATTGAAGACACCACCTTCGCAGATAAAGACGTTAGCACTCACTATCAGTTTGAAGATCGCCTGGGCCTGATGATGCAGTTTGGAAACAACAACGAGCATCACGTAGCCGTGCGTTATTTCCATTACTCTAATGCCGGCTTTAAGAAACCTAATCCGGGCCTGGACTTTATTGCGCTGTCTTATCAGCGGGAGTTTTAGCTTAATGCTAGTGGCTAATCAGACGCGCCTTAGCTTCACTCTGACTGACAACCTTAGACTCAATCTGCTCAATGCTTTGTTGGTTGCGGTAGGTGGAGTAAGCCAGAAATACCGTTAAAGAAACTAAACCGATAAGGGCGAAAATACGCAGGCTGCGGGCGTTACTCATAGTGAAAATATCCTTATTTTAACAATGTCTGTTGACTAATTTATAGCCACTTCCATTCACTGTGTAAAGCCCGTCAGGGTGTGCAGATTTATCATTGGGTATAAACCCGGGCAACTGCACTCATGCCCGGTCTTTTATTACAACGTAAAGCGGTTAACCTGCTCATTAAGCTCGGCGGCCAGCGAATCCAGTTGGTCACTCACGGCAACCATTTGTCTGGCTGCATGCAGATTATCATCGCTATTGGTACTGATTTGCTGAATGTTCTGGTTGATATCTTCAATCACCTGAGTCTGCTCTTCAGTGGCCGTGGCAACCTGCATATTTACATCATTAATATGCTGGATTCCGGAAGCAATGGAGGTAAGCAGACTTTCCAGATTTTGTGCTGCACTCACTACTTCTTCGGTTTGTTCGCGGCTGTCACGCATTTTCACCAGCGCCTGGTCGGAGTCGTGTTTAAATTTATCAATTTTGCTTTGGATTTCATCGGTAGACTGTGCCGCGCGTGATGCCAGGCTGCGTACTTCATCGGCTACCACCGAGAAGCCGCGGCCATGATCGCCGGCTCTGGCCGCTTCGATGGCGGCGTTCAGTGCCAGTAAATTGGTTTGTTCTGAGATGCCCCGGATTGTATCGAGAATGCCAATAATATCGGCAGTATGGGAATCCAGAGACTCTATAACGGCGGTCACTTCAGATACCTGCCTGGCTAACTGATTAATATTGGCGACTGCCCGGGCAGTGGTATCCAGCCCGTTAGTTGAAGTTGAGGAACACTCCTGTGCATCGGCTGCAGCAGCTTGTGCTGACGAAGCAATATCATTAACCGTATGGCTCATCTGGGTTAGCGCCGTAGCTACCTGAATAGTGCGGTCGCGCTGCTCTTCGCTATTGGTCTGTGTGGTTTTGGACTGGCTGGCCACCTCAAAAGCAGACTGGCGCAGATTGGCACTGGTATCGGTTACCCGTGAGATAATGTCATGCAAACTGGCGATGAAGCGGTTAAAACCATCAACCAGCTGGCGGGTTTCACGCTGTTCTGGCAGGGGAATTCGCTTGGTCAGATCACCGTGGCCGTCACCCAGCTGTTTAAACACGGCGGCGAGATTTTCAATTGGCTTACTGATGGTTCCGGCCAGCCATACGCCTAGCAGTGCAAAACCACCGGCAATCACCAACGACCAGAAAATCATACTCAGGCTGGCATTGTCCATTTGCGAATACAGCTCATTTTCGGGCACCTGAGCGATAACGTACCAGCCGGCACTTTTCACATAAGTGCTGGCATACAGCATTTCTTCCCCTCGGGCGAGGTTAAAAGTCTGCTGTTGTAGTAGTTGGTTAGCAGTTTGCCCGGACGTGACATCGCGTAAGTGCGACTTACCTAACAGGTCGGTATTGGAATGGGCGATGATTGTGCCTTCACCGTCGGTCATGTAAATAAAGCCGCTCTCGGCGATTTTTACGCTGTTTAGTACGTCAACCAGTTCATCAACCGATTTGGCTACTCCCGACATGCCACGGCCATTAGTTTGCTGGTAGTTAGCAAATAAACGATAGCCCTGGCCGGGTTCGTTGTACAAGCTTAACGAGGTTTCCTGACCACTGTCTTTATAAGCGAAGAACCAGCCATCGTACTGATCGTTTTTAAGTTCTCGTAAAAAGCCTTCCTGATTCCAGTATTTGTGGGTGTTGCGGTCGACAAATGAGGTTACCGTGAGATCGTTAAAGCGGGCAATCTCACCAAGATAATTTACCAGCCGGTTTTCGCCCTGCTTATCGGCACCGGCCGCAGACCAGGCAATAATATCCGGATTATTGGCAATGCTGAAAGCGACTGATTTCATCAGAGTCACTTCTTTATCTACCCGGTTGGCTACCTGTTTTACCATATTGGGTAACTGCGCCGTTTCCATATTGGTTTCCATCATATCGCGGGCAATAAACTGTTGAACCGTACCTACCAGCAAGGTAGAGGCGAGTACCGCAATGATGAGAATAGTGATGAGCTTTTGTTTAATACTAAGTGAGCTAAAGCGCATAGTAAGCACCTGAAAACATTATAATTGTTATTGATCGTGAACGCGCCTGGCGGCCTTAAAGGGCACACCTTATGCTGCGCGGGGCCTTTGGCGTAGTAATAAATGTATTAGGTTGTAGGTGGACGTACAAGTTGGAATTGGAGCGCTAACAAAATTACCGGGTTTTGTTATCTTTATGTTTACAATTGGCACTGTCGAGCGGGGACAAAAAAGGCCACGTGATTGTAGCCTTTTACTGTTCATGCAGACTAATTTAGAAGTGACCGGCGTGAAAACGCAGATGATCGTCAATAAACGAGGCTATAAAGTAGTAGCTGTGGTCGTAGCCTTCATGCTGACGCAGGGTCAGCGGATACTGATTGGCTTCAGCAGCATGTTGCAGCGCCTCGGGTTTTAGCTGCTCAGCCAGGAAGTTATCGTCCAGGCCCTGATCGACCAGCATTGGCGTATGCGCTTTGCTGGCATTGATCAGACACACGGTATCGTGGGCTTCCCAGGCTGATTTATCGTCGCCCAGATAAGCGGTAAATGCTTTCTGGCCCCAGGGGCAGTTAACCGGATTAGTAATTGGGCTGAAGGCCGACGCCGAAGCAAACATACCCGGGTTTTTCAGCGCGATACTCAGTGCACCGTGACCGCCCATGGAATGACCGGCAATGGCACGTTTATCTGAAACCGGGAAGTTCTCTTCGATGATCGCAGGCAGCTCTTTTACCACATAATCGTACATGTGATAGTGGGTTGCCCAGGGCGATTGGGTGGCGTTGACATAAAAGCCTGCCCCTTTACCCAGATCGTAGTTGTCATCGTCGGCAACGTCGTCACCTCGTGGCGAGGTGTCTGGTGCCACAATGGCTACGCCCAGCTCAGCTGCCACGCGTTGCGCGCCAGCTTTTTGCATAAAGTTTTCGTCGCTACAGGTGAGGCCCGATAACCAGTAAACCACTGGTACCTTGGTACCGTTGCTGCACTGCGGTGGCAAATAAATAGCAAAACGCATAGTGCAGCGATTCACTTCAGAGCGGTGGGTATACTGCTTGTGCCAGCCACCGAAGCTTTTATTACAACTGATATTTTCTATTGTCATGATATCTTCCGATGTGCAATGAAAAAACTACCCCGCCACCCTAATGTGGGTCATGTTACTGGTGGCGGGAGTAGTGATTAAGCGTTGTAATGAATTACGCTACGGATACTCTTGCCTTCGTGCATTAAGTCAAAAGCTTCGTTAATGTCTTCCAGGCCCATGGTATGGGTAATGAAATCATTCAGGGCAAACTTGCCTGCCAGATAGTCCTCAACAATGCCCGGCAGTTCTGAGCGGCCTTTTACGCCACCAAAGGCAGTACCGCGCCATACACGACCGGTAACTAACTGGAATGGACGGGTAGAGATTTCCTGACCAGCACCAGCTACCCCGATGATGACTGACTCACCCCAGCCTTTATGGCAGCACTCAAGCGCTGAACGCATAACGTTAACGTTACCGATACACTCAAACGAGTAATCCACGCCACCGTCGGTCATTTCTACGATCACTTCCTGAATTGGCTTGTCGTAGTCTTTCGGGTTGATGCAGTCAGTTGCGCCCAGCTTTTTAGCCAACTCAAATTTAGATTCATTCAGATCGACACAAATAATGCGACCGGCTTTGGCCATTGTGGCACCAATGATGGCTGACAGGCCGATACCGCCCAGACCGAAAATCGCTACCGTATCGCCTTCCTGAACTTTTGCAGTTTTAGTGACTGCGCCCATACCGGTTGTCACACCACAGCCCAGTAAGCACACTTCTTCGAGTGGCGCCGTAGGGTTTACTTTAGCCAGTGAAATTTCTGGCAGTACGGTGTACTCCGAAAAAGTAGAACAACCCATGTAATGGAAAATTTCTTTACCGTTACAGGTAAAGCGGGTGGTGCCATCAGGCATCAGACCTTTACCCTGGGTTCCGCGAACCGCACTACACAGGTTAGTTTTACCAGACAGGCAGAACTTACACTTGCCGCATTCTGCGGTGTACAGTGGAATAACGTGATCGCCCACTTTTAAAGAGGTAACGCCTTCACCTACTGATTCAACAATACCACCACCTTCGTGGCCCAGAATTGCCGGGAATACGCCTTCAGGATCGTCACCTGACAGGGTAAACGCATCCGTATGACAAACACCTGTGGCAACAATTTTTATGCGCACTTCACCCGCTTTAGGTGGCGCAACCTGCACTTCTTCAATGCTTAATGGTTTGCCGGCTTCCCAGGCGACCGCTGCTTTACAGGTAATGACATCTGCCATATTTCAAGATCCTCTTGGTTTTCTTAAGTTGATTTATTTCAATACATTTATTGTAGACCTGATAGAATTAGTAACAATAGCTGATTTATGTAAATAACCTTTACTATATGGTAATAATCGGAGTGTTATGGCGAATTGGGAAGGTATTAACGAATTTGTCGCCGTGGTTGAGGCGCAAAATTTTACCCTGGCGGCAAAGCGGCTGGGGCTCTCTACCGCGCAGGTTTCGCGTCAGGTAGCAAAACTGGAGAACCGGTTAAGTACCAAGTTACTTAACCGTACCACCCGTGTGGTGGCAGTCACAGACTCCGGAGAGACCTTTTATCGACATTGCAAACCTATACTGGAAGAGCTCACCGCGGCCGAGAAAGTGGTTACCGATCTGCAGGCAAAACCTACCGGTAAGTTAAAAATGACCGCGCCGGTGACCTACGGCGAGCGAATTATTGCTCCCATTGTGAATGACATCTCAGCGGCACACCCGGACTTAGAGATCCAGTTAAACCTCACCAACCAACTGGTGGATTTAATCCACGATGGATACGATCTGGCCATTCGCCTGGGTGAGTTGGAAGACTCTTCATATATCGCCCGGCGACTGACCAGCCGCGCCTGGCACCTGGCGGCTTCGCCGGCTTACCTGGAAAAGTATGGTACACCACACTCGCTGTCTGAATTGCCCAGTCATCAGTGTATTCTGGGGACCTCAGATAACTGGAAGTTCAGCCGCAATGGCAAGCAGGAACATGTTAGGGTAAAGCCGCGTTTGCGCTGTAACAGCGGTGTAGCGCTAATTGATGCGGCGCTTAAAGATCTCGGTATTATTCAGTTACCCGATTACTACATCCGGCCATATCTGGCCTCCGGAGAGCTCATCGAGTTATTGCCAAACCAGCAAATTGCCCACGAAGGAATATGGGCGGTGTATCCGCCTACCCGTCATTTATCACCTAAAATCCGTATGGTAATTGATAGCCTGGTCGCCGGTATACAAAATCCGTAATGATAATAATTATTATTTGTAATTGGGTTGTGAAGAGGTTACATTAACTGCGTACGTAGTTTTAATAGTGTGTCTCTTAACTCTATTAGAATCCTTTTAGCAGGCCCTCATCCACTGGCCTGCTTTTTTTTGCCTGCGAAAAAAGTCCTAAAGTAGGAGATCATCCCGGCTAAAATTGACTTAGGCTTAGTTCATGAGTGTTGTTGAGCAGGTGAACTATGCGAGCAGTTATTTTGGTGATTGGGTTACTATGGCTGATTAACTTAAATCAGGCCAGGGCTAATGTGGAATTGTCAGACGATTTCCTCAATGCACAACCCAGAGTGCAGCTCTACATGGCCTATGCCGAATACAAGATGGCCAATTATCCACTGGCACATGCCATGTGGCTGCAGATAGACGGTGCGGGTAAAGCCGAAGCGCTGTTTAATTTAGGGATCCTGTACGAGCAGGGCAAAGGCGTTGAGCAAAGCCTGGTTGCGGCGCGCGATTATTATTTGCAGGCCGCCGAAGCAGGCAGCCGCGCCGGCGCTTATCAGGTTGGTCTGATGGCGTTGGAGCACCCGCAAATGGTGCCGGCAGAGACTGCCAGACACTGGTTAATGGTGGCTGCTTTAGATGGTGATGAGGATGCCGGCCGGCTGCTTAAGACGCTCACTAGTGATGAGACCGACAGTAATGATCCCATGCTCAGCGTTAAGCGCTTACTTATGCGCGGTGACAATGAGCAGGCCATTACGCAACTGATAAAGCTCAGTGAGCAATCCCCCGCCAATTATGCTGCCATAACCGAACTCGCCTGGCTGTATGAAACCGGCCTGGCCGTGCCGCGTGATCTCAATAAAGCTGCCGAGCTCTTTTCTATAGCTGCTGAAGCAGGCAATGCCCGGGCTCAGTATGCACTGTCGGTGATGTATTCAACCGGTGCAGGCAAGCCGGTGGATGCGGAGTTAAGTTTGCAGTGGTTGCAAAAGTCCGCCGCCCAAAACTACAAACCGGCGGTAGAGCAACTGGCAGCAACTTCAGAAAAAGACAGCTAACTCAATATTTGTTAGTAAGTATGTCTGACTGAGCCTGACTGCGCTATTTAGTGGTAGGCTGATTAGCATCTGTAGCGAGTATGGTATTAACGATGGAAAAGCTCTTTCTCGGTATCAAAGGTCAGCTGGTTTGCCTCGATAAAGCTTCGGGCAATAAGCTCTGGGCCACCAAACTGAAATCCACCTCTGGTGTCACTAACCTGTTATTTGAAGATGACAAAGTGTTTGCCTATTCCGGCGGGCATTTATTCTGCGTTGCCGCCAAAGATGGCAAGGTGTTGTGGGAAAATAAGCTGGATGGTCTGGGCTACGGCCCATGCATTATTGCCAGCGAAAACCAGAATGCCTCATTAATTGCCGATCAGCTGCAGGCTCAGCAGTCCTCTGCGGCCACAGCCGGAGTCATTGCGGCAACAGCGGGTTCTTCGTCTGCTAATGGATCGGATTAGCCTGTTCCGAAAAAGCCCCGCTGAAAAAGTACCGTAATGGTGATTAATTTTACTCTTATTTGACCACTGAAAAAGTAAAGTCTGCGACCTTAATAACCGGGAACACGTTAAGGAATCGCATGCTTAAAAGCAAAGTAAACCGGCTTACATCCTCTATGATTGCTGGCCTGGTGCTGGCATTACCTGCCGCCAATGTCACGGCCGACACCTTTAGTGCCGGCGGTGGCTGGCCATTCATTCTGGCGCCTACAATCACCCTCAAACAGGGCAACAACATAGAGTATTACGCTAATTATAAGCTCGGCCTGGACGACGGTTTTACAGCTGGCGTGCAGTGGCCGCAGGGCATCATGTGTGGGGCGGTTTTGTTGGTGCTGTTGGTGCACGTAAAACCGATTTACCCTGCGGTTCAGATCCCGCCAATTGCCCTGCTTTTAATATTGTCATCACCGACAGAAAAACTACCCAGGGACTAGGCTTGTCTTATGAGTACCGTTTCTTTGGTGTCAAAGAAGGCTGGGCGTTAAGGCTGGAAGCCGGGTATGGCAAGGCATCCGGTACCGATGCAAAACGCATGGATGGCAATTTGCAGGTTGTATATCACTTTGAAGAGGGCGGAAGACTGCTGAGGTAATCGGTTGCCTCCTGAACTCCGGCTTCGCTGGCTTTGGTAAGCCAGGCTTCGCCTGCCGCACGGTCGGCAGGGGTACCCTTACCTTCTATTAGTGCAACTCCATAATGATATTGAGCCAATGAGGAATAGCCCGCTTCATCATTAGTCATGGCACCTCGCTTAAGCAGGGCTGTGGCCTTTTTCTCATCTCTGGGAACGCCAACACCGGTGTCATATATTTGCGCCAGCCAGATCATTGAATACACACTGTTAAAGCGTTCAATGCAGTCCTCAAAAATCGCAATGGCCGCATCGTGATCGCCCACTTTTTCTGCGGCATAACCGTACAAACATTTAATTGGTTTAGCGCTGGTTACAAAGGATTCGTAACTTAACTCACTGGTGTTCCCGCTGCCACCCTCGTGCTGTGCAGAAACCGGCTGTATAGCAAATAACAGACTAATTGCTGCAATGACTAAAGAAATGTTTTTCATGGTGACTCCCGGCGGTTAGTTAGCTTCACTTTAAATGACTGGTGGAGGGATGAAAATGGTGCTTTAGGAGGGCTTAAACTGTTGTGAATGGCTAAGGTTTATTTTCCGTTATTAGCTTAACATCAAGATTGTTATAGGTATTTTGTTTAATTTTAAGGGGCGCAGTGGTATAAACCCAGTACTTGATTTTAGTGCTGTATACAGGGATTGTTGTGAAAATTAGTCTTATAAGCATTACTTTGCTGGCCATCTGCGCCTATTCTATTAAGTCAGTCTGAGTCACCTGACCTGGCGTCAACCAAAAATACACCAATCGAAACAGTGTAAACTTTAAACGTCGTTGAGCCGGGATCCACTGCGCCACGCGCAGAAGGTGATTCCGCTCCTATGCCTGCTGCTGAATCCCAGCCAGAAGTTAAATTAGATACGTTATCCGACCTTGATTTGTTCCTTGGCGGTCAATACGCAGGGGGCATCTTATATGAAGGTGAGCTGTACGACTATCTGATCGGATTGTGGGATCAGGCATCGCCGGAAATGACCGAGAATAACTATCAGGTGGCTTTTAGCGAAATAGAAAGCAATGGGAATACTGGCTACCTGATTCACGTTAGTCCCGAGTACACTGAAACGGATCAGCAAAATTTTGAGTACTCCGCTAAACATACAGATATTGAGAGGTTAGTGTCCTCAACAGAATTTGGCCAGCGCTCAATGGATAAAGAGAGAGAATTAAGGCGCCTCGTGAGTGAATACGAGCCTGACGATATTACCATTGTTAACATGGGATGCATGGAGAAAAGGTGTTCGGTTTATATAGATGCCAAATCAGACAAAGCATTTAGTGATTTTGCTGACTACGCAAGTGAACACATGGGGGCAGCTATCACAAGTATGCATGGCAAAAAGCTAAATGAAGGTTTACTCTGGCTAAGATTTTAGCGCTGACTAAAACTGCCAGTATCCCAGGCGTTTGCGCATTGTAGACCGGGTACAAATGCCGGTACAATATTGCCGGGCACAAACACCGCATCAGGCTTATAGTCAACCACCTCAGCAATGCTCTTAAGGCGGTTTTCCCCTTCCTTGAACAAACTGATATTCACCTCGTTACCTTCAATAAACCAGGCGCACTGGTCACCACGCTGATGCGCTTCTTGCTGTAACGGGCGAAGGATTTCGAACGAGTAATTCTGCGAAATATAAAATAAGTAGCGCACTGATGACGATCTTTTAGGTTAGTTAACTGTTGGCCAGAATGTAGTCTTTGATACGTTCGCTACACTGCCCGTCGGTGGCACCCACCATGTCCTGGGTAATTTGCAAACGCTGGGGTTCAAGCTTTTCCGGATTATTCAACGCGCTTTCAATGGCTGCGGGTACCTGCTTAGGCAACGTGGCACGCGTGCAAAGATCGTGGAACATCTGTAGGTCGGGGTCAAGACGTTTCTCTAAGCGAAACTTTAAAATGCCCCGATAGCTCCAGCGGGTCTGATAGAAATCACACCATACAACCGGCTTATTCAGAGCGGCATACTCAAAAATGGCCGAGGAGGCATCTGATAACATTACATCGGATATTTGCATAAACGGTATCAGGTTATAGTCTTCCACACCCGCAATATGCACATTTTCATGGGTTGCCCATTTTTTAAATAGCGCGCGTTGCCCTTCGTAGCGTTCTTTGGTCAGGCTGAAATAATGTGGCTTGATAAGTACATTATAGTCGGCCAGCAGTTGCGGCAGCGACTCATCGAATTTTTCGATACTTGATGGATAAAAAGTGGGAGCGTAAAGCACCGTGGGTTTATCTGGCGACAGGCCTAATTCACGCAAGCAAATAGAAGCTGGGGTGCCATCGAATAAAGGATCGAGCTTAGCGTAGCCGGTGTCCACAAAGCCGGATTCCGGAAACTTCTCCTGCAACCGCTGTAATCGTTGCTGACCTTCCACAAAGCGCACATCAAACGGGAATTCGGATGCCGTGTAGTAAATGGCTTTAGGGCCAATGCCATGTAAAACCAGCGCCAGGCGCGCCTGAATCTTCGCTTTCTCGCTCTTGCAAAATTGCGGAGGATTACCGAAGAAAATCCAGTCGGCTTTATTTTGCTGGTAAAAAAGGTGAGCGTTTTTGGGCGAGTCCAGGAAATGATAAGCCATTCCCGCTTTGTCGAGCTCGCTTCTCTTGAGCTCGTCAAAACCTTCTTCGGGATACAGAACGAAGATACATTCGACACCCGCGTTAGTTAATTTTTCGGCTACCGGCAGGTATTGAGGCAGGTAATACAGATGTTGTGTATCGAAATAAACGCGAACCAACGAATGACTCCCCAGAAGCATGACTTATTTATAATTATTGCGACAAATGAGTGAAAATTTAAGATATTTGTCATTATTCATTCATCATAACGACAATTCGCTGTAATGGCTACTTTGCTAAGGAAATGCCACTTTTGCTGTGTATTGAGACGGTGGATGAGTAGTAAGACTGTTTTGAGGTCCCGGATAAGCCCTTCGGACTTTCCGGGACGACGGGAATTTGAACCTGTCAT
>CEQU01015578.1_pt1 | contig 17112 bp, 16 predicted proteins | sample 531031 | NCBI WGS metagenome assembly CEQU01 (sample SAMEA2621216, study PRJEB7988) | marine metagenome | isolation source: saline water (ENVO:00002010), including
TTTTTTTTGTAAAATTAAGCAATAATAAATTTTAATATTCTATAATACGCAATAAAAAGTAAACATAAAATCTATTTAAATCTATAAAAATATAATATATATTAATTTATCAATATATTATTGGGAGAATATAACAAATGGAACCTATAGCAATTCGTATTCATAAAAATGATAATGTGGTCACTGCTAAATCTGATATTGATATTAATACTAATATTGATGAAGAAAAAGTAAATACAAATCAACACATTCCTGTAGGTCATAAAATAGCGACAAAAAATATTTCTAAAGGTAATGAAATTATTAAATATGACACTATTATTGGAGTAGCTAAAGAAGATATAAAAATTGGTGATCATGTTCATGTTCATAATACAGGTATGTCGGATAAGAAAAAAGACTATGAGTTTTCTCAGGGATGTAAAAATAATGAGATTTTGCCTGAAAGTGAAAGGGCTACTTTTATGGGTTATCATAGGCCTAATGGGAAAGTAGGGACTAGGAATTTTATAGGAATTATTTCTTCCGTTAACTGTTCAGCTACGGTTTGTAAAAAAATAGCAGAAGCATTTAATGATGAAGCTCTGTCAGATTTTGAAAATGTTGATGGTATAGTTTCTATTACTCATGGAACCGGGTGTGGAATAAATAGTAAGGGTTTAGGATGGGAATTACTTCAAGCAACTATTGCTGGATATTCAAGACATCCAAATTTTGGCGGCCTTATAGTAATCGGACTAGGATGTGAAGTTAATCAAGTGAGTGGAATGGCACAATCAATGAGTTGGGCAAATTCCGATACGTTTAAAATGATGACTATTCAGGATGTTGGTGGCACAAGAAAAACTATTCAAGAAGGAGTAGAAATGATTAAACAGATGCTTCCAATACTGAATAAAAATAAAAGAAAGATAAGTCCAGCTTCCGAATTAATTTTAGGATTAGAATGTGGAGGATCAGATGCCTATTCTGGTATGACTGCAAACCCAGCATTAGGAGCAGCTGTTGATTTATTAGTAAAAAATGGAGGAACTGGAACTCTGGCGGAAACACCAGAAATATTTGGTGCAGAACACTTATTAACTCGAAGAGCAATAAATGAAGAAGTAGGGCAAAAAATAGTTAACTTTATAAAGTGGTGGCAAGAAGATTATTTGATCAAATTTGAAGAAAATAAACATCAGCTTCATCAAGATCCTTCTCCGGGAAATAAAGCTGGAGGATTAACTACTATACTAGAGAAGTCGCTAGGCGCAGTAGCAAAAGGAGGAACAACAAATTTAGTTGATGTATACCAATTTGCTGAGAACATAAAAGCAAAAGGTTTTACCTTTATGAATACTCCGGGCTATGATGTAACAAGTGTGACAGGTTTAATTGCAGGCGGAGCAAATATGATATGCTTCACTACTGGAAGAGGTTCAGTATTCGGATGCAAACCTGCTCCTTCAATAAAACTAGCAACTAATGATGATTTATATAATAGAATGACTGAAGATATGGATGTAAATTGCGGAAAAATATTACTTGGTGAATCAACAATTGAAGAAATGGGTCAAGAAATATTCCAACTTATTCTTGATGTAGCATCTGGAAAACAATCCAAATCTGAAATTAATGGTTTAGGTGACCTTGAATTTGTTCCATGGCAAATGGGCGCTATAACTTGAGTGATAATAATGATTTTAAAATAAGAAAAGTAATAAAATCTTTAAAATCTTCTCCTATTAGAAATGTTGCTAACTCAGTCATTGGAAAAAAGAATATTATTCCTCTTTATTTTGGTGAAACTGATATTGCAACTCCAGCATTTATATCAGAAGCTATGAAGACTGCTCTAGATGATGGACACACTTTTTATAGTGCAAATCAAGGAATATCAGAACTGGTCGAAACTATATCCACATATAGCTCTGCCCTTCATAAAAAAAAAATAAACTCATCCAGAATAATGATCACCTCAGCTGGAATGAATGCCTTAATGATAGCTTCTGAAGCACTTGTTAACCCTAAAGATAAAATAATTTGTGTAACTCCTGTTTGGCCAAACTTTATGCGATGTATAGAAATTATGGGGGGCAATGTTATTGAAATTCCATTGATACACGCGGAAAAAGAAAATATATGGAAATTAAACCTTGAAGAAATTAAAAAATATATAAAAGGTGCGAAAGCTATTTATATTAACACACCAAATAACCCAACTGGATGGGTAATGAATAGTCAAGAACAGTCAGAAATTTTAGAACTATGTAGAAAAGAAAAAACTTGGATAATTTCGGATGAGGTCTATGAAAGAATTATTTATGATAGAAAAGTTGCTCCCTCTTTTTTAGATATATCAAAAGAAGATGATTTATTAATAGTTGTAAATAGTTTTTCTAAGTCTTGGGCTATGACAGGATGGAGATTAGGATGGATGATTGTTCCTGAAGGATTAATTAATATATTTGAGAAACTTAATGAGTTTAATGTTGCTTCTCCTTCATCTCCTGCCCAACATGCAGGAGTAGTAGCAATTAAGGAAGGAGAAAAATTTATTGAAAAAATGATTCATGATTTAAAAATTTCAAGAGATATAGCATTAGACAATTTAAATGGTTTTTCTAGAGTTGTGTTTCCTTATTCTCAAGCAGCTTTTTATGCTTATTTTAAAATAAAAGATATATCAGATTCAGAAAAATTTTGCTTTGATACTTTAGAAAAAACTGGCGTTGGACTAGCCCCCGGAACATCTTTTGGAAATGGTGGTAATAGCTGGATAAGAATATGCTATGCTAAAAGCCCAGATTTACTTAATAAAGCTTTTGAAAAACTAAAACCTGTGCTTTCTTAATGAAAATTTATAAAGCAAATAATAATAACATTAAACTAGCTGCAACTCTTCTACATAATGAGGGAATTGTTGCTTTTCCTACGGAAACTGTTTATGGACTTGGAGCATTAGCATCCAATAAAAACGCTGTAAAAAGAATTTATAAAGTTAAAGGTAGACCTAAAAATAATCCCTTAATAGTACATATATATAAAATAGAACAATTATTATCTATTGTAGAAAATATTCCTTTAGATGTTATGAGACTTATAAAAAAATATTGGCCTGGACCTCTGACTATAGTTCTTCCATACAATACTTCCTCAAATATTAGTTCTGTTGCGAGAGCTGGTTTAAATACTGTTGCATTAAGAATGCCAAATCATCCTGTTGCTTTAAAATTATTAAAAACTGTTAATGCTCCATTAATTGCTCCCAGTGCTAATATCTCTCAACACTTAAGTCCTACTTCAGCACAGCATGTTAAAAATGACCTTTCTAGTAAATTGGATCAAAAAAATGATATGATCTTAGATAGTGGTAATACTGAAATTGGACTTGAATCTACAGTTATAGACTTCACAAAAACTATCCCGAAAGTATTAAGACCAGGAGGATTAAATATTAGCCTTATAAATAAAATAGTTAAAACTACTTATGATGATTCTAATATCAATGAAGAAAAACCAGAAAGTCCTGGCTTATTCAAGAAACATTATTCTCCTAATGCATCACTAAGATTAAATGCGGATTATCCATTAAAAGATGAAGCATGGCTTGGTTTTGGTGAAGATCCAAAAAATTTAAATAATTTTGTTAAAATGAATTTAAGTAAGAATAAAAACTTAGAAGAAGCTGCTAAAAATTTATTTTCAATGCTAAGATGCTTAGATAAGAAGAAAGTTAAAAAAATTGCAGTAAAAAAAATACAAAACAAAGGTATTGGAATTGCGATAAATGATCGCTTAAATAGAGGTGCTGCTAATTAGTCTTGATCTAAATTAATAAAGATTTATATTTCATAAAAAATATTTAAGAAGAAAAAAATGCATTCAGAGTTAAAAAAGCTATTTCCATTAAAAGAAGCCTTAGGTCCAAAGGGTTGGATCGAAGATTTAAATACTATTGAGCCTCACCTATTGGAAGAGAGAGGTTTATATAAAGGAAAATCTGATTTATTACTAAAACCTAATAGTACAAATGAAGTAAGTAAAATACTAAAATTATGTAATAAATTTAATATAAAAATTGTACCGCAAGGCGGAAGAACAGGATTATGTGGAGGAACTGTTCCATCGAATAACGGTCAAGAAGTTATGTTATCTCTAGAAAGAATGAACAATATTAAAGAATTTAATGAAAAGAATTTTACTGTAACAGTTGAAGCAGGATGCATACTTAGTAATATACAAGATCAAGCTAGTGAAAAAAATTTTCTTTTCCCGTTAAGTTTAGCATCTGAAGGTTCATGTACCATCGGAGGAAACCTATCAACAAATGCAGGAGGAATAAATGTTCTTAGATATGGAATGGCAAGAGACTTAGTTTTAGGAATAGAAGTTGTCTTAGCAGATGGTACAATATGGAATAATCTAACAAGTTTAAGAAAAGATAACCGTGGATATGATCTTAAACAATTATTTATTGGAAGCGAAGGAACATTAGGAATAATAACTTCTGCTGTACTAAAACTATTTCCCTCTCCAAAAAATATTGAAACAGCATTATTTGCTATACCGAATTCAGAAGCAGCGATAGAACTTTTTGGACTAGCTCGCAGTGCCAGTGCTGATCTTCTCAATGCTTATGAACTAGTAAGTAGAATCGGTATGGAGATGGTATTAAAAAATATTCCTGGTGCTAAAGAACCTATGAGTAATAAGTATAAGTGGTATGTACTATTAGAATTTTCCTCTTCTTCTACAAATAATATGAGAAAACAAATGGAAAATTTATTTGAAGTAGCGATAAATAAAAATATAGTTCTAGATGGAGTCATTGCTGAAAGCACTCAACAAAGAAAAGATTTATGGCTTCTGAGAGATGGTTTAAATGAAGCACAAAAACCTGAAGGTGGTTCCATAAAACATGATATTTCAATACCAATAAATAATGTAAGTACATTTATTAATGATGCTACTTACAGCGTAGAAAAATTTATACCTGAGTCCAGAGTAGTTGCATTTGGACATATAGGGGATGGCAATATACATTTCAATATTAGTCAACCAATAAAAAGCAACAAAGAAGATTTTCTTAAGAAATGGGAAAGTGTAAATAAGATTGTTTTTGATATAGTTAACGACTTAGATGGTAGTTTTTCAGCTGAACATGGTATAGGAAAACTTAAAAGAGAAGAACTAAAGTTTTATAATCCTGAAATTGAGATAAATTTAATGAAATCAATAAAAAATACTTTTGACCCAAATAATATTTTAAACCCTGGCAAAGTCCTGTAAAATTAGAAAGAGATAATATGCAAGAATATAATGCCCCAATTAAAGATATTTTATTTGTACTTAATAATGTTAATTCTGAAGTTCAAAATAAAAATGATGAATACTCTGATCCAGATTTAATGAAACAAATATTTGAGGAGGCCGGTAAATTTGCTTCCAACGTTTTAGCTCCTTTAAACTCTATTGGCGATAAAAAAGGAATTACACTAGAAAATGGCTTGGTTAGAATGCCAGAAGGTTTTAAAGATGCTTATAAACAATATATTGAAGGTGGATGGTCTTCAGTTGCAGGATCTAAAGAATATGGTGGACAAGAAATGCCATGGAATATTGTTGGTGGATTAAACGAAATTTGGCATGCCGCTAATATGAGTTTTTCCTTAAATATGTTATTAACGCAGGGTGCAATTGAAGTTATTGAAGCATATGGAACGGAAGAACAAAAACAAAAATATTTACCTAAAATGATAAGTGGAGAATGGTCAGGCACTATGAACCTTACAGAACCTCAGGCAGGTTCGGACCTAGCTTTACTAAAATCTAAAGCTGTGCCCAATGATGATAATTATAAATTATATGGTAATAAAATATATATTACACATGGTGATCAAGATATGAATGAGAATATAATTCATTTAGTCCTCGCAAGACTTCCTGATGCACCTGAAGGAAGCAAAGGAATATCCTTATTTATATCTCCTAAAAACATAGTAAATACAGAAGGTAAAACATTAGAAAAAAATGATGTAAGGGTTGTCTCTATTGAGCACAAACTTGGAACAAATGCTAGTCCTACGTGTGTATTAGCTTATGGCGATAATGAGGGGGCCGAGGCAGAATTAATTGGAGAAAAACACGGAGGCCTTAAAGCGATGTTTACAATGATGAATAATGCAAGGCTTAATGTAGGTGTTCAAGGAGTTTCTATTGCTGAACGCGCTTTTCAACAAGCGTATAATTTTTCTCAATCACGTCAACAAGGTAATTCTATAGATGGGTCGAGAGATGGAACCGTGGCAATCATAGATCATCCAGATGTACAAAGAATGCTAATGGATATGAAATCTAGAATAGAAGCTATGCGTGCATTATCATTATTTACTGCAAATGAGTTAGATTTATCAAAAAATGCATTATCTTCTGAAGATAAAATTAGAGCCCAAGAAAATTTAGACCTATTAACGCCTATAGTTAAAGCATGGTGTACTGACCAAGGGGTATTAATAGCATCTACTGGCGTTCAAGTTCATGGAGGAATGGGTTTTATTGAAGAAACAGGAGCAGCTCAACATTATAGAGATGCAAGAATACTTCCTATATATGAAGGTACAAATGGAATTCAAGCTCTTGATTTATTAAGGAGAAAACTATCTCTGGATAATGGAAATGTATTTAAAAGATTTTTATCTGATATGAGAAAAGATGCAAAAGAATGCATAGAAACAAAAGAAGATAAATTAGTAGAAATTGGGAATAAAGTTATTTTTGCTATTGATTTACTTGAAAATACTTCTGATGAACTTCTAAATATGTGGAAAAATAGTAAAAGAGATGCTGCATCTGGTGCCACTCCATTTTTAGATATGTGTGGAAATATATTTGGTGCTTGGATTATGGCTAAAAGCGCAATTAAAGCATATAATTTACTTAAAAATAATGAAGAAGATAAATTTTTAAATGATAAAATTGAAACTTCATACTTTTACGTAAATACTATTCTAGAAATGTCATTAAGTTTAAAAAATGTTGTTATTAATACTCATAAAAATTTAGATTCTATATTTAATATGCAAGATTAATTAATAATTTCTGCTTCTGCAGTTAAAGATTGATAACCATTTTGATCTTTAATCCATAGGTCTAATCCATTCTTAGTTTTAATAGCTTGAGCAAAAATAGTGCCTCCAACAAAAACAGGACTTTTTAACCTAAAGGTAAACTTAATAAGTTTTTGCTTATTTGTTATTATATTACTTATCAAATCTAATAAGAAAGTTGCCATTAAAGGCCCATGAACAACTATTTGTGGATAGCCTTCTACACCTGTGGCATATGGAAAGTCATAATGTATTTTATGGGTATTATGTGTTAATGCTGAATACCTAAAAAGCATTTCCGGAGAAGTTTGCCATGATTTTTCATAATCAAAATTTTTAGGAGCATTAATCCCAATAGCAGATTTAGTTTTTTGAGACTTTTTATCTTCTCTATATACAAGATTTTGAATTTCATTTATTAAGATTTCTTTTTTACTAGTAATTTCATGCTTAATTTTTAAAAAAATTAGATTACCCGTTGACCCTTCTTTATTTTCAATAGAAATAATACTTGAAGTTTTTTTTAATTTTTCACCAATTAATATTGGTTTAAAATAATTTATTTCGCCTCCAGCATACATTCTAATAGGCAAATCTATTGGAGGCATAAAACCTATTCTTTTTTCATGTCCATCAGGTCCTAAATTCTTTTGTAATGGTAAATTCAAAAAATATAACCAATGCCAACCGTATGGAACTTCAATAAAATTTTCACCCTCATAATCAAATACTGATGACATTGCTTTTACTGGAAAATCACTAATATAATCTTCATTTTTAATAGATTTACCTATCCAAGACTTTATATCCTCACTACTATTCATTAAATTCTTTCCTTATATTAATAGAATTTTCTCCTATATTAGGAATTTTACTAATCTTATTTTCTTCACCTTCAATTATTGAGGGGGGAGCAATTAGTTCTACCTCTTCACCTCCAATAATACATTTTACTTTTCTTAATTGAGGATGATTTTCTAGATCATTAATCGAATTTAATACTCCACAAGCAATCTTTCCTCTTCTCAAACGTTCTAATAATACATCTTTATTATATTTAATAAATTCATTTGAAATGATTTGATCAAGTGCAATTCTGTTTTTTACTCTATTAGTAGGTTTGTTAAATCTTTCATCTTTCGATAAATCATGAAGCATTAATACAGAAGAACATAACTGTATCCACTCTCTCTCATTCTGTATCGATATTAAAATTTTTTTTCCACATTTAGAAACATATGCTCCATAAGGGGCAATAGAAGGATGAGATAAACCAACTCTTTTAACAGACCTACTTCCATATACAGTCTGAAGATATGGAACATTCATCCAATCTGCCATACCATCAAATAACGAAACTTCTATTGCGCTACCTTTTCCTGTCTTTTCTCTATGATATAAAGCTTGCAAAATTGAGGAATGTGCGTTCATTCCACATGCAACATCACATACTGATACTCCTACTCTTCCCTCTTCCTCAGCAGTTCCTGTAACACTGCATAAACCTGTTTCAGCTTGAACTAATAAATCATATGCCTTCATATCCCTATAAGGCCCGCTTTGACCATATCCAGAAATATCACATGTAATTAATTTTTTATTTGAAACCCTCATATCTTTTGAACCTAACCCAGCTCTTTCCGCAGCTCCAGGAGCTAAATTCTGAATATATATATCAGCAGAAGAAATTATTTTTTTAAGTAATGCCAAGTCTTTGGAATTTTTTATATCAATGACTAAAGATTCTTTACCTCTATTTAACCAAACAAAATAAGCACTATTACCTTTTACGTCTTTATCATAATATCTAGCAAAATCTCCCTCAGATCTCTCTATTTTTATTACTCTTGCTCCAGCCTCTGCAAGTCTTAAAGAACATAATGGCGCAGCTACTGCTTGCTCTAATGATACTACTAATATTCCCTCTAACATCTTTAATATTTTCTCCTAATAAGATCTAGTAAGTCCTAGTACATTTTGAGCTATAAATGCTAAAATTAAATTTGTTGATATAGGAGCAGTTTGATAAAGTCTTGTTTCTCTATATTTTCTTTCTATATCATAATCTTCTGCAAAACCATAACCTCCAAATGTCTGCATAGCAGATTCTGCAGCTTTCCAGGAAGCCTCTGATGATAATAGTTTTGCTATATTAGCCTCAGCACCACAGGAAATACCACTATCAAATAATTTTGCTGCTCTATCAACCATTAATGCAGCTGCTTCCATTTCAGCATATGCTCGAGCTATTGGGAATTGAATACCTTGATTCTGTCCAATAGGTCTACCAAATACCTCTCTCGTAGATGCATATTCTGTAGATTTATCTAAGAAAAATTTTGCATCTCCAATACATTCTGCCGCAATTAAGATACGTTCAGCATTCATTCCATCTAATATATATTTAAAACCTTGTCCTTCTACCCCTATTAGACTATCAAAAGGTATTTCTAAATCATCAAAAAATACCTCCGTAGTTGCATGATTAATCATTGTTTTTATAGGTTTAATAGTTAGGCCATTATGTTTTGCTTTCTGCATATCTATAATAAATAAAGATAAACCTTCAGTTCTTTTCATAGTTTTATTAGAGGAAGTCCTAGCTAAAAGTAACATTAAATCTGAATACTCAGCTCTACTTGTCCAAACTTTCTGTCCATTAATAATATAACCATTTTTTGTTTTTTCAGCTTTAGTTCTAATAGATAGCGTGTCAGTGCCAGCATCAGGTTCGGTTACTCCAAATGCTTGTAAACGTAATTCACCAGAGGATATTTTAGGTAAATATTTATCTTTTTGTTCTTTAGAGCCATGTCTAAGTAGTGCACCCATAATATACATCTGTGCATGGCAAGCAGCACCATTCCCCCCTGATCTTTGTATTTCTTCAAGAATAATACATGCTGCTTGGATAGGAAGACCTGATCCTCCATATTCTTCCGGTATTAAGCAAGCTAAATAACCAGCATTAGTTAAAGCTTTTACAAATTCTTCTGGATACTCTCTTTTACTATCTAAGCCTCTCCAATATTCGCCAGGGAAATTACTACATAAAGTTATTACACCGGATCTAATATCTTCCCACTGCTTATCATCAGTGCTTTTGATGCTAGAAATTCTGTTATTTTCAGTCAATACTAATTTCCTCTAAGATAAATAGATATTATATAGCCTATATTTTATTTTTGTTAATAACTTTATAGATTTCTGTAAAATCTCCTGATGAAAATTCACTTACTCCTTCTTGAAAATATTCTTTTGCAACTTCGGCAATATTTACAGGTAGTTTACTATTTCTAGCTTCAGTTAAATATAATTGCAAATCTTTGTACATTAGCTCCATTTTAAATGCTGCATCATAAGTTCCTGTTAATATTCTGTTAGGAAATTTATCTAAAGTCGCGCTATTTTTTCCAGTCGAAACATTTAGCACATCTAAAATTTTTTTCATATCTATTTTATATTTTACACCTAAAAGTATAGCTTCTGAAGTTGCTGTCATTGCGACAGCGGACAAATAATTATTTAATAACTTCATAATTTGGCCTTGCCCAGGATCCTTTCCTATAAAAAATATAGATTTACTAAAATACTTCAAATCTTTCTTAATTTTTTCTAATAATTTTTCTGAGCCACTCCACATAATAGTAATAGTACCTTTAATAGCTCCAGATTTACCCCCGCTTACAGGTGCATCAATATAAATTATATTATTTTTATTTAAAACTTCTAATATTGGTTTAGTCTCAACAAATCCAATTGTGGATAAATTTACGATAGCTTTTATTAAATTAAAATTTGAAGATAATATTTTATCTATTACATCTTTTGTAGCCTTCCCATCAGGTACAGATATAAATATAATTTCTGCATTAGATACTAATTCTTTAACTGAATGGCATATTATAGAACCGGAAGGCGCCTTATTAACTATGTTATCAACATCATACACAAATATATTTTTTGATGATTTTAACAAATTAGAAACTATAGGTTTACCCATATCTCCTAAACCAATAAAACCATAATTTTTAATCATTTTTAGAAAATTCTTTTTCTATATCAATTCCATCTTCTTCTAATACTTTTCTTGCATGCCTAAATGCTTCTACTCCACATGGTACACCACAATATACTGTAATTTGTAATAAGACATCTTTAAGTTCCAAGAGAGTACATCCATTTTTTATTGCCCCTCTAAAATGTATTGAAAATTCTTGCCACTTGTTTAAAGCAGATAACATACATAAGTTATTCATACTTCTTTGTTTATTAGACAAAATAGTCTTAGTCCATATTTCTCCCCAGCAATACTTTGTAATAAATTCTTGAAATTCAGCATTAAAACTATCCGCTCCTTCAATTGATTTATTTACGTATTCATTAGATAAGACATTTTTTCTTGCTTCTAATCCTTTCTCATAAAGATCATCCTTCATTTATAACTCCCTTTATTCTATAAAAATAGCTATTCTAATAATATTTTTTCGCCTAGTAACGCTCTTCTAAAGCGAGATTTTATAAAAGCTCCTTCTCTAATAGGTAAAACTATTTCTTCCTGATCTTGATTAATTTTAATTACGGAAAAACTTAAATTTTTAATTTGATGAATTTCTAAAGATAATGATAACAAATCTTCTTGGGTCAAAATAATTGATGAATTTATTATACCTGACCCAATAGCAATTTTTGATAAATTAGTGCAATAGGCAGTATGTGTTTTTTGGTTACCTGTTTCTCCATATAACTCATTATCAAACACAACTATGGAAAGGTTTTTAGGCTGTTTTAAAGCTATTGTAGCTAAAGATCCTATTCCCATTAGCATTTCACCATCACCAGTAATTACAATTACTTTTTTATCTGGCTGACTTAATGCTAATCCTAAACCTATCATACAAGCATTACCCATTCCACCCCAAACATAAAAGTTAAGATCATTATCTCCTAAAGAAGCTACATCCCAACAGGTTCCACCTAAACCATTAACAATCAGAGAATTTTCTCTTTCTTTTAATAATTCACTAATCACTAAGCGTCTATTTAATTTAAATTTAGACATATTTAATCCTTAAAATCCTTTGCTCCAATAAGTTTCTGAGAGAGTAATACAGCATTAACTGAATTAGTTTTATATGCTAACCCTATCATAGCATTAACTGTATCTGAAACATCATCAATTTTTTCACATCTAATAACATTTACATTTAAAGCCTCCAAAACTTTCACAGTTGCTTTACCCATAGGAACTTGCCAAGGATTAAACTCATTCCATTCCCCTCTCATAGTCACTAACATAAGAAGAGGAAAGTCACATGCTCGAGTTATTGAAGCTATAGCATTAATGCAATTGCCTACCCCACTTGACTGCATTAATAGAGCACCCTTATTTCCGCCTAGCCAAGCTCCAGCTAATAATCCTACTCCCTCTTCTTCTGATGTTAAGCTAATCATATTCATATTTTTATCATTTTCACAATAATCGATTAGATCTTTATGACCCGCATCAGGAACGTAGGCTATTTGTTTAACATCATTATTGCTAAGAACTTTATATATATTATAAGGCCAATTTTCTGTTTTATTTATACTATTTTTAAGCATTTTTGATCAATAATTCCTCTGATAAGCATTAATTATTATACATAATAAAAATTTATATTGAAAGTAATTCTTGATCCATTATATACAGTCGTATATAACCATATAAAGGATTAATGTTAGGAATTTAAATGTTAGATAAAACAGTGGAAAAATTTAATAATGATATAAGCCCTTTAATAGATCCATTTGGCAGAGCTATTTCTTACTTAAGAGTATCCCTAACTGATAGATGTGATTTTAGATGTGTTTATTGTATGGCAGAAAACATGACTTTTCTTCCTAAAGCTGATGTCTTATCACTTGAAGAAATTGAAACTCTGTGTACTTCATTTATAAACCTAGGTACAAAAAAAATTAGACTTACAGGAGGAGAGCCATTAGTCAGAAAAAATGTGTTAACACTAATAAAATCTCTTGGCTCTAAAATTGGATCAGGACTCGAAGAATTGACTTTAACCACTAATGGAAGTCAATTATCTAGGTTTTCTGATCAATTATATGATTATGGGGTAAGAAGAGTAAATGTGTCTATTGACACATTAAACCCAGAGCTTTTCAAAAAAATTACAAGATGGGGTGATTTAGAAAAAGTATTAGTTGGTCTAAAATCTGCAAAGAAAGCAGGTTTAAAATGCAAAATTAATGCTGTAGCATTAAAAGGCGTTAATGAAAATGAGTTACAAAGCATGATAGAATGGGCACATAATGAAGGGCATGATTTTACCATAATAGAAACAATGCCTATGGGAGAAATTACTGAAGATAGAACTGATCAATATTTACCATTGTCTATGGTTAGAGCTAAATTAAGACAAAAATATACATTAACAGACAGTGAGTATAAAACTGGTGGCCCCGCTAGATATGTTAAAGTTGAAGAAACAGGAGGAAGACTAGGATTTATTACTCCTCTCACACATAATTTTTGTGAATCATGTAATCGAGTCAGACTTACCTGTACAGGAATGCTTTATATGTGCCTTGGGCAAGATGACTCAGCTAATTTAAGAAAAGAATTGCAAATGGGTAAAACAGGAATAGATTTGGAAGATGCTATCAGAGAAGCAATTTCTAGGAAGCCTAAAGGTCATGATTTCGAAATTAGCCGTCGAGCTTCAGGTCCAGCTGTCAAAAGACATATGAGTGTAACAGGCGGATAAATTTATCTTTAAACTTATTTTATTAAGTGTTAGCTTTCAAATATCTTTTTTAATTAAAATAAATAAACGGTTTATTTAAAATGAAATTTAATAAAGTCGCTTTTATTGCCTCAAATTCAAAAGAAGCTCAAAAAGCATTAAAAGAATTATCCAAAATATATAGTAATAATGATGTTGATAAAGCAGATATTATTGTAGCTTTAGGTGGAGATGGCCTTCTACTTAGCGTAATAGAGACTTATGGCATTAAAAAAATCCCAATATATGGAATGAATAGAGGAACTATTGGCTTTTTAATGAATACATATTCAAAACAAAACCTTATAGAAAGAATTAACAATGCTGTTCTTACTAAAATTTCTCCTTTAGTAATGGAAGCCATAGATATAGATGGAAAAAAATATAAAGGAATAGCAATTAATGAAGTGTCATTATTACGACAATCTAGAATGACTGCAAAAGTAATGATTAATGTTAATAATAAAAAACGACTAAATGAATTAGTTTGTGATGGTGTTATGGTAGCCACTCCAGCTGGAAGTACTGCTTATAATTTATCTGCAAATGGTCCTATTTTACCTATAAATTCAAAATTATTATCTCTGACTTCGATATGCGCTTTTAGGCCAAGAAGATGGAGAGGAGCATTATTACCAAAAACTTCTACAGTTGATTTCACTGTTAAAGAACCTAAAATAAGAGGTGTAAGTGCAACAGCTGGAAATCTAGAAGTTAGAAATGTAAAATCAGTTAATATAAAACTATCAACAAAATTATCATTTAAACTATTATTTGATACTGAAAGTAGTCTTGAAGAAAAGTTTATTAATGAGCAATTTTCTTCTTAAATTTAGAAAGGAAATATTATGGAATTAAGTAATTGTAATGCTGTTATTACTGGAGGAGCAAGTGGTCTAGGAGGTGCAACAGCTGACATCATTATTAATAATGGAGGAAGAGTTACTATTATAGATATACAGAATGACTTAGGTATTAAAAAGGCAGAAGAATTAGGCTCTAATTGTAATTATATAAATATAGATATAACTGATGAAAATTTAGTTTCAGAAAACTTCTCAGAAATTGTGAAAAATACTGGCTCCATAAATTTAGCTGTAAACTGTGCAGGAATTGGAAGTCCTAGTAAAGTTTTAAATAAAGAGGGCACTTGTCCTCTTAATCTATTTACTAAAATAATTAATGTTAATTTAATAGGAACATTCAATACATTAAAAGCTGCAGCAAATGTTATGCAACACAATGAAACTAAAAATAATGAAAGTAGAGGAGTAATTATAAATACAGCGTCAATCGCAGCGTATGATGGACAGATTGGCCAAGCCGCTTATTCTGCTTCAAAAGGAGGAATTATAGGTATGACATTACCAATAGCTAGAGAATTAGCTCGTCAGACCATAAGAGTAAACACAATAGCCCCTGGACTTTTTGAGACACCACTTCTAGCAGGACTCCCAGAAGAAGCAAAAGAATCTCTTATAGCTTCTACATTGCATCCACATCGTTTAGGACATCCAAAAGAATACGCCGCATTAGTAAAGCATATTTTTGAAAATGAAATGTTAAATGGGGAAACTATTAGATTAGATGGTTCTCTAAGAATGGCTCCAAAATAAAGATTCTATATTTTTATATATAGTAATTTACATAAATTATATTATGTAATATTAAATTGAAATAAAGGTATAAATTAAAATGATTTTTAAAAGAATTAAAGACTGCCATAACACTCAAGATTTTAGAAAATTGGCAAAAAGCAAACTACCTGGTCCAATATTTCATTATATCGATGGTGGAGCAGATGATGAAATTACAAAAAATAGAAATACTGCAGCATATGAAGAGTGTGATTTAGTACCTAATGTATTAGCAGGCGTTAAAGATATAGATATGTCTGTAACAGTTATGGGACAAAAACTTGACATGCCCTTATTTTGCTCACCTACTGCATTACAAAGACTCTTTCACCATGAAGGCGAATTAGCTGTTGCACGGGCAGCTGAAAAATTTGGAACTATGTCAGGTTTATCTTCATTAGGTACAGTTGATATAATGAGAATGAGTAAGGAAATATCTTCTCCTAAACTATTTCAATTATACTATCATAAAGACAAAGGACTAAATAATCATATGATAGACTTGTGTAAAGAAGCTAATTATGAGGCAATTGCTCTAACGGTTGATACTATAACTGGTGGAAATAGAGAAAGAGATTTGCATACTGGCTTTACAAGCCCACCAAGATTGACACTAAAAAGTTTATTCAGTTTTGCTAGTCATCCTATGTGGGCAATAAATTATTTTACTCATGAAAAATTTGATTTACCCCAATTATCTAAATTTGTTAATGCGGGAACAAATATAGCTATTTCTGTAGGTGATTATTTTACAAATATGTTAGACCAAACTATGAACTGGAAAGATGCAGAAGAAATAAATAAAAAATGGGGAAAGCATTTTTGTTTAAAGGGAATTATGAGCGTAGAAGACGCAAAAAAAGCTGTAGATATTGGAGCGACTGCTATAATGGTATCTAATCATGGTGGAAGACAATTAGATGGGTCTAGAAGTCCTTTTGATCAATTAGCTGAAATTGTGGATGCAGTAGGAGATAAACTTGATGTTATTTGTGACGGTGGAATTCAAAGAGGTACGCACGTATTAAAGGCTTTATCAGTTGGTGCAAAATGTTGTTCTGGAGGTAAATACTATCTTTACGCTCTAGGGGGTGGAGGTCAACCTGCAGTTGAGAAAGCTCTAGGTAACTTCAGGAATGAAATAGAACGCGATATGAAACTTATGGGTTGCAATAAAATATCTGATTTATCTAGAGAAAACCTTAGATATAGAAATAACTAATCTAGTTTACTGTTTTGCACTAAATCCCATGCTATTTTTGCAATGGGCTTTGACATAGCTCCTTTTTCTTCAGCCAATGAAGAAGAGGCATTTCCTGCTCTTCCCCTAGCTAAAACTCCTTCTAAAATAGCTACATTTCTAAACATTGAAAACACTATATAAAAATTCGGATTTATAATATCTCTATTTACCATTTCACAGTATTTTTCTACTAAGTAATCCTTAGTTGGTATACCTAATTTTACTAAATCCAAATTCTTTAAACTAAAACCAGAACGAACGTCTGAGTCTTCTTCATGAAGCATTAAATTATATCCTAAATCAGCAAGAGGATGACCTAAAGTAGATAATTCCCAATCTAATACAGCAAGAACTTTAGG
>CEQU01102832.1_pt1 | contig 17079 bp, 15 predicted proteins | sample 531031 | NCBI WGS metagenome assembly CEQU01 (sample SAMEA2621216, study PRJEB7988) | marine metagenome | isolation source: saline water (ENVO:00002010), including
ACGCGCGCTTCCCCGTGCGGGTCTGACGCGCGTCGAGCCGCCGATCAGTTCGCGACGTTGCCGCCGCGCGCCGCGCCCGAGCGTCCGCGCCCGCCGCGGCGCGACCGGCGCCGACGGTTCGACGGCGCTTCGGCCGGGTTGTGCGCCGCGGCCGACCCCTGGGCGCCCGCCCGCTGACGCTGACCGTGCACGGCGCCGCCGTGGCCGGCTGCGGGCTTGTCGCCGCGAGCCGAGCGGCTCTGGCCGCCCGCGCGCTTCTGGCCGCCACCGGACTGCTTCTGTCCACCGGTCGATGCGACCGGAGGGGCGGGCTTCACCGCGGGGGCGGACTCCCCGACGAGCTCGGCGACGGTCGCGTGCGCGGCGTCGACCGGCTCCAGGGCCGCCGTGATCTGCGCCTTCCGCAGCAGGTCCTTCACCTCGCGGCGCTGCGCCTCGAGCGCGATCGTCACGACCACGCCGTCGGCACCCGCGCGTGCGGTGCGGCCGGAGCGGTGCAGGTACGACTTGTGCTCGACGGGCGGGTCGACGTGCACGACGAGCTCCACGCCGTCGACGTGCACGCCGCGTGCGGCGACGTCGGTGGCGACGAGCACGCGCACGCCGCCGGCATCCGGGTTCGCGCCGAAGGCGGCGAGGTTGCGCTCGCGCGCGTTCTGCGACAGGTTGCCGTGCAGGTCGACGGCGGGAATGCCGGCCGCGGTGAGCTGCTTGGCGAGCTTCTTCGCCTGGTGCTTGGTGCGGGTGAACAGGATGCGGCGGCCGTATCCCGAGGCGATGCGGCGCACGAGGGCGGTCTTGGCCTCGGCGTCGGCCGCGACGAAGACGCGGTGGATCATCGTGCCCTCGGGCACCGAGGACTCGTCGACGGAGTGACGCACCTCGTTCTGGAGGAACTTCGACACGAGGGTGTCGACGCCACGGTCGAGGGTGGCCGAGAAGAGCATGCGCTGACCACCCTGCGGCGTGGCCTTGAGGATGCGGGTCACGCCGGGCAGGAATCCGAGGTCGGCCATGTGGTCGGCTTCGTCGAGCACCGTGACCTCGATGCGGTCGAGCTTGACGATGCCCTGCTGCATGAGGTCCTCGAGGCGACCGGGGCAGGCCACGACGATGTCGACGCCGGCGCGGATCGCGTCGGCCTGCGGACGCTGGCTGACGCCGCCGAAGACGGTGGTGACCGTCAGGCCGGTCGCATCGGCGAGGGGCTTGATGGTCGCCGCGATCTGCGAGGCGAGCTCGCGCGTGGGGGCGAGGACCAGTCCGCGCGGGTGCCCGCCGGTGCGGCGGGCGGCGTTCGCGCCGGAGAGGCGCGCGACCATCGGAAGCGAGAACGCGATCGTCTTGCCGCTGCCGGTGCGGCCGCGGCCGAGCACGTCACGGCCAGCGAGGGCGTCGGGCAGGGTGTCGCGCTGGATCGGGAACGGCTCGGTCACGCCGCGCGAGGCGAGGGAGGAGGCGAGGGTCTCGGGCACGCCGAGAGCGAGGAAGGAGGACATGGGGGAGTGCTTTCTGACAGAGCGCGGCACGCGAGAAGACGCGGGGCGCGGGGTGGGCGACGGCGCGGGATCGCGCATCGGTTCGCCGATCGAGAAGAAGTCGCGGCTCGGGAGGCCGGAAAGCGTATCGTCGACGCAGCGGCAGGAAGCCGCACCACGACGGTAGCACGCCGACGCTCGAGGCGGCTGGGAGGCCCGTTCCGTGGCTATCGGGTGCGCAGGTGATCCGGGCGCCGGAGGAAGCAGACGGCCACGACGCCGAGCGCCATGACCGCGGCGGGAAGCAGCATCGACTGGGCCATCGCGGTGGCGAACGGGCCGGCCAGGTCGGCGGGGAGCTCGGTGGCGGCGGCGACGTCACCCGCAGCCGATCCGGCGGGCAGCTGTGCTTCGAGGCTCAGCTGCATCATCGCCGCGATCGACGATGATCCGAGCACCGATCCCACGGTGCGGGTGGTGTTGTAGATCCCGGCGCCCGCCCCCGCCTGATGGCGCGGAAGATCGCGGGTGGCCGTCGTCGCGAGCGGTCCCCACATGCCCGCGTTGCCGATCCCCATCATCGCCGCCGGGATGAGGAACGCCCAGACCGGCGTGTCCATGTTCATGAGCGCGGCATACAACACGAGGGCGCCCGTGACCGTCAGCAGTCCCGGCACCAGGAGAGCGCGCGGATCGACGCGGTCGAGCAGGCGTCCGGCCAACGGGGAGAGCACGCCGGCGAACACGGCTGTCGGCACGAGCAGCAGGGCCGCCTGCGTCGGCGAGAGTCCCCGGGCGAGCTGGATGAAGAACATCAGCGGCAGCGACATGCTCGTGACGGTGAACCCGACGATGGCGACTCCGGCGCTGGCGAGCGCGAAGTTGCGATCGCCGAACAGTCCCAGCGGCACGAGGGGCTCGCCCCGTGTGAGCTTCTGCTGCCAGAGGAACAGCCCGAGCACGACGACACCGGCGCCGATCATCACCCACACCCACGGCGCCCAGTCATACGCCTCACCCTCCTGAAGCCCGAAGACGATGAGGAACAGTGCGGTGGCGCTCAGGACGACGCCGACCACGTCGAAGCGGTGCGGCTGCCTGCCGAGGTCGGGCACGAGCATCCATGCCAGAACGAACCCGACGATGCCGACGGGGATGTTGATGAAGAAGATCCACTCCCACCCGAGGCCGTCGACGAGGAAGCCGCCCGCCAACGGGCCGACGAGCATCGCGACGCCGGATGTTCCGCCCCACAGCCCCATCGCCGCGCCGCGCTGACCGGCCGGGAAGGTGCGGGTGATCACCGCCATCGTCTGCGGGGTCATCATCGACGCGCCCAGCCCCTGCACCGCGCGGAACGCGATGAGCGCGCCGAGCGTCGGCGACAGGCCGCACGCGAGGGACGCCAGGGTGAACAGCGCGAGACCGCTCAGGTAGATGCTCTTCGGGCCGAACCGGTCGCCGAGGCGTCCGGTGATGAGCAGCGGCACGGCGTACGCGAGCAGGTAGGCGCTGGTGACCCACACGACGTTGTCGAGGTTGGCGGTGCCCGGGTCGAGGGCGGCCTTGATGGCCGGGTTCGCGACGGCGACGATGGTGGTGTCGACGAGGATCATGAAGAACCCGATGATCAGCGCCCACAGCGCCGGCCACGGGCTCCGGGGGCGTGTGTCGACTGCGCCGGTTCGTGCGTGGGTCTGGGTCATTCGCGCGCCGCCTTCCGCTGAGCGAGATAGTGATCGCTCTTTTTGCCGGCGGCGGCGTGGCCCCAGGGCAGCTGCGGATTCTGCAGGCGTCCCAGGAAGTCCGCCAGCCAGATCGTCTCGGCCACGCACAGGGCCCGTTCGCGGTCGTCCTCGACGAGGAACTGCTCGTCGACGGGAACCCGCCGGGCGGCGGCGAGGCTCTCCTCCAGTTCCGCGAAGTCCTGCGTGAGCCGTGCGAGCCGGCGCGTCAGCAGATCCCGCACCTCATCGCGCGGCAGGTTGTGGGCCTCGGACAGGGCGATCCGGAAGTCGCCGGGACGATCGATCCGCTCGAGCTCGTCCCGCAGCCACGATCGCATCGCGTCGCCGCCGGAGGGCAGGAGCGTGTACGTGGTGCGCTCCGGCCGATTCCCCTCGCGGTCGACGCCGACCTCGGCGATCAGGCCGTCGCGCTGCAGTCGCGCGACGGTGTGGTACATCGTCCCGTTGGTCACGCTGAGCATGCGGTCGTCGTGTCGCTGCTTCATCAGGCGCAGCATCTCGTACGGATGCATGTCGTCCTCATCGAGGAGGGCGAGCACCATCAGGCTCAGCGGCGTCAGTCGGCGCGCGGTCATGAATACTCCAAATCTATTAGCCCATATGGACTATATCGGACGAGCCGTCCTCGCGCAGCCGACGGCCGGGCGCCGTAGGCTGGCACCCGTGCACGGCGAATACAAGGTCCCCGGCGGAAAGCTCGTCGTCGTCGACCTCGAGGTGGTCGACGGCCGCATCCGCGGATTCCATCTCGCAGGCGATTTCTTCCTCGAGCCCGACACGGCGCTCGACGACATCGACGCCGCCGTCAACGGGCTCCCGGCCGAGACGGATGCGGCCGCCATCGCCGCGGCGGTTCGGGGCGCCCTGCCGCAGGGGGCCCAGCTGCTCGGCTTCACCCCGGAGGCGGTCGGCACGGCGGTGCGCCGCGCGCTGGTCACGGCTCCCGGCTGGAAGGACTTCGACTGGGAGGTCGTGCACGAGCCGCCCGTCTCGCCGCGCATGAACCTCGCGCTCGACGAGGTGCTCACCACGCGTGTCGGCGACGGGCGCCGTCGCCCCACGCTGCGGCTGTGGGAGTGGAACGAGTCGGCGGTCGTCATCGGATCGTTCCAGTCGTTCCGCAACGAGGTCGACCCCGAGGGGGCCGTGCGCCACGGCTTCGATGTCGTGCGGCGCATCTCCGGCGGCGGGGCGATGCTGATGGGCGCCGGATCGATCGTGACCTACTCGCTCTACGTGCCCGCCACGCTCGTGGCCGGCATGACCTTCGCCGACTCGTACGCCTTCCTCGACGACTGGGTGCTGCAGGCGCTGCGCGGCATGGGGGTCGAGGCGACCTACCAGCCGCTCAACGACATCGCCTCGCCGCAGGGCAAGATCGGCGGCGCCGCCCAGAAGCGGCTGGCCAACGGCGGCGTGCTCCACCACGCCACGCTCTCCTACGACATGGACGGCGCGGTGCTCACCGACGTGCTGCGCATCGGGCGGGAGAAGCTCAGCGACAAGGGAACCGTCTCGGCCGCCAAGCGCGTCGATCCCCTCCGGCGGCAGACGGGTCTGTCGCGCGAGGAGATCCTGGAACGCCTCGCATCCACCTTCACCAGCCTCTACGGCGCCGATCGGGGCACGATCAGCGCGGAGGAGTACGCCGAGGCCGAGAAGCTCGTGGCGTCGAAGTTCGCCACCGACGCGTGGCTGCACCGGGTGCCGTGACCGCCGAAGAGGACGGGCCGGGAGAGGTCGTCATCCACCACGGCGACAATCTCGAGGTGGCACGCGGGCTCGAATCGGGCGCCTACACGCTCGTCTATCTCGACCCGCCGTTCAACACCGGCCGCGCCCAGCGTCGTGCCGTCGAGACCGCCGTCTGGCGCATCGCGGAGCCGCACGACGCCGCCGCGCCGTCGCCCGATGCCGGCGCGGACGCCGACGCCGCCGCGGCCTCGCCCGATGCCGGCGCGCTCTCGCCCGATGCCGATGGTCCGTCGTTCACAACTCCTCAAGATCGGCACGTAGAGGCTCCCTCCGGGGCCGAATCGCCGCACCAGGGCGCGGTTTCGAGGAGTTCTGAACGGCGCGAGGAGCCGCCGGTGGTCCGGCGCGGCTTCCACGGACGAGAGTACGAGCGCCTCCGCGGCGACCTGCGAGCCTACGACGATCGGTTCGACGACTACTGGGGCTGGCTCGAGCCGCGGCTGGGGGAGGCCTGGCGGCTCCTCGCCGACGACGGCACGCTCTACCTGCACCTGGACTACCGCGAGGCGCACTACGCCAAAGTGCTGATGGACGCGCTCTTCGGCCGCGAGCGGTTCCTCAACGAGCTGATCTGGGCCTACGACTACGGGGCGAAATCCCGGCGCCGGTGGCCCACCAAGCACGACACGATCCTCGTGTACGTCAAGAACCCGGCGACCTACTGGTTCGACTCCGACGCGGTCGACCGGGAGCCCTACATGGCGCCGGGGCTCGTGACGCCGGAGAAGGCCGCCCGGGGGAAGCTCCCCACCGACGTCTGGTGGCACACGATCGTCCCGACCACGGGCCGCGAGAAGACCGGCTACCCGACACAGAAGCCCGAGGGCATCCTCCGTCGCATCGTGCAGGCCTCCAGCCGGCCCGGGGACCGCGTACTCGACCTCTTCGCCGGTAGCGGCACCACCGGCGCGGTCGCCTCGGCGCTCGGCCGCCGCGCAGACCTCGTCGACGCCAACCCCGACGCGATCGCGGTGATGGCGGCCCGCATCCCGCACGCCCGCGTCGACGTCGGGAGCGATTCCACGCGGGGCGAGACGGCGGTGGAGGTCGCCCCCTAGGCTGAGCGGGTGCGATTCGGAATCTTCATCCCGCAGGGCTGGCGTCACGACCTCGTCGACATCGAGCCGACCGATCAATGGCGTGTGATGTGCGCCCTGGCGCAGCGCGCCGACGCCGCGGCGTGGGAGTCGCTGTGGGTCTACGACCACTTCCACACCGTGCCGGTGCCGACCGACGAGGCCACCCACGAGGCGTGGACGCTCATGTCGGCCTTCGGTGCGGCCACCGACCGCATCCGTCTCGGCCAGATGTGCACGTGCATGGGCTACCGCAACCCCGCCTACCTGGCGAAGGTCGCCGCCACCGTCGACCACGTGTCGGCCGGACGCACCGAGATGGGGATCGGCGGCGGCTGGTACGAGCACGAATGGACCGCGTACGGCTACGGCTTCCCGCGCATCGGCGAGCGACTCGGGATGCTGCGCGAGGGCGTCGAGATCATGCGCCAGGCCTGGACGACCGGCACGGCCACACTCGCCGGGAAGCACTACCAGGTCGACGGCGCGATCGTGCGGCCGCTGCCCGTGCAGGACGGCGGCATCCCGATGTGGATCGCCGGCAGCGGCGAGAAGGTGACGCTGCGCATCGCGGCGGAATACGCCTCGTACACGAACTTCGCCGGCAGCCTCGAGGAGTTCGACCACAAGGACGCGGTGCTCCGTGGTCACTGCGACGACATCGGTCGCGACCAGGCGGAGATCGTCCGCAGCTCGAATTTCAACACGATCGTGGGGGAGACCGAGGCGGAGGCGTCCGAGCGGCTCGCCGCCGTCGTCGCCCGCGTGCGGCCGTACATCGGCGCCGAACGTGCCGACGCGCTCGAGCAGGAGTATCTCGCCTCGCCCGGCTTCGGCACGGTCGAGCAGGTGGCCGAGCGCCTCGCCGAGCGCGGGCGGCACGGTCTCGGCTACGCCATCCACTACTTCCCCGAGGCCGCCTACGACACCTCCGGCATGGACCTCTTCGAGCGCCACGTCATCCCGTCCCTCGCCTGACCCGCTCCGCCGGCGGGCGTGCAGGCGAGGGTCGGTGCCGCGGCCGCCGGTGAACAACACAGGAGATCCGCGCGCAACACCCGCTGAGAGCCACCGGCAGCCCGGAATCCGACTGTTTCTCCTGTCTTGTTCACACCATGTGGCCTGCGTCGCGTCGCCGCTCGCCTGCACCCGACCCGGATACTCCTCTCGTGACGAGACGCGGGCGCGCTGCGCTCCGCCGGTGAACAACACAGGAGATCCGCGCGGTGTGGCCGCTATCCGGGCGCCCACGGCCCTTTCCCCGTCGTTTCTCCTGTGCTGTTCACCGGAGGCGGCCGCGGCCACTTCTCCTCCCCGGCTCGGCAGTTGCCGCATCGATCCACAGGGTGGTCGCGACTTGCCCGGACGTCTGCGGCATCCGGGCACGGTTGGCCGATGGCCAGACATGCCGAACCCGCCCCGCTTCTCGCCCGTCGCCGCGATCTGCGCGAGGAAGGCGTCACGGATCGCGACCTCGCGCGAGCCGTGACGGCGGGCACGCTCCTGCACCCGCGACGAAACGCCTATCTTCCGATGGGCGTGCCCGTCGACACGGTGGACGCGGTGAGCATCGGGGGCCTGTTGACGTGCACGTCCGAGCTGCGTCGCGCCGGCGTCTTCGTGATGGAGCGCGCCGATCTCGACGTTCATCTTCCGGAGCACGCCTCCCGTGTGCCCGGGATATCCCGGCCGGTGCGGCGTCACTGGGGGCGGTTGGTCCGTCGCCCACACCCGTGCGCCACCTCCGTCGAACCGCTCGACGCGGTCGCGTGCGCGGTGAGGTGCCAGAGTCCTCGCGCGGCGATCGCCTCGATCGACTCGGCGCTGCAGCGGGGGTATGTGCACCGCGACGACCTGCGGGAACTGTTCGGCGCGCTCGCCGGGAGGTACACGGCCCTACTGCCCCTGGTCGACGGCAGAGCTGAGTCGGGACCGGAGACACTGGTGCGGCTGATCCTTCGGGCCCTCGGCCTGCGTTACGAGGTGCAGGTCCGGATCACCGGCGTCGGGCGGGTCGACTTCCTCGTCGACGGGTGGCTCATCATCGAGTGCGACAGCGAGGAGTTCCACGCCGATTGGGAGGCGCAGCGCCGCGACCGTCGTCGGGATCAGGCGGCTGCCGCGCGTGGCTTCGCGGTGTATCGGCCGATCGCGGAAGACATCATGTGGGGACCGGAGGAGGTGGTCGCAGCCATCCGCGGACTCTTCTCGGGCACCGCCGGAGGCGCTCTGTCGCGGCGCGTTGCGTGAACAACACCGGAGATCTGTGGCGCGTCGGCCCTGTGGAGGCCAGGAGCGCGGGATTCGCCCGGAATCTCCTGCGTTGTTGACGCGCGCGGCGGCGTTGTCTACGCGCGAGGCGGCGTTGTCGACGTGGGAGGCGGAGTCACACGCGCCGAGTCACAGGAGACTGGTCAGCACGCGACGGGTCACACGAGCGGGGCGACGGAGCGGTAGCCGTCGGCAATCACCCCGGGCAGCGGCCCTGACCCGCCGAAGACGCGGGTGGTGCCGGGCGCCTCCGACCATGGTCGCCACCCCGGGTCTCCCGTGCGGGCGAAGGCGGCGGCGCTGTCGTGCACCGCGGCCGCGAGGGCCCGCGGCGGAGCCTCGCCGGCGATCGCGGCGACCCGCTCCGCGGAGAGCACGTCAAACCAGAAGGGCACGTCGAGACAGTGCAGCGCCCAACCCTTCGTCGGCGACACCCACGAGAACCGGTAGGCCCACGTCGGGGCGGGCGCGCCCTCCCGCGCCTGCGCGACGCGCGCCACGAGCGACCGGAAGACGACATCGCCGAGGTATCGGCCGAGGACCGCGGCCGTGCCTCGGCGGCGCTGCTCGGCGTTCGCCGCGAGGTAGTCGCGGCGCCGCCCCCGCTCGACGCCGAGCAGTCCCAGGGCGATACCCGCCGGCACCACGCGAAGGGGCCGTCGCGCCCGGTCGGTGATGAAGGTCATCTCGTCATCGACCGCGCCGATCACCAGCGGGATGTCGTCTCCCGCGCCGTCGCGGATCGCATCCACCGTGGGTCGTTCGATGAGTTCACCGTCGACGGCGGGTCCCCACGACAGCGCGTCGTCGACGAGCGCCCGGAGCGCCTCGAGTCTCGAGCCGGACTCCGGTCTCGCTGCCCGACGCTCGAGGGCGGGGAGATCCTCGCGCGGCACGGCACCGAATCCCTCCCGCGTGGCGGGCACGCCGGCGAGGTGTGCGATCCTCGCCGACAGTGAGCGTGCCGTCTCGGGCGAGACGTCGGCGAGGGCGGGCGACATCGCCCACGCCGCGCGGAACAGTCCGCGTGCGGCGGGGAGCGCGAGCAGGGTGAGCACGGCTCCGCCGCCGGCAGACTGGCCCGCGAGCGTCACGCGGTCGGGGTCGCCGCCGAACGCGGCGATGTTCTCCCGCACCCACTCCAGCGCGGCGACCCAGTCCCGCACCCCGCGATTCGCCGGGGCGCCCGGAACATGCCCGAACCCGTCGAACCCGAGCCGGTACGACAGGGTCACCGTGACGACACCGTCGCGCGCGAAGGCCGCGCCGTCGTACCAGGCGCTCGCGGGCGACCCCGAGACGTACCCGCCGCCGTGGATGTAGACGATGACCGGCAGGTGGTCGCCACCAGGCGCGGGTGTGAAGACGTTCACCGACAGGATGTCCTCTCCCGCGATCGCCGGTTCCGGGATGAGCGTCTCGCCGCCGTCGATCCGCTGCGGGGTCGCGCCGAATCCGGTCGCGTCGCGCTCGCCGTCCCAGGGCGTACGCGGCACGGGCGCGGCGAACCGCAGGTCGCCCACCGGCGGCTCGGCGTACGGAATGCCGAGGAAGGCCGCCGAACGGATGCCGTCGACGTCGCGCCACCGGCCGCGCACGCGGCCTGCGGAGGTATCGGCGACCGGATCGGCGCTCACGTCGCATCCTCCCTGGGCGGCACGAGGATGTCGAGGAGCGCGCCGGTCGCGGCGGCCATGTCGAGGTCGGGCTCGAGCATCCACTGCAGCTGCAGGCCGTCGGCAACCGCCTGCAGCAGGCGCCCGGCTGTCTCCGGGTCGACGCGCGGGTCGAGGCGATCCTCGATGGCCTCGGCGAGGGTCTCTCGCAGGCGCCTGTTCCGCTCGATGAAGTAGTCGTGCGCCGGGTGCTCCGCGTCCGCGGCGTCGACGGACAGCGCGGCGAACAGGTGCACCAGTCCCGGCACGCGCTGGTTGTGGCGGATGACGCCGACCCAGCCCTCGCGCATGGCGTCGTCGTGCGTCCGGTCGCCGGTCGCGGCGCCGAGCGCGGCATTGTCGAGCTCGTCGCGCTTGCGGAGGATCTCCGTGAACAGCTGCTCCTTCGTGCCGAAGTAGTGCAGGAGCCCGGCCTGGCTGAGGCCGACGGCCTCGGCCAGGTCTTTGACGGATGTGCGACGGAACCCCTCGCGCGCGATCACGTCGAGGGCTCGCTCGAGGATCTCCTCCCGCTTCGCCACGCCCTTCGCGTAGGAACCTCTTCGTGCCATGGGAGAAGTAAACCGAACAATGCTCGAACCTCAAAGCCAAATGTCGTATGGCTTATGTGTCTGCTCGCGTGCCGGGTCAGAGACGGGATGCGGCGATGCCGACGACATACACGGCGCACGCCGTGCCGATGGTCACCAGGGCTCCGAGCATGAGAACCAGCGCCGCCCCGTCGGTCGGCAGCTCGCCGTCGGTGCTCAGGGCCTGGTGCGCCCGGCGATAGCGGTGCCCGGCGGCGACGTAGGCGGCGATGGCCATGACCAGCCCCACCACCCCGAAGGCGATCGCGGCGACCCCGAGGATCTCGGCGGCGAAGCGCACCGAGACGAGGCTCGCGACCGCGAGGGCCAGGCACGTGCGACGCCACGACAGGAGCGTCCGCTCGGGCTGCAGGCCGGGGTCGAACGGGCGGTCGGTCACCGCAGCTCCAGCACGAAGCCGGCGAGCACGAGGCCGACGGCGACCACGACGCCCACGACGATGATCAGGGCGGTCGCGGGCGCGGGCAGGGCGCTGCTGCGACGGAGCGCGCGTTCGGTGCGGGCCCAGCTCAGCCATGCGTGCACGGCGGCCAGCAGGCCCAGGAGCACGAAGATCAGGGCGGCGGCGAGGCGGAAGCCGGTGTTCTCGGGAAGTTCGAGAGCCTCGAGCGCGACCCCGCCGGCCATGAGGGCGAGGGCCGTGCGCACCCACGCGAGAAAGGTGCGCTCGTTGGCGAGACTAAACCGCGGGTCGGGTTCGTCGCCCTCGCGGTAGACGGATGCGGGGAATCGTCGGGGGGTCTCGCTCACGCCGTCCTCCTGGTGCGGGTCGGTGGCTCACCCAGGCTACTCCGGCGCCGCCGCGCCCCCGTGCGCCGCGGCGGCGGCGGAGATTCACACCGACAGGAACGCCGAGAGAGCCTCGTTCACTTGGTCGGCGTGGGTCCACAGCAGGCCGTGCGGTGCCCCTTCGAGCTCGACGTACGTCGCCTGTGGCAGGAGATCCCGCAGCCGTCGGGCCGACGCGTCGATGGGCACGACGTTGTCGGCGGTGCCGTGCACGATCAGGCACGGGATGCCGCTCGCGGCCACTTCGGCGATGTCGGCGCGGAAGTCGGTCGGCCACGTCAGCGTCGCATCGGCGATCGCGACGTTGCCCGCGTGCGCGGCCACCTGCACGTTCGCGTCGACGGCGTCTTGCGAGATGCGCCGGTCGAGGTTCTCCTCGAGGTTGTAGAAGCCCTCGAAGAACCCGCGCACGAAGGCGAAGCGGTCATCCCTCACCTGTGCGCGCAGGTCGTCGAAGAACCCCTGCGGCCCCGCGCCGTCGGGGTTGTCGTCGGTGGCGAGCAGGTAGGGGAGGATGCCGCTGAGCAGCCCGGCCTTGGCGACGCGGTCGGCGCCGTAGCGGCCCAGGTAGCGGGCGATCTCGCCGGTGCCCATGGAGAAGCCGAGGAGCACGGCGTCGCGAAGGTCCAGCTCTTCCATGAGTGCGTGGAGGTCGGCGGCGTACGTGTCGTAGTCGGCGCCGGAGGCGGTCTTCGTGGATGCCCCGAAGCCGCGCCGGTCGTAGGCGATGACGCGGTAGCCGGCATCCAGCAGCGGATACTGCTGCCGGGCCCACGACTCCCCGTTCAGCGGATAGCCGTGGATGAGCACGACCGGTGTTCCGGTGCTCGGTCCCTGGTCGGTGTAGTGGAGCTCGACGTCGACCGAGTTCTCGGTCCCGACGGTGATGTACGCCACGTGCGGTCGCCCTTCTCGCTGCGCTCCCGGGATGCCGGGGCGGACCGGAGTGTCCGATCCGCCGTCGACGCTACGGCCGGCGACACGTGCGAGCCAGGGCTTGACCGTCCGCGATGCGCGTGGTGGGGTACGGCCGCTGCGAGGCCTCAGGCGTCGCGGCCGGCGCCGGCGGCGGCGGTGACAGAGAACACGTGAGGGTCGGCGAAGCCGCGAGCGGCGAACGCACGCCGCACGGCGTCGGTCACGTCGGCGACCTTCTCGCGCGAGACCAGGGCGATCGCGGCCCCGCCGAACCCGCCGCCGGTCATGCGGGCGCCGATCGCGCCGGCGGCCAGCGCGGCATCCACCGCGGTGTCGAGCTCGGGCACCGAGATCTCGAAGTCGTCTCGCATCGACGCGTGCGAGGCGACGAGGAGCTCGCCGATCGCGGTGGGTCCGGCATCCCGCAGCACCGCCACGGTGTCCAGCACGCGCTGGTTCTCGGTCACGATGTGGCGCACGCGGCGGAACGTCACCTCGTCGACGCGCTCGGCCACCCGCGGCAGGTCGTCGACCGAGACGTCGCGGAGCGCCGCGACCTCCATCGCCGCGGCCCCGCGCTCGCAGGCGGCACGCCGCTCGCCGTAGCCGCCGGTGGCGTGGGAGTGCTTCACGCCGGTGTCCATCACGACGAGCTCGAGGTCGGCGGCGTCGAACCCGAGGTCGACGACCTCGGTGGCGAGCGTGCGGCAGTCCAGGAAGATGGCCGCGTCGGCTTCGCCCAGCATCGAGGCCATCTGATCCATGATCCCGGTGGGTGCTCCCACCGCATCATTTTCGGCGGTGCGTCCGGCCCGGGCGAGGGCGACCCGGTCGAGATCGAGCCCCCACGTGTCGGCGAGCGCGGTCGCCGTTGCCCCCTCGATCGCCGCGGACGACGACAGGCCCGCGCCCACCGGCACATCGGACGAGAAGGCCAGGTCGGCGCCGGTGACGTCGGTCGCGGCGGTTCCGGATGCGGCGAGCAGCGCCCACGCGACACCGAGCGGGTACCGGGCCCACTCCGGCACCTCGTCGCGACGCGCGGGGAACAGGGCCTCGAGTTCGGCGACCGGCACCTCGACCGGCACCGGGTCGACCTCCGACACGACCCGCAGCACGCCGTCGGTGCGTGGAGCCACCGCGACGTGCGTGCGGAAGGGGATGGCGAAGGGCAGCACGAAGCCGTCGTTGTAGTCGGTGTGCTCGCCGATGAGGTTCACTCGGCCCGGCGCCGACCACGTTCCCACCGGCTCGGCTCCGGTCAGCTCGCGAAAGAGCTCGCGTGCCTGCCGGGCGGTGTCTGATGCGGGTTCGGGCGAGGTCACAGGGACACCTCCGGGATGGATGCGACGGCCTCGCGCAGGCGGTCGGCGGCGGCTTCGGGCGGGATGTCGCCGATCCAGGCCCCCATGGCGGCCTCGGATCCGGCGAGGTACTTCAGCTTGTCGGCGGCGCGGCGCGGGGAGGTCAGCTGCAGGTGCAGGCGCGCCGTGTCGCGTCCGACGGCGACCGGGGCCTGGTGCCACGCGGCGATGTACGGCGTGGGGGTGTCGTACAGGGCGTCGACGCCGCGGAGCAGACGCAGGTAGACCGTCGCGAGTTCGTCGCGCTCGGCATCCGTCAGCTCGGTGAAGTCGGCGGCATGGCGCCGGGGCGCGAGGTGCAGTTCGATCGGCCAGCGCGCCGCGAAGGGCACGTAGGCGAGCCAGTGCTCGGCTTCGAGCACGACCCGGGGACCGGCCGCCTCGAACGCGACGATGCGCGCGAACAGGTCGTCGCCCTCGCGGGCGATCGAGCGCAGCAGCGACTGGGTGCGGGGGGTGATGTACGGATAGGAGTAGATCTGACCGTGCGGGTGCTGAAGGGTGACCCCGATCTCTTCGCCGCGGTTCTCGAACGGAAACACCTGCGCGATGCCGGGCAGGGAGGAGAGCGCGGCGGTGCGATCGGCCCACGCCTCGATGACGGTGCGGGCGCGTGTGGCGCTCTGGGTGCCGAACGACCCCGCGTGCTCGGGGCTGAAGCACACGACCTCGCAGCGTCCGACCGACGTGCGGGTGCGGCCGAGCCCCGGAGCGTCGAGGTCGTCGAGGCTCTGCGGCGCATCGTCGGCTGCGGGTGCGTCGCCGGTGGCGCGGGCCAGGGCCGGGCCGAACGAGGGCGACTTGTTCTCGAACACCGCGACGTCGTAGACGGAGGGCACCTCCGACGGGTTGGTCGCGGTCTGCGGAGCGAGCGGATCGAGGTGCGCCGGCGGCAGGAACGTGCGGTTCTGACGTGCCGCGGCGATCGAGACCCAGTCGCCGGTGAGCACATCCCGCCGCATCGTCGCGGTGGCGGGGCGCGCATCCAGGGTGCGGGCGTCAATGGCGCGCTCGGCCGGCAGCGACGTGCCCGGGTCGTCGAAGTAGATCAGCTCGCGGCCGTCGGCGAGGCGGGTGGCCCGCTTGACGACGCCGCCGGACAGCTCGGCCGTGAAGAACTCAGGTGTGTTCACGTCAACACGGTACCTGGAGGGGTGTGTTAGCGTCAACATGCCTGCGTTGTTCACCCGATGACGCCGGTCGGTGCGAGAGGGGAACGCATGCCGAGGCGGATCGCGGGACAGGTGCGGCGGGTCTCGATGGCTGACGTGGCCGCGCGCGCCGGCGTCTCCGGACAGACGGTCTCGCGCGTGGTCAACGGCAGCCCGCGGGTGGATCCGGCGACGCGGGCGCGCGTCGAGGCGGCGATGGCCGAGCTGGGCTACCGGCCGCATCGCGCGGCACGTGCGCTGCGCACCGGTCGCACCCACACCATCGGGCTCGTGGTGTCGACCCTCGCCACGGTCGGCAACTCGCGCATGCTGCAAGCGGTCTCGGATGCGGCCGCGTCCCGGGGCCTCGCCCTCGTCGTGGTCACGCTGCACGCCGAGGTCGACGGCGGCATCGCGTCGGCCTTCGAGCGGCTCGAGGACCAGGGCGTCGACGGTGTAGTCGTGCTGAACGAGGCGACCCTCCTCGCACGGGACGTCGCACCGCCGGAGGGCCTGCGGCTGGTCGTCGTCGACGCGCCCGCGGAGGATGCGGCGGGGCCGGGGAGTTCCGCACATCCCGCCACCGCCTCGGCGCGGAACGGTCGGCCGGGTGCCGGGCAGGCGGGTGCCGGGCGCACCGGTACCGCGCAGACCGACCATGCCGGCGGCGCGCGGGCGGCGACACGGCACCTCATCGCGCTCGGTCATACGCGCATCCGTCACCTCGCCGGTCCGCTGGGCAGCTACGCGGCGGCCGAGCGCGAGCGCGGTTGGCGCGAGGCGCTCGAGAATGCGGGGCTCGAGGTCGCGGAGCCGCTGCGCGGTGCGTGGACGTCGGGCGCCGGCCACACCGCCGCGGCGCTGCTTGACGACGCCGCGACGGCGGTGTTCTGCGCGAACGACCAGATGGCGCTCGGGATGCTCCGGGGCCTCGCCGAGCGGGGGCTCGACGTTCCCGCGGACGTGAGCGTGGTCGGATTCGACGACGTGCCGGACGCCCGGGACTACCGGCCGCCGCTGACGACCGTGCGGCAGGACTTCGACGCGCTCGGCGAGGCTGCCGTATCGGCCCTCATCGATGATCCGTCCGGGGGTGGCGCGGTCATCCCGGCCCAGCTCGTCGAACGGGCCAGCACGGCACCTCGACGGTGACCGCGTGTGCCGCGTCGCCCGCCGCTCCGTCGGGCGGCGGAGGATCGAGGCGTGACGCGCTCATCCCTCACGCCCGGTACCGTCGTCGCAACGCCTCGCGGGGAGGGGGAGGTCATCGACGTTCGAGCGACGCCATCGGGGAAGTTCGTCGTCGGGGTCGAGATCGAGACCGGCGAGGTCGTCCATGTGACGGAGGGCACCGCGCGGCCGGTCGACGCCTAGTCGCTTCGTCCTTTCGAGTGGAATACGCTTTCCGTGGGATGCTCCACCGGAGTCCATCCCATCGCGACCGCGTCGACGAAGGAGTGGCATGACCGGAGCGACCGAGGGCCGTCCTCCAGGCACCGTGGTGCTCGCGGTGGACTCGTTCAAAGGCTCGATCGCCGCAGACGCCGCCGCTGACGCGCTTGAAGCGGGGTGGCACCGCGTGCGACCGGGCGACCGGATCGTGCACCGGCCGATGGCGGACGGCGGCGAAGGCACCGTCGCCGCCTTCGCGGCGGCCGTGCCCGGGGCGACGCTCATGCCCGTGACGGTCGATGGACCGGAGGGCGCGCCCGTCGAGGCGCACTGGCTGCTGCTTCCGCCGACCGCCGCCGCCGACGCCGGCACCGGGGTCGTCGAACTCGCCGGCACCTCGGGCATCGAGCTGCTGGGAACGCCCCCGCGACTCCGGCCGCTCGACGCCGACACACGCGGCTTCGGGCAGGCGATCGCCGCCGCGCTGGACCACGGCGTCTCGCGGTTGGTCCTCGGAATCGGTTCGAGCGCGTCGACGGACGCGGGGGTGGGGATGCTCGCCGCGCTCGGCGCGCGCGTGCTCGACGTCGACGGCGCGCCCGTCGCTCCCGGTGCGCGCGGACTCGGCGATGTGGCCGAGGTCGATCTGTCGGGTCTCGCCCCGCTTCCAGCCGGCGGCGTCCGTGTGTTGAGCGACGTCACGCATCCGCTGACGGGCCCGCGGGGAGCGGCAGCCGTCTTCGGTCCGCAGAAGGGTCTGGGTGGGGACGACATCCCGGCTGTGGATGCAGCGCTCGCCCGCCTCGCCGACCTCGTCGGGGTCGACCCGGACGCACCCGGTTCGGGTGCCGCCGGCGGTACCGGCTTCGCC
>CEQU01023656.1_pt1 | contig 17032 bp, 16 predicted proteins | sample 531031 | NCBI WGS metagenome assembly CEQU01 (sample SAMEA2621216, study PRJEB7988) | marine metagenome | isolation source: saline water (ENVO:00002010), including
ATGGATGGCTTACCGGTACCTGAGGAAAATGATCTGCCCTGGCGTTCTACACAGCGCGGCGAATACAATGGTAATGACGTGCCGGTCATGCATGCCTGTGGTCATGATACCCATATGGCTATGCTGATGGGGGCGGCGTCGGTATTAACTTCAATGAAAGATAAGCTGCATGGCAAGGTGAAGTTTATTTTCCAGCCTGCAGAGGAAGGTGCTCCTGCTGGTGAAAAGGGCGGAGCCGAAGTAATGGTGCAGGAAGGCGTGTTAAAGAGCCCGGATGTCGATGTGATTTTCGGCCTGCACATCAGTGCTAATAACGATATTGGTACGGTGAGCTATAACCCTGGCGGTACTATGGCGGCGGTAGACCCCTTCAAAATCGTCATCCACGGTAAGCAGGCTCATGGCGCTTACCCGTGGAAGAGTGTCGACCCTATCACCACGGCTGCACAGATGATCATGTCGCTGCAAACCATTGTCAGCCGCGAGCTGAAAATCATTGATGATGCTGCGGTAGTCACCATTGGTTCCATTCACGGCGGTAACCGCTCAAATATCATTCCTAATAAAGTAGAACTGGTTGGTACCATTCGTACCCTTAACCATGCCGCCCGGGAGCACGTCTACGAGGCGATGGCTCGCAAGGTTAAAGGCATTGCCGATAGTATGGGCGCAAAGGCCGAGCTCACTTTGCCACTGGATTATAATTACCCTATTACCTATAACGACCCGGAATTAACCGCACAAATGATCCCAACAGTGGAACGCACAGCGGGCAAGCAAAACACCATACTGGCCAAACCGGTCACCGGTGCTGAGGACTTTTCTTTCTATCAGGAAAAAGTGCCGGGGTTATTTATGTGGCTGGGCGGTAAACCGCTTGATGTATCTGTGGAAGACTCGCCTGCTCACCATACGCCGGAATTTTATGTTGACGATGCCGGGATGAAACTGGGCGTTCGGGTACTCACCAATCTGACCCTGGATTACATGGACGCAAACGCAGAATAAGCCTTATGGAAAATAGGTTACTGCAGGCGCTTACTCTAGCGCTGGCCGGAGTTGTGGTTAATCTAATCCCTGCCCCGCTGGAAACTGGCGGGGTTGTGTTTTTTGGTGGTGGTTTCGCCATCGCTGCCGCGTTATTACTCTCTTTCTCCCTTACACTGGTGGTTTCTACTGCCGTATATGCTGTGTTGCTGGTGCATGGCAACGACCCATTTATGACTGCCTTTCTGGCTGTGCAGCCTTTGCTGGTGAATGCACTGTCAAACAAAGCGGATGCGCTGAGTCCGTTGAAACTGGGAATTGGTTGGTGGAGCGCGCTGATTTTGCCCGTTTATATCGTGTTTGCTTATGCAACCTACAGTGGCTCTCCTACCATGGCCTTTACGGCTTATTCTATTACCTGGATAAGCGGCATTTTTTCCTGTTTGTCTGGCCATTTATTGTTTATGACGCTGCTGCGTTATCTGCCGGCAGGCAACGAACTTCACTTTAATGTAGAAACCCTGTTCCGCTACATGTTTGCTACACTGTTTTTCTTTGTTGTACTGATAATGACTTATGTACATGTCGGCCAGTTCCAACGCCAGCAGGCGCAACAATTAACCTTATACATGACTCAGCGGGCGCAAGTGATGAGTACCGAGCTAAGCCGTTTTCTCGATGGGCATGCCGGCGCTATAAGCAATACAGCCAGGTCGATGGCGATTGCGCAGAAGCACGGTGCGCCGTTACCGGCCATTGCAGATGAAACACTGTCTAACCTCGCTCAGGAGTTTCCCGAGTTTCTGACCTTTTTGATTGCTGATGAAAAAGGTGTTGTTACCCATTCTTACCCGATAAACCTGCTTAAGCGGGCAAAGCGACTGAATCAGGCGGTAGTGACTGAGCGCGAATATTTCATTCAGGCCATGCAGACCGAGTCGACCTTTGTGTCGCAGGCGTTTCAGGGGCGGGGTTTTGGTAACGACCCCATTGTGGCCATTGCCAGCCCGCTCTACGACGGAGGAGGCAACCTTAGGGGGATCCTTGAAGGTTCGCTCAACCTCAGCAGCTTTATTGAATATGACAGTCGTAATTTAGCCGGATTTTGGACGATCTACCGGGATGAGGCCGGGAAAGTGGTTTATGCTTCGCCGGAGCTCCGGCTCGAGGCCTTGCAGCGCCCTGACTTGCCAGATTGTGAACAGGACAGTTGTTTTTTCCGCCAATCTGCGCTGTCGCGGGATTGGTTTATTGCACAATCGCGCGATCCAATCTCGGGCTGGACGATAACCATGTTGTTTGAAAACAGCAGCTATATGGCTATGAGCACGGACTATGTGCGCTGGGCGCTGTTTCTGCTTCTTGCGTTGGGGCTGGTAGGGATTATTGTTGGTGGACGAGTGGCGCAGATTTTTGCCCGGCCGCTGCGCGAACTAATGAAAACTTTCGCCGGTTATTCTCCGGAATCGCCGGTGCCAATGCCGTCATTTAGTCAAAATCGCCTGCAACTGCAAGAACTATCCGGATTAGCGATAGAGTTTAGCGAGTTGGGAGAGCGTCTTGTGAGAGCTTTTAACGAGCTTTCCACCTCGCGCCAGCGTCAGCGGATCCTCAACGAAGAGCTGGAAAAGCTCAACCTCACCCTCACTGAACGGGTAGAGGAGAAGACGGCCTCGTTAATTCAGGCGCTGGCCCAGGCCGAGGCGGCCAGCGTCTCGAAATCTCAATTTCTGGCCAATATGTCCCATGAGATCCGCACGCCAATGAACGGTATTCTGGGCACCTGTGAAAATCTCCTTGAGCAATCCTTACCAGATGATGTCAGGCGGCGAATTCAGGTTATAGTGCAGTCGGCCAATAACCTGCTGCTGATCCTCGACAGCATTCTGGACTGGTCGAAGATTGAAGCGGGTAAAATGAAAGTGACCCGCCATCCTTTTTCACCACAACAGATAATTCCGGCTTGTGCCGAAATTCATCGTCAGGCAGCCAATCGAAAGCAGATCAACCTCGAAGTGGTTTGGGATGAAAGCATACCGTCTTTTCTGCTCGGCGATGCCGGCAAGATAAGTCAAATCTTAAATAACCTGCTAAGTAACGCTGTGAAATTTACCGCGATCGGCGGGGTTGTAATTAAGGTCTCGTACCAGGATGGCGAGCTCGTAATGGTGGTCAAAGACTCCGGTATTGGTATTAAAAAAGCTGAGCAGCAGACGATCTTCGAACAATTTGTTCAGGCCGATGGTTCAAGCTCCAGGCAGTTCAGCGGCACCGGGCTGGGTTTGTCGATTACCAGCAAACTGATTGATTTAATGGGCGGTACCATCGAGCTTAACAGTGAACAGCAACAGGGCAGTGAGTTTATTGTTAAATTACCATTGCCCACGTCTGCCCAGGTAGAGCAGGCGCCGGAAGAGGTTGTGCTAACACTTCCTGAAGGCTTAAAAATCCTGGTGGTGGAAGACAATGACATTAATGCTGAAATTATTCTCGATATGCTCAAGGATGCAGGCGTTAAATGTCTCCGTGCCAAAAACGGGGCTGCGGCGCTGGAAGTTATCCCTAAAGTCGATTTTGATTTGGTATTAATGGATTGTCAGATGCCGGTGATGGATGGCTTTTCTGCAACCCGGGCAATCCGTGATTTGCCTGGCGACAAATCCGGCATTCCCATTATTGCCCTCACTGCCAATGCTTTTGATGATGACCGCAAAGCTTGTCTGAGTGTCGGTATGAATGATTATTTAAGTAAGCCGGTGCGGCGCACCAGCTTATTTACCATGTTGATCAAGTACGTGGGTTATCAAGCAGTGACTGACGAAACGCCTGGGCCGACAGACTGATTGGGCGGCGGCGGTTGGTCACCACCTGCCAGGTACTTTGAATCGGGAAGTCGCTAATAGTAAGTACTTTAACGCTGTCGATAGCAGATTGATCGAGCGTATGCTGGGATAGCACCGCAAGGCCTAAACCGGCAGAAACGGCCAGGCGAATCGCCTCGTTACTTTCAATTACCATAGAGTTGCGCAACAGCACATCGTGTTTATCGCAGTACTCATCCAACGTGCGGCGGGTACCACTGCCTTTCTCTCTGAGCAGGAACTTGGCTTTTTGCAGCTCGGCTAAACTGCAGTTATCCGGGCCATCGTAATCTGGCGGGGCAATGACAACCAGCGGATTGGCCAGAAACGGTTCGCAGACCAAATCGTCATCTTCGGGCGGATAGGTGAAAATATAAAGGTCATCACGATTTTGCATCAGACGCTCGGCAATTTGTTCGCGATTACCCACGGTAAAGCGTACATCGATATTAGGATGCTGTTTGCAAAACGGGCTGAGCATTGGCGGAATGATGTATTTGGCAGTGGTCACTACTGCCAGTTTCAATGAGCCAACTTCCACACCCTGCAAGGCGCTGATCTGGCTTTTCAGTTTATCCTGTGAAGATAAAATCTCCTGAGCGCAGCGGTATACGGCAGCGCCGGCTTCTGTGAGTTGCACGCTGCCCTGAAAGTGCTCAATCAGGGGCAGACCAATGATACTGTTTAGTTTTTTAAGCTGAAGTGACACGGTAGGCTGTGACAGTTGCAGGGCATTGGAGGCAGCGGTTACTGAACCGCAATCAACAACCTGCTGAAAAACTTCAAGTAGTCTGAACGTCAATGTATTCATAAAGCATCCCATGATAGCGTTTGTCTAAATGTATACTAAAAACTCATTTATCTCTATCTATATTTGCCGGGCTGCGTTGAAACTGGGGAAATATCCGTTTACAGGCGGTTTGTAATTTACCACAAATAGATGCTTACTATGGGCAAACGAGGCAAAATGAGCTAATATCGGCCGCTTTTCAAGCACTGCTCAACCACGAGTTAAGCGGATTAGTAAACGCAAAGTCTGTGAGGACGGCAAAATGGCGAAAATCGCAATTGTGATGGGGTCGACATCGGATTGGCCAACAATGCAAAACGCGGCAGTAATGCTCAAACAATTCGGTGTTGAATTTGAGGCACAGGTTGTCTCGGCACACCGTACTCCTAATCTGTTAGTCGAATTTGCCGAGCAGGCAGAGCAAAATGGGTTTTGCGCCATTATTGCCGGTGCAGGCGGGGCAGCCCATCTGCCAGGCATGATTGCCGCTCACACTCACTTACCGGTATTCGGTTGCCCGGTGAAGTCTAAAGCATTAAATGGCCTGGATTCACTACTGTCTATCGTGCAGATGCCCAAAGGCGTTGCCGTTGGCACCCTGGCAATTGGCGAAGCGGGTGCGGCAAATGCCGGCTTGCTGGCTGCTCAGGTGGTTGCCTTACAGGACCCGGCGGTCCGTGAAGCAATTATTGCCTTTCGCCAACAACAAACTGACACGGTTTTAGCAAACGGTAAACTGGAGCTGTAACAATGCAGGTGCTGGTATACGGTGCCGGACAACTGGCACAGATGATGTATCTTGATGGCGCGCCACTGGGCATCAATGTCATGGCGGTGGATGTGAATAATAACGCTGTAGTTCACCCGGTCAGTAAAGCGCCGCTCAATTATACCCTTGAGCAGGCCATTGAACTGGCAGACGCGTTGACTGTTGAGTTTGAACATGTCCCTGAGGCCTTATTAGAACAGGCTGAAGCATCAGGTAAACTGCATCCTGGGATCGACGCTATTCTGGTGGGAGCCGACCGGGTACGTGAAAAGCAACTACTAAGCAGCCTGGCTATCCCGAATTGTCCTTATCAGATCGTCGACGACCTGGCGCAGCTGGACAGCTGTGTTGAGAACCTCGGTGAACGCCTGATTATCAAAGCCAGCCGTGACGGCTACGATGGCTATGGACAGTGGCGCTTAAAAGCGGCCAGTGAGTTACCGGCGTTAAAGTCTCAACTGGCTGAGCTGGATCTGAAAGCCGTGCCGCTGGTGGTAGAGAAAATGCTGAATTTCGACCGCGAGGTATCGTTAATTGGTGCTCGTAGTCCTGGCGGTGAAGTGGTTGTTTACCCTCTGGCAGAAAACCTTCATCACGAAGGTCAACTTCATGTTTCGGTGGCGCCGGCGAGTGCCAGCACTGCTGCATTAAACGAGCAGGCCAGAGATATCTTTACCAAGCTGGTTAACGGTATGGACTATGTTGGTGTACTGGCGGTTGAGTTATTCCAGTGTGGCGACGAGCTGCTGGTTAATGAACTGGCCCCAAGGGTACATAATTCAGGGCACTGGAGTCAGGCGGGTTCACCTACCAGTCAGTTTGAAAATCATTTACGGGCAGTGCTTGATTTACCTTTGGGGCTGGCCTGTAACACCGGAGGCGAAGCCGCGGTTAGCGCAATGATTAATATCATTGGTTGCGACGACCATCAGATGGCATTGTTAAGCGTGCCGGGTGTGCATTTCCACTGGTATGGCAAGTCGGTGCGTCAAAAGCGCAAAATGGGTCACATCAATGTGACGGCGTCGGGTTACGCCGAGCTGGGCAGCAAACTGCAAAAGCTTAGTGAGTACCTTTCGTTGGCGCATTTCCCCTGCCTGGCCGATGAAGCAAGCCGGCTGACTTCAGTAAGCTAAAATAACCTTCAGGACCTCACTCGTTAGTGGGGTCTTTTTTTGTTGTAAAGTAACAGGAGTGACAACAATGATTAACCGTTACTGGCAATGTCTTGTACTGGCGCTGGGCTTGCAACTGGCTTTACCTGCCGGGGCGAAGATGGAGCACGGTGTTATGGTGCGCAATGCTAATGCCCGGGCGACCTTTGCCATGGCTACCACTGCTGCCGTCTACCTTACTCTGATGAACCATGGCGACACAGGCTATACCTTAACCGGTGTGAGTGTGCCGGCAGACATTGCCAGCGAAGCACAGATCCATACTACGGTGATGGAGGGTGACATGATGAGGATGCGACAAGTAACCGATGGCATCGATGTTGCGCCTGACAATATGGTTGAATTTAAGCCCGGCGGCTACCATATAATGCTTATGGGGCTGGTTAATCCCCTGACAAAAGGCAATAAGTTCAACCTGACGCTGCATTTCGCTGACCAGCAAAGCAAAACGGTAGAGGTTACCGTGGGTGAACAGGGAAAACAGGGTGGACATCACCACCACTGACAACGGGTCGCTGTAAAAAGAATGTAATCCAATTCAGTGCATTATTGCTACGAATACTATAATTGGAACAAACCAAGGAGTTAATGATGAGCAAGATTGATATCGGTATTGCTAAAGCAGATCGCGAAGCGGTTGCCCATGGCTTAAAAAAATTACTGGCAGATTCTTACACCCTGTATCTGCAAACGCATAATTTTCACTGGAATGTAACGGGTCCACAATTCCGCGAGTTGCACCTGATGTTTGAAGAACATTACACCGAGCTTGCTGTCGCGGTAGATGATATTGCCGAACGGATCCGCACCCTGGGTGTTGCCGCGCCTGGTACTTACAAAGCATTTGCCGAACTCAGCGCAATTGAAGAAGTAGAAGGTGTACCGGAAGCCAGTGAAATGGTGCAGTTACTGACCCACGCTCATGAGCAGGTAGTGAAAACTTGTCGCGAAGCGCTGAAAGTTGCCCAGCAGGCTGATGACGAGTCTTCCGTAGCTCTGATCTCAGACCGTATGCGCGTGCACGAAAAAACGGCATGGATGTTACGCGCGATGGTGCAATAACACAATTTAAAATATCAAGAGACGATCATGAAGCGACCTCACTATAAGGTTGCAACGTTTACAGCACTGGCTATGGCCGGTGCTGTTGCGTTTAGCAGCCAGGCGACAGAAACTCTGAATGTAAACGAACTTGCCAGCGGGCTGGACCACCCGTGGGGCATGGCTTTTCTGCCCTCCGGTGAGATACTAATTACTGAACGAAGCGGGCAGATTCGCAAGTTCAATTTTGCCTCCGGGCTGAGTAAGCCGTTAAGCGGCGTTCCCGAAGTAGCTGCCGATAATCAGGGCGGTCTGCTGGACATCACTGCTGATCCGGATTTTGCCGATAACCAGACGGTGTATTTTTGTTATTCGCGGCCAACCGACGGTGGCAGCAGTTCCAGCGTAGCCAGTGCTACTTTAAACGGCACTAGCCTGACCAACGTTAAAGATATTTTTGTGGCCGATTCGGTGGTGAATAATGGTTTCCACTTTGGCTGTCGCCTGGCTTTCGATAATGACCAGCATCTTTTCGTCACGCTGGGTGACCGCTATAAATACATGAAAGAAGCACAGAACACCGACAATCACTTTGGCAAGATTGTACGCATTGAGCGTGATGGTGATGTGCCCGAAGACAACCCGTTTGTAGAAGGTGATGCACCAGAGGTATTCAGTTACGGTCACCGTAATGTCCAGGGATTAACCGTGCACCCGCAAACCGGGGAAGTATGGGCCATGGAACACGGCCCGAAAGGCGGAGATGAGGTAAACCTGATCAAAGCCGGTAACAATTATGGCTGGCCGGTCATTACCTATGGTATTGATTACAATGGCAGTATTATTTCCGATAAAACGGAACAGGAAGGTATGGAACAGCCCGTTCTGTACTGGGACCCGTCCATCGCCCCAAGCGGCATGACGTTCTATGCTTCCGAGGTGTTTAAAGACTGGCAGGGCGATTTGCTGGTGGGAGCACTGAAGTTTCGCCACCTGCGCCGCATTAGCTTTAATGAGGCCGGCGAAGTGGAGTCACAAACCGAGTACCTGCGCGACCGTAACGAACGGATCCGCGACGTAGAAGTGGGCCCCAACGGTTTGATTTATCTGTTAACCGATGAAAGTAACGGTAAGTTACTGCAGATAACCCCGGCTAACTAGCAAAAAGGGCTACCTCGGTAGCCCTTTTTTCATGCATCTACTCGGCCTTTGTTTTTGGCTCGGTACGATAGCGTTCGAACCAGGCGAGGATATTGCCGACTTTCTGGATCAGCCGTGACGGTTTTGATGCAATGCCGTGGGATGCTCCCGGCAGGCGCAACATGGCCGACTCTACTCCACGCAGTTTCAGGGCCTGATAGAACTGTTCAGACTCACTGATTGGCGTACGGTAATCAGACTCACCCGTCAGTAGCATGGTTGGCGTGGTTACGTTCCCTACCAGTGATAACGGTGAGTGGGCCCATAAATGCTCCGGGATTTCCCAGGGCATACCCGGCATCCAGTACTGGGTGAAGTAGGGGTAAGCGTCGGCCGTTAAGGCAAAGCTCATCCAGTTAATCACCGGCTTGGCAACCACGGCGGCGGCAAAACGGTCGGTCTTACCAATCGACCAGGCGGTTAATACACCGCCGCCAGAGCCACCGGTGATAAACAGGTTGTTGGTATCAATAAAGCCTTTGGTAATGACGCCATCTACTACGTCCATCAAATCGTTATAATCTGCTGACGGGTAGTTATGATGGATTAAGTTGGCAAAGTCTTCACCGTAAGAAGTACTGCCGCGTGGGTTTGACCACACCACCACATATCCTTTGGCTGCCATTAACTGAATTTCGGCACTGAAGTTGGGGCCGTAGGCCGTGTGCGGGCCACCATGTATTTCCAGAATGAGCGGGTATTGCTTGTCAGGATCAAAGTCTGGCGGGGTAATCATCCAGGCTTCAATGGGGCGTTCATCAACCGAAGACGTTACTGTCATGGCTTTAATCGTCGGCATATTCAGGTGACCGAGCACATCTTCATTGAGTGCGGTTAACCGGGTTACTTTGCCGCGGCTTTCGCGTACAAATAAATCCGCCGGCGTCGAGCCATCGGAGCTAACAAAAGCCAGCGCGCCATTATCGGCCACCGCAAACTCCCCTGAGGTGTAAGGGCGCCCAAGTGACTGACCACTCAAAACGATGTTGAGCTTATCCATGTCGCCGTCGAGTTCCACAGCGGCCACTTTGGTTTGTCCGGCATCCTGATAACTGACGTACAATTCATCGCTGTCGTCGCCCCAGGCAAACTGCCCGGTAGTGCGGTCAAAGGATTCAGTAAGGTTGGTCAGCTTGCCGTCTTTCATACGCATAACCCATAAGTCACTACTCTGAAAGCTTAACTTACGGTCAGTGGTGTGTTTAAACGCCAGGTACTTACCGTCCGGACTCAGTTGCGGGCCACTTTCCGGGCCTTCGAGGCTGGTGATCTGGTTAAACGCTCCCGAAGCAATGTCCAGAGTGTAAATATCACTGCCCATCACTTCCATGGCGTAGTTGTCGCTGGGATTGGCTGAAAAGTACAACTTTTTGCCATCGTTTGAAAAGCTCAGATCGCCATTGAGCGGGTAATCAGTAAACGTTAGCTGGCGGGGGGTACCGCCTTCTACCGGCAACAGGTAAATCTGATTGAAGCCACCCGGCACGTAGCCGGCACCATCGGAGCGGTAGTTGAGGTCATCAATAAACTTACCGGTTTCTGCCCATTTGGCCCTGGCCGGTTTGCCTGGCATACCGGTAAACAAGGGTTTATCTGCTTGCGGGGTAAACTGAGTAAATGCCAGCGATTTTCCGTCTGGTCGCCAGACGACATTGCCCGGTGCATAGCTCGTGTTGGTTAACAGGGCGTCTTCACCACTGTCGAGGTAGCGTACATAAAGTTGTTGTGAGCCGGAGCGGTCAGACAGATAGGCCAGCTTGCTGCCGTCGGGAGAAAGTATCGGGCTGCGCACACTGGCATGCTCAGCAATCAGCGGGCGATGCTGACCACTCTTTACCTCTACCTGCCATAAACTGATGTGCATACGATCGTTCATAATGTCGTTACTGCGACGCTCGTAAATGATGTGTTTACTATCGGGCGTAAACACTGGTGACGCTGCGTATTCCAGGGCAAACACGTCCTTGTAATCGAAAGTGGTGGGCGCGCTGTTATCAGCCGCCGCGCTAGCTGATAAGCCCAGCATAACACTGGCTGCCAGCGCTTTTATGGTGTTATTCATTATTGTTTTTCCTTGCTTACTGTCGTCAGAATTTTATCCTGCCCAGCAGGATATCTTTGTACATGACCCAGTCTCCCATTAAGCTGTACAGGGGATAATGAAAGGTCGCAGGTTTGTTGTGCTCAAATTTAAAGTGGCCAAGCCAGGCAAAGCCATAACCGGCTATCGGTAGTAACCATAGCAGCATTAACTGCCCGGTCAATAAACTCAATATCAGCAGGGTGAGTACCAGTGTTGAACCGATAAAATGCAATCGCCGGCAGGTTACATTTTGATGTTCACTCAGGTAGTACGGGTAAAATTCCCGGAATGAGGTAAAGCGTTTTGTTGTTGTCATCTTATCGCCTTAGTAATTTGTCAGAGATAGTGTAGCATTTGTATTTTAAGGACTTGCAATTAAGGCCAGCGCGCCCATATTTATAAGCACAATCTAACGAAAGCAAACAGGCGAAATAAGCATGCAGCAATTGATGTCGAACAACATCGTGGATTTAACGGTAGAGAACTTTCAGCAGATTATTCTGGAAGTATCTAAAGAGAAAATCGTCTTAATTGACTTTTGGGCCGAAGGCTATGAGCCTTGCAAAGAGTTATCGCCGATTCTGGAAAAAATTGCCGGTGATTATCCGGACACCCTGTTACTGGCCCGTGTTGACTGTGAGCGTGAGCAGCAGGTCGCCGCTCAGTTTGGCATTCGTAATCTGCCTACCGTAATGGTAGTTAAAGATGCGCAGCCGGTAGATGGCTTTGCCGGTATGCAGCCGGAAACCGAAATTCGCGCCATGTTGGGCAAATACCTACCCAGCCCGGAAGATGAATTTCTCGCCAAAGCTGCCGAGCTTATCGCCAGCGGTGACTACAGCGGCGCCTTCCCAATGGCGAAACAAGCCTTTGAGATTAACCCGGATAACATCGATAGCAAATACCTTTATATAGACTGCCTGATTGAAACTGGCGCAGTGCCGGCTGCCAAGGAATTACTGGCAGAGATAAAGCTGGTGGATCAGGATCAGCGTTATCATACTTTGCAGGGCAAAGTGGAACTGGCGGAACAGGCGGCCGATACGCCAGAGATCCGTGCATTACAGGAACAGGCCGAAGCCAACCCGGATGATCTGCAGGTGAAGGTGGATTTAGCGGTGGCGCTTTATCAGGTACAACGTTTTGAAGAAGCGCTGGAACTGCTGTATGGCGTATTGCTTAAAGACTTCGGCTTTGGCGAAGCGAAAAAGCTTATCCTTGATATCATTAATGCCCTGCCGGATGGTGATTCACTGAAGTCTGGTTACCGTCGTAAAGTATACAGCCTGATGTACTAATATAAAAACGGTTCAGGGCGGTCATTATGGCTGCTCAGGGCTGGTATCCCTCTTCTCTGAGCCATTTTATGGCGTCCAGATAGTTAGTGAAGTACTCACGCTCGTAGGCTGTTAAAATCGGATCGTCCGATTTCATCTGAGGGTGAGTGCGTTCCAACTGTGCATACTTTATGTGGTTGGTATCCACTACATAGGCTGCTCTTCTCAAGCCATTGCGGATATTATCAAAAATACCTTCTCGTACGATACCCTGGCACTCTGGAGTGCTCATCACCCAGCGCCGGCAATCAACAATAGCGGCCCATGGGCATTGCTCAAATTGCCTGGCGATAGGGGCCATTTCATCAGTCAGTATTTTTGCCATACCCACATCCCACGCTCCGGTGGCATAAACTTCCAATATGTTATTTGAAACGGTCAGGCTGTACTGACCGAGGTTGGGGAATAGCATGGTCTGTGTTTAGTGATTAGTCGTACTTAATTATAACCTGACAGGCGCCGCATGCGATGCGTTATTTGCTATAGTGCGGGACAACTACACGAATTTTTGGGACAAGTATGCCAAATTGGTTCTGGGCGGCGCTGGCGATGGTAATGATTATTGAGGGGATCGGGCCTTTGCTTGTACCAAACCGCTGGCGGCAATATCTGCGGCAAGTGGCCAAATCAGAACCCGGCCAGTTGCGTCAGATTGGCGGTACCCTGGTGGTGATTGGCTCAGTTTGTTTATACTTTATAGTGAATTAGCGCTAAACAGGGCAAATATTCACTGGTCAGCTGAATATTTGTGCATAAAACAGATGATCCGGTGGCCCTAATTTTGATAGAATCCACGCCTAATTTTTTAACATACTCGACTCATGGCTAAAAATATTGTGGTCCTTGGCACCCAATGGGGTGACGAGGGAAAAGGTAAAGTAGTAGATCTGCTTACTGACCGTGCAAAGTATGTTGTTCGCTATCAAGGCGGACACAATGCAGGTCACACACTGGTAATCGACGGTGAAAAAACCGTTCTGCATCTCATTCCGTCCGGCATTCTGCGCGAAAACGTTACCTGTATTATTGGTAACGGCGTGGTACTGAGCCCGGAAGCATTAATGACTGAAGTCACCATGCTGGAAGAGCGTGGTGTACCAGTGCGTGAACGCCTGAAAATCAGTGAAGCTTGTCCGCTTATTCTGCCTTACCATGTAGCCCTTGATGTGGCGCGTGAAAAAGCCCGTGGTACCAAAGCTATCGGGACCACCGGTCGCGGCATTGGTCCGGCTTATGAAGATAAAGTATCCCGCCGTGGTTTACGGGTTGGCGATCTGTTCAATGCTGAAGATTTCGCTGCCAAGTTAAAAGAAGTGCTGGATATTCATAACTTTACGTTAACGCAGTACTACGGCGAAGAGCCGGTTGACTTCGATAAGACCCTGGCTGATGCCATGGCGGTTGCTGATATCCTGCGTGCGATGGTGGTAGATGTGACCGACGAACTGGATAAAGCCCAGAAAGCCGGCCTGCCTATCATGTTTGAAGGCGCGCAGGGCACACTGCTGGATATCGACCACGGTACTTACCCGTACGTTACCTCTTCGAACACCACTGTTGGTGGCGTAGCAACCGGCGCTGGTTTTGGCCCGCTGAACCTGGATTATGTGCTGGGTATTGTTAAGGCTTATACCACCCGTGTTGGTTCTGGTCCTTTCCCTACCGAGCTGGAAGATGATGTCGGTCAACACTTAGGTGTTAAAGGTCACGAGTTTGGTGCAACGACCGGTCGTAAGCGACGCACTGGTTGGTTTGACGCGGTAGCCATGAAGCGCGCGGTACAAATAAACTCTATCACCGGTTTCTGTCTCACCAAGCTGGACGTACTGGATGGTTTGGAAACCCTGCAAATCTGCGTGGGTTATAAAGATAAAGACGGTAACGTAAAAGATGTTCCGCCCATGGCGGCTGATGGCTATGATCTGGTGACGCCGGTTTATGAAGAAATGCCTGGCTGGAGCGATAACACTTTTGGTGTTACCGATTATGATTTGCTGCCTCAGGCTGCTAAAGACTACATCGCTCGTCTGGAAGTGATTACCGGTGTACCGGTGGACATTATCTCTACCGGTCCGGACCGTAATGAAACCATTGTGATGCGCCATCCTTACGACGCATAAAAATGGTTAAAGATTAAAAACCCCGCCTTCGCGGGGTTTTTTTATTGCTGTGAAATAGTGCTAGTATGAACACATCGTACCTGCAGGAGTTGTTTCGTGAGTAGAGCACCGGGCGCCATCGTGTCAGTTTTTGAGCGTTTACAGCAGTCCTATGTGCTGGGCAAAACCAAAACCTATGCCTGGCGAAAAGCGCAACTGGAAGCCTTGCAGCGCATGCTCAGCGAAAACGAAGCGGCGTTTGTTGAGGCCCTCAATGCGGATCTGGGTAAAAGTGAGGCAGAAGCCTTTACTACCGAAATTGGTTTTCTGCTGAGTGATATACAGCACACTAAAAAACACCTGCGTCAATGGATGAAAGCTCGTAAGGTCGGCACACCGTTGGTGGCACAACCGGCCCGCAGCTCTCTGCAACCGGAGCCACTTGGTACTGTGTTGATCATCGGTGCGTGGAATTACCCGGTACAGCTCACGCTCGCCCCCTATGTTGCAGCACTGGCCGCAGGCAACTGTGCGCTGCTCAAACCCTCTGAACTGGCACCGGCCAGTTCTGCTCTGATGGCCAGCCTTATCCCTAAGTATCTGGATAGCGACGCCGTGGCGGTGGTCGAGGGCGATAAGGACGTGGCCAGTGAATTACTCTCGTTGCCCTTTGACCATATTTTTTATACTGGCGGTGAAGCTGTGGGTAAAATTGTTATGACTGCAGCGGCTCAAAACCTAACGCCTGTTACTCTTGAGCTGGGAGGCAAAAGCCCGTGTGTGGTAGACGCCAATACTGATATCGCCACCACCGCGCGCCGAATCGTATGGGGAAAGTGGACCAACGCCGGCCAAACTTGTATTGCGCCTGATTATGTATTGGTTGAGCGCAGCTGTGCCGACGCGCTTATCGACAAACTTGGTAAGGAAATCACCCGTCAGTTTAGCAATCAACCATTGCAAAGCAAAGATTATGGGCGCATTGTTAATGAGCGTCATCTAACGCGTTTAAAGCAATACATCGAAGGGCATGAGATAGTAATCGGTGGCCAGCTCGATGAAGCACAAATGAAACTGGCACCCACGGTGATTTTAAATCCGGATATCGACACACCGGTTATGCAGGAAGAAATTTTCGGGCCGGTTTTGCCGGTTATTGAAGTCAGCAGCGTCAGCGAAGCTATCGATTTTATTAAGCGTCGCCACAAGCCGCTGGCGGCGTATTTATTCAGCGAGTCACAGAGTATTCAGCAGCAATTTGCAGATGAGGTCAGTGCCGGTAGTGTGTGTATCAATGACACCATGATGTTTATGGCAAACCCGCAACTGCCCTTTGGCGGAGTAGGCAATAGCGGCATGGGCCGCTACCATGGCAAATTTGGCTTTGATACTTTCAGTCATCTCAAAAGCGTAATGAAACGCAGTTTCTGGTTTGATGTGGCTATTCGCTATGCGCCCTCAAGTGCCCGTAAGCGCTTTTTACTTAAAAAATTACTGTAGTTTAACGTTCATTAACGACGAAGGAGCCGTATCGTCATGCCTCAACCTTTTCATTTAGCCATTCCGGTAGACAACCTGGAGAAAGCCCGCGAATTTTATGGCGAGTTACTTGGCTGCAAACAGGGGCGCAGCGATACGCAGTGGATAGACTGGGATTTAGCCGGCCATCAGTTAGTAACGCATCTGGTGAAGGCCATGCCCTCCGCGCCGGAATATAATGCCGTGGATGGTCACAGTGTGCCGGTCCCGCATTTTGGTGTGGTACTAACCATGGAGGAGTGGCAGGCCTTGGCCGATAAGCTCACTGCCGCTAATATGGAATTTGTCATTAAGCCCTACGTGCGTTTTAAGGGCCTGGCCGGTGAACAGGCCACCATGTTCTTTATGGATCCGGCGGGCAACGCCTTGGAGTTCAAGGCATTTGCCGATATTAACCAATTGTTTGCGACAGATTGAACTTAGTTGGTCAGAGCTTGCCCTATAATGCGAACTGATTGTTTATTATGGCGATTTGTAATAATTTAATAATGTAACCGTGGCACAAATAGAGATGCTACGTCATTGAGTTGCTTAGCTCCTCAGGTAAAGACAGATAAATTAACTCAGCAGTAGTCAACGCAACAAGCGTTGTGCTGAACCTATAACAATAATAAAAACCGACAGGATTTATCGTGATTGAAGATGTAGTTGCCCAGGCTGGCAAAGGGTTTTTCAGGGGAATTGGTTTTCTTATTGCGGAGCTGCTGTTCTGGCGGTTGTGCTACATCGTTGGCTGGCCGGCTTGTAAAATCCTCACCCTTGGTCAGTACCCCAGAAGAGTTGAACGCGAGCGAGCCATTTTTCGTCAGGAAAAAGCGCATACCGGTTTTACCTGCGCGGCTAGCGGCTTAATCATCCTGCTTGTTTTAGCGGTTATTTACTCAGGATACTGGCCCTCCAGCTTCCCGGGCTTTACTTCTGAATAGCCTGAAGCCGCTGGCCCCAGGCTATTTTCGATTTTTTATTTCCAGTCCTAAACCACCTACTTCAGTAGGTGGTTATCATTCTAGGTAGGGCTTGGCCCATATATAAAAGTCAGAAAAGAAAGTTGTATATAGATTGTTGTCGGAGTCGCCGACAGCGACCAGAGGGTGTTGTGCGACACCCTCTGGACTCCCCGCAGCCCTTATCAGTGAAAAGCGTCATCGTCC
>CEQU01110201.1_pt1 | contig 17000 bp, 3 predicted proteins | sample 531031 | NCBI WGS metagenome assembly CEQU01 (sample SAMEA2621216, study PRJEB7988) | marine metagenome | isolation source: saline water (ENVO:00002010), including
CAGAAAATGCACTTAGTGTTACTTCAAAAAGAGCTCAAAATACTTTTAGTCATATATATACTGGTTTACCATGTTTAGAAGGAGATCCAGCTGATGATATTAATGGACCTTGTGTAGATTTTGCAGGATTTCAAATGGGACCTGTAAGTAATATTTCATATCCGCGTTGGAATAAATATATTGCAAAGTTTACCCCTAGTCAAGATTTTGAATATATTGTATTTAAAAATCACAATAGACCAGATAAAGTTTTAGAAATAGAAAATATTCCTTTTTTAGGTGCATCTGGTTGGCCGGGTGCTGGAGATTATCCGCGTCCATATTATGGTTATCTAACTAATGTTCAGCCTGAAAATGCACCATTAGGAGAAACAGGTAATTTTGAAAATGAAGTAATAAATGAACTTGCTGGGCATATTAAAAATGCTAGAAGGCAAAACGTTCAAACAAATTCTTCCGCGTATCAACTTAGTAGTTATTTATATTTAGCAAATATACAAGTAGGAGAACCAGAAATAGAAATTACTGAAACACCATTTTGCTATTGTCCTGAAGGAACAGATATAGTATTAGCTAGTGATGGCATTACTCCAGCAACTCCAGAAGATTGTTTAGTATTTGGAGGACCTGGAATACTTTGTAGATCAGTGGCATATGATGATCCTACATATGAAGATGTAATTACAGAGGTTCCATTAGAAGAAGGAGAGAACTTTAAAGATGTATCATGGACAGCAAGCTATGATCCTAAAATAAAAGGATGGATATCATTCCATGATTGGCATCCAGAACTTACTATATCTAGTCTTAATCATTTCCTAACAACTAAAACAGAACAATTAGTAGATCCGTATTGCCCACCAGGTTATACACTTAATCCTATTACAGGTTTGTGTGAGATAATTATAGATTGTCCTCCAGGATCTGTATTAGTACCTAATTCTACTGATGAAGGTTTAGGACAGTGTTGTCAAACACTTACAGCACCTGTTGATTATATTGCTCCTATTGTTTTTATAGGATCAAATGGGGAAATTATAGAAGAGCTAAGTGTAAGCAATATAAGTTTTGAGACTGAAAGTGGAACTGTTGAAGTAGATGGTGTAGTAGCACAAGGGCCGCAAGGAACACTTCCTGATCCATGGATACCTTGTATGAAGGGAATATGTTGTGATGATTGTGATAATTTTATTGATGCATATGACGCATTTGATTGTATGACACAAACAACAGATATCTTGGATGGAAAAAACTTTTCAGCGTTAGGTAAGGGTTGTATAGGATTGGAACCAAGATTTGGAACAACATATTTAGGTTTACTTTTTCAAGCAACACAACCCGCTGGTGGTAAATGGAGAGAAGGTGGTTCTCAAGAATTAAGAGATGATAACGGTGTACCAAAACCAATGGTTCCAGGTGCTACATACACTGGTGAAATATATTTAGCAGCAGATAAAGGTTTTGACCTTGGTATAACTATAACAGGTGGTGTTCAAAGTTACCTTAACCCTTTAACTGGAACTTATGTAGATGCTGCTCAACAAAATGTTGTATCTAATCAATATGATCCAAGTATTGGAGCATCAGCTATATGGGGAGAGCATCATGGTAATAGACCTGAATTTCAAATATGGGGAAGTATGTATCCTTGCTTAAGTGAATGTGGTTCTTTTTGTGATTCTTTTCAAGGTCCAAATTTTAGTGATGTTTCTTCTCCTAATGGTTTAGTTTATGGAGGAAATAGTTCGCAAGGATATGGTGGTAGTCCAGAGGATGCCGAGTTGCTTTGGAAATCTGGAGATATTTCACAAGGAGGTACTGTATGGCATTATGATGGTTGGCAAGAATATACTTATGAATTAAATCCAACTCAACCTTGGACATATATTCATTTTACAATTTATAATTATGCAACAGAAAAAACAATACAATCTACAGGAGTTCAAGTAGCACATAAACCATCTAATGGTTATTTATGTTTTGATGGTTGGACACAACCAACACCTCCTGGTGAAAATAGACCAGGATCTTGTAGATGTAATGAAACATTACCAGATGGTACACCGTATACTCTAGTTCTTGATGATGGTATATATGAAACTCCTGCAACTGCACAAGATTGTATTGATGCAGAGGGACAAGGTGTTATATGTGTTGCAACATTATGTACAGACCAACAAATAGATGAAGTTGAACCTTCTTATGAATCAGGTGCAACATGGAAACATAATGTACGTTGTGATGTATTTAATAACTATTATAATGTACAACATCCTTGGGAGATAGAGCTTGTAGAAAGTATAGGTCAAACAGTTAATACTGTAAGGAGCATTGAGTATCAACTAGAATCATATTTACATCAACCTAAGTTAGATGAGGATGGTTGTATTTTAAACTATGGTTGTGATGATAGATGGCATGATCTTAGTTATAACTTTGATGAAGCTATTATTTATAATACGGAACAAGTATCTGGTTTACTAACACTTACAGAACAAACAGCGGATGTTAATGATATTGTTAATTATCCAATCATAGGTGCAGCAGATATAAACATTCTCTATAGTAAAGTAGAACAAAAATATAGGTTTGATCAATTCTGGGATATTACAAATAATAGATCTATACCTGAACCAATATTTATTACGCAACTAAATGGTTATGTAAGAGATCTTAATGAGGCTTATATGAACTACAATAAACCACAACTAGAGCGTAAGAAGTTTAGACACTATGTGAATAATTTAATTCTAAGAAAGAAAGTTATTTATCAAGAGCAGATTTCAGATATGGTAATACCATATCCAGATGGTAAACCTCATACAAGAAAAATGTTACTTAAGTTAGTTAATACAAAAATAAATTTATCAGTTAGATAATGTATAGTAAAGACGGATATAAAAGATATAGCAAGGATAGAAACAATCCATTTAATATAATACCATCAGGTAATATAACTATGGAGGATGTAGACTTTCCTGTGTTTGGTATGGATAATTTAGGTAATAGTGAGATTATGATGCCTGGTGCTACTTATACATTTCCAGGTAATGAAGTTTTTGAAATGCCTTTACCACAAGCACAAGTAGGTACAGCTATAAGGAAAGGATTACAAGCTTTAAAAAACTTTAGAAAAAGTCCAGAAATAACAGATGATTTAGTAAATAGACTTAGTCAAAGCGATGAGTTTAAAGTAATAGATAGTCAAATACCAAATGTTAACCAAACAAAAACTATAGTAAATGATGTTGTAGATAAACCATATATAGATATTAATACAGTAAAAACAATAGAACAGAGAGCTGTTGATTTTATAGAAAAAGAAATAATTAAAAAAGCAGATAATCTACCTAAAGGGATAACATTAGATCAAGTTAATCATGCAACAGGAGAAATAATAATATCAAGTAAAAAACGTAAACCTTTTACGTATAAGCTTAATAAAACTGAGCAAAAAAGATTAACAGATTTTTTCTTTAAACAAGCAGATAAGGAAGGATTGTTTAAACCAAAACTTCAGTCTTCAAGACAAATGGCTATTGATATGGACTGGTTTTATAATCCTGCAACTAAAAGAATGGAAACTAGAGGTTCTTTTTTAGGACTTAGTGGTTATACACCAGATCTACTTCCTGATGGAAGAAACTTTGTAAAGTTTTTAGATGAACTTGATCAAAAGTATATAAATAGAGGTCATACTATTAATCCTAATCCTGCAAAAGAAGAGTTTTATTTAGGTATTGATAGAAAAGTTGCAGATAGATTTTTAAGTACTTTACAAAGATTTGGAGTAAATACTATTACAGGTAAACAACTTAAAACAGTTTTTCCTGAAGGATTTTATCATGGAAGTAGTGAAAGAATTAATAAATTATCAGATATAACATTACAACCTACAAAAAATGTTAAATCTGGCGATAAAACAATATCTGGTTTTTATGGTACTTCAAATCCTCAGTATGCTGCAGGTTATATGGATTGGAGGTATGGAATGAAAGATAGTAATATTTCTTGGACGAACTCACCATATGGTTCAAACGTAATGTATGGTCCTGCAAAAAATAGAACATTACATTCAATAGATATTGCAGATGATGCTGTTGTAGGATTTACTGGTGGTAGACAAATTGAAGGGGGTTATAAATTTTTTGATGATTTTAAAGATAAGGGTGTAGATATAGTTCTTGGAAAGGCATCTATTGGTGACAGAGTTATGAATCATAATGAAATATTATTTTTAAATAAAAAAGGTATAAAGAATTTTAATCCTATTGAACCATCAACTTCTATTCTTGGTCAAGGAACTAAGATTGATGATCTAATCAATGTTGATCCTACTGCGTATAAATTAATGATGAGTGGAAAAATGGATGAAGGACAGGCGCTATTAGATAAGTATTATAGGTCTTATGGAAAAAGTCCACTTGGTCCAACTGTTGAATTACCAGGTGGTATTAATGCAATAGAAGGGGGAGTAGGAATGACTCCTGTTGGAGGTTATGGATGGAATCTTAAAGATATACCAAAATTAGATTTAATGCTTGATACAAGATATGGTCCAAAAATAAAATTACCACACCGTTTTAATCCTGATTTGGATCAATATTTTAGAATAAGTAGAGAAGGACCTCTTTGGAAAGAAGGTGGTGATTTACCTAAAGCACAATCAGGTTTAAAAAATATACCAAGAGCATTAAAAGGTATTAGAAATATGTTTAGATCTGGAAAAAATATACCAAAAATAATTGAAGATATTCCTAATACATATAAAGGGCCAACAATATCTTCCTTTAAAACGGATTTATCTTTTGATAATATAATGAAATTGCCAGATGATGAGTTTAGAAAAATTACAGGTTCAGATAAACAATATTGGGAGCTAGTAACAAATAAAAACCCTAAGTATAAACAAAGACTTGTTACTGCATATGATAATATATGGCAACCTTCTGATAAGATTGTTGATATGATTGGTGCTGGTAAAAATGAAGTAGCTAATTTTTATAGGTCTGCAGATTATAAAAAAAGATTAATGGATGGTATGAAAATATCTTCTAAAGAAGCTGATGAAATAATAGATGATCTTATAAAAGAAATGGATAATGCTACTATTAGATTTAATAATGCTCCACTACCTAATGATGGGATAGCTATGGGTTCATCTGGATCACCAACGGGTTCAGTTACATTTACTGATAAGATGCTTAATATGTCAGATGATCAAATAATGGATATAATAAAACATGAATTTGGTCATGTAAGTTTATACGGACAAGGTAGGGGTCCAGCAGGAAAATTAATTAATACATTAGAAACACCACGTGTTAAATCATCTACAGCAAAAACCTGGACTGAAAGTAATTCTAAAAATCTTTTAGATTATCATAATACTCCTGATGAAATAAGACAAAGAGCAATGAATGCTTTACAGTATATGCAAAAAAATAATATGTCAGTAGATGACTTTATGGGTATGAACTATGATTTTGTAGTTAATAATGTAAGATCTGGTAAAATGTCTCAGGATCTTTTAGATTTAAGACAATATTTTGATCCAGCTGAAATGAAAGATTATTTAAATAAAGCATTTAGTATTACAGCTCCTATTGGTATTGGCGCATCTACATTATCTAGTTGGGAAAACTCTACACTAGAAAAAGAAAAAGGAGGTGATTTACCACAAGCGCAGTTTGGTATACCCAGTTTTTTAAAAAATATTTTTAAAAAAACAATTGATGATATACCTGTACCTGGTAAAGTAGTTGATAATATAGATATAGATAATCTTAAAACATTTACTGGTGAAACTGGGCCTTCAAGCTTTTCAAATATAGTAGAAAACCCTAATAAACTATCAATAGATAATATTGAAGGAGATTTAATTAGAAGAGATAAAGGTAAGTATTTAACTTTTGATGAAAATGGTAATTTAATTAGTACCGCACGTTCCACGCATTTTACAGGAACAGGTGCTCCTGTTGAATCACATTTTATGGGTAATTGGGATGATGCAATAACTACAATTGATTTACCTTTAAAAGATGCAATAAAATCTAATCCTGGTCAAATAAGAACTTCTGCAATAGGTGATACATACTTTTATGAACCATTTAATTATCCAAAGTCTGCAAATATATTTACTGGAGATTATCAGTTATTTAACCAGTTAAAAAAATCAGGATATAATGTTGAGCTAAGTAAAGAGAGCATGGATATTTTTAGACAGATTAATAGTCTTAGACCAAAGATTATAAATGAAACTGCAACAGCAGCTGAAAAAGAATTGTTTGAACAACTAGCAAAACGTAATGCAGATATTCATAATCAATTTATTAAGTCAAGAAATTTAACAGCTGTTAATCCTAATGATCCAAATATTCCATTAGGTTGGGAAAAATATAATCCCTATAAAACAGAACAAAGAAGTATACGGTCTGATGCTTTAAGTCCTTATGTTCATTTTGAGCAATTTCCAGATTATAATATACAAGCATTAGATAGAAAATTTGAAAAAGGGATGTTTGGTAAGTATTTAAGTCCTGGTCAGATTGTACAACCAAGCTCATATCAGATAGAAAACATACCAACTTCTTCTGATTTAAAAATTTTTCAAAAACAGGTATTAGAAGGTTGGACTGATGATTATGCAAAACGTTGGTTAGAAACTTATAGTAAAGAAGGATATGATACTCCATTTGGGAACTTAATGAAAAATATTGTTGAGGAGAAATTAAATAAAAATTTACCGTACTTACAATATTATGATGGAGGTTCATTACCAAAGTTTCAAGATGGTAATGAGTATGATGAAGATGGATATAAGACTGTAACATATGGTGCTAATAAAAAGAAATATCAAGATACAGGAACTTGGTCAGAGTTTGAGCCATATGAAACATATGGTGGCAAAACTTGGAGAAAGAGAACATATGAGTTAAGTAGAGATGATTTAAGATACTTAGAATATAAAAAACAAATTCTTACAGATGTTAATTATAGATCAGGCAAAAACAATCCTCCAAAGAATCTTACACAATTTATAAGAAATACAAATAAACCTTGGAGAGTACAAGAGATTATAAAAGATAATGGAGCAACACAATATGTGTTACAATATCCAACTTCTACAGGTAGCTTTAAAACATTTGCATTAGGTGATGAAAACTCAGGTCTTGCTAATTTAAATCCTGAGTATGTACAAGAACTTAAAAGAACGGGTAAAACAGGTATTACTCAATTTAGTAGTTGGTTTGATATGACACCACAAGAAAGAAAAGACTATGGATATAGTGAGTGGTTTGATAAAGGTTTTACAAGAGATCTTAAAATTGATCAAGATGGTAATACAAGAAGTGGTTGGAATTATTATAATGAAACTGCACCTTTAACATATAGATTAAGTGATGTAGAAATACGTAGATTACCTAGATCAATAGTTCAAAAATATAATCTTGTTGGAAATGATAAAATGAAACTTGATCCAAATACTGGTGAAATAGATTTTCTTACTAGTACTGGAGGTCTTAGAAAGGCAGTTTCACAAAAAGATATGCAATGGTTTCAAAATCCAGGTAGGTTAAAAGAATTAGCAACAGATGATAGATTTAATTACAAAGAAGATAATGTACTAGATTATTTAAACAATCCTGATTTTAGATATTTTGCTGATAGTCAAAAAGTTACTTTAGATCCTGTTAAGTTAGATGGCGTACCTACAGAAAATGATATGACTCTTAAAAAACCTAAACCTTATGAATCTACAATTACTTTAGAACCTAAAACTTTAGATCAAATAGAAACAGAAAGAGAAGATGAAATAATAAGAAAAAGAAAATATGAAGCTCCTATTACTTTAGATCCTATAGAATTTAAAGGGTTTCCTGATAAAGAACAAGAAATAATAAAGTCTAACCCTTATGAATCTGTAATAACTTTAGATAAAAAAGAAATTGAAGAGATTCCTGTAGATGAAGGCTCTTTAATAGAAAGACGTATACAAGAAACACCAATTACTTTAGACCCTATAAATGTAACTAGCATTGATTCAGATGGAACTGTAACAACAGATGGATCAAAACAAAGATTTGTTCCTAAGCCTGATATTGAAGCAGATATGCCTGATATAGTTCTTACTCCTGAAATGGAAGAAGAGAGGGATAAAGCTAAAACTGTTGAAGATATTATGGGTAATCTTCAAGATGTTAGAGGTACAACAAAGTACGTAAACAAATCTGCAAAGGCTATATTAGATGCAATAAATAGAGATGACTATACTGAAAAAGATTTATCAAGAGATTTAGGTATATTTGAAAAATATTATGGTCAAGAAAATTTAGGTTATCTACAAGATATGTTAGATAAGTCACAAGGTCCTAAAGCAAATAAAGGTGTTGAGGTTTTGGAAGATGGTAAGTTTAATGTTAAGATGGATAGATTAAATAATATTATTGATAAGTATTATGCAGGAGAACAACTATCAGCAGCAGAGAATGAAGAAATAAAATTGTATGATTTAAGATCTAACGATGAAGTAGATATACAACCAGAAGAAAATAATGAAACTGATTTGTTAGTAGATAATAAAAGTTATAATTTAGCAGATCAAATTTATATTTATAATCAATATTTAGATGATACATTTACAAGTGATGATGAAGAAAAAAGTGGTAACAAAATAGTGGATAAAATAAATAGAGTATACTATAATAAAGCTAAACAAAAAAACATGCATGTTTATGATTTATTGTTGGCAATTGAAAATGAGATGAAGCAATAGCTATAATTAGATTATCTCCTTAATATTTAGTATATTATTATATAGACTGTAGTTTTATGTATAAAAAGTTAAACAAATATCAAAATGGCAATGGTGATTCTAATGTTAATCAAACTGATTCATTAAGAAATGTAGACCTAGTTAATAAAAGACTTTTAGATTATATACCCCAACAATATCAAGGAGATATAAATATTGATGAAGATGATCCTTTTTATGGCACTCCTAATTTTTTAAAAGGTCTTTCTCAAGATCAAATAGATATGATTGTTGATAATTATGATATAATGATAAATCCAAATCCTGATCCAAACAATCCAATTCTTACAGATAGTCTATATTTTAATCCTTTTACTTTAGAACTATTAGATGAAAGAAATCCTTTTGTTGATGGAGCTCAGCTCCAGTTAAATCCACGTAATGATTCTATACTTAATATATATGGAGATATAATACAAGATGCATATGAAAGTGGACGTTTTGATAAACTTTATCAAGATGAAACTTTAATTAATCCATTTGCTCCAATGGATAATACAAATGTTAATCTTTCTGATGCAGATAGAATACAACAACAGCTGGCACCCTATGCTGAAATGATTATGACAGGTGAACCGCAGACTTGGGGAGTTGATGCTGCAGTTGAAAAAAATCAAGCAAATAGAAATGCAAAAACTATAACAAGTTATCTTTGGGATGGTATAAAAGGTCTAGGTAAATTTGTTGCTAAAAATCCAGCATCTCTTTTTTTATATGAAAATATAGAATCAATAATTAATGAGGAAGAACCTACTTATTATCAAAAAAACTTTTTATTTCCTGGTGTATATGATGATGAGCCAAAATTTGATTATTTAAACTATGGATCTGAGTTACGTAAGGCTCAAGATGGAGAAGAAGATAACCCCTATAAAGAAAATATTATTTATAGTGGTGATGATGGTATGGTTTATGCTTTTCCAGGTGATGAAGGTTATCCAATAATAGACACTAGAGTAGGTCAAAATGTGGATGATGAAGGTTATGCTGTACCTCAATATTTATATAGTGATACCACTGGTGTTGATGTTATAAATAAATATAAAGATCTTTTAGAAAGTTCTGAATTTAGAGTACCAGCTCCAGGAGGTCCTCCACCAACCCCTTTTGTTTATGAAGAAGAAGAGCCATTTTTTGAACCAATAGATTATGCTTCAATGGCATATGAGTTTGCTACACCTGGTTTGGTGTCATCAATGGTGCCTTATGGTGTGTTTAAAGGAACAGAAGCAGCAGTAAAGGGAACTCATAATTATTTAATGGAGAATGATGAAAATTACAGGCAATTAAATAATAGTCTTGATTCAAATGATGCAAAAACAAAATCACAAGGTCTTAATATGTTAGGGCAACTATTTGCAGGATTTAATCCAAGATTTGATTTTGAAGAGGGAGGGAGTCTTGCAAACTATGGAGAGGAAATTCAAAATCTTGTAACTCAACAAAAAAATGCTGATATAAAAAATATATATGAAGGTGATGATAGATTTACTATATCTAAAATGGAAAGAGAGAAAAAGAAAACAGATAAGCTTTTTCAAGAACAACAAGATTATTTATATGATGAGTCTGGATTTCTTAATCCAAACTTAGATTTATCTAAAGCTCCATTAGCAGATGAAAAGTATACACTATACAATCCATATAGTGAAGAGATGTTTTATGATCCTATGAATCCTACTAAACTATTTACTGAAACAGAGTATGGAGAGTATCAAGATGATATGACAACTAAAAGAACTATGGCAGCTTTAAATCAAAGAGCTGAGATGTATCCGGAGCTGTTTCAGAAGGTAACAGGTTTTGATCCTGAAACACAAGAAATAACATATGCAGGAGATAAACTAGAAGGAGATTTATTCAGTGATGCAAATCCAGATGCTGCTTATTTACAATATACTACACCTGAAGGCGAGGAGTCAGGTAGTTTTACAGGCAGTTTAGTATCTGATGCAGAGGGTGATATAACAGGTCCTGTATATGATCCTTTTGATCAATATGAAAATGATGAAGGTACATATACTTTTATGGAAGCTGAAGCTAAATATGGTGGTATACCAGAAGCACAGAGAGCACATGGTGGACCACATACTGAAGAAGAGTGGGAACAATGGAAACAAGAAAGAGAAAATTATGAAAATAATAATATGTCTAATGAATCAGTTAATAGTGAATTTAATTACTATGACGATATTGCACCAGGTTCATATGATCCAAGCATACTAGATAATATGTATTTTGCTGATCAGTTTGAAGAGAAAATAGAAGAAGATCCTGATGATGAGTTTGAATTTGCTGATCCTAATAAACCAGTGATGAGTGTAAAGGATGAAGAGCGTAAACCAAGAGATTTTAACTTTAAACCATTTGAAGCTTTAGTTACGGGTCTAGGTGCAGTGAATCAAATTTTAGAAAATAGACCTGAACAAAACTATAATAAACAATTAGCAATGAATCAGTTTCAAGCAGATACAAGAGATAGTAGAGGATTTTATGATGTTAATACTGGTATTTTAAATCCAGATAGAAATGTAGTAGAAAGACAAGCTGCCTATGGAGGTAGAACTGATCAATTAAGAAATAGACAATATGATGATATTGATACTACAATAGAATTAGATGAAGGAACAATACAAGAACTAATAGCTGCGGGAGCAGAGATAGAAATATTATAATTATGGGAAGACAAGTAAAAATAAAAAGTTTACCTAAAGGTTTTAAACTCAAAGACAATAAAGTAATTAAAGTTGATGGAGGTAAAACTGGAGATCAAGTAGGATTTGGTTTAACAACATTTCCTAAGACTAGTGATCCTAATGGTATGGGTGATTCTACCAGCACATTTTTTCCTTCTAAAAATGAAACAAGATATACATTACAGCCAGATCCAAGAGATGAATCTAATGTAGAAGCTGAAAAGAATGAAACAGTTCTTACAGATTTAAATTTTGATGGAGACTTTGAATTTTATAATATTGGTGGTAAGAGGCATAATCAAGGAGGAACTCCTTTAAATCTACCAGAGCAATCATTTATATATTCAGATACTAGATCTATGAGGCTTAATCAAGATGAGTTAGCAGAATTAAATGTAAACTCTAAAAAAAGAATAACACCAGCTAAAGTATCTAAGAATTTTGAGTTAAATAAATTTACTGAGTTATTAAATGATCCTTATGCAGATAAAATACAAGTAGATACAGCAGACTACATGTTAGATAAAAATAAGAATAAACTATCTCATTTAGCATTTGTTCAAGAAGCAAAGAAAGATTTTGAGGAAGGTGTACCTAAAGCTGCATTTCCATACTTAAAGAAAAAAGGAATAGATCCTGTAAAGTATGCAGAAATAATTGAAAAAATTAATATGCAGCAAGAAATGTTGGAAGAAAAAATGCAAGAAGGTCCAACTGAAAAAGAAAAATATTCTGTATTAGCTTCTTTTCTTCCTGGCAATGAACCAGAAGGTAAAAAACCTATGCAAGAAATTATGCCTACTCAAAACCCAATGCCTAATCAAAATCCAATGTTTGCACAACAACCTATGGCTATGGCACAAGGTGGTACAGAAATAACAGACTTTGAAAAGAATTGGAATAGTAGTAAGTATGATGATCTTAAGGAAGAGTTTTATTCACAGTATGCATCTATACTAGGTAAAGATGAATTAACAGTTGAAGAAAAAACAGCAATAGATAATGTTTTAATTCAGGATACAAAGATGAAAACTTTAATGCATGATAACTTTGAAAGTGATTATTTCACAGGAAAAGATTGGGATGCAGGAGGTGATCAAAAGAACGCAAAGTACAATGCTGCTGTACAAAAATTAATTGATGATGGATTATATGAAGGTGAAGCATTAACAGAAGATCAAATCAGAGAAGTTCAGAATGCACATATTGTTTTAAATAATATGTCAGTTATGCCTGAGTATGAAGAGCTTATGACTAACACTGGTTTAAATTTATTAGGCCCTGATCAAAAAGGTAATCTTGGTGCTAATCAAACTTTATCTAGATCTGATGGTGTTGCTGGTGATAATTTTATAAATACATTTCCTACAACTAGTACTACTATTACACCTGATGAAAATAAATCTAAGATAAATTTAAATGCTGGTGATGAGTATGTTCAACCAGATCCTGGTTATTGGTTACAGGATAACATGAATGTTATGGGGGCTATAATGGATAAGTTTAGTATTAAGAAGAGAGGTCCTGTACTAACACAATATAATCCAGACTTTATAGAACCAATGTTCCTTAGTCCTACAAGACAATTTGCTAAGATAGGTGAGATGGCTGCTCAAGCTACAAAAGCAGCTACAGCATTTGCTGGTCCACAAAGAGCTTTAGCAGTTGCTAGTAAAGTTCAAGGAGAGGCAATGAAACAACTTGCAAATGTTCAAGCTGATACTGATAATAAAAATTTAGCAATATTTACAGATGTAGATGGTAAGAATACTATCATAAGAAATCAGTTTGAAGAGTTGAATAAAAAAGCATTATCTGATTTCTATGATAAGACGCAGTTAACAGAGGAGAATTATGATACTGCTATGAGAAATGCAAATCAAGCAATTGGTAAACAACTAGTAGCAAGAGAGACTAATAGAGCTATGACTAAGAACCTTAATACTTTATATCCTGCATTTGATATTGATCCTACAAAAGGAGGAGATATAAATGTTTTAGATTATGATATGTTCTTTCCTACTGATGATGCTGATCAGACGGCATATAACACTAAAATAAATAGAATAAAACAATTAATTGATGATGAAGTAATTGATAAAGCAAGTGGTGATAAATTAATAATAGATCTAATTAATACAGATTTAAAACCACCTACATCAAATCCTTATGAGAATGCAATTTTAAATCAAATGAATTATCCTAGTTATGGTCAGTTTAATCAGTTTACAAATCCTCTTATGCAACAACTTGCTATGTTAAACCAAAGTAATCAGCAAAATTCAATGAATCCTTACATGAAAACAGGTAGAGAGGTTGGATATATGCCAGTAAATCCTTTTGGATTAAGGAGACCAAAGAAAAAATTGCGTAATGTTGAGTGATTGTACACTTTAAAAGTGTAGTTTAATTAGTTTTAAAACTTAAAAAATTTTAGTATTTTTGATATATGGCAACTTATTTACCCGGAGTAACACCTTTTGTACCACAAACGCAAGTTTTTACTCCTGATTATAAATTTTTACAAAACGTTTTATCTGTTAGACAAAACAGGTTTGACACTAACTATAAAGAAATAAATAAACTTTATGGAGATGTTGTCTATGCACCTTTATCTAGAGCTGATAGTAAAGAAAAAAGAGATCAATATTCTAATGCTTTGACTAATTCATTAAAGCAGGTAGCGGGTATGGATCTTTCTTTAGCTCAAAATGTTAATACAGCAAAAGCTTTATTTAGTCCTTTCTATCAAGATAAGGATCTTGTTACAGATATGTACGCTACAAAGACATTTCAAAATTCTCAAAAAGAAATACAAAGATATAAAGATGCTAATAACAGAGATGTATCACGTAACTATTGGACTGATGGTGAGAAGTTTGTAAACTACCGTATGCAAGATTTTATAAATGCTACACCAGAAGAAGCTAGAAAATTTAATGTTGGTGATTTAAAGTATGCTAAGAATCCTGATATATTTAATAGAGCTATGGAGATATTAAATGAAGAAGGATTAGAGGCAGAAGACTTTTTCATGGATGGCATGTATATCTATAAAATTAAAAATGGCCCTGCTTTAACCAATCAAGAATATACATATGTAGATGAGAATGGTAAAACTAAAAAGGGAACTAAAAATGCTGCAATGGATTTTGTAGTACAAGCTTTAGCTGATGATCCTAAGATTTCAAGAGGAATGAATATTAAGTTTCAAAATAGAAGAAGGGAATATATAGATGAAAATTTACAAAGCTTTGGGGGTGATAGAATTGCTGCTGGTGCTGCATTTGATAGAGATATATTAGAAAATACTACAAATGAACAATTAAAAAAATATGCAGAACTTGAGACTGAATTAAAAGGAGATGATGCAGCATTAAATAACTGGTTAGCATATAAACAAAAGTATGGAATTATTGTTGGATCTAAAGAAGATGAACAATATAAAAAGCTTCAGTTTGAAGCTATGCTTAAAAGAAAAGCAAAGGACAAATTAAATAATAGAATTTTAACATTAAAAGGTCCTACAGATAATCAAAAAGTTTTACAGGAAAAAGCTGCTATAGCATATATATCTGATACAATGTCAAAAGAATTTTATGATGCGTCAGTAGCATATTCAAATAAAAACGTATCAAGAGATGTTGAGGTAAACACTGCTGCTGTTCAATTAGAAAAGCAAAGAAGGCAAATACAATGGGAGAAAGAAAAATATATAATGGATCAGCTTAATAAAAGCATTGAAGGAAACCAATCTAATCAAACAGAACTATCTAACATTATTAATGAAAATTCTACAGAACTTAATACTACCACTCAAAAAGAAACTCAAAATATAATAAAAGATATTACAGGTAAATTTCAGTCAGTTGCTGGAGAACTTACAAATGTTAAAGTAAGTGCTATGATGGAGCTTTATCAGAAATATGATGATTATAATAATTATTTAACTGGTTGTGATGGACAAGATGTTGATTGTGAAACAAGAGGTCAAATAAATATAGGAACTTTAGAAGATCCAAACTATTTACCTGAAGCAGAAGCTGCTGAGTATTTACGTGATCCTAATAATTCAGCTGTATTAGATAGAATGTTTAAAGATATAATGGGTAAATATAAAGACATAAATAATTTTGCTCCTAAAGCTGCTGCTGAACTAACAGCAGAAACTATGACTATTGTAGAAGGAGCAATTTTAAATGATATGTTAGAAACTAGTGGTTTACCTGGAAGTTTATCAGGAAATATTAAAGAGTTTTATGGCAATGTAGCTACTTGGAATAATGAATATTTACAATTGAATCCTGATAGTGAATATGCAAAAGCTCAAAAGACTGGATATTTACAAATAGTAACAAACCAAGTTGTTAAAGAATTAGCAGATTTAGGTGTTGGATCTCATTTACTTGTTGCTGGTCCTGATGCAGTTTTTCCTGAAGGATCTTCAAATGCTGGTGTGAAGGTTTGGGATTATTTAGAAACAATATACTTAAATAAGACTGGAAAATTACAAACAGATAATACCAAAAAAGTTATTTATCCTGATGGTATTAATAATTTTTATGAATACACTAAATCAACCCCTTTAATCTTTCAAGATCAAGAAGGTTTAGTTAATTCACAAATTGCGTCTATGATGGGTGTAGATGGAAGTATGCAAAACTATTTAAATGAAATATATCCTAATGGTAAAACAGATGCTTTTTATAATGACTATAGATTTCAAGAAGGCTCTAGCACTGGCTTTAGAAGTTTAGCTTGGGAATGGAATGAAGCTCAAGGTTGGCAATTAAATGAAAACTTTATTAGACAACAAATGATTGGAGGAGAGGGTGGTTATTATAATAATTTTGTTACTGGTATAAATGATAGTTGGTCTGGTGTAAATGCAACAGCTGATTCAGGGATGTCTTATCCTTCAGTTATGAGTAATCTTTTTGCACAAGATATAGATTTTGGTGCTAATATGATGAGTTCTTTTATTAGTAATACTTTAATATCAAATAAAAAAGGTGTTTCAATGACAGAAGATGCATTAGTTAATTTTAATGCAGCTTTAAAAGCATATAGCATGGCAATACCTGAAGCAAAAGGTATGATCTTAGCTGGTAATTATTTAAATCAAGAAGCTGATGAAATGAAAAGCGATCCTATGTCATCAGCATTTTTTAATGATATAGTTAGAAATGAATTGTTAACAAGTGGCAACACATCTATGGGTTTAACATGGTCTCAGATTTCTCCTACTACTTATGAAAATCCTGTAACAGGTGAGACAGAACATTACTCTGCATATGTATTTACAATTCCTAGTGAGTTATTAACTTCAAATAAAGAATTTAAACCACAAGGTTCTGATGAAAAATTAGAAGGCTCTAAATTATATAGTGAGCGTACTTTTACTATATTGGTTCAAGAAGAGTTTGATAAGCAGTTTAATAATAAACATTTAGAAAATCAAATGCCTTCAGCTGCTGAAAGAATAATTT
>CEQU01012745.1_pt1 | contig 16861 bp, 13 predicted proteins | sample 531031 | NCBI WGS metagenome assembly CEQU01 (sample SAMEA2621216, study PRJEB7988) | marine metagenome | isolation source: saline water (ENVO:00002010), including
CTCTTTTCGATTCAACAACAGTTAATCCGAACATAGCCAATATCTTTAGAGGCCTGCTGTCGTCCAATGCCAAAATAGCCGGTTAAATGCGAGGCGTTTAATTTGCCTTCCCACAGCGAGATAATTTCAATAAATCGGTACCGCTGCAGCAGATCATACCTGAGTGGCCAGTGCTTTTTCTGTGTCATCATACGTCCATAAACACGATAGGTAACTTTTCCATATCACCATTATTAGTGTACTTTCTCAACAATTTTTTGTTTTAGATATGTTCATTTAGGCGACAGGTTTTATTGGGTGGCACTCAGTTTTTGCCACTAAATCAGTGTTTTTTGGATTCTGGATATGAATGTTCATGATATTGCTGTTTTATCTGAGTGAAATCGCGACGTGTTAATTTGTACAGTTATTGATATGTCGTTAATGGCGACGTATGGTTTATTGGTGATCGGGTGAGACATGTTGATGAGGTAGATAAATGAAAGTGCATAAAGTCATCTCTAACGCTGCCCTATGGGTTCCAGTTAGCGTGCGCAAATGCTGGTTTGGTGATGCTTTACAACACCAAAAAGGCGTCATGCGATCTCCGCTACTTTGGTTATACAGAGATGATAATGATCTGTATCTGGTGAATGACTCTGGTGAAAGCCTTACAAAGGTAATCGCTGATTGCGCGGGGTTTCAAACAGTAGATGACGATGTACTGACCACCAATAGCATTGAGCCTTACTGTTATGAAGCGGTGTTACCTAACACCGCGGTAAAGGTCGAAGAGTACGACGGCTTTTACGATCTTGATTATATGTTGCAGGTTTACCTCACTATTCAATCACCCGCGTTAGGTCATGTTGAGTTCGTCACACCAATGGCGAAAGGCGGTATCTCGGATACGGTTTTGCTCTGGCAAATGGGAGAAACTGGCAAAGGTGTCACTCTTAAGTATTTATAAAGTAAATGGAATTTAGCATGAGCAAAAGATTAGTCATCACCCTGGATGAAGCAGCAACAAAACGTTATCTCGAATATGCAATCCGTAAAACCAAGGCGGAGATTGAAGCTGATTGTGAACCAAGTGGCATCACCCTTCAGGTGGATGTGAGTCCTACTAATATTTTCATGTCCGACGTTTATGTGCATGAAGGGGCAGGTATTACAGAAATTGGTGCAGCGAATGCAGAGTTACTAAATAACTAACTTTTATTGTATCAATTCCTTTAAGTATTTTTGGCCACACTAACTCTAGCAATAAGTATGTTCAAATTGGTGTAAATGATAATCCTTTTTTTAGGTTTGATGATTCTGGCGATAACAACGATGCTAACGATAAGTAGGTATGAATAAATGACATGCAAAGCCATGCCGATTAACGTACTGTTATCTATAATATTTATATATATATTGAGAGGGAGCTCACTATGAACTTTGTGCTGGTATCTGATGCAGTAACCGCCAATTTTGTTCGCGCAGAATTAGCAAACAGTAATTGGATAAACACCAAGGTCGGTAACTTTCAGGCGTTGCTTGAATCACTGTGTGAATTATGGCTGCTTCCCAAACAGGAAGACACGTTTAGTCAGGCTCTGCATCATCAGGCACTGGCAATGCCCAATGCGTTTTGGGCTGATTCAATTAAAGTTGATGAACTTGCTGTTGTTAAGGCGTTAGAGGAAACCGCCAGGCAGCTTTTATCTTTTGTGCCCGCAGGGCAATCTCTTCAACTGCCACAGTCAGTTTCAACCCGTTACCAGCATTATTACAGCGATATACTTACTCTATTAGATGAAATTAATGTATTGCCGGGGGACTTACGTATCGCAACAGAGTGGTTAGCGCTTGCCGAAGCGCAGCCGCAGGGCTGTATTGATACGCTTAACCTTTATGTCGCCGACCCCGTAGTCCATTTCGAACCCTGGCAAAAACCAGTCATCGAAAAGCTCAAACAGTTATCAAACGTAGCCCCCCCAGCTGAACTCACTGAAGTATTCACAAAATTAAATCAAAGCGGTGCGGAGGAGTTCGTAAACATAGGTGCCCGGTTATTCACAGATGGTAAACATCAGTCAGTGCCCGAGGGTTTTCAGGCTGTTTCATGCCGGGACTGGGCAGAGGAAACTCAGGTCGTTGCCAATCGCATCGCAAAACTGGTTGAGCAAGGTACAAAGCCAGAACATATTGCCATTTATTATCCAGCCGGACATTCGCAGTTAAATTGGCTTGAGAGTGCGTTAACTCGGCAGGGGATTGCGGTGAGTAATTTACCAACGGATGAAAGTGTTTTTGATTGGCAAACACAATTACTGCGCGATCTTATCACCTTGCAACTCGATGATGTGCCACCAATGGGCTATCACTCAGTATTTGTAAACCCGTTAATGCCATGGGCTCAATCGTCTAAGAACCACACTAAACTCAATAAAATATTAAAGTTAGATGATAACGCTGAGAGCATCGCAAATGAGTTTGCAGAGGGGCTTTATGCGCTCATACATCAAAGAGTCGATACAGCCGACGCTCTATTTGATTGGTTATCGCAATTTTCTGGCTATCTCGCCACGCACAACCTGCAAGGGCTGACCGCTAATCGATGGAACGAGTTAATATCGGCGCAAAGGGATAAGGCATCGTTGTATGCTGAGTTAACCTTTGAAATGCTTTGTCATAAATGCCTAAATCAGTTAGTTGCAGGGGCTTATTCACTCTCTCGCGAAAAGTGTTTTTATTTAAATGCCGTGCTTGCGGTATCGTCTAATGAATGTTTACCCGGCAATGTAGAGCATCTTTTTTGGGTAGGTTTTAACGAGGGACACTTCAATTTTCATCCCAGCCAGTTTGTGCCTTCAGCGATTTTTGATATTGCAGCCTGGAAAGCGCTTGGCTTTGAGTCTGCGTTACTCGCGATGCAGCAGTCAAAGCAAGATTTATTAAAGTTTAACCTCACTAAGGCCAATGCTTCATTAACGGTAACTGCCAGCCGTCAGAGCTTTGATGGAGCAGCCATTGAGTTAAGCGAGATGGCATTGGATTTGGCGCTGTGTTTTCAGCGTGCTGAAAAGGTCGATCCCATAACCTTGTTTAAAAGTATCGACGCGCTTTCTGCTGATTTTCTTGATTGGCAGGCGATTAACATTGCACCAAACAAAGCGCCTGATATTCAGGATCTTCAGTTTGATTGTGATTTATTGGCACTGCATACCACTGCTGATAAGCAACAACGTCCGGAATCACCAAGTAGTTTAGCCAAGCTAATGATTTCGCCACTAGAATGGTTGTTAAGCCGGCAGGGACTCGAAGACGTCTCCTGGCAAGTTCAAATGCTCGACCACCTGTTGCAGGGAAACATCGCTCATAAAGTCTTTGAATTGTATCAGACGTATCAGCCTAACCAATTAACCGACAGTGAAATCGATACGATTTACGAGCAAGCACTTAACGATGTAGCACCATTTATTTTGCAGCCACAATGGAGGTTGGAACGCGTAAATTTGCGCCAGGAAATCAAGCAAGCGTTAACATCCTTTATTGATTGGTTATCTATGGATGGTTGGCGGCTTGAGCAGGTAGAGCAACGTCTTGCTGGCACATTGTGGGGAATTCCCGTAAAGGGCTTTGCAGACGCAATATTGAGTCGAGAACAAGCGGTTTTGATACTCGACTATAAAACATCAAAGTCAGAAGCCAGGTTTACACAGCTTGATAGTGGATATGACCTTCAAACCTATATCTACAGGCAATTACTTGCACAGCTAACTGGTAATAAAAAAATTATTAGCGGTTATTACACGCTAAATGACCGCACCTTGGTATTAGACGGTGTGTTAGGTACTCAATCAAAAATCAATATGCGCGTACCGGCAATTACTCAGAATGAACAGTCGCAGGAGGCTGTAGGCGTTATTCAGCAGCGTCTGAAAGAATTAAGACAAGGATTTATTCAGCTGAATAAAACCACCGATGAGAAACATTGGAAACAGTTCGGCATTAAGTTTTATGGGCTGGAGAATAATGTCATCTTGAATCGATTCCTGATCAGGGAGGATAAGGCATGAGCAATAGTGTGATGACTAAAGAGCAACTTCATAGCAAAGAATATGTGAAGGCAGGCGCCGGGGCTGGCAAAACCTACCGTATCACCAAAAAGCTCGGCAATTTGATACAGCAAGGCGACATTGCGCCCGAAAAAATTCTGGCAGTTACCTTTACCAATGCGGCGGCGGGAGAAATGCGCCAGCGTATTCGTACCTATCTTATCGAAAATGGTTTAAAGGCTGAGGCCGAAAAAGTAAAAGACGCCACCATCTCAACCATTCATGGATTTGGGCTTTCACTGATTGAGCGATTTGCGTTTGAAACGGGTATCTCGCCTAAACCTCGACAGTTAACTGAAGCAGAGCAAAATCAACTGATTCGCCAAGCCCTGTCTGAAGTGTCAGTAATCGAACAAGTACTTAATGATCTCTCCCGTTATGGCTACAAAGGCAAATTTAATGGTGATGTCTTTGAGACAGCGGTTGACAAGTTTAAAGCACAAATTCTGCAGGTGATCCATAAACTAAGAACCCTCGGTAAAGGCAGCGATACTCAGGAAGTTCAGGCTCTCATTCAACGATCCAGTGCTGAAATAGAGCGTTTATACGGGGCAAATCTCTCAAAGGCGGAAACATTAAACAAAGATTTATGGCGCGCAATTGAAGCGCTTAAAAACGCCTATCCAGAAAAGAGCGTTTTAAAAGAGTTATGGGGTTCTAATCCTGCTTCGCGTAAATTTGTTGAGCAGGTTTATTCCGCGACGCCGGAGGATATAGAGAATAATTGGGGTTGCTGGGTGGCTCTGCAATACGCGAAAGCCCCTAAAATTGAGAAATCTGATGATGTGCAGTTTGCATCGGACATTTGGGACGCAGCAGGAAAATTGCGGGTGCATCCCGGGCCTCTTGACGATGCGAAACATCACATTCACGCGCTTCTGATGGGGGCTGGCGAAACACTCAAACAATATCAGCAAGCCAAAGAGCAATCGGGGCTCGTAGATTTTAGCGACATGGTGCATTTGGCTAATCACATCCTTAATAATCCATCGAGTCTTTCTGAAATGATCGCCCGCTATGACTGTTTGATTATTGATGAGTTTCAGGATACCAATCCGTTGCAATTTGCGTTACTCAATCGATTCCAGGAAGCAGGCGTGCCAACGCTTGTTGTTGGGGATTTAAAGCAATCGATTATGGGGTTTCAAGGAGCGGATTCACGCTTGTTTGCAGGTTTGCTTGCTAAGGGGGAGCAATCTGATGATATCCAGGTAGATGAACTCACCAACAACTGGCGTAGCACGGTTGATGTTATGAAATTTGTGAATCAGGTTGGCGATACGCTCTATGGTGATGAATATCAACCGTTGGCGATTGCACCGCAAGCTGAATATCACTCGCAATTACCAGCAGTACATCAACTTAATTTCGACACGGATGCGTGGGCGTTAGACGGTAAATCGAAGAAAAAACACTCGATGAACAAAGATGCGCTTAATACCTTGGCAAAGCATATTTCGGATTTGCTTGGAGACGGCGTAGAGGTTACCGACAAGCACTCAAATAAAAAGCGCGCACTGCGACCGTCAGATATCGCAGTATTGGGGGCAGATCACAGCTCGTTATATAATTTCTCAAAGGTGTTGAATCAGTTTGGTATTCAAACCAAGATCACCCAGTCTGGCTTTATGCAAAGCGAAGCTGTGCAGTGGGTTATTAATGGTATTAAATATATCGCGGATTCTAGCAATCATTTTGCGGTGCTTGATCTACTGACATCCAGCTATGCAAACCAAGCCTTGCAACCGCTCCTTGAAACCTATTTCCAGCAGCATTACTTCTCCGATCCTGTTGTTGATACGCTGCATCAAATTTCGTACAAAGCGCGCTTACAGACCTTCGCTGTGGCGGTAAGTATGGTTATCGATGCGTTAGATATCTGGAATAAGCTCTCTTGCCGGGAGGATTATGCACAGCAGCGCGCCAATGTATTAAAGCTTATTGAACTGGCACAAACCTTCGAAGACACGCAGCCAGAATCTCTGGAAGCTATGGGGATTTATGGCAAGAATTTACACAGCTTTATTGTATGGCTGAGTGAAAGTGTGAATAACGATGGTGCCGATAAGCAACCCGATGTCGATTTAAATGCAGAACAATCGGTAGTTTTAAGCACGTGGCATGCATCTAAGGGGCTGGAATGGCCTGTGGTGATGGTGCTTAATATACACAAAGAGTTTGCACCACGCTTACCCTCAACCGATGTGGCCTATCAGTCGGATGATATCAATTCCATGCTCGACAGCAGCTACGTACGATTGTTGTTTGGTTTTGCTGATAATCATACTAAAGAGCAAATGCTTGAGGCTCTATGGCCTGAAACAATAAACACACTTAAAAACCTCACTTATGTAGCGCTAACCAGAGCGCGGGAAAGCCTGATTTTACCCTGGTTTGATAACGATAAACCCAATTCTATGCTTGGCTTAATACGACCTTTATTTACTCGCCCTGACTTTGACATTATGCGTACCAATATGATTCTTGCGGACATACCAGAGGACGATAAATCTGCGGCAGTAAGTAATAAATTACTGGCGTGTAAGGACGTTGAAGTGACTAACACCCTGGCAGTCGTGTCGCCATCGGCGGTACATGAACTGCAGGCGGATAAATCAACGCTCAACAAGGTCACCGTTGGTGACGTTCTCGATTTATCTGTATTTGATGCCGAATTGCAGGCGAATGAGACGGGTACCTGGATCCATAAATTCTATGAAGTAGGGCTGTTAAAAGAAGCGCTTCTGCCTAATTGTTACCGGCTGCTCCCAGAAGCATTGCGAGATAATGTCGACAAGGCTGCGCTTGAGCGTCAGGTTGGTCATTTTAAGGATTGGCTGACTCAGTATGTAGAGCCAACCTCCGTGCAATGTGAAGTCTCTATTCTGTCTAAAAATACTTATGGGCAAACTATCTCTGGCATGATTGATTTACTGGTCGAAACGCCATCAGGCTATTGGATTATTGACCATAAAACGGATCAGACTCCTGATTTTACGAAACACTACAGCCAGCTTTTGGCGTATGCCAGTAGCCTCAAACTAGCCAAACCGGTCACACATCTAGCGGTGAACTGGGTAAGGCAGGGGGAGGTTGAAATACACACTCTGGATTAATTTAGTCACTTCAGATATGGCGACATGTTATGTCGCCACCTTGCGCAATAATAATCCTGTATTAACCGTTGCGTGAGGTGATAAGTGGTAAGAGTTTATACAGAACGAGACATTGAAAAGCTTGAAAAGTCATTGCTAAATGATAATGAACCGGCATTAGAGCAACTGCGGGATTATCGAGCCACCTACAGTGAGAAGCTGCGGGTTGGTAGGGTCATGGTAAGGGACTGGAAGCAACGGTTTACTCATGATAATGCTGCACAATATCTGTTAGATAAAAATGAGACCACCTGCCTGCAAATTCACTTACTAAGTAAGTTAGTGACCAAAAGCTGGGCTAAAAATTTGTGGCTCAAGTCGTCCTGTTTAGATAATGATATTTTTGACTGGTTCGAGAAAATCACGAAGCCTAAGTTTCGTGGCATCGTGCAAGCGATTAACTCATTGTGTGAAGTGAAAAGCATTCAATGGGACTGGCTTGTTTGCACTGTGCAGGCATTAAGCATCGCTTTACCTCAACCAACACGTATTTTTGCCAATATCGAGAACCTGGCAGATATTTTTGGTTTTAGTGCCAAAGAATCTGAATTGATCTCTTTTGCGCTGGCGAGAGAGCAAGATAGTGACCTTTGCTCATTTATCGATTTACTCATTGATGTTGAAGCGCACGGTGTTGATTTAATCGCTCGATTCTTAAACCTGGCTCCAGCAACACTGGCGGAAACGCTCAATAGAAACAGTAAATTTCGTAAAGTGATGTTCGGCTCGCTTCACGATTTAAACATAAGCGTTGATCCTGACATTAAACGCCTGTTGCTGAGTAAACAAGCGCTAACGGTGCAACAAGCCGTGGGAGCGCTGGCTACTCCATTACCAGACAGTGAACTGACGAAAGCTGATTTTGTGCATTTGGAAGTAGACGATTTATACGCCTACCTTAATACCTGTTTGGCTCAAAAAGTCGTTGGCGTGAATATACTTTTATATGGCCCCAGTGGTACGGGTAAAACACAGCTCTCACGCTCTCTCGCGCAACAGTGCGGCGCCACGTTGTATCAGGTAGAAACTGAAGAAAATCAATCTAATCGTTCGCGTAAAGTTGGGTTGGTACAATCTGTATTAGGCCAAACTGAATCATCCATATTATGCGTCGATGAATGTGAAGATATATTGGGCTCATGGTCGTATGGCTTGTCGAAGTTTGAGTTAAACGAGTTACTTGAAGAGTCAACGGTGCCGGTAATATGGATCACTAACCATATTCAAGGTTTTGAAAAGTCCTTGCTGCGTCGTTTTGATTTTGTGTTGGAAGTGGATCCGCCATCGACAAAGCAAAAGCTTGCGTTATATAAACATCAGTTACGCTGTTTTAATGTCACAGACGCGTTTTGTGCGGAACTGGCGTCTATCGATGTAATAGCGCAGGGACATGTGCTTGCTGCGCTGAAAGTGACCGAACGTCTGGGTTATAAAAGCGAGAAAGCGGAGCAGAGCATTTACCGTTTACTCGAGAACCAGCTAAAACCTCTGGGTAAATCTTTAGCGAAGCAAGGCTATGTTTCCGAAACCCAATATCGCCCGGAATTAACCAATATCAAAGGCGATAAGCTAGCGGATGTGCAGCGAATGCTTGAACGGTGTCATCAAGGTCGAGTGTTGTTATATGGTTCACCAGGTACCGGTAAAACCGGGTTTGCTTATTACCTGTCTGACGCTATTGATATGCCACTTAGACATGTCAGAGCCTCGGATCTATTGGGGCCTTATGTTGGTGAAACTGAGCAAAAAATTGCTGAAGTGTTTCAGCAAGCCGCGCAGAACAATGAAATCCTATTGTTAGATGAAGTGGATAGTCTTCTTGCCAGCCGTGAAGGGCATGTTCGCTCGTGGGAAACCTCACAAGTGAATGAATTACTCTCTCAAATGGAGTGTTTTCAGGGCATTTTGATTGCTTCTACTAACTTTCAGCAACGCTTAGATACGGCAGTTGCCAGACGATTTGATTTTAAATTAGCATTTGATTATCTCACTGCACAACAAGCCGAGCAGTTGTTATGCGAAGTGTCCCGCTGTAATTCATTGCCAAAGTCTATTTCACAGGCGTTAAGCACAATGAAAAAGCTCACGCCGGGAGATTTTGCGATTGTTAAAAGACGGGCACGACTTAGCGGTGGTTTGAGTGTAGATGAATGCTTTGATTTATTGTTTAAAGAGCACAGTTATAAAACCAGAACGGAGACTAGAGGCATTGGCTTTTTGCAATAGGTGAGGGGGGACTACTCTGCTTGTTAAAGCGGCTATAGAATGATCATCAGCGTCATCATATCCACATCGCGACACATAATGTCGCATGTATATTTTATTTTGGACTCGTACTATGGAGTTTTGTATGAGTTCAAAAAAATACCGGTGTTTCAGTACCCAGATTGAACACACCAACCACGCAGCCTTAACGTTGCATTTAACGCCTTTAGTTAAGCGGAGTATTGAGTTTTCTCTGCGCCTTGATATCTCTGGCGAGGGCGAAATAGTGCAATATGACTGTTTGCCTGAAATGCCGTTAAGAACATTATTTAATCTGAATTTTTACATCATAAGTGGCTGTCGCTTTATAAATAATAGCTCTGAAGTCAGAACTGAATTTGAAAAGATCCTAACGTTTTACTTCGGTAGTTATGTGTATGCTCAGCACGCTGAACTGGATAATTTAAGTTGGCTTTTAATGCTGTTGGATCCACGCCTGCAGCGCCTGAGTGAATATAAGTCGGATCCTTTAACTTTTAAGTTGCTATGTTGTTATAGCGCAATCTGTTTACCCGGTGACTTTATCTGGAAAATGAAACGCCCCACATTGCTGTGTTTTTTATATCACTACCTTTGCAAGTCATTCATTGGCAATAAAAAAGCTAACAATCTACTAGCTCCAGGGCTATCTAAGGCAAAATACCGGCTACTGCAGAAATTGGTTGGCTTCGACATAAAATCAGTAGAACGGCTGATTGAAGGTACGCTATTCATCTTGCAGTTGGATGCTAAAAAGAGACTGACTAAGTCTTTGCGTCATGAGTCATGCATTCAGTTCCAAGACATTAAATACATCAAAACAGGGTTGTCGATGAATTATGTTAACTCAATGGATCTTTGTTTTCGTGAACTCGTAAAATTAGGTCGCGCTCAGCTAGGGATTAATTACATATCTGATATCAAGGATATGCAAACCCAGTTAAATCGTTACCGTGATATCCGGCAAATCAATACAGTGGATGCATTAATCCTTCACCATGATGGGTTAGTAGAGCAATTACAAGTTTTACAAGAGCAGAGGGACGCAATTGATAGGCCGCGTAACCCTGGGGATTTTGATTGGGAGAAAATGAGGTTTCCGCAATCGCCTTTAAAAACTAATGACGCTATTAAACAATTATGCAGTTTTGCAGAGTTAAAAAAGGAAGGTCGAATAATGAAAAACTGTATCGGAGCAAATGAGTCCTATGCACGAAAAGCATTTGAGCGAAATTATTTCTACTATTCGGTTTTTTATCCTGAGCGCGCAACATTAGCATTAGTGCGCTCATCGTTTGGCAATTTGAGTATCAGTGAATTAAAAGCTCAAAATAACCAAAAGGTAAGCACTGCTACTGTGAGGTTTGTGCAGGAGTGGATTGCATCCTAGAAGATATTAATCGGTGATTAAGTTCGACTATCAATTCGTCAAAAGCAGAGTTTTTGGCTCACTCAATTTTACGGTCATTGGAGAAAGGGCTTTGCTAGTTCGTGTCGCCATCTAGTGATAATCAGCGTGAAACTGATTATCACTAGATGGCGAAATAAAATGGCTAACTGGAGCTGCTACTATTGGGTGAATATTTAAACGGCAACAGTTTAAGCTAGGTTATTTTACTTATGTGGGGCCAATAGCGTAAGTTGTAGCTCTGTGAGGTGACTCAATCAGACGGAAAGTACCAGCCCCTACAATATGATTTAATACTTTAACGTCCTGTGATGTTGAGGACTCTGTTGACAATGCTCGATGGTAAAACGCAGAAAACGCAACTAAAGCCTCTCCCCAGCCAATATCTCTAGTCGGCGCTACTATGGCATTGCAGAAAGATTTATGAATATTGAAAATGTTATCAGCACCTTGTCCAACACTACAGCTCGATAAACATAGACATGTATTTTTAAGAAAGGGCCAGGCTAATTCATCAAATTCCTTCCAAGTTATAGAGGTTCCGTCGGTCAACTCAAAACCATCTGGGTTACCATGCGCACTCAAGTGAACATAGCGGATATGTTCTTTTTCAGCAAACTTAATAGCTTTTTCCAAATGTTTACGATCAACAACTTCTATGTGTTTCGCATGAACTTGTTGCAACTTTAAAATTTGCTTTAAAGTGCCAGCTTCAAAACGGTCATCAAATATATCTGTTGGACTACGAGATTCGATTATTAAAATTTCATTTTTCGCCATTATTTCTCCTTGGCTCATAATATCTTGTTAACAGATATTCACGGCAATACTCAATATCCATTTGCAAGGTGAGTACTTCAGAGTTTGTTTAACTCAGCTTACAAAGTTGATAGGTGGTGTATCAAATTCTACATCTTACATTTACCTATTAAACTTCTGGTTTTCAAGCCCGACATTCAATCGTTTTATCACTCGCTCTTTTACAAGGACTGGCCCTAAAATTCGAATATCATTGATGTGAGAACATAGCCAATGTTCCAACTCCTGGGAGTGGGGCAAGGTAACTGATACTGAAGACCACACATCATCAATTTTAGTCTCAATTTGATTTGTACCAATACTCGACTCAGAGAGCAGCGTTTTGGCGTATCCTTTGACTTCTAGTTCTAGCATTATTGATTTATCGCCGATAACACCTCCCGGTTCGCCAGAATTGGCGTACTGCTGGACATCAAAATTGTTATCGTACGTCTCGTCTAAGAGGATTGCCGAATGAATCCTATGAGCTAGAATCATACGGGTGTCGGTGAAACCATCATAATGACAAACAAACACCAGTTTGTTGTCTCTTACAATTAACCCTAATAACGCTACAGCATATTCTTTTTTGCGGTTCCTGTAGGTTATACGCACCTTACGGTTCTCAAGTAACCCCTTGTAGAGGTTATTTAGGGTCTCTGGTGAAATTTTATGGGAACGAATAGGTAAGCCTGGCGGTACAACTGCCACTTTGGATACCCAATTATTGAGTGCTTTGCTTTTACTAAGCACACCTTCAGATTTATTGAAGAGTGCTTGCATGTTAGTAAAGAGAAACGGCGGAAGGTGGTGCGTTAAATGTTGCTGAACCATTTTGAGTGAAAGCGCTTCAGACGGCGAGAGGGCCGGCAAAAAAGACAATTGACTGTCACTAGCATAAGACCATTTATTCCCTTCTGGTGATTCTGAGGATATCAGCCCTAAAATGGTAGAAAAGCGATTTAGATCGCGTTCCACTGTGCGGCGACTTATCTCGTACCCTTCAAAAGTTAAGCCTTCGTGAATACTTTTTGCAGTCACCCATCTAGGGTGAAACGGGATCATTTGCATCATTGTAATCAAGCGCAAAAGGGAATCTTTATTGGCTGCAGGCACCGCTCATCCTTGATATTAGTTTCACTCAGTAAGCAACGTAAAAGTAACTAAAGCCGTTATGTATAGCAAGGTCATTTAAGTATGAAAACCTCTGATGTATAGAACTATTCCAATACGCTGTGAATGAAAATATGCTGATTTCAGGCGGTATTGAGTAGGTTTGAATGGCTCTGGCAGGTATTTCAAGTCGTCTGGATACTGCGTAACATTGAGTTCGTTATATCCGTTTATTTGCTCATTCAAAACAAATCTTCGGCGCAGAGCTTCAGGCTTGCTGAAGCTTTTGAACGAACTCAATGGCTGACTCTCTTGAAATGTATTCACTGTCGAACCATTCAAATTCTTGAAAATGCGACAGCGCATTTTGTATCAACTCATGATCGTGTTTAAAGGTGAAACACAGGTACACCAGTAAAACAGAGCGCATATTCCCCATATTTTGCTGTATATAGTGTCTGTTGTAGGTGGTGTAGACATGTTTAGCTAAATGGCGCTGCCAGCCAAGGGCGTATCCGGCATCACAGGGAAGTAGCGAGAAGATAACGTCAGAAAGGACATGAGAATAGGGGCGCTCTCGCATTATTACCTCTGTTGCCATAAGGATATAATAGGCGTTGTCATCGAATAAACGTGCCCACGAACTGTACTGGTTTTCAAGTTCAGTAATGAGCGTTTGATCTGCAAAGTAATACATCCAATCTTGTCGGAAACTCAGTTTCTGCTCTTGCGGGTCATTGTTTAACCCTAATAACAATAAGCCCAAGAGCTGCTCTGCTTCTACCACTATTGCAGGGTATAAATTGTCCCAATCAATAGGCGTGCCGCTGGCCAGGTGTTCACTTAGCATATTAAACAACGCTGGGAAGTGGGGTAGCCAATTTACAGAAATTGAAATAAACGACTGGCTCAATTCGCAAAAGTCTGATGCTTTTAAAGACGTTAGAATGGCATCATTTTCAGCCTGGCCTAGTCGCCAGCATAATAATGGCGCTGGTACCTTAGATTGATGTGTGAGTAGAGATCCCACATCAGTTATTTCGGTCGCTAATTCGGCAAACAGAATATCTGCATCGGGAGAATAAATAGAATGGTTTTGATTTTCAAACCAGAGATCTAGCGCTGCTGATTCAAGACAATACTGACACATAAAATAGCCCTTTCAGTAAAATTAAGGCTATTATGTTTGTTGTGGGCGACATTCAGTGTCGCTCGTACCGTGTGAAACAAATAAGATGAAATTTAGCAGATTATAACCAATCGTTTTTAATTACGAGTAACCCTTTCGAGATGAATATGAATAAAATAATTGGTAGTAAGAAGGTAACGACTAATGAAGGGCCTGATTTGAGACACATTGAATTTGATAGCGATGGCGTTGTCAGAATGGCTCTCAATCGGAAAGAAACGCAACGCAAACTGTGGGATTCTATACAGCAGTTCGCCAATATAGCCGTGGCATCAGGTAAGAAATCTTAATCTCAAACTAGGCGCGAGTCTTTAGTTATGGATCTAAATTCGATCCAATTTTTATTTGTTCTACATTAAATCCGATCCGAAATTACAGTCGATTTTGTGACGGTGACTAACCCATTGGTTTAATTTGACTTTACTCGATGATGAGTTTAAATAATCTACAGGCTAAGTAATACAAAGCTTCTACGTTTAGTGTCTACTAACACCTTATAAAAACTTAATAAGGGTCTAGCCTGTCACGCCGGGGGTCGCGGGTTCGAGTCCCGTCCGCTCCGCCATTTCTCAGCCGAGAAACCTGTATTTGTAGTTCCTCAAATTTAAAGTTTAAAGCTGCTTGCGCTTGTCTGCGCGATCTTTTCTTTCTTAATTACTTCTGTTAAGCGCTAATTAAACAGTGCTGTGCCCTGACTGGTTCTATACCTTGTCTGTCCTATCGAGTACACTTGCAAACCCATGATAATAAATATTATCGCTGCATTCAGTTAAGAGGACAGCATGGCAGAAAAAGCGGTATTGGTTTGCCGGGACGTCACCAAAACCTATCATGACGGTAACGAAAAAGTATCGGTACTCAGTGATGTATCATTTACCCTCGCTCGGGGCGAAAAAGTTGCGATTTTAGGTAGCTCAGGATCGGGCAAAAGTACCTTGTTGCATATTCTTGGCGGGCTCGATTTGCCCTCCACCGGCGATGTAACTATCAACGGCCGTTCACTGGCGGGCCTTAACGCCAATCAGCTGGCCGCTTTGCGTAATAACGAACTTGGCTTTATCTATCAGTTTCATCACTTACTGGCCGAGTTCAGCGCGCTGGAAAATGTCGCGATGCCGTTACTCATTGCCGGCACGGGCAAAGCCGAGGCAGAAAAACAGGCTGCGGCGCTACTGGAAAAAGTGGGTTTAAGCCACCGTTTAAGCCATCAGCCGGCAGCGCTTTCGGGTGGCGAACGCCAGCGTGTAGCTATCGCCAGGGCCCTGGTGAATAACCCGTCTATTGTGCTGGCTGATGAACCCACTGGTAACCTCGATAAGAAAACTGGCGATCAGATATATCAGTTGTTGTGTGAACTCAGTGAGCAAATGGGCACCAGCTTTATAGTGGTGACACACGATATTGCCCTGGCTAATGCCATGGACCGGGTGTTGCAGCTCACTGATGGCTCTTTGGTGACGCAGCGGAGTGAGTCGTGAATCTCAGCTTGCAACTGGCGCGTCGCTTTCGCCGCGGTAAAAGTAGTAACCGTTATATTTCCTTTGTGTCGTTATCGTCGACGCTGGGGATCGGCTTAGGCTGCTTTGTACTAATTATTCTGCTAAGTGTTATGAATGGCTTTGAACGTGAGTTACGTGAACGTTTGCTGGCCATTATTCCTCATGCCGAACTCTTCTCGATTAACCAGCAGGGCATTGTTGACTGGCGCGAATACCAGCAGGTGCTGGGCGAAGATCCCCGAATTAAGGAAGTAGAGCCTTACACTAAAATTACCGGCATGATCCAACAAGGCAGTGAACTGAAAGCCGTTGAGCTAACCGGTGTGCAAATTAATGCGGCGATTCCGGCGCGCTGGCAAAACGAAATCAGCGATGCCGACTGGCAGCAACTTCGTAAAGGTCCTAATCAGGTTCTATTGGGTAAAGGGATCCTGAATAAACTGGGGCTCGCCCCCGGTGATAAAATCAGTGTGGTTATTCCCTCTGTAACGGAAGATTTAACCTTTGCAGCACCCAAAAATCTGTATCTCACTGTGGCAGGCAGTATTCAGGTGGGTGGCGAGCTGGATAACCTGATAGGCATTATGCATCTTAAAACGGCATCTGAGCAGGCGGGCATTAAATCCGGCGCGCAGGGGCTGCGTTTTCAGTTCTACGATCCTTTCGCTGCCTATTCGATTATCCGCGAAGTTGGCTACGGATTTCCTCAGGCGGTATATATGTCCGACTGGACCCGAACTCAGGGGCACCTGTACGACGACATTCGCCTGGTAAGAGTGGTGGTGTACATTGCTTTATCGCTGGTTATTGCAGTGGCGTGTTTTAATATCGTTTCGTCACTGGTGATGGCGGTAAAAGAAAAACAGGCCTCTATCGCTATTTTAAAAACCATGGGTGCAACAGATAATCAAATACGCAATACCTTTGTTTTTCAGGGATTGTTAAATGGCTTTATCGGGGTCTTCTGGGGCACGTTGCTGGCGGTGATCATCGCGCCAAATTTGTCGCTGATTGTGGGTAAGCTGGAAGATTTGCTAGGGATCAAAGTGCTGTCGGGCGATATTTATTTTATCGACTTTTTGCCCTCACAATTGCAGGCAAATGATGTGCTGCTAACCGTTTTAGTCGCCATCGTACTGTCGGTACTGGCTACGCTTTATCCGGCCCAAAAGGCCGCTGCAATTCAGCCCGCCCGGGCATTACATTAACAGGTTTATGTCACTTTGCCGGTTGGCAAGTTCGGTTAGTTTGTTTAGGCGGTCCGGGGATCCCGGATAACGACTTTGGCGTTTCCGGGACAAAGAAAGTGCTCAGCCGAATAAGAGAGTAAGACTTTTAAGGGGGTCCCGGATAACGCCGGTGGCGTTTCC
>CEQU01027250.1_pt1 | contig 16855 bp, 14 predicted proteins | sample 531031 | NCBI WGS metagenome assembly CEQU01 (sample SAMEA2621216, study PRJEB7988) | marine metagenome | isolation source: saline water (ENVO:00002010), including
CCCTTCGCTGACCATTTCACATGCCATCTTCACAGCAGCAGCACCGGTTCGTTTACCTGTTCGCGTTTGCAGCATGAAGAGATCACCATTTTCGATCGTGAACTCGATGTCCTGCATGTCTCGATAATGATTTTCAAGTGTCCCTTTGATCTCAAGCAATTGAGCGTGGACGTCGGCGCCAAGCGTTGGCTTTTCATCGGTGCTCCATCCAGGCATTTCTGCAACGGGTTGCGGGGTTCGGATACCAGCAACAACGTCTTCGCCCTGTGCGTTGATCAGGAACTCGCCATAAAACGTGTTGTCACCTGTGGACGGATTGCGAGTAAACGCAACGCCAGTTCCACTTGACTCGCCCATGTTTCCGTATGCCATGGACTGAACATTTACAGCAGTACCTCGCAGTCCGCGAATGTTCTCTACTTCGCGGTAGCGAATTGCACGTGCTGTATTCCAACTACGGAATACAGCATCGATTGCAAGTTCAAGTTGGCGGTATGGATCCTGTGGGAATTCATCACCAGTGTGTTCCTTGTAAACCGCTTTGTATGCTTCGCACAACTCGATAAGACCTTCAGCAGGAACTTCAGTGTCTTCGGATGTGTTGTATTTCTCCTTGATGGCATCAAATGCGGCTTCGAAGTGTTCGTGATGTACTTCCATTACCACATCGCCAAACATATTGATCAATCGGCGATATGCATCGTATGCGAAACGCGTGTTGCCGGTGTTTTCTGCTAAACCAGCTACTGAAACATCGGTCAGACCCAGATTGAGAATTGTATCCATCATGCCTGGCATCGATACCGCTGCACCAGATCGAACGGAAACGAGCAGTGGATTGGTGTCATCACCAAATTTCTTGCCAAGCTCTTCTTCGAGCGTTGCAACGTTCGCTTTTACAGATTCATCCAGACCGCTCGGGAGTTGTTCGCCTTCTTCATAGTAAAGACCACAGACTTCCGTCGTGATTGTAAATCCAGGAGGCACCGGCAATCCGATACTTGTCATTTCAGCAAGATTTGCACCTTTACCACCAAGCAGCACTTTCTGTGAGCTTTCACCTTCAGTTTTTGCCTTACCGAAGTAATAAATCATCTTTGTATCAGACATTTTGCCTCAATCTATTTCTCTGTCGTAATGCTTATTAAATGTCGGCCAGATTGCATTCTGGCGGTAACGGATGACCACTTTCATCACCGTTTTACCCAGTTTCAGGGGTCTGTTTTAGTCAGAATCTATTGGCCAACGCGTGCTTTAAAACCAGTTCTGGCTGATTCTGTACGGTGCTAACTCTATATGAGACAGCGACTTAAGGCCAGCTTGACATGCAATTGTCAAAGAGAAGACCTTGTTTACCGTTAATTAAGACTTCCTTTATCAGGAATTGAGTCTACCAAGGGGTATTTGGAAGTGTCAATTGACAGCGGAATGAAAAAATTGTCTAAATTCACACTTACAAATGTGGTCACAAAACCTCAATAATGTTCGCGTAATGAGCATGGAAAACGAATATACAGGTCGCAGATTCTTCAAAACTGCGTTGATCTTTGAATCAGCGATGATTCCGATCGCTATAGGACTCGGTGTATTGTGCGGTATATGGAGTTGGGCAGGAAGTCTTAATGAAATCCTGGGTGAGACTTCTGCGATTTCCGCATCTATATATGGACTTTTTGCCCTGATACCTATGTTGTTACTGCTGGTATTCAGTGCAACGAGTAGGCTGCCTAGCGTCGCACGGTTGCGTGAATTGATTCGAACATCGTTCGTGCCAATCCTGAAAGAGCTTTCTACCTGGCAGTTGGTTGTTGTCGGACTATTGGCAGGTATCGGCGAGGAGTGGTTGTTTCGTGGCTATCTGCAGACTTGGGTCAGCACTCTATTACCAGATACACCCATGCAAATTGGCTCTGTGATCATAGTCTCAATTGTATTTGCGGCGCTCCATGCAATCACACCGATGTATGCTGCAATCGTATTCGTGGTAAGCATCTATCTGGGAATCGTCTATGAGAGCAGTGAGCAACTCTTAACGCCGATGATTGCGCACGGAGTGTATGATGTGATCGCGTTGATCTTTATCGTCAATTGGGATGACGATACGTTGGCCTTGGACAGCCAGAGCGAACTGCCTCAGGATCTAGCTGCAGCAGTCGAGCAGAATCCGTCTGCGAAGTAATCCACACGGGTTGGGTACACAGATGGTTACCGGAACCTGTTCACAGATGACGCGAGGTACACAACGTGTCACCGTATAGGGAATCTGTTTTGGCACACAACGCCGTGTGACAACGGTACGCGTGTAGTGCACAGGCTTGCAAACGGTGTAAGGCACCTGTTTGACCTTCTTTTCCGTTTGGTAACGGCATGCAGTGTAGGGCACTTGCTTGGATTTTGTTTCCTTCACCATTCGGCAGACGCGATAAGTACACGTTTTGGTTTTGGTTTCAGGAACGATTCGGCAAACACGGTACTGAATGTTCTTAACTTTTTGTTCGCGTACCATTTTGCAAACACGGTAGTTAATCGTTTTCGATTTTGTTTCTGGAACGATGCGGCAAACCGTGTATGGAGTCTGCCGGGTTTTCGTCTCTGAGACAACACGGCAAACGTTGTAATTGATCGTCTTCTGCTTGGTTTCAGGAACCATGCGGCAAACTCGATAACTACAGGTGCGTTGTTTTTGCTCGTTGACCCATCGACATACAGTGTATGGAACTTGTTTCTGCACGACCTCGCGCTGATATCGCACACATGGAATTTCGCACGTTTGGATTTCAGGAACCCAAACACGCTTGCAGATCTGGCGAGGCGGGCATTGATATTGCACTACTCGGCAACTGCCAGGGATGAAGATCCTTCGGCCGGTACATGGGTCACATGTCCAACAACCTGGGTCGCGTACGACGCGTGTACGTATTGGCCCAGGGCATTCGATGATCTCGGTTTCGAAATGACCGGTCCGTCTTTGAATGGTCTTCGTGTAATGAACCGGCTTTAGAATAGTGTTGCTCACCGTGCGAGTTTTTGTTTCGTATACCGGTTTACGAATCGTGTAATTGATCGTACGTGTCTTGGTTTCCCAGACAGGCTTATTCACGGTGTAACTGACGGTGCGTGACTTCGTTTCCCAAACAGGCCGGCGGACAGTGTACTGCGTTGTACGAATCTTTGTCTCATACACTGGTTTGCGAATGGTGTAATTGAGCGTCTGTGATTTGGTTTCCCATACGGGCTTAATAGTCGAGTAGGGGACACTCCGAGTTTTGGTTTCCCAAACGGGCTTGCGCACCGTGTAATTGATGTTTCGCGTTTTCGTTTCCCAGACTGGCTTAGTTATCGTGTAATTACACGTGCGATACTTCGTTTCATAGATCGGGCGTGTCACGGTGTACTGGACATCGCGCAGCTTCGTTTCGTTTACATACTTAACACAGTCAATTTCCTTGGTATCCATGACTGTTTCATAAACAGTTTTGTAACAAGTAATTTGCTGCTGGTCGAAAACGACGCGCCGGCGGGTACGCATGACCGTGTGATACTCAGCGCGAGCCTGACAAAACGGCTCCGGCTGTACAATGCCACAATTCCGGTAGCTTGCAACTCCCAGGTAGGATGCAGCAACTGTATCGAATGCGAGAAGCACTGACACAACTGCTAATAGCAGTGATTTCCTACTAGGTTTCATACTTGATTCTCCCAAGGACTCTCATTTTGACAGGCAATTCGGGCACACGTGGCTCCGAAATCAACCTGTCAAACTCTAAACCCTAACGATCCAGAGAGCCGGAAAATTCTGACTTTTTCAGTTAAATGTGGTCTGTTTTTTATGCAAAACAGAACAGTTAAACTTCAGTTCCGCATGACCTCTCCACCATGAAAAACGCCTATATAAAGGTCTCTAAAGGCGCAGCACGTACGTAGAGGCATACAATTGGTATCGACGTTTAAGAATTCAGGCCTTGAGAGAATGTCATAGCAGACCGGCCCTTAGGTAAATTACTCGGCAAAAATAGTCCAAAACCCTACCTTCTCACGAGTCTACACCTCGATGTTCGCAAATTTGCGGCATTTATGGACGAGTCCTGCCGGTCAGGTAAGATTTACGGGCACGATGTGCGGTAATTTTTGCTGGTACCGTATTTGATAGGCGCAGTGAAGAGAAATGCCTGCTCTCATGGTCGTGATGCTCAAGGAGTATGCTGAGTGCATAAAAAAGCTACCCGGCAAGGACTCGAACCTTGAATGAGTGGACCAAAACCACTAGTGTTACCATTACACCACCGGGTAGTCTCCTAAGAGAACGTGTAGTTTTAATCATTTTTTCTGTTGTTCACAACCGTGAATGCGAGTTGTTCGAGCTCCATGGCCAAGTCGACTCCGACTGCTTGGATCGTATCAGGAAGTGACAACATCACGGGTGCAAAATTGAGGATTCCCTCAACCCCGGAATCGATCAGCATGTCGGCAACTTGTTGAGAAGCTTCGGCCGGAACAGCGATTGCAGCAAGTCGAATATTCTGCTGCTTGACCGTCTCCGTAAGTATATCCATTGCATATACATCAACCCCTTCCACGGTCTGACCCACCAAATTCGGATCCGCGTCAAAAGCGGCAACGATTCGAAATCCCTGACGGTTGAATCCTTTGTATCTCAGTAATGCACGGCCCAGGTTTCCGATGCCAATTAGCGCCACTGACCATACGGCATCGGTGCCCATGATTTGCTTGATGGCTCCGATCAGTTCGCTGCAACGGTAACCTATTCCTGGATACCCAAACTGGCCGAAGTAGGCGAGGTCTTTGCGGACTTGGCTTGGCGTAACGCCGAGCAGAATACCAAGGTGTTTGCTATTGGTGGTCTCAATACCGTCACGCGTTAAATGCTGTAACTCGCGCAGATAAAGGCTCAGCCGTCCCACGACTGCCTTGGGAACAGACTGGAAGTCAGTAGGTTGAGGATTTGCGGGATCGGGTTTCATGATGGCTAACTGTGCTGTTTACAGTACTCATACATTGCCATGATCGCTGCAGTACTCGCATTATAACTATCCGGGAATCCAAACACCGGAATCTCCACCATCGCATCACAGAGCTTTAACTGCAACTCGGGAATTCCTGTGCGTTCGTGCCCGATGAGCAATATACACTTTTTTGGAAAATCAAAAGTAAACAGGTTGTGAGAACCAGTCGTCTGTTCCAGTCCAATGACCGGATAGTTATCGTCAGCTAGTTTCTTAATGACCGGTTCAAGCGTGCGACATTGACGAATCGATAAGTGTTCTTCAGCACCTCGTGAAATCTTCGGATCGGCTTTTCGATTTCCCTCGACGATTAATTGAGTGATTCCAAGACATCCAGCAGCACGCATGATCCGAGAAAGATTCACGCCCGAACGCATTTCCGGCACGGCCAGAATAACCTCGCGCGGCGATGAAAGCTGCGTGGGTGCTTGATGACGTTGGTGAATAAATTCCGTCACGCTACATGGCCGTTCGGAAAAGCTAGGTTTGGTATCCGCACATGTACACACAGATGCGATATCGTTATCCCTGCCGCGGTTTTCAGCTGCTAGCTGGAAACACTTTGGCTATCGCTCTGCTGCCCTTCATTTACACCCTGAGCGAGTGTTGCTTTACGCGGGTGATACTCCACTCGGAAGGCTTCAAACTCGATGAAGGCATCACGGCCTGGAACGGTCTGAAACAGAGCAGTCAGTACGTCTTCAATTTTGCCGTGGCAGACGTGATAGAAGTTGTGCTTACCTTCGCGGCGTTTATCAACGAAGCCTGCAACACGAAGCAGTGCCAAGTGATGGCTGACAGCCGGCTGACTCTGGCCTAATGCATCGCATAATGAACGTACGTTCATTTCCTGATTTTTTAGCAGCAGGATGATCAACCGCAGACGCGTTTCGTCAGCAAGCAGTTTGAATGTATCAATGAGGCTGTGAGCTAGATCGTGTTTGATCTGTTGAGGAGGACTTTGATAAGTAGTGCTTTGTTCAGCAGCTATAGCATCCGCAACTTCGGTAATCTGCTCAGATGCCAGTAGATTATTCACTGATTCAGTGACCGGATTCAGATCGTTTGCAGCCGACTCGTCCGGGAGTTTGTTATCTGTAGGATTTGAGTTTTGGCTTTGAGAAGAGTCGTGCATTGAAATCTCCAAATCAAATATCAAAAGACATGATTATCTGTTGATGTGTTTAATTACTAGTTTCATTTGCTACAAATACGGATTGGCGCCGGCTTGTAACAAACCGTTAGGGATATGAGATTCCGGAAGAGGGGGGTGTTCGTAAATGCCGATGGGATCCGAATTGGCACAAGGATCATTCAGCCGAACATCTGCTCTGTTGGCTCTCATTGTATGAATCGAGATTGACGTGTTCAAGAAGAAACCTTGCATTGGACAGGTGGTTCTGTAGTGTTTCTTGGTTAGGTACGTGTTTCTTGGTGGGTAAGGCAAGCATCTGTTTTATATAAGTCGCTAACGATGTACTATTTAACTAACAGAAATCACCGAAATATATGATCATCCGGTTCGCTCATTTTCCGATTGCCCAACAATGATCCCACGCTGGCTCCGAAATTCCTTTCCGTATTTAGCGATCGGCATTTTACTTGCCGGACTGGGGTACGCCATCAGTTTCGGCCAACTTGAGCCGGCCGACTTCACGTATAACAATGGCGCCGAGATTAAGACAGTCGACCCGGCACTTGCAACTGGAAGCCCTGAAGGCCGAATTATTAACGGGTTGTTTGAAGGCCTGCTGCGAAATATGCCAACGGGTACGGAGCCTGATGAGACGAACAGTATCCCGTTGCGTCCTGTGACAATGGGCATGGCAGACACTTTTGAAATCAGTGAAGACGGTAAGACCTATACATTTCATATCCGCGAATCAGCTACATGGTCCAACGGTGATACTGTTACCGCCGAAGATTTTCGGTGGTCCTGGCAACGCATGCTACATCCGGAGACCGGATCTGAGTACGTTTATCAACTGTACAGCATCGAGGGTGCATTGCAGTACAACACCGGCGCGATTGAGTTGGGTGAAATCGTGGAAGTCGAACACGGTGAGCGTCAAACCAAGACAGAGTTGTTTCCGCGAGCATCCATTAGTCGCGGAAAATTAGTTGCACATGGTACTTGGTCTGCCGCCAATGGCGTGGTCTGGGCTGAAGCATCCGCCACCGATTCTGCCAGTGGCAGTCATGGTCACGGTGATTCGGAGCAAGAGGGTGACACACCGATTGAGGTGTACAAGGTAACAGTCTATTCATCGGATCATATTTTGGATGAGTTGGATCTCAGTGGAGACTCCCATGAAATGTTGTTCATCAAACACACCGATGACCAGGAGATTCCAGAGAGTATTGCCGGTGAATACACACGGTGTTTTCATGTGCTCCCGGATTTTCAATCGACGGTCGGGCTGAAAGTAAGCGGAAGTGATCAGCGAATCCTAAGCGTGCAATTGGTAGAACCTACGCCATATTTCTTAGATCTGGTTGCCTTTTATCCGTTGTATCCTGTTCACCGCAAGACAGTTGAAACCCATGGAGCTATGGGTTGGACGAAGCAGGAGAATATCGTCACCAACGGTCCGTTCTTGCTGCATGACCGCCGAATACGTGATCGGATACGGCTTGTCAAAAATCCCATGTATTGGAATGCGAATGGCGTGAGTCTTGAGATCATTGATGCACTGAGCGTGGAGTCGGATACGACAGCGCTAAACATGTATATGAATGGACAAGTTGATTGGCTCACGTCATTGCCCACTATGATCATGAAGGATTTAATGCCGCGAGAGGATTTTGTTTCCGCGCCCATGCTTGCATCATACTTCTACCGATTAAATGTAGACCAAAAACCGCTCGATGATGTGCGTGTCAGGCGCGCATTGAACATGGCATTGGATAAGGCAAAGATTACTGAGCGTGTTTCCAAGGCCGGTGAGATTCCCGCGCGATCTTACGTACCTCCCGGGCTTGCCGGCTACGACGGTTACCAATGTGGTGAATTTAATGTGAAAGAAGCTAAGAGACTACTCGCAGAAGCAGGATTCCCTGGCGGTGAAGGATTCCCGACCATGAGGATCCTGTACAACACGAATGACAATCACCAGGCTATTGCCCAGGTCATTCAGCAGGATTGGAAGAACAACCTGGGAATTGAAGTTCGTTTGGAGAATATGGAGTGGCGTACGTTTTTATCAAACGTGTCTGAAACGCAGTTTGACATTGCCAGGGCTGGTTGGATTGGCGACTATCCGGACCCCAATACGTTTCTTGACATGTTCGTAACTGACGGACCCAATAACCAAACGAACTGGTCCAATCAGCAATATGATGAACTCATTGAATCTGCCAAGACGCTACGTGGCGACGAGCGTCTGAAGGCTCTTTCAGATGCTGAGAAGATTCTCATGGAAGAGCAGCCAATCATTCCGATCTACTACTACGTATCAAAGAATATGGTGAGTGATCGCGTGAAGGGCTTTTCAGCGAACATTCAGGATGTGCATCCACTGCATGTTTTAACTGTGGAAGATAAATAGAGGGTAGGGGAGCCGCTTAGGGGATCGACGCGTGTTTGCATTTTTACTTCGAAGACTCGGCTGGGCGATATTGACGGTTTGGATCGTCTATACAGTCACTTTTTTTCTGATGCGATCCGTGCCGGGTGGCCCGTTTGACGGTGAACGGCAGTTACCCGAAGAGGTGGAACGCAACCTGCTTGAAAAATATAACCTCAACGATCCGGTACACATTCAGTATTTCAACGGGATACGTGATATCGTTGCGAATCCGATTGGCGAGAAGTTCGGGCCGAGTATTCGACTGGCAGATTACAACGTTGATGAAGTGATTGCTCAGGGTTTCCCGGTATCTGCCTCCCTTGGAATCTTTGCAATGGTATTTGCGCTGTTGCTGGGTATGACAAGCGGAGTGATATCGGCGATTAAGCGGAATAGCGCGCTGGACGTCGGTTTTATGGCAGTCGCCACACTGGGAATCTCGGTGCCGAGCTTTGTATTAGCGAGTGTTGCCGTCATTGTGTTTGTTTTTTGGATTCCGATTTTTCCTGCTGCTGGCTGGGGCCAATTGTCCCAGATCCTGTTGCCTGCACTTTGTCTGGGGGCTCCGTTTGCCGGATACATCGCCAGGCTGACACGAACTGGAATGCTGGAAGTGCTTGGGCAGGACTACATTCGGACAGCATATGCCAAGGGGCTTGCCACACGACGTGTGGTCGTGCGGCATGCACTTCGTGGAGCAATCTTACCGGTGGTTTCCTATCTGGGACCAGCCGTTGCCGGTATTTTGACGGGCTCACTAATCGTCGAAAGAATCTTCTATCTACCAGGGATGGGCAGCCACTTTATCGAAGCCGCATTACAGCGTGATTACCCGTTGGCTATGGGAATGGTGCTCGTATACACCTGCTTGTTGTATGTGATGAATACGCTGGTGGATATTTCCTACGGTGTGATCGATCCAAGGGTAAAAGTTGAATAGGACGCTCGCAATTGAGTGATATTTCTGACAACGTAGAACTTCCAAATCAACCGGTACCGGATACGGGTAAACGGGATTTGGAATACTATGCGCGGATCCTGGAGGAAGCGAGTTCCATTAAGGGAACGTCGCTTTGGCAGGATGCCTGGAAACAGCTAAAACGCAATCGAGCTGCCATGGTTTCGCTAGTATTTCTGATACTGCTTGCCGTACTGGCATTCTTCACACCATTGCTGCCATTGCAGTCACCGATTTACCAGGACATCGAACAGCGACAGTTGTCCGCACCAAGCTTGAGTGCCGTTCCACTATATCCTGAGAGCATCTTTGAGAACGACGAACAACTACCTAAGCTATCCAACGAATCAGAGATCGCATCACGTAAGCAGGAAATACTTGTAACGACACTTTGGAATAATCCGGGGACCGTTTCTCAATGGTTGATAAGAATTCGACTTTCCGTGTTTGGAACGTGGTCGATTCCATCGTTGTGTGGAACGGATAACCTTGGCCGTGATGTACTTTCGCGAGTCTTTTGGGGCGCACGTGTGTCCATTATTGTCGGAATTGTTGCCACGTTTGTCTCACTGTTGATCGGTGTCAGTTATGGTGCGATCTCCGGTTTCATGGGCGGCAAAGTTGATAACATCATGATGAGAATCGTTGATGTCATTTACTCGGTTCCATTCATTTTCGTTGTGATTTTCATGATCACGATCGTGAAGGAAGATCAAATCGCAGCGGTTTTGGAAAAATGGGGTATCGACCAGATCAAGGTGTTCTTCATCATGATCGGAATGATTTACTGGCTGACGATGGCACGTGTCGTGCGAGGACAGGTGATCTCGTTGAAAAACGAGCAATTCGTCGAGGCGGCGCGCACAATCGGTGCGAGCCCGACACGCATTATTTTCAAACATCTGATTCCCAATGTCATGGGCATTGTCATCGTCTACCTGACTCTCACGATTCCGGCCGTGATGCGATTTGAAGCATTCCTTTCCTTCTTGGGTTTGGGCGTCGAGGCGCCCGACGTCTCATGGGGATTGCTGGTAAACGAGGGTATTCAAGTCATCACGCCTATCAAGACCTACGGATGGCTAGTCCTCTATCCGGGATTAACGCTGGCACTGACCCTGTTTGCATTGAGTTTTCTTGGGGATGGATTACGGGATGCCTTGGATCCGAAAATGAAGAATAAATAAAGTTGATGAGCAAACCACTCTTACAAGTCGAAAACCTGGGTGTCTGTTTCCATACGGATAATGGCACAGTAAACGCCGTGAACGGTGTCAGTTTTCAACTGGAGGCGGGGGAGACGCTGGGAATCGTTGGTGAATCCGGATCCGGTAAGTCCGTGACGAATCTGGCAATCATGGGCTTGATCCCATCACCTCCCGGTGAGATTACATCAGGCGAAGTACGGTTTCGTGGTGACGATTTACTGACCATGAATAGCCATCAGATAAGAGAAATCCGCGGTAACAAAATCGCTATGATCTTCCAGGATCCGATGACCGCACTGAATCCGTTCCTGACTGTTGAAGAGCAACTCACGGAAGTAACTCAGTTGCATTTAGGACATTCTCGTCGGGAAGCTCGAGCACATGCGATCGAAATGCTCGAAAAGGTTGGTATTCCCGCTGCATCACGCCGTATTGATGAGTACCCTCATCAGTTTTCCGGTGGCATGCGACAACGAGTGATGATTGCCATGGCACTTTCATGTAAGCCGGATATTCTCATTGCCGATGAGCCGACGACAGCTCTGGATGTGACGATACAGGCGCAGATTCTTGAGTTGATGAGCGAATTACAACAACAAGAGGGTACGGCTATCATTTTCATCACGCATGATCTTGGTGTAGTGGCTAATACATGTCATCGCGTGATGGTCATGTATGCCGGCAAACCTGTAGAGAAGGCAACGACGCGTGAGATTTTCGCGAGTCCGCATCATCCGTACTCGCTTGGCTTATTGAATTCGGCGTTGCGATGGGACGAATCGCATGGTGGGATGTTACGGGCTATTCCAGGACAGCCACCGGATCTCACGCAACTTGGAGATGGTTGTGCATTTGCACCTCGATGTGAGTATTGTGTTGATGAGTGTAAGTCAGCAGTACCGCCGTTAGTCAGCATCGACAAAAACCAAACACGTGAACATGCCTGTATACAGGACTTACCATCAATTAGACAAACGGAGGTCGACGTATGAGCTCCGTTCCCGTTCTTCAGGTCAGTGACCTGAAGGTCCACTTCAAGATTGCAAACGGCTTGTTTAGCCCGCCCACGATTATTCGTGCTGTGGACGGCATCAGTTTTGATGTTGCAGAAGGTCAGACGCTTGGCCTTGTTGGCGAATCTGGATGCGGAAAATCCACAACTGCACGTGCAATTCTCAAGCTGGTGAAGCCGACAGCTGGTTCAGTTCATATTGAAGGCGTGCAAATCGACGCACTGAAAGAATCTGAAATGCGGCCACTTCGGCAGCGTGTGCAAATGATCTTTCAGGATCCCTATGCATCACTGAACCCTCGGATGACCGTTGGAAATATTATCAGCGAGCCACTGAGTGTTCACGATATATGCAGTGGCGACGACCAGCGACTGGAAGTCATGCGTCTGATGGATATGGTTGGATTGAATCCGCGGTACATGAACCGATATCCTCATGAATTCTCCGGCGGACAGCGACAGCGGATTGGGATTGCCCGTGCACTTGCGGTACAGCCGAAATTGATCGTGTGCGATGAAGCGGTATCGGCACTCGACGTATCCATTCAGGCACAGGTCATCAATTTATTGATGGACCTACAACAGCAACTGGGTTTGTCCTATGTCTTTATTGCCCATGATTTGGCGGTTGTTCGCCACATTGCACATCGTGTTGGCGTGATGTACCTGGGCCGGATCGTGGAACTGGCGGATTCTGACGATTTGTATCAGAGCCCAACCCATCCATATACACAGGCGCTCCTTTCAGCTGTGCCCGTTCCAGATCCGACAGTATCTCAGCAAAGAATCAAACTTGTCGGCGAAGTGCCATCCCCCGATTCAGTCTATCCGGGTTGTCCATTCGTAGATCGGTGCCCCGTTGCTGAGGATCAGTGTAACCATACCGTTCCCTCACTCACGCCGGGTGCACATCAGGTTTCATGCCTCGTGCAATCCATTGATTCGCCTGTTGATTCTGTAGAGGTATCTGGATGAGTCCCCGAGCACTTTGGTTTGTCGGTCTTTGTGTCATCGTATTCCTGTCGTACTTTTCCATCGATCAGGCTCGAAAGAAAGTTCAATCGCAGACAGAAGAAGAGACAGTTCAACGAATTAAGGACTGGGACAAGTGGCGAGCTGAAGCGCAGGCTCAGGCAGACGGAAAAGGCCCGGTGAAGCGGCGTCCTGTGAAGTCCGCTGTTCCTCCGGATATGACGTTACTTGATAAGCATTTCACAATGATCGTGGTTGTGACGTCAGTGTTTTGCGGATTGTTATACACAGTTATGACTTTCTTGATTCGTGGTGCAATCAAACAAAAAGATGTAGAACCGCTGGACTTCCAAACGAATAATACAGAGTAGTCATCTGTGAGTGAGTTGCTTGTTCGCAGAATGATCCGTAGAGCTAATTGACGCACACACAAATGCTTTGAGAGAAAAGCAGCATGGCAAGTTCTGAAAAACAGATCAAACCCGTCGTGGTGAGTGCGTCATCTGCCGGTTCGACATCGGCGGTATTACCTCGACCCCGCATGGAATTCAGGAACTGGCCGCTCGTTAGCAGAACCTGGTTCTCCCTTGCTGTTGCTGCTGTCAATCTTTCAATCGGGTTTGTCGTTGTCATTACAACGAGCCAGTGGGCAATGGCAGGGCTGTTAGTGGCCATTTTGTTTCTATTGTCATGGCGGCTGTGGATTCCTACATACGTCCAGCTTGGGCCAACAGGACTTCGGCAGTCGATTCTCGGAATTCGAAAAAAACGCAGTTGGTCAGAAGTAACCGAAGCCAAGTTTCACCCACGAGGTGTTCAGCTGTTTTTTTCCGATCCTTTAGATGGAGCTGTACGGTCACGCTCAGTGTTGCTCGAAAACACCGTAAGACTGGAAGAGCTTCAGCACACAGTCTCGTTTTACTGTGAATAGCTCCTTGAGCATCGCGGCATTAAGAATGCTTTCGCTTCAGTTCCAGTAGTTTGGGCAGTATCTGACGCATTGCACGCGATCGATGGCTGAGCGTGCGTTTAACCGCAGGATTTAGCTGTCCGAATGTCTGATGATATTCCGGGATCTCAAACAACGGATCATATCCAAATCCATTTTCGCCATCCTCTTCAAAGAGTATTCGGCCATAACATCGCGCCTCACATGAGATAACGATATTGCCTTGAGGGTCGGAAATAGCCATATGGCACGTATAGTATGCGGTTCGTTTTTCCAGTGGGATGCCGTCCAGCTCTGATAACAATTTCTCGTTATTCTTTTCATCAGTAGCACCCTCACCACTGTATCGGGCTGAATAGACGCCAGGCCTGCCGTCCAGGGCTACCACGGAAATACCGCTGTCTTCGCCCATGACCCAATGCCCTAAGTTAACGGCCTGTTCACTGGCCTTCAGACCAGCGTTTTGCTGGAATGTCGTGCCGGTCTCCTCCACTTCGATTGCATCTTCAAAATCAGCGAGAGTCTTTAATTCAAAGCCGTGCGGCGCCAATAACTCTTCAAGCTCGATGCGCTTCTTGGCGTTGTGCGTACCAAGTACTAATAGCATGTTGACTTACCTGTGCTGAAGGCTCATGGGGATCGTTTTTGCCAATCTTATAAGATTACAGAGAGACTTTTTGGCTCAAGACTCGTGACCGATGACTTCCTTGCCCATCCACGGTCGCAGTGCTTCAGGTACGACGATGGAGCCATCAGCTTGTTGGTAGTTTTCCATTACTGCGATGATGGCACGGCTAATTGCAATCGCAGTGCCATTAAGTGTGTGCAGGAATTTCGTACCCTTTTCGCCTTTGACCTTATAACGTGCATTGAGGCGTCTGGCCTGAAAATCCGTGCAATTAGACGTACTTGTCACTTCTCCGAATTCCCCATCGTCGCCTCTACCGGGCATCCATGCTTCGAGGTCATATTTCCGGTAGGCTGGCCCGCCCAAATCTCCGGTAGCAGTGTCTACTACACGGTATGGAATCCCCAGGCCATCAAAGATATCGCATTCAATGCCACAGAAGTGCTCCAGCATCTCTTCGCTGTCATCGGGCGTAGTAAACGCGAACATTTCTACCTTGGTAAATTGGTGCACCCGGTACAAACCACGGGTGGCACGTCCTGCTGCGCCCGCTTCAGTTCTGAAACAGTGACTAATTCCACAGAGCTTCATTGGTAATTGTTCAGAATCCACCGTTTGTCCCGCTTGCATACCACCAAGAGTGATTTCCGCAGTCGCCACGAGATTTAGGTTTGTGTTTTCAATGCTGTAGATTTGGGTCTCAGGTCCTCGTGGAATGTAACCGGTTCCATGGAGGATTTCCGTATAGGCGAGATCCGGTGTAATAACCGGTGTGAATCCATTCTTCACCAGATGTTGGACTGCGTATTGCTGCAGTGCTAATTCAAGCAGCACACCATCATTCTTGAGGAAATAGAAACCGGCTCCAGCAATTCGGGCACCGGCTTCAAAGTCGATCATGTCGTGTTTCTGACCAAGTTCAACATGATCGAGTATGTCAAAATCAAAGGATGGTACGTCGGTATTACCACGACGTAATTCAAGATTTGACTTATCATCTTCCCCAATCGGCGCGGCCGGATGAGTCATATTGGGAATGCCGGATTGTATATCGGCAATTTGTTCATCGAGTTCATCGTGTTCTTTTTGCTTTGTATCCTTTTGTTCGCGAAGCTGGCGTCCTTCCTCTTTCCGTGCTTCGCGCTCCGATTCATCCTTGGCCTGGCCGATCGATTTGGAAACAGTATTAGCCTGTTGGTTGAGATCCTGTATCTCCTGTAGCAGCGATTTCCGACGTTGCTCTAATTCGACGAGTTGAGCCACATCAGCATCGACTCCGCGATTACGACAGTTTTCTGCCACCTGGTCGGCGTGTTCCAGAATAAACCTACGATCTAACATTGTGTTTCCTCTGAGTTGTCCCGTGCTGGGATAATTCTATTGTCGCCAGCTAGCTGTGTCTGGTTGGATGTGAGTTTAGATATTTCCGATTTCATTCCACAAGTGGGCACTTGCTTTGATGCCGCGGTGGAAGTCACCTAGTGAAAACTTCTCATTGGGACTATGTGTGTTGTCGTCATCAAGTCCCCACCCTAACAGTAACGTATCGACTCCCAACAGTTCCTTAAAGGCCGTGACAACCGGGATCGACCCGCCTTCTCGAATAAATACAGGTGCGACGCCGAACCCATGCTCGATGGCACTTGCCGCAGCAGATACATAAGGACTATCAAGGGGCACGACAATTCCAGGTGCACCGTGATGGCAGATGACCTCTAGATCCAGTCCGGGTGGACAATTCGCCTGGAGATGCTTCTTCATGGCCTCGCGTACTTTGTCCGGATCCTGATTGGGTACCAGCCGACATGAGACTTTTCCACCCGCAAAACACGGCAGTACTGTTTTTGCACCTTCACCCTGATAGCCGCTGTAGATGCCGTTAACATCGCACGTTGGACGCGCCCAGCGACGTTCGAGTGTCGTGAATCCCTGCTCACCAAATGTCTCGCTAACACCGATTTGCTCTCGAAATCGTTGCTCGTCAAAATCGAGAGAGGCAAACTGTTCGCGTTCTTCCACTGTTAGATCCAAAACATCGTCGTAGAATCCATCGAGTGTAACTCGCCCGTTTTCATCGACTAGGCTTCCCATGAGCTTTGCCATGGCGTTGGCCGGATTAGCAACACTGCCACCAAACGTTCCGGAATGAAGATCCTGTCGCGGACCTCGTAAGAATACTTCGAAGTACACAATGCCTTTGAGACCATATGTAATTGCCGGTTTGCCCGGCGCAAATTGGCTTGTATCGCTTATTACGGCGACATCACAGCCAAGTCTGTCAAGATTTTCATTGAGAAAGCCATCAAGATTACTACTGCCGACTTCTTCTTCACCTTCAATGAGGTATTTGATTTGAATTGGCAGTGTCTTCCCTGCATTGATCCAGGCTTGAGCACTTTTGATGTGCGTCAGCATTTGCCCTTTATCATCCGTTGCACCACGTGCATAAACACTTCCGTCTCGAACCGTTGGTTCAAAAGGCGGTGATAGCCACTCGTCCAGTGGATCGGGGGGCTGCACGTCGTAATGTCCATA